>OJKY01000174.1_pt1 | contig 61314 bp, 42 predicted proteins | sample 1596571 | NCBI WGS metagenome assembly OJKY01 (sample SAMEA4350170, study PRJEB24818) | metagenome | biome: human; feature: gut; material: faeces | place: Denmark | collected 2013-09 | reverse complement strand
CCGGCGGCAGCAGCGCCGTGGGCGGAGGCTATGGCTCCTCCGCCTTTGCCGCCCCCTCCGGCGGCCCCGTCACCGCCCAGAAGCTGACGGCCCCCGGCCTGAACAAGCCCGCCTTCCGTGACCTGATCTGCTCCGACAAGAAGCTGATGGGCACCTTCATCGGCACGCCCCATCCCGTGATGACGGAGTTTGTGGGCCACTTCGGCTTCGACTTTGTCTGCATCGACGCCGAGCACAACGCCATGCACCTGGAAACCGTCCAGAAGATGCTCCAGAGCCTGAAGGCCACCCCCACCTATGGCATGGTGCGCATTCCCACCCTGTCCTATGAGAACGTGGCCGGCGCCCTGGATATCGGAGCGGACGCCCTGCTGATCCCCCAGATCCGCACCATGGACGACATCCGCCGCCTGAAGGACTACAGCCAGTATCCTCCCATCGGCCACCGGGGCAGCGGCCCCTCCCGCCTGTGGGACTATGGCGACAGCATCATCCAGCTGGCCACGGACCAGGACATCAACCGCACCACCAACATCGTGGTGCAGCTGGAAACCGTCCAGGCCGTGGAGCACATCGACGAGATCGTCCAGAGCGACTTCATCGACATGTTCTTCATCGGCCCCGGCGACCTGTCCATGGACATGGGCATTTTCGCCCAGTTCAGCAACCCCCGCCTGACGGATACCATCATGCTGCTGCGGGAAAAGACCGCCAGGGCCGGCAAGCGCCTGGGCATCTTCGCCGGCAACTTCGACGCCGCCCGCAATTGGTACGCCAAGGGCTTTGATATGTGCATCATCAACTCCGAGCTGGCGCTGCTCAGCAGCGCCGTGGCCGGTGAGGTGGGCAAGCTCAGAAGTGAGCTGGAGGCCGGGAAATGAAACGGATCCTCACCTCCGACGACGTTCTCGCCCTGGTGCGCCGGGGGGAGACGGAGCTGGTGATGGGACCCGAGGACCGGCTGACGGACCTGGCCCGGGAGCTGGCCCAGCGCCGGGGCGTGAAGCTGGTGGACGCCGCCCAGGCGGCCGCCCGGACGGCTGCCGCCCCGCAGCCGGCACCCCGGCCCGCCCCGGCTGCGCCGCAGCCGGCCTCCGTATCCCGGCCCGCTCCCGCCGCGCCCCTGCGGCCCCAGGCCGCCGGAGGAGGCGGTGAGGAGTATGACCTGGTCATCCTGGGCGGCACCTGCGTGCTGCCGGAGATGGGCTGCCTGCCGCTGAATGTGTGCGTCCGGGGCGGGAAGATCGCCGCCCTGACGGCGGAGGTGCCCCGGGGCCGCCGGGTCATCGACGCCTCCGGCCTGTATGTGCTGCCGGGGATCATCGACCCCCACACCCACCTGGGCCTGGCGGTGCCCTTCGGCCAGGAGTTGGAGAGCGAGACCCGCTCCGCCATCCTGGGGGGCGTCACCACCATCGGCACCTACTTCAATCAGCCCGGCAGCTATCTGCCGGTGATCGACCGCCTGCGCCGGGAGGTGTCCCAGCTGTCCCGGGTGGACATGATCCCCCACTTCTCCCTGCGGGAGCAGCAGCAGATCGACGAGCTGCCCCTGTATTCCCGCCAGGGCATGAACTCCTTCAAGGTGTACATGTGCGGCGTGCCGGGCCTGTACCCCCACCAGGAGGACGGCTTCATCATCCGGCTGATGCAGCGCATGAAGCAGCTGCCTCCCACGGCCCACCCCATCCTCAGCATCCACTGCGAAAACACCTCCATCTGCGACTATGCCACGGAGGATATGCAGTCCCAGCCGCTGGACACCCTGGCCGACTGGAACCGCACCCACCCCAACCTGGCCGAAGGCGAGGCCGTCCGCCGGGCGGCGTACTTTGCCCGGGAAATGGGCGTGCGCACCTATGTGGTCCACAGCTCCACCCGGGAGGCCATGGAGGCCCTGGCCGCCGACAAGCACCCCAACCTCTATGTGGAGACCACCTCCCCCTATCTCTGTCTGGATACCGACAGCCCCATCGGGGCCTACGGCAAGATGCTGCCGCCCATCCGTGAGCCGGAGAGCCGCAAGGCCCTCTGGGACGGCATCCGCAGCGGCCTCATCGACACCATCGGCACCGACAACACCGTGCTCACCGCCGGTGAAAAGCAGGTGTCCTCTGGCATGCGGGAGGCCGGAGCCGGATATCCCACCCTGGGTACCCACCTGGTCAGCGTCCTGGACGAGGGCATTTATCGCCAGGAGCTGCCCATTGAGAAGCTGGTGCCCCTGATGACCATGAACCCCGCCAGGATCTTCGGCGTATATCCCCGGAAGGGGACCATTCTTCCCGGCAGCGACGCGGACCTGGTGCTGGTGGACCTGCGGGCCGCCCGCACCGTGGACCCCCGCCAGCTGCTGAGCCGTTCGGACTTCTCCCTGTTCCAGGGCCGCACCCTGCGGGGCTGGCCGGTGGCCACCATCAAGGGTGGCCATATCGCCGCCTGGAACGGCCAGCTTACCGACGACCTCCAGCGGGGCCAGGTGCTGGAGCACTGACCCCCCGGCGGAACAAAAGCGCAAAAATGTAATGGAAATGACAGACATTTCCCCGAAAATATGTCAGGCTATAAGCAGATAAACGGAATGCTTTGCCTGCATATGGACAAAACGAGGAGGAACTGAGTCATGTATGTATGCAAGGTGATCGGAAAGATCATTTCCACCGTGAAAAACGAGAAGCTGGTGGGCCACAGCATCGTGCTGGTCCAGGCGGCGGCTCTGAACGACCGGGGCAGCCTGGAGGCAGACGGCCCGGTGTTTGCCGCAGCGGACACCATCGGCTGCGGCGAGGGCAACTTCGTTCTGGTGACCCGGGGCAGCAACGCACGCTACGCCTGCAAGTGTGCGGAGGCCCCGGTGGACATGGCCGTGGTGGGCATTCTGGACGGCGGTCAGTGGGGCCTCTCCTGACCCCATGCAGGAATCCTGAATTTTGAGGTGAGAACAAGCATGAAGCAATTATTCCAGCCTGACGGCATCGCCGTGGTGGGCGCTTCCTCCAACCCGGGGAAGGCCGGCTTTGTGGCGATCCGCAATATGCGGGAAAAGGGCTACCCCGGAAAGGTGTATCCGGTGAATCCCAAGGAAACGGAGATCCTGGGCTATCCCTGCTCCCCCTCCCTGGCGGAGGTGGAGGGCCATGTGGACCTGGTGGTCCTGATCATGCCCTCCCGGATGATCTACAGCGTCATGGACGATCTGGACCGCCGCATGGAGGAAAAGGGCGATGTAAAGTTCATCGTCTGCGCCGCGGCGGACTACGCCGAGACCAAGACCCCCGAGGGCATCGACCGCCAGGCCCGCCTGATGCGCACGGCGGAGAAATACGGCATCCGGGTGGTGGGCCCCAACTGCATCGGCGTCATCGACAACCGCAGCCTGGTGGATACCACCTTCGTGGACACCGGCGTGCCCTTCTCGTCCTTCGGCCAGCCCAGCGGCATCACCTTCATCTCCCAGAGCGGCGCTCTGGCCAGCACCATCCTGATGGAGGGCGCCGGACGGGTGGAGCCGGTGCTGTATAACAAGTTCATCTCCATCGGCAACATGGCCGATGTGGACTTTGTGGACCTGCTGAACTATTTCGAGACCGACGACTCCACCCGGGTCATCGGCATCTATATGGAGGGCTGCGGCAACGGCCGTGAGCTGGCCGAGACCCTGAAGCGGGTCAGCCGCAAAAAGCCCATCGTGGTGCTGAAGGTGGGCCGCAGCGCCCTGGGCGGCGCAGCCGCCAATTCCCACACCGGCTCCATGGCCGGGTCCGACGCCGTGTACGACGCCATGTTCAAGCAGACCGGCGTGGTCCGGGTGGACACCATCGACGAGCTCATCGACACCCTCCAGGCCTTCGACCGTCTGCCCCTGCCCGGCGGCGGCAATCTGTTTCTGTATTCCCAGGCCGGCGGCCCCGGCATCTACTGCACCGACGCCATCGCCCGGTGGCCCCAGCTGAAGATGCCCCTGGTGTCCGACGATACCAAGGCCCGCCTGGCCGCCACCCAGCAGCCCATGGCCAACATCTGCCACCCGGAGGGCTACGCGGATATCACCGCCTCCGCCTCCGTGCGCAACCATGTGGACGGCCTCCAGATCGTCCTGCAGGACGAAAACGTGGACGCCGTGGTGTTCATCACGGTGGTGCCCACCTTCCTGCCCCAGGAGGAACTGGCCCGTGAGCTGGTGAAGATGACCGAAACCACCCCCCAGGCCCAGGAAAAGCCTGTGTTCTACTGCGTCATGGCCGGCGCTTATACCTCTCCGGCCCGGCGCATCATGGAGCAGGCGGGCCTGTGTACCTTCGACGCCCCGGACAAGGCCGTCCTGGCAGCGAAGAATATGTGCAATTACGCCGCCTTTCGCCGGCGGCAGAAGGAGGACTGAGCCATGTCTGAAAAGAATACCGTCGCTCTGAACGAGCGCGACAGCAGCAGCCTTCTGTCCTCCTGCGGCGTGCGGATGGTGGCCTCCGTGCTGCTGGACAAGCCCGACCGGGCCGCCTTCGAGGCCGCCTCCCGTCAGCTGGGCTTCCCCGTGGCCATGAAGGTCCTGTCCGATGACATTCTCCACAAAACCGACGTGGGCTGCGTGGTGCTGAACGTCACGGACGTGGACGGCATGCAGGCCGCCTACGACACCATCATGGCCAACGCCGCCCAAAATGCCCCCGGGGCCCGGGTCCAGGGCGTTCTGGCCGAGCAGATGCTGCCCAAGGGCTTCGAGGTCCTGCTGGGCGTCAGCACGGATCCCCAGTTCGGCCATGTGATCATGGCGGGCCTGGGCGGCGTGCTGGTGGAGCTGCTGCACGCGGTGTCCCTGCGTGTGCTGCCTATCACCCGCCAGGATGCCGAGGATATGATCGATGAAACGCCGCTGGCCAAGGCCTGCCAGGGCCTGCGGGGCCAGCAGTACCGCCGGGAGGAGATCGTGGAGGCCCTGATGTGCCTGTCCCGCCTGGTGGAGGAGCACCCGGAGATCACCGAGGTGGACATCAATCCCCTGATGCTCTATGGCGACGGCCGTCCGGCCACCGCCGTGGACGCCATGGTGGTCATGAAAAAGTAAAACGCCGCACATGCGGAATATGAAGGAGCGTAGCGATATGAAAGAAATCAGACTCCACGGCATCGGCGGTCTGGGCACGGTGAAGGCCGGCGAAATGCTGGTCCACGCTGCGGTAGCCAGTGGAAAATACGGCAATTCCATCCCGTTTTTCGGCTTCGAGCGCCAGGGCGCGCCGGTCACGTCCTATGTGCGCCTGGGCGATGAGAAGATCCGTCCCAAGAACCAGGTCTATCATCCCAACTGCACCCTGGTGCTGGATCCCAGCCTGCTGATCTCCGCCCCGGTGTTCGACGGCCTGACGGAGAACTCCTATTTCATTGTCAACACCAAGGCCGAAAACGGCGCGGACCTGGTGAAAAATCCCAACGTCAAGACCGTGGCCTGGCTGGACGCCACCTCCATCGCCCTGGAGATGCTGGGCCGTCCCATCACCAACACCATCATGCTGGGCGCCTTCGTCCGTGCCACCGGCTGGGTGGACAAGGACGAGCTGGAAAAGGTCATCTGCCGCTTCTTCGGCGAGAAGAACGTGGAGACCTTCCGCCGCGGCTATAACGAAGTGAAGCTGTACACGTTTGAATAAGGGGAGGAACACCATGAAATTTATCAGTGATTACATCGTCCCCATCGGACCGGAGGGCCTGCACATTATCCAGACCGGTAAATGGCGGACCCGCAAGCCCGTGATGGACACCGACAAGTGCGTCAAGTGCGGCATGTGCCTGATGTACTGTCCCGTTAACTCCATCCGCCGCCACGAGGACGGTTCGTTCGAGATCTGCTACGATTACTGCAAGGGCTGCGGTATCTGTGCCCACGAGTGCAAGAAGGGCGCCATCACCATGCAGCCGGTAAAGGAGGAGAACTAATGGCTGACATTCAGGTCATCAACGGAAATATGGCTGCCGCCATCGGCGCGGCACTGTGCCGTCCCGATATCATCGCCGCCTATCCCATCACCCCCCAGACTCCCATCGTGGAGTATCTGGCCGACTTCGTCACCGGCGGCAAGCTGGACAGCAGCGTCAGCGAGGTGGAGAGCGAGCTGTCCGCCATGAGCGTTGTCACCGGTGCGTCCCTGGCCGGCTCCCGCGTGTTCACCGCCAGCGCCTCCCAGGGCCTGTCCCTGATGTATGAGCCCTATTTCCGGGCCTCCACCCTGCGTCTGCCGGTGGTCATGGCCGTGGCCAACCGCGAGATGATCTCTCCCCAGACCCTGTGGGGCGGTCCCCAGGACTCCCTGACCGTCCGTGACGCCGGCTGGCTGCAGATCTATGTGGAGGACAACCAGGAGATTCTGGACACCATGATCATGGCCTACCGCATTGCCGAGGACAAGAATGTCCTGCTGCCCATCAACGTCTGCTTCGACGGCTTCTATCTGTCCCACATGTCCGAGCGGGTGGAGATTCCCACCCAGGAGCAGGTGGACGAGTTCCTGCCCAAGTATGTGCCCGAGCACATCATCCTGGATCCCCAGCGTCCCATGGCCGTTGACCCCCTGACCAACGGCAACCTGCTGACCGAGTACCGCCTCAAGCACATGATGGGCCAGCAGAACGCCCTGAAGCTCCTGGAGGAGCTGGACAAGGTGTACGGCGAGAAGTTCGGCCGCAGCTACGGCGGCGCCGTGGAGGAGTACCGCTGCGACGACGCGGATTACGTCATCGTCACCATGGGCTCCATGACCGGCGTTGCCAAGGACCGGGTGGACAAGGCCCGGGCCGACGGCAAGAAGGTGGGCCTGCTGAAGATGCGCATGGTCCGTCCCTTCCCCTGCGACCGGGTGGCCAAGGTGCTCTCCGGCAAGCGGGCCTTCGGCGTGGTGGACCGCAACGTGTCCTTCGGCTGGAACACCGGCATCATCTATGAGGAGATCTGCGCCTCCATGAACCGGGCTGCATCCTTCGTCCCCAACGTTCCCTTTATCGCCGGTCTCGGCGGCGAGGACATCACCGCCACCCATATCGACTATGCCATCGACAAGATCATCGCTCAGGACGGCAAGACCGGCAAGCACGACACGGTCTGGCTCAACCGCGAGGTCATGGGTCTGTAAGGAGGAACTGTCATGAATGTTATTGAAAAGCTGGCAACCTATGAGGACCAGATCTCCCCGGGCGTATCCGCCTGCGTGGGCTGCAACGTGGAGCTGACTCTGCGCACCTGCATGAAGGTGCTGGGCCCCAACACCATCTTCGCCGTGCCTCCCGGATGCATGGGCGGCGTGGGCGTCGTGGGCTGGGACAAGGAGTCCGGCGCCAAGACCCCCGTGTTCTTCCCCCTGCTGGACAATGTGGCCTCCATGCTGGCCGGTATCAAGATGCACTATGAGCGCATCGGCCGCAAGGTCAATGTGGTGGCCTTCGCCGGCGACGGCGCCTCCGTGGACGCCGGCATGCAGTGCCTGTCCGGAGCGGCGGAGCGCGGCGACAAGATCATCTATATCTGCTATGATAACGAGGGCTACATGAACACCGGTTATCAGCGCAGCGGCTCCACCACCAAGGGTGCCTGGACCTCCACCACCCCCGTTATCAACGGCCACGGCGGCAAGAAGCAGAACAAGAAGGACTTCCCCATGATCATGGCCATGCACGATGTGCCCTATATGGCCACCATGAGCCCCGCCTATATCCCCGATATGGTCCGCAAGCTGGAGAAGGCCATGGCCGTGGACAACGGCCTGGTGTACCTGCATGTGTACAATCCCTGCGTCACCGGCTGGGGCTGCAAGTCCGATGAGAGCATCGAGGTGGCCCGCCTGGCGGTGGAGACCAACTTCGCCCCCCTGTACGAGGTGGAAAACGGCGTGTTCAAGATGTCCGTGGACGTGAAGAACCCCAAGCCCGTCAAGGAGTTTGTCACCCGCTTCAAGAAGTTCCGTCACCTGACGGAGCAGGATATCGAGGAGCTGCAGGAGTTCACCGACCGCCGCCTGGCCCGGCTGAAGAAGCTCTGCGGCGAATAAGCCCCCCCTCTTACCACACAATTACCCTCCACACATACACTTTGCTCCGACGCCCGGCAGACTTCCTCCTGCCGGGCGTCGGAGCATTGCTGGCCCTTCGCCGATGGCTGCTGTGCAGGGGCGTGGGCTCTGCCCCGCCCCTAAGACCAGATGTATCCGCCCCCTTATTTCCCCAGCCACTGGCGCAGCATTTCCCACAGCTCCACCGACCGGAACCGGAGCTCGTACCCGGCGTCCTCCTCCGCCATCAGGGACAGGTCATCCTCCTCCAACCCGGCGGCCCGTCCCGCGTCCTGCCACTGGCAGGCGGCGGCGGTGCACAGAGGCGGAAACACCACGCACCACCAGTTCTGCCCCGCTCCCTGGCCGATGATCACCCGCAGGGCCAGGTATTTCCCGGCGGGCAGGGAGAAGCCGTCATAGTCCTTGGTGGGGAACTCCGCCGGCTCCAGCCGGGCCTGGACCGGCTGGGCGCAGCCCTCTGCCGCCAGGGTTTCCCGGGCCTCCCGGGTCAGCTCCGGCAAGGCGGCGGTCAGGGCCTGCTCCGCCTGCTCCATGTCCGCCGACTGCTCCAGAATTTCCTGGGCCCGGGCCAGCACCCGGTCCCGGACCCGCAGCTTCAGGGCCTGGTCCTCCGGGGAGTCGGAGTTGGCGATGACGTGGAGGCGGATGACCTTCCGGCCCAGCTCCTCCTGCTGCCCCAGGGAAGCCGCCCCCCACAGAATGGTCACGGCCAGGGCCAGCAGCAGCGCCAGCTCCCAGTATCGGAAATGTGATTTTTTCATACAAAAACACCGTCCTATGCAGGAATTTCCTACAGTATGGACGGCGTTTTCGTATTTTATACCGGTTTCACAGCCGGGGGGCCAAAAAAGTCAGGGGATAGGATTTTTCCAGCTCCCGGGCGGCCAGCCGGGCGGTTTCCTCCCGGCGGAACAGCCCCATCACGGCGGAACCGGAGCCGGTCATGCACGCGGCGTCGGCTCCCAGACGGGAAAGCTGGCGGCGAATGGTGAAAACCTCACTGTCCTCCGGCAGGGCCTGCTCAAAAACGTTCCCCACCAGACGGCAAATATGCGCCAGGTCGCCAATTTCCAGTGCTTTGGCCATGGCATCGGAATCCGGGCGGTTTGCAATGGCGATCTCGTCCAGCTTCCGGAACATCACGGCGGTGGAGTGGGCCACCGGGGGCTTCACAATAACGAACCAGCACATAGGAAGCGGCAAAAGAGCGGTAAGCCGTTCGCCCCGGCCCCGGGCCAGGGCGGTTCCGCCCCGGACACAGTAGGGAACGTCGCTGCCCACCCGGGCGGCCATGGTTTCTAACGCTTCATCGGACACATTGATGCTGAATAAACGTCTCATGCCCCGCAATACGGAGGCGGCGTCACTGCTGCCGCCTCCAAGACCGGCCTGGGAGGGGATCTTCTTCTCCAATCGGATGATAATCCCTGTATGGGGGATATTTGTCTCCTGAAAAAAGACGTCCGCCGCTTTCCAGGCCAGGTTGTCCGGCCCGGTGGGCAGGTCGGTGCCGGGGCATTCCACCGCAATATCGTCTGTTTCAACGGTTTCCAGCGTTACAACGTCATATAGAGCGGCGCTCTGCATGACGGAGGTGACCTCGTGGTACCCGTCCGGGCGGCGGGCCCCTACGTCCAGGGTCAGGTTCAGCTTGGCAGGAGCCAGCTCGGTGATGCTCATGTTTCATCCTCCTGGTCGTCAAAATACGCTTTTAGATTGCGCTCCACCGGCAATATCAGGGCCACCGCCCCGATAATTTGCAGAATTACGGCGATATACAGCAGAATCTGCTGCCCAGTGATTGCCATCAGCCGCACAGAACGCATAATCATAAACGACAGAGCCGCAAAGACCGGGCCGGACTGCCGCAGCAGCTTCAGAAACAGGCTGTCGGCGAATTTCTGCCGCTCGGGAGCCAGGGGGCCCTGGGGACTGCGGTATTTCCGGCCCGGCAGCAGCTGCCCCGCAAAGCCCGCCAGCACCATCAGGCCCGGGACAATATACGCGGGCCACCAGATATAAAACATGAACTTACCTCATTTATCGCGAATTTTGTCCCGATACACCCTGGGATGTCCCGGGTTCTGACCCGGGACAGGGCAGGGACACACCGGGTCAATGCATACGCTTGAGGGTCTCCACTACCATGGCGTACACCCGCTGCACGGAGGCCACGGACATGGACTCCCGGAAGGTGTGAATTTCCTTCAGATCGGGACCGAAGGACACGCAGTCCAGACCCGGCAGCTTGGCGGAGAACAGACCGCACTCCAGACCGGCGTGGATGGCCTCCACCTTGGGGGCGTAGCCGTACTGGTCGGTGAACACCTGGACCATCAGGTCCCGCAGGGGGGACTGGGGCATATACTCCCAGCCGGGGTATTCGCCGTGGGTGCTGACGGAGCCGCCCAGCCGCTCCATCAGGGAGCCCAGCCGCTGGATGAGCATTTGCTTCTGGGTGGCCACGCTGCTGCGGACGCTGAAGGAGGCGTGAACGGCGTCGTCCCCGGTGGTGAGGATGCCCAGGTTCAGGGAGGTCTGCACCAGGCCGGGCATGTCGGCGCTCATGGCCTGGATGCCGTTGGGCAGGCAGGTGAGCATGCACACCACGCTGCGGCTGGAGCTTTCGTCCAGGGGCAGCAGGTCGGTTTCCGCCGGGCGGACGGAGACGGTGATGGCCGGGTCGTTGACCCGGTATTCCTTTTTGAAGGCGGCGTCCATTTCGGCGCAGACGGCCTGGACGGCGCCGGCATCGGCGGCCACCAGGGCAACAGACCTGGTGGGGATGGCGTTGTCCTTGAGACCGCCGCAGACGGAGATGACCCGCAGGTCGGTCTTTTCCTCCAGGGCGCACAGCACCCGGCCCAGCAGCATACTGCTGTTGGCCCGGCCCTTGTCGATCTCCGCGCCGGAGTGACCGCCCACCAGGCCGGTGACGGAGATCTCCAGCACCGGGGCGCTGAAGGCACTGCGGGTTACGGGCAGGCAGCAGTCGGCCCGGGCACCGCCGGCGCAGCTGACGGTGAAAATGCCCTCGTCCTCGGAGTCCATGTTCAGCATCCGGCGGCCCTTGAGAACGGACACGTCCAGGCCCTCGGCGCCGTACATACCGGTTTCCTCGTCCACGGTGAAGATGGCCTCGATGGCCGGGTGGGACAGGGAATCATCGTCCAGAATGGCCATGGCCATGGCCACGGCAATGCCGTCGTCGCCGCCCAGGGTGGTGCCCTTGGCGGAAACGGTGTCGCCCTCCAGCACCAGGTCCAGGCCCTCGGCGGCCATGTCCTTGGCGCAGCCGGGCTCCTTTTCGCAGACCATGTCCATGTGACCCTGGAGGATCACAGGCTCCGCCGACTCATAGCCGGGGGTGGCGTCCCGGAAGATCACCACGTTGTTCAGCTGATCCTGGACATACCGCAGGCCCCGGGCCTTGGCAAAGTCCACCAGCCAGTCGCTGACGGCTTTGGTGTTGCCGGAACCGTGGGGGATGGCGCACAGCTCCTCGAAGAAACGAAAAACACGCTGGGGCTCCAGATGATTCAAAACGGCCATAATGCACGCTCCTTTTATATATTTTCCAGGGTCAGTATACCCTATTTTCCGGGGATTTGCAAGGGGGAAGGGAACGGTGATTATCGCGGCAGAGAATCGCCGATAGAGCGCCTGTAGGGGCCGACGTCCCCGGCGGGCCGCATAAAAACCCGCTGCCGGGAGAACGGCAGCGGGTTTTTTGCAGCAGGGGAGAGGAGAATTTACTGGACGGAGTTGGCGGCGCGGTAGGCGCTGGGGGTCATGAGGCGGTATTTCAGGAAATTCCGGTTCAGGGTTTTGGCGTTGCGGTAGCCCACCTCCAGGGCGATGTCCAGCACCGTCATGCGGGTGGTGGTCAGCAGCTTACAGGCCCGGTTCACCCGGATCAGGGCCAGGAAATCCTCAAAATTCAGCTCCACCTGGCACAGCAGGGTGCGGTTGAGCTGCTGGACGGAAATGCCGAAGGCCCGGGCCACCCCGGCGGCGCTGAGGTCCTCCCGGTAATGACGGTAGATGTGCTGCACCAGACTGTACCCCAGGCGGCTCTCCTCGATCTGGCAGATGTTCTGCACCTTCTGATAGGTGGCCCGGTACTGGCCGATGCGGGTGCCCAGCCGGGCGGCGAACACCTTGGAGATGTGGGACTCGTCCACATAGCCCAGAATTTCCGCCAGCTCCTTCAGGGTCAGGTCCGTATACAGCAGATAGTCGGCGGTTTTGCCGATGCGCATTTCGTTGAGCAGGTCGAAAAAGGACAGCCCCGTCATGGCGGTGATCCGGGCGCTGACGGTGGACCGGCTGCACCCGAACACGTCCGCCAGCTGCTGGAGCGTCAGCTTCTGGCCGCAGTGGAGGTACATATACCGCAGCAGCTCCCGGTGGTCGGGACCCTGGGCATCAGCGGGGCGGTCCGCCGCCAGGGCCTGCCGGGCGAACAGCACTGTCAGCTGCACCAGCAGGCTCACGGCATTGAGACTGGAAAACAGCTGTCCCTCCTCCTGAAGGGACGCAAGACCCAGCTCCCGGGCCAGGCCGTCAGCAATGCGTCCGGCCTCCGCCCGCTGCCGGGGGGACAGCTCCAGCACCGGCACCGTCTCCATCAGCCGGGCCATGGGCATGGGCTGGCCATCCTCGCCCCGGAACAGATGGGCAGCCCGGGCCACGGTGTCGTAGTGATAGGCGATGACGCTGCAGGCCAACGGCTCGTCCACCCGGACGATCTCGCTGATCTGCCAGGGCAGGATGGCCGCCAGGCTTCCGGCGGACAGGGGATACTCCCGGCCCTGGAGCCGGATAACGCCGCTGCCGCTGCGGACCAGGAGAAACCGGGCGTCCCGGTGGATCACCGGGGCCGTGGGCCGGGCGGCGGTGAATTGGTCAAAAGAGAACAGGCTGCTTTGGTCCAGGTCGGACCGGCCGGGGGTTTGCAGGGCGATGGTCTGTTTCATGAATATCTCCTCCTTATGGGGGCTATTTTACCACATACGGGCGGCGCTGCCAAGGGGGGAATGGGACATTTTGCGCAGAAAATCTTGTACAAAAACGGCCTGTTTTACCTGGACGGCCGGGCAAAAAACGCATGAATTTACAGAGTAACCCGGTGGGAAGCGAGTATTATTACAATAAAGTGTCAAAGTACCGGGACAAAACATCGGTTAAAATACAAAAATCGGGCCGCGTCAGGGTGAGAAATCGGACCGGAAATCTGGTAAAATAGGGGGGAACTGGAGAGGAGGAAATTCCATGCCCATTTGCGTTAAAAGCGAGATCGGCCCTTTGAAGCGGGTGCTTCTGCAGCGGCCCGGCCGGGAGCTGGAGCATCTGAGCCCCAATACCATGGGCCAGCTGCTGTTTGACGATATTCCCTATCTGTACGGCGCTCAGCGGGAGCACGACTGCTTTGCCCAGATCCTGCGGGACAACGGGGCGGAGGTGGTCTATCTGGAGGACCTGACGGCCCAGGTGCTGGCAGGAGACGAGGAGCTGCGCCGCCGGTTTGTGGAGGAGACCATCCGCCGGGCCGGCAGCACCGCCATGGGATACCGGGGCGACCTGAAGCGGTATCTGCTGGATATCCAGGACCCCCTGGAGCTGGTGCTGAAAACCATGGAGGGCGTGTCGTATCAGGATGTGTTCCCCAACGAGCAGGGACGGCTGTCCAGCCTGGTGCACACCGGGGCCCGGTTCCTGATGCCGCCGATCCCCAACCTGTATTTCACCCGGGACCCCTTCGCCTGCATCGGCCGGGGCGTGAGCCTGAACCATATGTTCACGGACACCCGCAACCGGGAGACCCTGTACGGCGACTATGTGCTGCGGCATCATCCGGACTACGCCGGGCAGGTGCCTCTGTACTATACGCCGGACCAGTATTTCTGGATCGAGGGCGGGGACATCCTGAACCTGAGCCGCCGGGTGCTGGGAGTGGGTATCTCCCAGCGGACCCAGCCGGAGGCCATCGAGCAGCTGGCATCGGCCATCTTCGCCGACGAGAGCTCCGAGATCGACACGGTGTTGGCCTTTGAAATCCCCAGCACCCGGGCGTTCATGCATCTGGATACCGTGTTCACCCAGGTGGACGTGGACAAATTCACGGTGCATCCGGGGATCCTGGGCACCCTGCGGATCTTCGAGCTGACGGGCCGGGGACAGGGCAAGCTCACCACCCGGGAGGTCAGCGGACCCCTGGAGCAGGTGCTGGCGGGCTATCTGGGCCTGGACCGGGTGCAGCTGATCCGCTGCGGCGGCAGCAGCCAGATCGCCGCCGAGCGGGAGCAGTGGAACGACGGGTCCAACACCCTGTGCATCGCCCCCGGCGTGGTGGTGGTGTACGACCGGAACTATGTCACCAACCAGATCCTGGAGGACAGCGGCATCCGGGTGCTGAAAATGCCCAGCGCCGAGCTGTCCCGGGGCCGGGGCGGCCCCCGGTGCATGAGCATGCCCCTGTGGCGGGACGAGATCTGAGAGAATATCCATCAATATTTATCAATAGAAAGGGAGAACATCATCATGGCTGTGAATATCAGAGGAAGAAGCTTTCTGAAGCTGCTGGACTATACCCCGGCGGAGATCCGTTATCTGCTGGACCTGTCCAAAAATTTCAAGGATATGAAGCGCACCGGTGTGCCCCACCGCTGGCTGGAGGGGAAGAACATCGTGCTGCTGTTTGAAAAGACCTCCACCCGGACCCGGTGCTCCTTCGAGGTGGCCGGTATGGACCTGGGCATGGGCGTGACGTATCTGGAGCCCGGCAGCAGCCAGATGGGCAAGAAGGAGTCCATCGCCGACACCGCCCGGGTGCTGGGCCGGATGTATGACGGCATCGAGTATCGCGGCTTCAGCCAGGATCTGGTGCAGGAGCTGTCCGACCATGCGGGCGTGCCCGTGTGGAACGGCCTCACCGATCAGTTCCACCCCACCCAGATGCTGGCGGACCTGCTGACCATCGAGGAGAAGCTGGGCCGGCTGAAGGGCGTGCGCTTCACCTATTTCGGCGATGCCCGCAACAACATGGGCAACTCCCTGATGGTGGCCTGCGCCAAGATGGGCATGCACTTCACCGCCTGCGCTCCCAAGGAGCTGTTCCCCGAGGAGTGGCTGGTGGAGAAGGCCCGGGACATCGCCCGGGAGACCGGCGGCAGCGTGACCCTCACCGAGGATGTGACCCAGGGCGCAACTGACGCCGACGTGATCTACACCGATATCTGGGTCTCCATGGGTGAGCCCGACAGCGTGTGGTCCGAGCGCATCCGCCTGCTGACCCCTTATCAGGTCAACGAGAAGGTCATGGCCATGACCGCTCCCGGCGCTATTTTCATGCACTGCCTGCCCTCCTTCCACGATACCCGCACCACCATCGGCGCAGACATCGCCAAGAAGTTCGGCATCACCGAGATGGAGGTCACCGACCAGGTGTTCGAGAGCAAGCAGTCCGTGGTGTTTGACGAGGCCGAGAACCGGATGCACACCATCAAGGCCGTGATCTACGCCACCCTGCACTGAGAAAGGAGACGCCCCATGGCTTTTGCATTTCCCGCCTATCACCATCCCGACTTTGACCAGCCGTCCCTGAAAAATGCGCCGGACGCCCGCTGGGAGACGGTGGAAAAGGACGGCGTGGCTCCCGAGGAGTTCCACAGCACGTCCATGTATCCCGAATATTTCAAGATCAACGGCCGCTGGACCCTGGCGGAGGAGAGCCGCATGGACAGCTGCGTGGTGCTGGAGGACGACGGACACCTGTCCGTGGTGGAGAGCCGCAACCTGAAAAAGGGCCAGCGGGTGATCCTGGGCCGCACCGAGCACGGCCAGGACGGCATTTATATGCACTGCAATGGCTTCACCCAGGACAGCGAGACGCTGGAGGATCAGTTCGTGTTCCGCCAGGGCCGCAGCCGGGAGACCTCCTATGCCAAGGACTATGACCGGCTGGTGGAGCTGCTGCGCCACGAGAAGGATCACGGCAACATCGTGTGGGTCATGGGCCCCGCCTTCGCCTTTGATGACGGCGCCCGGAAGGCCATGCAGGCCCTGATCGACAACGGCTACTGCCACGGTCTGCTGGCGGGCAACGCCCTGGGTACCCACGACCTGGAGGGTGCGCTGCTGCACACCGCCCTGGGTCAGGACATCTATACCCAGCAGTCCCAGCCCAACGGACACTATAACCACCTGGATGTGCTGAACAAGGTCCGCCGCAGCGGGTCCATTCCGCAGTTTATCGAGGATTACCACATCGACAACGGCATCATCTACGGCTGCGTGAAGAACCATGTGCCCTTCGTGCTGACCGGCTCCATCCGGGACGACGGGCCGCTGCCGGAGGTGTACGGCAACGCCTACGAGGGCGCAGCCGCCATGCGGGAGCTGGTGCGCAAGTCCACCACCGTGATCTGCCTTGCCACCATGCTGCACACCATCGCCACCGGCAACATGACCCCCTCCTTCCGGGTAATGCCCGACGGGTCCATCCGCCCGGTGTACCTGTACGCGGTGGACGCCGCAGAGTTCGTGGTGAATAAGCTGTTGGACCGCGGCAGCCTGTCCGCCACCACCATGGTCACCAACGTGCAGGACTTCATCGGCAAGGTCGCCACCGGCCTGGGCGTGATCTGAGAAGAATTTTCGTCCAGGTACACGCCCCGGACGAAAATGATCTCAATTGATTTGCCGCCTGCGGGCGGCAAACTCTGCGAGGTTTTTTTGACAAACTGAGACATCCCCGATGCCATGCATCGGGGATGTCTTTTGTATACGGATTGTTATTTTTGAGAAAAATACTGCGAACAGGAATCAGAATTCCTGGGACTCCGGGTGCATCTGCTGCTTGACCCGGCGGCCGGTGGGGGTGGCGGCCAGGCCGCCCAGGGCGGTTTCCCGGAACTCCACCGGCATGCGGCGGCCCACCTCGCCCATGGCGTCGATGACCTCGTCCACGGGGATGCGGCTTTCGATGCCGGCCAGGGCCATGTCCGCCGCGCTGATGGCATTCACCGCGCCGATGACGTTGCGCTTGACGCAGGGGACCTCCACCAGGCCCGCCACGGGGTCGCACACCAGGCCCATGAGGTTCTTCAGGGCCATGGCCACGGCGTGGCCGATCTGCTGGCCGGTGCCGTCCCGCAGGGCCACCAGGGCTCCCGCCGCCATAGCGGAGGCGGTGCCGATCTCCGCCTGACAGCCGCCGGAGGCACCGGCGATGCAGGCCTTGTAGGCGATCACCGCGCCGATGCCGCTGGCCACATACAGGGCCTCCAGGATCCGGTGCTGGCTCAGCTCCTCGTACTTGCACATGGGCAGCAGCACCGCCGGAAGCACGCCGCAGGCGCCCGCCGTGGGGGCCGCCACAATGCGGCGCATGCAGGCGTTGGACTCCGCCATGGACAGGGCCTCGGCGATGACCTCGCTGACGTAGCCGCCGGACATGGCCCGGCCCCGGATGGAATACTGCCGCATTTTCAGGCCGTCACCGCCTACCAGGCCGCTGACGCTGCGGCGGCGGCCGGTGTAGGTGTCCGCCGCGTCCACCATGTATTGCCAGGTGGTCAGCATTTTTGCCATGGATTGCTGACGGGTCACCTGGCGCTCGTCCATGTCCGTTTCCAGCACGATCTCCCAGAAGGGCTTGTGCTCGGCTTCCATGCGGTCAAAGATTTCCTTCATCGAATCCAGCGACATCGTCATCATCCTCCTTATCGTAATAGGTCACCGACAGAATGCCCGTCAGCTCCGAAAGAAACGCCACCTGGTGGGGCTTGATATGCTGGTCGGTCTCGATGACCATCAGCGCGTCGCCGCCCCGCTTGTGGCGGCACAGGCTCATATTGGCCACGTTGATGCGCAGCTGGTTCAGCACCGACGTTACCGCCGCCACGGCGCCGTTTTCATCCTGGTTCCGGATGACCAGGGTGTTGAACATGCCGTCAAAGCTGACGTCGATGCCGTCCACCTTGTTCACCAGGATGCGGCCGCCGCCCACACTGCACGCCTGAAGCTCCAGCTTTTTGCCGCCGGCGTCCCAGGTTTCGATCACGGCGGTGTTGGGGTGAGCGTCCCGCAGCTCCACAGTGTCGATGGTGAACTCCAGCCCACGCTTTTTAGCCTCCTGGTAGGCGTAGGGTATGCGGAGATCGTCGGGCTTCATGCCCAGAAGACCGGCCACCAGGGCCCGGTCGGTGCCGTGACCGGGGCCGGTCTCGGCAAAGGAGCCGTGCAGATGGATCTTGGCCTCCACCGGCTCGTCGCCCAGCAACGTCCGGGCCATGCTGCCGATGCGGACCGCTCCCGCCGTGTGGGAACTGGACGGGCCCACCATCACCGGGCCCAGAATATCAAAAATATCCAGCATGTGATCGTTCCTCGCTTTCTCTGTGCAACCAGGGCCATGATAGCACAGAGTACCAAAAAAAGCGATAGGGTTTCTGAAATTTTTTGAGATTTTACAGAGTAACGCAAAATTTTACCAGATGCGCCCGGCGCATATTCGGGGCATCGGCGGCACAATCTATGGTTGCGATACCCAACGGCGGTTTTCGCTGAAAACGCAAGAAAGGAGAACGCAATCATGTCTACCAAGAATACCAACAAGCTGAACGTGCCCCAGGCCCGTGCCGCCATGGATAAGTTCAAGATGGAGGCTGCCAGCGAGGAGGATGTGTATCCACCTCAAAAAGCTCCCGCAGCACCGACAGTCTCTTCACGATCTCTATTCGCCTGCACTTGGCGTAGACTGTCTCCCGAGGCCTCCCCAATAAAGCGGTAGAAGATACGGATGCTCTGCCGGTACGGGGTACGCGGCCCAGCGACTTTCCTGCCCTCCGGCAGGATCTTTTCACCAATCTCAATACGCTCAACGAACGTGTGCAGTATATCTCTGTCCAGGGTTTCTACGCAGGTGTACCGTTTGGCAAGGTCGAAGAACAGCCCATAGGCACTGCGTATCTCCTTGGCCGTGGTCTCGCCCGCCACCAGCTTCTTGCGGCGCACGGTCAGCTCGTCGATCTCAATGCCGAACTTCTTGACCATCTCCTCGTGAATGTCGTCGCTAAGCATCCCGGCGATGTTGTCGCGGTAAGAGCGCTCGATCATCTTCTTGAGACGGGCGGTCTGCTTGTCGATATTCTCGATCTGCACGGCGGGTTCTTCGCCGCCCAAAGAGGCGTTGGCCTGTTCGACGGCGTTCTCCGTGATGGTACGAATCTCATCTTCACCAAAGGCCAGCAGCTTGTTGAGGTCACAGCGGACGACTTCCATCAGGTCATCGTAGCGAATACGCGCCCCACGCAGGCAACGGGTCTGTGCTCGGGAACTCAGGTTGTTGCACACCAAATACCAATATTTCGCCCGTTCGCCGTTGTAGACGGAGCCGCCAGAGCACATGGCCGCGCCGCAGCAGGCACAGTAGGCAATGCCGCCGAAGATGCTGTGACGGAAGGCTGGGTTTGCGCCGTTGGCCTTGGTGTTCTCCCCCATGAAATGGGCGGCCAGGTCGAACTGCTCCTGGGTCACCAGCGCCTGGTGGGTATCCTTGGTAAACACCCATTCCTCCTCTGGCACGATGACCTTTTTCTTGGACTTCACGCTGACCTTGCGGCTCTTACCCAGCAGGGTATGGCCCAGATAGACGCGGTTGCGCAGGATGCGCTTGACCGTGGTGTAGTTCCACTCATCGGAAGCCCGCTGGGCACCCCGCTCGGTAAAGTTGTCACGGCACTCCACGCGGTACTTCAGCGGCGGCATAATACATGCCTCGTTGAGCCGGATAGCAATGCTGCGGCAGGACTGACCAGAGGCGGCCAGGTCGAAAATCTTTTTCACCACTGGGGCGGTGTTCTCGTCCGGCACAAGCTGGTCGGTGGTACGCTCCGCCTTCCTGTAGCCGTAGGGCGGGCAGGCCACATACTTGCCGTTGTTGCGCTTGGTGTTCAGCGTCTGCTTGACCTTGCGGGACGTATCCCGCAGATAGACATCGTTCATGGCAAATTGAAACGGTGCCATCAGATTATCTTCCTGGGAGTCAAAGTTGCTGCCGGGTGCCAGATAGCGGATGCCGTGTTCCGGAAAATAGCGCTCAGCGTAATGGCTGGATTCTGTCATATCACGGCCCAGACGGGACAGGTCCTTGGTGATAACCATGTTGGCCTTGTCAGTTCTCAGGTGTTCCAGCATAGCCTGGAAGCCGGGCCGCTCAAAGTTCCCGCCGGAAAAGCCGTCGTCCACGAACTCCTCCACCAGGATGATGCCATGCCTTTCGCAGTACTCCCGGACAATAGTACGCTGGTTGGTAATGCTGGCGGATTCGCCATACTTCCGTTCTTCATCGGAAAGGCGGTAGTAGGCGTCTGCTAATTGAACGTGGTTCCTCATGTTTCCTCCTTCCCGGAACCACTCATTTACGGCTCCATTATACCATGCGGCTATCCTGCTGGTCAAAACTTGCGGCCTGTTTTCCGGTGAAAATGATTTCCTCTGTTACCACTTCCTGGATGGTTTTTGTGCCGGTGAATACGCGCTCCACGACATAGATTGCCGCGCCGATCTGCTGCTCATTCTTATCGTTCATGTGTCGCCACCTCCGCTACCATTATGAACAATTCCTTCCGACTTTAACCCAACAGCCGCCGAGCACACAGACAAAGCATTTTGTCTGCGTGCTTAGCATTCCACTTGCTCTAATCTCACCCAGGCAGGGATTGGTGACATTCTATTTCGCCCCATGCCAGCACAAATGTACCTGTTCATGTTGTGCAGTGCTACCACAGCAGCGCTATTTTCAATTTACATCATTTTGACGGATAGCAAGACTGACACACAACGTCTTGGTCACATCCCGCATTTTTTCTTCGGAAAGTTTGCCAATATAGTATCCTATACGGCGTTTGTCCAAGGTCCGCAATTGCTCCAGCATGACCACGGAAGGATATTTCATTCTACCGATCATACCAATGTAACTGTGTATAGGCAGCTTGGATTTTGCATGAACGCGGCTGGTAATTGGTGCAATAATAACCGTTCTCGCGAAATGATTTCCAACATTGTTTTGAAGGATTAATACGGGTCGTGTTCCCATCTGCTCCGATCCAACAACAGGGTCAAGGTCTGCGTAGTATATTTGGCCCCGTAGGTATATGTGGTTCATGTGTACTTCACCCCCATTCGGCACATCAACTTATGTAGAGACCGACAGCATATGCTGCCGGTCTTTATTCTGCGAATCGGTCCTTTTGTCCACGACACCCCGACCTATAGGAAATCATCAGACGGTTGGCGGCTTAATCCAACTCCACGGGAATCACACCCCTCCGAGGATCTCTCCGAGCTGTCTCCACTTGTTACGACGGATCACGTTCCAAATCCCGCTTCAACGCTCAACATTATGGCCAGACAGGCGTATCATTGTGCCCATAGCCGGTCATGGCGATGCACAGATCCGCTGTGCACTTGCAGCTGACAAAAATCGCTGGTCCGTTTTCCTTGGATGTCACGGCGTATCAGCTGCATCGCTCCCGCTTCTCGCGGAGGCTATGGGAATGTATCTGATGAATGATATGAACATGTCAAGGTACCAGCTTGAAGCAAAAGTGAGGCAGCAAGCGAAGGGGATTTGGGCCCCTCTACTTACTACCTCACTTACACGCAATATTGTAACCCTTAAAATTAAATTTAGCAGTTACTTTTTATGCTTGCAATACATTTCGTTGGAGCCCCCGCTTCCATCTCTGAAAGCAGGGGACTTGCAAAGTCACATAACAGAACAATAAGATTATGGAAGCAGCCCCAACTGCAAAAGCTTTTCTGCCTTCCATGCAGCAAGACTGTTTTTGCGGTATAAGCTTTGTTGCCTCTGCACCCAGCGTCTGAGTCTGGGATTCTGCTCAAAATCAGCAGGAACGTCAAAATTATGATTCTGGTTCCCGTAGTCAACCAGCGATTGGAACATCTCAAGCCATTTGGTATCATTGTTTGGAATCCATAGCATCCCAAGGGAGTCTAACTGATGGATTTGGTTCTCCGTAAGATGCTTTCCTTCCCTTTTCCCATGATATATTTGTCGCTGCTCAGAAAGCCACCGTCCCAGCCATACTCCATTTTCTTCATAAGTCGATGGAATGGATATGTTGCCGTGCGTTTTGTAGTAGGATTCCAGCATAGCGTATTTTGTATTCCATGAATCTGGTCGTTCCCATACCATTCCCACTGACTCCATTTTCTTTTTGTGCTGCTCTGGCATGCTTCCCCGCCGATATCGTTCGCGCTGGTTTGCGACCCATTCGCCCAACCGGAACCCATCCGGTGAGCAGCAGGATCTTGTGACATTCAGATCTCCATTTGCACGGAAGTATTCTTGTGCGTGGACCATCCCGTTGGCGAAGCTCCTGTCCAGCTTCCCGGTCCAGTTCATGCCGATGGCGTCAAGCGTCGCGATTTGCCTTTCCGTCAAGGGCTTGCCCTTTCCCGGCTTTTTCCGGTTATAGCGCACAGACTGTAACCATACGCCCAGCTTCAGACCGTCCGGCGAAATATACGCCGCAGGGACCTCCAAGTCCCCATGCTTTCTATAATAATCCTGTGCAGCCTGAAAGTTCATTTCCCACTGGCTGTCTTCCTTGCTCCAGATAAAGCCCAGTTCATCCAGCTGCCGGATGCGTTCTTCCGTCAAATACGACAAACGCAAGCCGGACGCCCGATAACCCCGCAGGTTATATACCCAATTCCCCAGGGCGATTCCCTGCGGATCCACATAGTCTTTCTTGATATCCACATCACCGTAAGCACCCTTGTATGCTTTCAGTGCAGCGAAATATTTTTCCCATCTCTGCTGCTGGACGTCCCATACCATCCCGATGCCATCCAGCCGGCGGACCTGTTCCTCTGTCAGCGTACCCGGAACGGACCCGCTGTGCACACGGCGCTGGGTTTGCAGCCAGGCCCCCAGAGAATACCCCTCCGGCGTCTTATACTGCTTCGGCACATTCAGGTGTCCGTGCTCCCGGTAAAATGCCGCCGCACAAACAAACATATGCTCCCACGGAACGGACAGAGAATCCTCCAGCCTGGCAAATAACTGCCGACACTCCCGTACCTCATCGATGATCTCAAATCGCTCCTGGACAATGTCGCCGCCGCCCAAATACCGATAGTAGGTGATAGCCGCCTGCATCTCCTCCTGGATGGTTCCGATACTGTATAGATTCTCCACATTGTTGACAACGTCCAGTATCAGCGGAGTTCTGGCTGAGCCGCAGGACAGGGCCCGGCCTATCTGCTGCTTGTAGACGGTGGGTGAAACTGTGGGACGAAACAGAATGACCCCGGAAACATCCGGCGTGTGGATGCCTTCGTTCAGCATGTCAATACAAAACAGCAGCTTCAAATGCGCACTGCCGTCCGCCTTGAAAGCAGCAAAGGCCTGGCTGGTTTCCGGGTCCTCCGAATAGGCCCGGTAAACATGGGGCTCCGGGTCCACTCCGCCGAACCACTGGGACGCATGACAGAGCAGCTCATCCATATGCTCCTTATTGGCGCAGAACACCAGATATTTTCCGGATCGATCCGTCATATGCTTCCGGAACATGACGTCCAGCCCATCCGCCATTTCCAGCTTCCGGCGCAGAGCGTCCAGGTATACCTGGGCCGCATCCCGCGTAGGCCTTGACTTGGCCCGGTGAATGCGGCGCTGATACTTTTCAAGCTCCTTCTGATAGCTGTAGAGCCCCACCACATACTTGGGTGCAGGCAATATGCCGCGGACGATCACCTCGCCCAAGGTCATCTCGCTGGCCACGTTCCCGTCAAACAGCTCATCTGCCATATTCCGCTGGCCGTCCAGGTACCGCACGCTGGTGGCGGACAGGCCCAGCAGCTTCGCATCCGGATACATGTGCAGGAGCCTGTCCACGCCCTGTCCCCACATTTCCGCGCCGCAGCGATGAAACTCGTCCAGGATGATGTAGTCCGGACGAATTTCAGACATTTCCTCCGGCTCCATGGACATGAGCTTTGCATAGGTGAAGAAGTGAATATTCTCCGGCTGCTCTCCTCCGGTGACGGCAGTCAGATTCTCCAGCTGCGTCCTGAAAATATAAGCGCTGGGAGACAGCCAGCAAACCGTTTTGTCCGGATAGTCCGCGCAGAGCTGAAAGGCGATAAAGGATTTTCCGGTGCCGGTGGGATGCACGATCGCAGCCTTTCCCTCATCCTCCAGCATACGGCTTGCCGCGTGGTATGCAGCCTTGTTGTGGGGAAATAGATCCAAGTTCACGCAGTCTGTCCTCCCTTGACGCTTTGATAATACAAGCAGAGTTTACATCATTCCGGCGCAAATTGCAACGTTAACCCGGCAGTTCCCATTCAAAGCATAAGAATTGATAAAAACAGCGAAGGCAGGTTGACACCTGGCATTGGTCTGCGGCACACCAGTTATTTCAAACGGACATTTTTCTTAGTCAAAAGGTTCAATTTCAATGCGGTATATTGACAATTGCTCCAAATTTTGCAAAATATGTCGAATTTTGTTGCAAAATAGAAAGTGGGACAGTTCTATAAGTAGACGCACAAACTAGCGTCTGAATACAAAGAGAAAGAGAGAAAAACGAATGAAACTGTGGAAACGCATATTGTCCTGTTTCCTGGCGCTCCTTCTGACCGTATACCTGCTCCCTGTGCAGGTCATGGCTGAAGAGTTGGGGGACCTGTGGCCGCTGACAACGGAAAACATCGCAGAGACACCTCCCGATGTAATAGGAGAAGTCCTGGAGCGACGGGAGGAAAACCAGAAGGAATTTCTGCTGGCCAACGGCGTGCGGCAAGTAGTTATCTATCCCGCAGCCGTTCATTATCAAAAGGATGGCCAGTGGAAGGATATCGATAATCGCCTTCTGCCTGCGACTACCCGGGACGGCGAGACGGTTTATCAGAATGTCGCCGGTATGTGGGATGTCTCGGTACCCGCCGAACTGAACACCGCCAGAGGGATCACTGTCAGCCGGAATGGATATAGTCTATCCTTTTATCTGACAGGTCAGTTGTTTGAAGACGGGGGCGCTATCTCGGAAAGCGGCAGCGCCTCCATGGGGGAGGAACTGCCCGGTGAGGATATGATCTGCGTTCCCGCAGGCGAAAGTACTGCGGCAATCAGCAGTACCACTTCCACTTTGGCAGACGATGACCAGCTTCAGCCAGAGGCTGCGCTGAAGAATCAGCGCAGTAAGGCCCTGTATCAGAATGTTTATCACGACACAGATGTGACCTATGACTTGGACTCCAATCGGTTGAAGGAGTCCCTGATTCTGCGCAGCTACCCGAAGGAAATGCTGGGCTACCGCTATCGCCTGGAAACGGACAGCCTGCGGCTGGAGCTGCAGGAGGACAACCGTATTTTGGCCTATGCCAAAGACGCCGGTCCCCAAGATGAACCGGTATTCTATATGCCGGCTCCGTATCTGCTGGATGCAGAAAACGCATACTCCAATGATATCAAAGTGACTTTGGAGGAAAACGACAAGGGCTATGAGTTGCGGTACCATCTGCCCCAGGATTGGATGGCAGACGCTGCGTATCCCGTGGTAATGGACCCCGTGGTCCAGCCGGTATCCAACACGTTCACCATCCGGGATAAGACCGTGACCCAGCGCAATCCGCCGGCCTATGATGCCATTTCTCTGGATGCAGGATATTCCACCAACCGCGGGCGGGAGCGGATTTATATTCGTTTTAAGAATATCCCCTCTTTGTCCTCAGCGGATGTGGTCGTAGGCGCAAAGGTTTTACTTTACAAATATAGCGGCTCCGGTAGTATCTCGGGCAATTATATGACGGCGCATCAGGTCAAAAGCATGTGGGACTCTGAGACAATTACCTGGGCTAACCGGGCAGACTATGTCCACACCTCAGAAGATTATCAATTCGTTGCCGGACAAACCTGGCATAGCTGGGATATTACGAACATTGCCCAAAAATGGTATGAGCCCTCCGGAAATACTGGTGTCATGCTTCGCATGTCGGAAGCCGTAGAGGGTGGGACGACAACAAAAACAGCGTCTTTCTATTCCTCTGACTACAGCAACACGCAGCAATGCCCCATGCTGGTCATCTCCTACATCAACAACTGCGGACTGGAAAGCACCTGGGACTATACCTCTTCCAGTGCCGGACGGGCCGGTACCGGCTATGTCAATGACTACACCGGAAACCTGGTGTGGGTCCACACAGGACTGGGCTTTTCCGGCAACCGGATGCCCGTCAGCATCAACGCTGTCTATAACGCAAACGACAAGGGCAACAAGGCCTACGGTCTTGGCTACGGCTGGCGTACCAATTACAACCAGCGCGTTGAGCAGATCACTTTAGGCGGCACTACCTACTACCGGTGGGAGGATGAGGACGGCACCCGCCACTATTTTATGAAAAAGTCTGCCGGGCTGTATGTGGATGAACTGGAGCCTACACGTCAACTGACGGATACCGGCAGCGGAACGAAAAAATTCTGTATCACAGAAAAGAGCGGCAGCAAACGCTATTTCGATGCCAGTGGACGGCTGGCTGGACTCTCCAATAACCAGGCCACAGCCAGCAGTGTCTCCATTTACTACGCATCGCAGGATCACATCTCGGTCATCTCGGACGGCGTTAGCCGCAAATACCGATTCAGCTATGACAGCAGCGGCAACCTGACCAAGATCAGCTTTACAGGCACCGGCACAACAGAGTTGTCCGCTATGACCTACCAGGTCAGCGGCGATAATCTGAGGACCATCGGATATCCAGACGGGAAAAATGCGACATTTACCTATGGTGCAGAACATCTGCTGACCGGTGCGCAGGATGCTGACGGCTATAAGCTGGCGTATACCTATAACACGACCACGAACGGACAGCCTAACCGGATCGCGACCATCAAGGAATACGATGGCAGCACCGCAGGCGGAACACTGTCTCTGGAATATGCACATAACCAGACCACATTTACCGATCACAACGGCAACAAGGAGATCATGCAGTTCAACCGCTACGGCAGTACCCTGTCGGTGCAGGATGGACTGGGCCGTGCGCAGTTCTCCCAATATGCCAACAGCACGGACCTGGCCAAGGCCAGTCAGCTGACGCTGTCGTCCAAGCTGCAGAATACCGTCATCAATCTGCTGGAAAGCGGCAGCCTCGAGAGCAAGACCGGATGGACGGTATCCGGCACCGGTAGCGGCAGCTGGAGCTACAGCCAGGCCCAGGCCTATTATGGCCGCACCTCCCTGTCCATTCAGAACAACACCCTCAAGCCGGTCAGCAGCGCTGTGCGGGCCCTTGAGCCCGGGAAGACATATACCTTCTCCGCCTATGTCAGAGCCGGAGCCAGCGGAGCCCGCATTGGATTGCTGAAGCCCGGCAGCACGGAGCCCCTGGTCGTCAGCACCGCCGCACCGGCCAATAACACCTGGACCCGGCTGCAGGTGACGTATACGCTGCCATCCGGAAGCGCCTATGCCTCGGTTCTTCCCTTCCTGCAGAACACCTCCGGTACGGCCGCCTATTTTGACGCCTTGCAGCTGGAACAGACCGCCTCGCCCAGCCGGTATAACCTGGTGGAAAACAGCGACTTTTCCTTTAATTCCGCCTGGACTCCCAACTCCAGCTGCGCCAGTACGGACCAGATCATCACCTATACCAGCTCTCCCACGGAGAACTCGGACAAGCGGGTTATGCGCTTTACCGGTGACCCCAACAAGCACAAGTATGGCAATCAAATTCTGAGCGGCCTTGGCGGGGCCGCAGGCGATGTATATACGGTGGCCGGCTGGGCCAAGGGCGACTGCGTATATACGGACGACAGCAATCGCCGGATGTATGCCCTGATGGTGCGATTCTATTACACAGATGGCACCACAAGCGACAACTTTATCAAGTTCAATCCGGATACAGACAGCCAGAGCAGTTAGCAGTTTGTTTCCGGCGTGGTCAAAGCAGCCAAGCCCTACTCCCAAATGGGCATCTACACGGCCTATGTCCAAACACTGAACACCGTCTATTTCGACAATGTGCAGCTGTTCAAAGAGGAGTTTGGACATAGCTATGACTACGACTCCAACGGCAATCTCATCAGCGTGGTAGACCTGCAAAAGAACAAAACCAAATATGATTACGATTCCAACAACAATTTGGTAAAAATGACCTTGCCAAGTGGGGCCAGTCAGTCGTATACTTATGATAGTTACCACAACGTGACCAAAGCGGTAAGCCCGGAGGGCGTTACCTCCCGGTTCACCTACGACGCCTATGGCAACATCAAGACCGTAAAGCTGGGCAGCGGCAGCCAGACCATTTCCGCCAGCGCGGTGTACACGGCTAACGGGGACCAGGTCTCCAGCGTTACGGACGCCCTAGGCCAGACCACCACCTATGGCTACGACACCCAGACAGGCGTTCTGAACTGGACCCAGGCTCCCGGCGAGACGGCCAGCACCCGCACCAACTACACCCACGACCAGCTGTACCGCACCACCAAGGTCCAGCAGAGCACTGCCGCGGTGGACTATACCTACAGCAAGGATCTGCTGTCCGCCATTTCCACCGCCTCCGGCACGGATTACAGCTTCACCTACGGGGTGTTCGACCTGACCACGGCGGTGAAGGCCGGAAGCCGCACCCTGATCTCCCACAGCTATACCAACGATCAGAACCGGCGGCTGAGCCGGTCCGTCTACGGCAACGGCGACGCCGTGTCCTACAGCTACGACAGCTTTGGCCGCACCACCGCAGTGACCTACGGCGACACCGGCAGCACCGTGTCCTACGCCTACGATGCCAACAGCAACCTGGGCCAGCTGACCGACGGCATTTCCGGCCGGGTCAACCGCTACAGCTACGATTTCCTGGACCGGCTCATGCGGTATGAGGAGTCCGGCGACGGCTACAGCAACATTGTCCAGTGGGGCTACGATGACGAGAACAATTTGTCCTCCCAGACCCAGACGCTGAACGGGAGCACCTATGCCAGCACCTACGCCTATGACAAGGATAACCGGCTGACCAAGGCGACGGAGGGCGCCATCTCCGCCAACTACACATATGACAGCTTCAGCCGTATGTCCGGACTGGGCTGAAAAAATCCCAATTTCCATTGATATTCCTACATTTTTGAGGATGTCGCAACTGGACTTAGCCCGTGCATTAACAGAAAACATCGTTAAAAACGGGTATTTTCAAGACATTGCGACAGGCCGTAATGCTGCGTTTATGACAGGGAGAAGTTCTTGAGGTTTGTTATACTTGATTTTTGCATAAATGTCCATAGTTGTTTTGCTATTTTTATGCCCGGCGAGATATTGAACGGTTTTGGGGTCTACGCCCATATACAAAAGATTTGTAATGTAGGTGTGCCGGAGCTGGTGCGGGGTTACATGGAAGTCCAGACTATACACATGGTTTGGGAAGCCTTCCCGATGGCTTCCGAGAATGGGGTAGGTCATATAACGGATGTGTTCTCCGTTCACATACTTGTAGCTGATTTTCTCTCCTGCGGTGTGACTTTTGACATGGTACCAAACACCCACAAATTCCCCCTCAGAAAGGGGGCCACCCTTACGATTTGAAATCACAAAGGCAGAATGGGAAGATTGCTTTGCCTCTCGCAGGCACTCCACCAAACACTTTGGAATGGGAATATCCCTTCTGGATGCCGGAGTTTTCAATACAGTAGAAATCTCCGGCTCTGTCCGGCGGCTGCCTCGCCATGCACGCCGGACAGAAATGTATGGGGTCGGCACATCCAGAAACACACAGTCCCATTGCAAAGCAAGACTTTCCTCACGCCGCAGGCCAGCATACAGGCCGAGCATGACAAACACATACGGAGGCAGTGCCTTGACTGTATCTACCAGAGTCTTTGTCTGCTCATCCGTTAGGGCATCCATCGATTTACTTGGTACACCGCCCTTGGCACTGATTTTAGCGGCAGGATTGTAGTCGATGACCTCACTGCGCTCCGCCGAGTAAAACACGCTTTTGATGAGCATATTGACGGTATCAAAGGTGTGCTTTGCTCTTTTGGACACAGGAACAAGTGCCAGCTTGATGTCATCGGCCGTCACATCGGAAAGATACATATCCCCAAGAGGATCGATGATGTACTTATACATCTGCGCCCTATAATTTCGTAAAGTATCCTGCGTTACAGTTGCCGAGCGCATCAGCAGCCACTTTTCACAGTAATCTTCTACGGTTGGGTTTTGCCTCCGAAAAAGGATGTCCTGTACCTGCTGCCGTGCGTCCTGTTCCTTCTTGTATAGCTCCTCACAGGAGGAAGCATAAAGGGGAACCCGTTTGCCGTCGGCGTCAGTGATCCTGGTACGGAAATAGGTGACACCGTTGATCTCGATTGTGCCGTATGACGGTATGTTTTGTTTTTTCTTTGCCATATTGATCTTCCTTTCTTGGCGTTATGTATTTGCGGGGACATATCCGTTTTACCAGAAATCAGTGTTGGCCGCAAAGGTACAAACCGGCATGAAAACAGGGCGAGGAATTTCTTCCCCGCCCTTAGCGTGTATAGCTTAATTTATGAAGCGTCCCATTCAGCGAAGGCGCTGGTCATAGCCTTTACCACATCGTCAGGTCGATTGTATTTCACCTTGGCGTAGATGTCCATGGTGATCCTGCTGTTTTCATGACCTGCCAAATACTGTACCGTCTTGGGATCGACGGAGGCATGGATCAGGTTGGTGATATAGGTATGCCGCAGCAAATGCGGCGTCACCTCAAAGTCCAGACTATACACCACATGGCCGTTATTCCGTGCCTTTTCTCCCAGCTCCGGGTAAAGCATATACTTCACATATTTCCCGTCCACTTGCTTGCGGGCGATCCTCGGCTTTGCCGTCCGGGTCACAACATATTGCCAGAGCCGCTTAAACTGCGTATAGCTGAGCGGTCCGCCGTCCCGATTCGCCACAACATAATCCGAGGTCGAATTTCTTTTTGCTTCTCTCAGACAAGCCGCCAGATGATCCGGTAGGGGGATATTTCTCTTTGCGGCAGCTGTTTTCAGCTCCGTTGAAACAACAGGCCGGTTGTGCTCCGTGTGCCACGCTCTGCGTACAGCCAAATACGGCGCTTCGGTGTCCAAGTAGACAGAATCCCATTGCAGTCCGAGAATTTCTTCCCGCCGCAAACCGGCGTATAGCCCCAGCATGATAAAGACATAGGGTGGCAATCCACAGACCGCATCCAACAGCCGCTGTACTTGCTCGTCTGTCAAAGGCTGTTTTTCCGCCTGCGGTACGCCGCCTCCCTTTGGGGACAGATACACCGTGGGATTCTTTTTGATGATCCGGCTTTCCTCTGCTGCACGGAAAATGCACTTATAGATCACGATGACCGACTTATACACCGAGGCGGATTTTTGGGAAACCGGCACAAGGGCAAGCTGAATATCATCCAAAGTCACTTCTGCAATTTTCTTATCTCCGAGGTAAGGGATGATGTTTCGGCGCACCTTAGATTTATAATCTGTCAGCGTCGTTGTGCGTACATGGGCGGACTGCATCACCAGCCACTTTTCGCAGTAGTCTGCCACCGTAGGCGATTTCCTGCGCTGCCGGTCATCGTCCAACTGTGACAGTGCATCTAGTTCCTTGTCATAAAGCTCCTCGCATGTTTTGGCATAGAGGGTGCGCTGTTTTCCCTCACTATCCGTTATGGTCGTCCGATAGTAGGTGTGCCCTTTGATTTCGACCGTGCCGTACTTCGGGATCCTACGTCTTTTCCCTGCCATTATCTCACCTCCAAGTATTACGCATTGCTGCGTTGCTTCTGTTTTATCAGATGGGCGGCAATTCTTCAAATGTGCGAATTATCCTTTCGTACATTGCGGTAGGTCGTTTTCTTCTCCACGGGCTTTGCTCTGTGCGTGCACTTGGCCACATACTCCTGAAGGCTGGCGCTGGTAAAGAAGACACAGCCATTGGGAACATACTGCACATAAGCAATGAGGCCGCTGTTCCTTGCCGCATCCAGAGTCGTGATGCTGATCCCCAGCAGTTCGGCAGCTTCCTTCCGGGTAAACAATTTTTCCATTGCGGATCACATTCCTTTCGACGTATTTTGGCGGATGGCAAGGCTGACGCACAGCGCTCTGGTCACATCCTGCATTTTTTCTTCGGGAAGTCTGCCGATATAGTAGCCGATGCGGCGCTTGTCCAAAGTCCGCAGCTGCTCCAGCATGACTACCGAAGGGTATTTCATCCGGCCAATCATGCCGATATAGCTGTGCGTAGGCAGCTTTGACTTCGCATGGATGCGGCTGGTGATCGGCGCAACGATGACCGTCCTTGCAAAATGGTTCCCAACATTGTTTTGAAGAATCAGCACGGGACGTGTCCCCATTTGTTCTGATCCGACAACGGGGTCAAGGTCGGCGTAATAGATCTCGCCCCGTAAATATGTGCGGCTCATGTAAAACCTCCTTCTTTGCCGTTTGCTGCGGCTATGTAAAAAGTCCGATTGGGCAACCCAACCGGACTTCGTTCTCATCGCTCCATTTGCGTGTTCCGGGACTTCTGTGCTTCCTCTCTGGCCCGGTCTGTGACAGTCTGCCAAATTTCCTCCATATAGCTTGTCTCCCGGTCCTCCCACGCCGCAAACACGTCCGCAAGAGGGCTGGGGGATTTCAGTAGAGCCCGCACCTGTGCGTTGGGTAGGCTGTTGTATTCCAGAGACATCAAAATATCTTCCCGCACGGTATATTCATAGGTGTGATTCAGAATTTCTTCCGATGCCTGCGCAAGCAGCCACGCCCGATAAGTCTCCTGCTCGGCAAACATCTTTTCATATAAGGCTGTGTTCAGTTCTTCATTGGTCACGCTGGTTCACCTCCGCTTCCGTAAAGGATGCCGTATTCGCTGCGGCTAAGTAAAGGCCGGGAGAAAACATAGCATTTTCACCCGGCCAGTCATAATCGTTATTTGCAGGTCACTTGTCCTCGACGCCCCACCTGCATAGGAAATCATCAAGCGGCCGATGGCTGTCGGCTCCACGGGAATTGCACCCCTCCGAGGATCGCTCCGAGCTGCCCCCACTTGTTACGACGGATCACGGCAGAAACCGCTTCAACGCTCGACTTTATGGCCGGACAGGAGTATCGCCCCCACAGGCGGTCATGGCCACACACGGAGCCGCCGTGTGATAATAGCTGCTGTTTCTCGCTCACTGTCGGCAGAAACAAAACGCAGACAGAAAATCAACATTAGGTGCAGTCTGGTTGTTTCATCCGGCAGGTCATGGCGCAGCCGCTAAGGTAGCTTTTGCTCATCGCATCGCCTATGGGAATGTACTTGATGAATGGGTATGGGATTGTCAAGGTACACTTGACCAACTCGCCGTATAAGCGGAAAGAAGGCAGAGAGTTTCTGTCTCTGTACCTTCTTCCTCACTGGCGCTCGTTTTTACAGGGGACTATTTGAAAAATTTTCTCAGTTTTTTGATTGCCGACAGAATGGACTCCTGCACCGATTGATAACGGCACCCCTCCATTTCTGCGATCTGCTCATAGGTCAGTTGCTGGAAGTAATAGAGTACCAGCCTGCGCCGCTGCGTATCCGGCAGCCGTGCGATGGCTTTATGTAATTCCTCATAGAGGAGCACCCGGCCGATTTCTTCCTCCAGAGATTCTTTCGGGAAGGCCGCCCGATGCTCAATCTCGGCTTCGGTCAGGTCAATGTGCTCATAATGCCGGTCTACCTCATTCAGAAAGCGCTTGTCCTCCAGTTCAAATTGGTCAAACAGTTCGTAGAGCGCCTGATCTATTTCAAGCCGCTGCAGCCGCTTTTGGCCGTCTGCAAATTCCAAAATGTACTTCGGATGGCCGGTATCGGAGCCGGTCGTGTAAATCGTGTAGGGATTGTCCTTCGCCTTTGCACGGTGTGGATGCGTGCCTTTGTTTTTCGGATGGTTTCCATCCATTGTCTTTTCCTCCGTTTCAATATGAATTTTGGGTTTCATATTGAGGGAGGAGAGCCACGGCACCTATTTTCCGCACAGTTTTCAGCTGCTATGGGACAAAATACGGAATAATTAGAAGATTTTCTGCATTTGCCGTAGTCTGCATGGAGCGGCACAGACGGAAGGAATTCCTTGCGCCGGAAGGTATGAATGTACACGCCCGTTCTAAGCAGAGTGGGGAACCACCTCGGCGTTTCTGCCGCAAAAGCAAAAATCGGCTCTGCCATGCCAAAGGCATAGCAGAGCCGATTCAAAGCGTAAGTGCAGAAACCGCACCATTCGGGCAGTTTGCGCTACATTCCAATATGGATTTCTATGATGGGTCTTAGGGATGTTGCTCTATCGACATAAGACACCTCATGAAAAGTGATTATAGGTTACTTCTCCGCTGGGAACTTCGTGATGTTGCCCAAGTAGTACTGGCAGACCATCATGGCGTCGGAGACATCCATGGTGCCGTCGCCGTTTACATCGGCGGCTTTTTTCTGCGTATCTGTCGGGGTAACATTGCCCAGATAGATTTGGCAGATCAGCATGGCATCGGAGACATCAATGATGCCATCTGCATTTACATCACCGTATTTGACTGCACTCTGATCTGCAATGGTCAGGGTCAGGGTGGTCATGGGCTTATCGCAGTGGACGCCGTATTCCATCTCCAGGGTCTCGCTGTTCTCCCGGTTTTGGTACATGGCGTAGGGGAAGGTGATCTGGAAATCGGTATCATCAGCCGTCAGCGGCTTTTCGGACCAGGTCACATACTTCGTCACATCACGGGTCATGCCGTTGGCGTAGTAGGCCGTTACCTGCATACCGGTGGGGTCAAAGGTATCCTTCACATTGTACGTCGTCTTATCCGGCAGCTTCGTGACCTCGATGCGTTCAATGGTGCTGCCCACAGCCATCAGGTAGGCGGAGTCGTTCTTGAAGTAGATGGTGCCGTACTCGTCCATGATGGGGCTGCAGATGGCGTACTGTGCCTGTGCGCCGCTGGGGGTAAAGATGTTGTAGGGCGTTGTATAGGTCTCCGACTTGCCGCTGGCCGTGTAGGTCTCCATCGTTTTCAGGGATACCTCGGTCTGACCGGGCTTGTCCTCCAGCACCCGGAGCTTACCGGGAGTAAAGTTGTCGAAGAAGTACACATAGACGCAGCCGGTCTCTTCCTCATAGGCCGTAGTCAGAACGCCGCTGGTTTGCGGATAACCGTGCGTCCGCACGGTATAGGCGATCTCCCAGTTGGGGATGTCAATGACCGTCAGGTTATGTCCGCTGTATGCGCCGAACTGCGCCGTGCCGGAGATGCCGATATAGGCCCGTCCATTGTAAATGGTGGGCGTGCAGGTGGACATGGCGGGATTGGCGGGGTCGTCATCGTAGTTATAGAGCTTCAAGGTGCGGACATCCTCGATGGTGCCCTTTTCGTCCACGGTGGCCTCGAAGAAGTAGCCGCCCTTGCTGGTGAAGTAATACTTGCCGTTGTAATGGGTAATGGAACTGCGGATGTCTCCGGTCACGTCCATTTTGTAGCTGGACAGCAGTTCGCCGGTCTTGGGGTTAAAGGACAGCAGGCTGGGCTTGCCGGTGGTGTAGCCGGAAGCGCCGTCATCCGTTCCAATCAGCAGGAAGTCGTCGCATACATAAGCGCCGGCCCAGTAGAAGCCGCCCTTGCTGGTGTAGTACCAAGTGGGGAGCTTTTCCTCCTTCGTCTGGGTGGGGTCCTCGTCGGTGGCGCTCAGGCAGACATAATGGGCTTCGTTGATCTCGCCTACCCAAAAGCCGGTGTAGATGTAGCCGTCGTGATAGACGATGGAACTGTTGGGCTGACCGCCGATGGAATCCCGGTAGATCCACAGGGAGTTCAGGGTGTTGGCGTCAAATGCCTGAATGGTGCCGTCGGACAGGCCCACGAAGATCATGCCGTTGGCATAGGTGGGCGGATTGATGGCGAAGCTGGAATTGTGGTCCATAGGCTTGTCAATGAGAATTTCACCGGAAATGGCATCCACCTTGTAAATGCGGGAGCCGGAGTAGGTGTAGATAGCACCGTCCACCAGAATGGGGCAGCCGCAGGCGTTCACATCGTAGCCGGAGCCAATGGAGGTAGCCCAGTACAGCTCGGCATCCTTGGCATAGACCGGCGTTTTGTAGTCCACCACGCCGTTATTTTCGTTGTTTTGGCGTAAGTGGGGCCACGCAGAATCGAAGTTGATGAGCGTGTCGTTGGCCGGAGCCTTCTCCAGCGTAACGGTCAGCGTGCCGTCCTTGTCGGGGGCGGTGTAATGCTCCACCTTCTGGCCAATATAACCGGCGCAGGTGGTGGTATAGGAATAGCTGGCACCGGGGGTCAGGCTGTAGGTGCCGTTTTTCTCCACGATGCGCTTGCCATTCAGATCGTTGGTCAGGAATACCGTGGCATCCGCCGGGGTCGTTTGGATGGTCAGCTGAATGGGGTCGCTCTTCTGAACATGAACGGTATAGGTCAGTTCGATGCTGCCGGTATCCGCATGGCAGACCTGCACCAAAATATCTTCATTGTAAAGGTCTGTGTTCAGGACTGCTTCCGCACCGGCCAGCGTATCATAGCGCACACCGTTGACCTTGGCATAGTACCCGCCGCAGCAGGCGGTGTCTGCGCTGCTATTGGGATAAGAACCGGAGAGATAGAGGGCCGTGGTCTCCCGGTCCACCCGAACATAGTAATCCGTGGTATCCCGGTCAAAGCGGGCCGTTGCGCCGCTGGTGGTCACAAAGGGCAGCGTCTCGTCCTTGGTGGCAACGGAAAGACTGGACAGGTGCAGCTGCCGGAGCAGCTGAACGGTGTACTCCTGATAATAGGTAGTGCCGTTTTCTGTTTTGGAAATGCGGACTGTCACCGTCTGGCCGTAACCTGCCTTGGCCACGGCATAGGTCAGATTCTGGGCAAGTCCCGTCTTGCTGACAGGCGTCGTGACCGTTACCGTCTGTGCAAGGTCATGGGTCTCCGGGACGGTGCTCTGGGTCTGATACAGAGCCGTCACGGTCCCTTCTGCCGTGGCCTGCATGGCAACAGAACTGTTGCAGTCGGACACCGTATAGTGGTAGGTGTGGTCGGCGGCAGAGAAGGTCTTGTCGGCGGCGTAGGCGATCCGGCTGGAAGCGTAGGTGCCATTATAGAAGGCCAGACCGGTCAGCCAGTCGGCGGTGACAGGCTCCGGGACAGACACATTCAGTCCACTGGAAGCCGTGAAGGTGATCTGCGTGTGATACCAGGTATTCTTCGTGGCGATGCAGGTATAGCTTTCGCCGGGGACCAGATGATAGGTCCCATCCACCGGTGCGATCTCGGAGCCAGCTCCGTTGAAAACCTGCACCGTTGTGCCGGAAGGAACGGTCAGCGTCACAGGCACGGAAGCGACCTTCTGAATGTGAAGGGTGTAGGCACTCTGCTCTCCGTTGGGAGCCGTGACCTGAACCGTGTGATCCTGCGTGTCTCCGGTCAGCTGCACCGTCCCGGTCCCGGTGACGGTGTAATCCTCCCCGAAAGGCTCAGCGGCAATCTCCAGCGTGGAGGAAACGGTCGTCAGGCTGTACTCCCGTACAGTCGGCTCGAAATTCAGAGGCAGCTTGGTCCCTTCCGCCGTAGCAGTCAGCGTTTTCAGCGTGGGGACACGGGTCACGGTAACATCGTAGGACTGGATCTGCGTGTATCCGTCTGCACCGGCATATTGGGCTTCCAGAGCGAAGGTCTTGCCCTCCATACCGGCGGCAAGCAGATAAGTAAGCGACGTGGCCGTGCTGTTCCAGCTGCGGGCCAGATTGGACATATCCTTGCCGTTGGTGCCGGTATAGATGGTGCGGAGCTTGGTGGTCTTGGTATCCGGGACATTGCCCATCGCCGCATTCAGATACACGCTGCTCAGGGCGTTGCCTGTGTCCTCAATCCAATACTGCGCCGTATGGTCCGCCTGATTTTGCTTGAAACGATAGGGTTCTTTCTCCGCATCCAGCAGCCGGATATTGCCGAACCACTCGCCGTAGGGCAGGGTCACGGAGACCTGTGCATCAGCGGAGACCGTCAGTGTACCGTCCGTGCGGTTATGGCCGCCGTCGGATACGCTGAGCTTGTAGTCGCCGGCAATGACCTTGGCGCTGCCGGTGCCGGTGGTGACGTTGCCATAGGCATCCGTCAGGGTAATGACCGGTTCCGCCACAGCGACTCCGTTCTGAGTCGCCGCTGCGGAGACGGTGTATTGGGTGCCGTCCAGAAGGGCCGCATATTCGGAAATGGCATCTTTCAGGGCTTGCAGCAGAGGCCCTGCCGAGTCGGCAGTCGCCGTCCGCAGGCCCTTCAGCGCCGCTGCATAGGCATTGGCCGCTGCCGGATAATTCTGCACATGGTTGGTCATGTCCAGGTAATCCGCCATCTGGAGGATCAGCTGGATGGCATCATCCGAATACGTCGAAGATACGTGGAAGCAAAGGGCCTTAATGGAAGAAGCCGGAGCGTCCAGCTTGTAGCCGCCTTTGTCATAATAGAGCAGATAGTTGGCGGAAACGCCGTTGATCTCATAAATGAATCCCTGCTCCAGGCCGACAAATTCAATATCTGAATCAGCCAGCGCCTGTTGAATGGTTTGTCCAGATTTATACTGGATACGGGTCGGCTCCACGATGGTGCTGTTGGCGTTCATGGCAACGAACACGAAGCTGCCGCCCTCGTCCTCTGCGGCCATTGCCGTGGTCGGCATGATGGCAGAAACCAGAAGCACCAGACTCAGAAGCAGAGCCATTACTCTTTTGTGCATTTTCCATCCTCCTTTAATTTCTCAGTACAGGCAGTTCCAGAGCCGGTACCGTATTCTCTCCCACGGTGTCCAGCTGTCCTTGCAGGCAGCCAGTACACGCACGGCAAACGAGTCAATCTTTTTGCGCTGTTCCGGAGTCATCTCCTGGGTACTGAACAGCGCCTTTTGATTCAGCTCTGCGGCTTCTGCCGCTCCTTCCGGGGGCCGGATCGTGCTGTGGCGCAGCAGGTAAACGGCGTAGCCATAGCGCATGGCAATGGCCTCCCGGTCGTCTGCGGCGTCGATGGCGGCCAGCTTCTTCCGAAACACCCTGCGGCGATGGAAAATACATCCGGCCAGCAGCAAGATCAGCAACAGCGGAAGAAGCAGCAGGTAATGGGCATTCAGTGAGAAGGTAAAGCGGTCCTGCTTGTGCTCGTTGATCTCCTCCGGCTGCTCCACCTCTACAAATTGCTGGGTGTTGTTCTCGTAGGTATTCTCATCCGGGCTGTCGCCGCCCAGATCCAGTTCCTCGTCGTCTATGTAGCCGGGAGTCACCTCGAACGGCACAAAGCCGACACCGCTGACATAGTATTCCGCCCAGGCGTGGGCATTCTGCTCCGTCAGGGTAATGGTCTCACCGGCCTTGTAGCGGGCGGCATCCTCTGCCGAGAGGTAATATCCCTCCACATAGCGGGCCGGAACGCCCATGTAGCGTAGCATCAGCACCGCCGCCGTGGCGTAATGGACGCTGTAACCGTGTCCGCTGCGTTCCAGCGTATATTGCAGGAAGTCACCGCCGCCATTCATGGTCCGGGCAGTCTCATCGTAGGTCATGGCTTCTCGTAGATAGTCAAAGATAATGGTGCGGATGTCGCCAATGGTCCGGGCCTGGGTGTCCAGCTTCAGCTGCCGCCGGAGGACGGCCCAGCTGTCCTGAGTCATTTGCAGGTCGATGGCCCGGAGATAGTCGGCGTATGCCTGCTCCTTGGATAGATAGGTCTCGATGTTCTCCCGGCCCTGGGCCGTGGAGAGGTTCCGCTGGATCTGATACCAGTCCGGCACACTGCCTTTCAGATAAGACAGATTCTCTGCGGCGGGCAGGTCCGTGTCCCCGATGCGGTCTGCCTCCAGCGTTTCACTGCCGTAGACGGCATAGGGATAGTAGCCGTGGGCGGAACAGGCGGAGAGATTTCGTATAGTCATGGACAGCGGTGTGGCCGTCTCCGTATAGCCATCCGCCAGTGCGATCTGGCTCTGACCGTAGAAATTTGCCTCATGGAGCCAATAAAAAAGGTCCTTATATTGGGCTGTTTCTTCGGTGTCGGCTGCCTTCCAGCCTGTGCCGGTGTAGGTGTCGTAGACCTGCCCACGCAGATACATTTTTTCCGGCTGCTCCATCGTGACCTCCAATGCCGGGGTGTCGCTTTTATTCCAGGCAGGCAGGTTTTTGAGATTCCCCTCCGGCATGGAATTGGTATCGCTGTCATAGCGCCGCTGGTGGAGCTGGGTCTGGATCGTTTCTGCCAGGTCTGTATTCAGCTTGTCTTGGCAGGACAGGCCAATCAGCAGGCACAGGGCCGCACACAGGACCGGCAAGATCAGCTGTGCCGGAGCGCCTGCAAGGGCTTCTCCCGCTGCCGTGCGCTGCACCATCAGCAGCACCGTGCCGATGATCAGCAGCCCACCGCCGATGCCTATGGGAAACAGGTCCAGCAGCAGGGCTGCATAGCAGGGCAGCAGAATCGGCAAGGCCAGCAGCATCCGTCCGCTCCATGCGCTGCGGCTGAGGAGCAGCGATAGCGCCAGCAGCAGAACCGTTACCGCCAGAGGCAGAAACCGGGCATCCGCTGCCGCAAAGTCCAGATAGATCTTTCCGGTCTTTCCGGTCAACAGGGTCAGGAAATCATTTGCCAGTGTTCCAAAACCGGGTAGGACAAATTTGTGCAGTGCCAGGCTCAGAAGAAGCAGCACGCCAATGCCCACCGGAACGAGCCAATTCCCGATTTTGCTTTGGAACGCTGTCAGTAACGCCACCTGCACCAGAATCGCAGCTGCTGTCATAGCCCACCAGGGATAGGGAACGGACGGAAATGCAGTCGTCAAAAGCAAGCAGAAGCCCGCCGTCAGCACGGCGCAGGCCGTCCAAGCGCCCCAGGGGAAGTGCAGCTTTTTTTGTGCCGTTTCGGTGACGGTCCACTGGAGTCCATTTTCATTTTTTCGCATGATGGGCTAAACCTCCAGTCGCTGCATGGCTTCGGAATAATTCTGCGGGGCAAAGGTGGTGGCGCCGGGGTACTGCTCTTCGGTACAGAGAATGAAATGCACCCGCCCGTCCGTAAGCAGCTGTTCCTCCGGCGCTGTGCCGAAATAGAGGATGCGGCTGTAACCGTCAGTTTTGGGCAGGCGGCAATCTGCGCTGCCTCCGGTCTTTACCAGAGCCGGGATAGCCTGCAAAAGCTGGTTTTCCTCTGAAATGTCCTGGGCCTGCAGATCATCCCGGTCCGTCCAGCACAGGGTATAGGGTGCTCCGCTTTGCAGCAGTGCCATGCCTGCGGAGGACACGACCTCCGCCAGTGCGTCCATCTGCTGGGGGGTACCGCCGGTACGCTTATCCCAGAATACCAAAAGGGAACGGCTCTCCGGCTGGCTGGCCTCTTTCAGAATCAGCTCATCTAACTTGGAGGACAGCTTCCAGTGGATTTGCCGGATGTCATCGCCGGGGCGATACTCCCGGAGCTGGTACACCTCGCTGCGGTCCTCACCCCGTCGATTGGAAGCGCCGTCGTCGGCATAGGCCGGTCGGGCGGTCATGTCCGCCTCCATTGGATACAGGTCCGGGAGGATGGTCAGACGGGCATCCGCTTTCACAGGGTCCTTCATGGGGAGCAGACCCAGGTAGTCCAGCAGGGTAAACCGGCTGATCTGCACATACACTCTGCCGCAGAAGCTGCTTTGCAGCAGGATGGTTTGGCTGCTTTCGCCCTTGGCTCCGATGCTGCCGGTCAGCGTCACCGACTGTTCTTCCTCGGTGAGATCATTGCGGATAGAGACCTGACAGCCATAACGCATTACGGGCAGAAACGCTCCGTTGCGGATACGCACCCGGCAGCTGGCCGCCGTGCGTTTGGCTGCTGTGGTCGGGGTCAGAATGTCCGCCTGCAGGTGCCTGCGGACATAGATATTGACTGTCCAGGAGGCCAGCGGCAGCAGGAGCAGCAAGCAGAGTCCGGCCAGCGCCCAAAAGGAGCCGCTTGTAAGAAGCAGTGCCGCCAATGCCAGCAGCAGGAGCAGGTAACACAGGGCGCTGCCTAAGATCGTTTTTCTCATTTGCTGGAAAATTCCCGGACATCCGGCTTCTGGACGGAGGTAAGTACATTTTGCAGGATCAGTGCCGCTGTATATTCCTGAAGCCGTGCCTTGGAGTTGAGGATCAGACGGTGGACGCACACATCCGGGAACACGGCGCACACATCATCGGGGATCACATAGTCCCGGCCCTCTAAGTAGGCGTTGGCCTTGGCCGCACGGGTCACGGCCAGAGCGCCACGGGGACTGACACCCAGGGTCACATAGGCGTTGGAGCGGGTCAGATCCACCAGCTCTGCAATATAGTCATAAATTCGGTCTGCCACATGGATATTGCTGACCTCTGCAATGAGCTTTTCCAGCTCGGCAGGGGAAGTCACTGTCTGACAGGCAGAGAGCGGGTCCACATGATGGCGGTCCTTCAGCAGCGCCGCCGTGCTGGCCCGATTGGGATAGCCCATACTCAGCTGGAGCATAAAACGGTCCAGCTGGGAGGAAGGCAGCATCTGCGTGCCCGCAGAGCCCACCGGGTTTTCCGTTGCCAGCACGATAAAGGGCTTCGGCAGGGGCCGGGTTACGCCGTCCACAGTGACCTGTAATTCCTCCATAGCCTCCAGCAGAGCGGATTGGGTCTTGCTGGAGGTACGGTTGATCTCGTCCGCCAGCAGCAGATTGGTCATAATGGCTCCGGACTGATATTTCAGCTTGCCGTCTGCCTTATCGAATACGGAGAAACCGATAATATCCGAGGGCAGGGTATCGGAAGTGAATTGGACGCGCTTGGAGTCCAGACCCAGGGTCTTGGAAAACGCCTTGGCCAGCGTCGTCTTGCCCACGCCGGGCACATCCTCCAGCAGCACATGGCCCTGGGCCAGGATGGCCAGCAGCACCTTGCGGACGATGTCCTCCTTGCCCAAAACGACCTTGTTGACCTCTGCCTGAATTTGATCTGTCAGCTTGTTCATGCCTTTTTCCTCTTTCTGCCGATGATGTAGATCGCACCGGCGGCGATTACGACTACCGCACCGATTACGGCGCAGATGATGATTCCATTTGTACCGGATGCCTCACGGGGCGCTTGAGCGCCGTCAAAATGCAGCACCCACGGCTGCCCGGATCGCACACGCTGCACAGCCACTAAGGCCAGGACGGATTGGGCCGTTGCCAGGCCGTCGCCGGCACCCTCCAGGATGTGGCTGTAAGTGCCGTCCTCCTTCCGGAATCTGAAAAGCTCCGTCAGCAGGGTGTGCTCGTCCTTGACAAAACGGCTGTCCGTCTCCGGATCGATGCCCAGCGCACACAGGGCCAGGATGACTTGGGCGGTACTTTCTGCGTTCTCATCGTCGTAGGCGATATATCCGCAGGTGTCCGTCAGCTGGCCGGAAAGATAGGAAAGCGCTGCATCGATCTCGGTCTCCAGCTGGTCCTCATAGGGGGCCAGTGCCTGCACCGCCATAGCGGTGATGTCCACATCCGATTTTCCGGGGATCAGGCCGAAGCCGCCGTCCGGCTCCTGGGCAATGACGATGGCGTTCACCATGTCCTCTCTGGAATACCGTGCATCGTCCGGGACCTCCGTATCCTCGGCATCCAGAGCCAGCAAGGCCCATATCCAGCCGTTCAGGCCCTGAGCGCCCGGATCACGGGCATAGTTGTAAGTACCCTCTGCGATCAGGTCAATGGCCGAGCCGTCGGGCTTCGTTCCGAAGTTGGTGGGGTTGCCCCCCAGTGCCAGCACCGTTAAAGAAATCCGGTGGTATTCCGTGGCCTTGTTGCGGTCCAGGCATCCGTTTTTGGCGTATGCGTCCTCCACATGGGCCTTTAGTCCCGCTAAATAGTCGGAATAGCTCTCCCTTGTGCCGGACAGTGCCATCGCTATGGCCAGCCAATTGCAGACGGAATCGCCTGCAGGAAACAGTTCCCGGTCTTTCAGCAATTCACCCTTCTTGCCGCCCAGAGCGGACATTCCCTCCGCACTCTGTGCGATCTGTTTTTTCAGCGAGGGAGCGCTTTCCGCAAGGGCCAAAGTCGGAAGCAGAAGCAGCACGCAAAGAAGTGCCGCTAATATTCGTGTTGCTCTTTTCATGCTGCTGCCTCCCAGGTTCTATGGAATTTGTTTTGATAAGGGGTAAGGCCCGATCCCCGCCGCAGGAGCAGGGCGGGGGCCGCCTGTGCGGCGGTGGGGGATGGCTCCGTACCGCCGGTGGCCGGGAGAATATCTGTTTTCTCCTCATGGCACTTGGAGCAGCGATAGTGGATGTAACCATCCTCTGTTTCGGTGGGTTCCAAACGGTCCGTCTCCACGAAGTCGTGGCCCAGGGCTTGGTAGCCGCCGTTGATCCACAGGCCGCAGTAGCTGCTCAGTGAACCGTAGCCGCCTCCGGTGGAATCGTAGCCGCCGATGTCCTTGCCGTAGGACAGGGTGAAGCGTACATAAATGGTAATGCCGTTGCGGACCTTGTAGCCACTCATGCCGGTACCCTCATACAGGGTGCCGTTGATGGAGTACATCCAGCCCGAGCCTTGGGTATAGTCAAATTCACCGATGCTGTCCCGGTCGTAGTTGTCATTGGTGGTGATGCCGTCCCGCAGGATCAGCTCCCAAAGATGCTCCGGGACATTGGCCCGATAGGCAATGTCGCCCCGGTTGATCCGGCGCAGGTAGAAATTCATCGTAGCCGTCCCCTGATAATCCGGGTCATAGCCGTATTCCTGCAGGAAGCGCAGCAGCACGGATGCCGCCGTCTCGCCCTCCACGATGTCCAGCGTACCGGTATCCAGAATGCCCAGCCCGATGGTGGTCGCATCCAGCACCACATTTACCGAACCCGCCGGGTCGCCTTCGCTGATCTGGTGGTAGGTGACGGCATAGACCTTCATGGTGGAGTTTCCGTTGCCGTCCCAGGCCAGCACCCGGACGATATGCGTTTCCTCATCGCCGGATTGGGGGGCCTCGAAATACAGTTCATAGGTGGGCTGAGAATCGCCGTAGCTCTTTTCCACGACCTTCCCGTCCAGTGTGACTTGAATTTGATTGGAGTAGATCACACCGGCCCCCAACTCGGCGTTGGTGCGGGCAATCACCGTCAGGGGGAAGGTCTGAGAGGTCATGTCCAAACTGGCTCCGTCCAGATTGGTGACGATAGAGGGAGGATAGTCCCCCACCGTCGGGTGGGTATCGTCCGCAAGATTCGCGTAATAGCCCACCCGGTACTGAACAAGCCCCAGGAAGGTCTCTCCATCATAGAGGGACAGCACAAAGAGGTTATCTGCGTTGAAATCCAGCTGCGCCTCGTAGTTCTGGTTATCCTGGGAGGCCAGCAGCAGTCCGTTTCCGGAATTGGTCTCATTTTTCAGCCGGACACGGATATGCAGGTCCCCTTTGCCTACGGGATAAGCCACAAAGGTCAGCTTCCCGTCTGGCAGCTCCGTCTTGGTAAGCTGCTGGGTTTTCAGGGTCGTATAAATGCGGGGCGTATCATCTTCCTCACCGCCGCTGCCGTGGTCGCCGCCGCTGCCGCCGTGGTCCCCGTCATCTCCTCCGGGTCCTCCGCCATGATCGCCGGAATCTTCGGAACCGCCTTGGTTGTCATCAGAATCGGAGCCACCCTGGTCCTTGCCGGGGTCCTCCACGGGCTGATCCGTGGGTCCTGTGGGGTCCTGTTTGTCTTCGCCCTGTGTTGGGCCCGTAGGAGGCTCGGTCTGGTCCGGCTTGTCCGGGTCCGTAGGCTGCTCCGCAGGGTCCTGGGTCGGGTCGGTATTCTTCGTGTCCTCGCTGGGCGCTGTGGGCTGAGTATCCTCTTTTCCGGAGTTCTGTCCGCCGGTACTGCCGGAGCCTTGCAGCGACTCCGCCTGAAGCTGCTCCGGCTGACCGCTGATGGGATTGTCCGGCCTTGTCCGCCCGGAGGCAATCAGGGAAGCACTGATCCCTGCAATCAGCACAATGACCAGCAAAATACTGACGGCGCTATATAGGCCGCTGTGTTTTTTCATACGGGTATCCCCCAAATACTTGTTTTGGATTCTTACCATCGTCTCCTATCACAGGGGACAATGGTAAAGCCCCAAAATACGGCGAATCGCCTCCCCTCCCAAAAGGGAGGGGAAGCTATGGATTCGCCTTGGTTTACTTGGAATTTTTGACGACCGCAACGGCGTCGGCGGAGTTGACGGCCTTGTCAAGGTTCACATCCGCGCGCAGGAACTTCCGCACGGATACCTTTTCAAAGTCGGCATACTTGCCGCTGTAGATGTCGTAGGTGAGCTGGGCATCGTTGATGTCCACAAGGTTCGTCTCGTTGACATCATAGCTCTGCTTCACTTCCTCGGCTGTGGCGCTGGCCTGAGTGATATTGGCCTCAGCCATAGCCTTGTCGAATGCCTCTCCCTTGTCCACGATCACCAACCAGCTGTAAACATTCTCGCCGTAAGCGGTAGTCTTATACATGACATTATCGCCGTAGGCAAACGCCTTGCCCTCTTCGGGGGTGCCGGTCACGGTTACCAGGAACACGGTCTTGTTATCCATCTGCACATACTCGGAAACAGCTACCTCCATGGTCAGAGTGGATTTCTTCTCGATGGTGATGACCAGATCGCCGGTGACATTGGAGATGGTGTAGGTGTTGTTAGCACCCTCGGTGACAGTCACATCCTTGCCGCCCATAGTGGCAGTGATGGTGTACTCAAAGTTCTCCTGCTTGGCCACGGTGAAGGTGTAGTTAGCCTTTTCCTGAACGGTACTTTCACCGGTAGCCTCACCTGCGCCGTTGCCTGCAAAGCTGACCTGGTAGGTTTCCAGCGGCTTGACCTGTTTGTTACTGTTGATGACGATGTCGCCGGTCACATCCGCACCGGGGATGGTGTAGGTGGTGGTGCCGTCGTCATTTTTCTGGGCCGCAAAGCCGGTGCATGCCTTGCCGCCGATGGTCACGGTCATGTTATAGGTGTAGCCAGTCGCAGGAGTCAGCTTGAAGGTGTAGTCCTTCATGTAGGTAGCAGTCGCTTCACCGGTGGTATCATCGCCCAGGGTGACATTAAAGGTCTTGGCAGTCTTGCTGCTGGTGACCACCACATTGCCGTTGACATTGGGGACCGTGTAGGTGCCATTGGCGTCAATGGTGGGGGTAACAGTCTCGCCGCCGACGGTGACGGTCACGGTGTAGTCATAGTTGGGATCCTTGGGAACGAAGGTCAGATTGCCGCCCGCTTCGATCACGGAGCCCTCCGCGTCGGTACGGGTGAAGTCATCGGGCAGGGACACGGTGTAGCCGCTGACGGTCACGGTGGTCGTATCCTTCAGCACGATGGCGGCGGGGGCATCAAGCTCGATGGCATTGGTATTGGTATCCACATACGCCGCCGTGACCTTGACAGCAGACTGGCCCTGACCGGCTGCGGTGAAATTCAGAGTCAGCGCATCGCCCAGCTCGGCGGCTTTACCGTAACGCACGATTCGCACGGTGCCGCTGCCGGGAATCACGCGATAACCCTCGATGCTGGTGGCTTCCATGTTCAGCGTCAGAATGGTGGGGTCAAAAGAGAAGGTCATGTCGTAGGCGTTGTAGGCGTTCTTGCCGTCGTTGTTGCCGATGGTCACAGGGATCTCCACGATTTGACCGGAGGCTACCTGCTTGTCCGCACCCATGGACACGGTGTAGCCCTTGGCAGCAGCAGTCCCGACGGGAATGGTCAACTCGCCGCCGACTACTTTGTGAGCGATGTCGGTAGGCTCTGCTCCGAAGGTCTTAAGGGTCTGCACCTTCAGACTAAAGCTCATAGCGTTTGCATTGGCTTCCTTCGCAGTGAACTTGAATTGGCAAATTTCTCCAGCTTTCAGATTGAACGCTTTGCTCAGTGCCAAAAAAGCGACCTTAGTAACTGCCGTACCATCGCCATTGATGGTTTCTTTGCCCTTGTCAGTTGACATAAAGTTATCAACATCTTCGTAGGTTTCGGACACGGCCCCCTCGTATGTGTAGGCATCACTGTTGTAGGTGATTTCAAACGCCGCACCGCCAATGGCCACTTTTTGGTCAATACTCAGCGTCAGCGTCACAGTCTCACCGGGGGCGACAGAGGTCTTATCTGCACTCATGGTGATGGTCGGTTCGTCTGCTGCAAAGACGGCAGGTACCAGGCTCAGCACCATCGCCAATGTCAGCAGAATAGAAACTATTTTTTTCATGTATTCTCAATTCCTCCTATCAAGATTTTTTCTCAGCAGGGAATTCCGTAATATTTCCCAGATAGAACTGGCAAATCATCAAGGCATCCGGAACATCTACTGCACCGTCTCCGTTCACATCGGCAGCCGCATTCTGCGTTTCCGTCGGCGCTACATTGCCCAGATAAATCTGGCAGACCAGCAGTGCGTCCGAAACATCAATGGTATTGTCTCCGTTCACATCCCCATATATCACATCTGGCTTTGTGTCTGCCTTTGCATACTCAAAGGTGAACAGGGCGACAGGCCTAAAATTATTAGTGCTGCTGGATTCCAGTGTGACCGCCATGGCTGTTCCGTCCGCATTGCGGATATAGCGGGTGACGGGGGTGGTGACAGTCTGGGTGCCGTCACTGTTGGCCTTGTAGCTGTTTTTCAAGGTAACAGAGCGGATAGTTGCCGAGGACACCACATCTACAGCAAGGTCCGTCTCGTAGCCGTATGCAGTAGCGTCTGCGTGGTAAATATCCACGCCCTCGTTGTAGGTAATGTCAACGCTCTCTGTTCCTTCCGGAACGATCACATGGTACTTGGGAATCTCCTCGTAGACATTTTTGAACTCCTCGTTGTCCTCGCTGCCCAGGGTAACGATGCCCTCATAGGAAATGTTCTTTGCATTCAGCTTCGTGCCGTTGACAGAGATGGACTGGAAGGGGCGCTCCAACTCAGCGGTAGCAGATACATTCAAGATTGCCGTGGCCGGTGCGATCTTGGCATAGTCCGTGCCGCCAGAATCATCCGTGGCAATCTCTCGGTTGGGATCCATGCCTACAAGGTAGTAGGTGCCCTCCTCTGTGGGGGCGGTGAAGGAGAAAGTGCTCTTTCCGTCAGCCGCTTCCTTGTACTGCTCGATTTGCTCCCACTTGTCGTTATACAGGAACACATCCAGGTTCGAGAAGGGATAGAAGTCGCTGCCCTCGAAGGTGGTACCGTAGGCCTGGGTATTCACTGTCATCTGTGTGCCGGGACGGACGCTGTATTCGTCCTGGTCGAAGCAGGTAAATGCACCGCCGCTGGACCAGAAGCTCCAGTTGCTGTACATGGCCACATCCCAGGTATCTCCGTTGGACAGCAGGATGTAGTCCGAGGTGGAACCCCAGCCGGGACTCATGTAGGGATAGCAGTGATTCCTGTAATACATTAAATTCTCGTCATGGCCCCAAAAATTTGCCATGTAGAGGCTGGTGGGAGAGCCGGTGATCTTCAGCGCAGCCAGTGTGTCCGCCGTATAGGCAGTCTCCTCGTCCATGTAAAGAACATCGTCTCTGAGGATGAAGCCCTCCAGGTCGCTGCGGGTATATTTCCCCTTCCCGCATTCCTCTTCCGGCAGGCCGATAAAGTAGCGCTCCAGCAGGTAGAGATACAGGTGCAGGCCGGTGGGCCGCTCCACGATGTTCTCATCCACATACTCGCCTTCACCGTTTGCCGTATGGAAGCGGTAGAACTCGGGCATGTCGTACCGGCTCAGGTCGAAGTAGGGAACCGTGATGGCCTTGTGGCAGAGAATCGTCCCATCCTTGCCCCTGATGGGTACGCCGTCGTTGGAGATGGTCACATACACCGTGACCTCCTTGGCGGGGGTCTCATCGTAGTTATACTGTGCGTCCAATCCGTGAGGAGCTTCCTTGACCGTGATGGTAAAGGTCGCTGTAAGTTCTTTGCCGTCCGAGCAGGTCGCCTTGACCTTTGGCTCATAGGTGCCGGGGTCTTTCTCTGATACATAGAGTGAGCCGTCCTTGACCTTGGTTTGGACGCTGAACTGCGCTGCGTTGGTCAGCGTGTAGGTCAGCGTATGGCCGTCCGTATCTTCAAAGACATCTGCCAGCTTGATCTCCAGCAGGCTGCCGGCCACAACCTCGCCGGTGGTGACGGCATCCGCCTTCACGGAAACGCAGGAATCCGCAGCCAGCGCCGGTATGACGCCGAATACGCCTGCCGACAGGACCAAAGTCAGTGCCAGCAGTAGAGATACTATGCGTTTTCTCATATTTGTTTACCTCACTTATGCGTAGGTTACATCCAGCGCGCGTAGAGCGTCATGTTGCTGCGCACCGGGTCTTTCTGTGTATCCCAGGGCTTGGTGAGCGCCTGATCTGCATACCAGCCGCCGAACACGGCACCGGGCTTCGTGGGCGTCATGACTTCGCCAATGACGCTGCCCCGCTTCACGGAAACGGCCTCCAGCTCTGTGCCGCCGCTGGTCTCAAAGCGAACCTTCTTCTTGCCCAGCAGAGCCAGCAGAATCAGCAGCAGGACCAGCAGGCCCACGCCACCGATAATCCACCAGGTAACGCTTCCTGCGGCGGCACCCTCGGCCCAGTTGGCGTAGAGGGTCATGTTGCCCTTAACGGTGTCCTTGTGGAAGTCCCACTTTTGGGTGCGGTCCAGGTCTCTGTACCACCCCTCCAGGTGGTAGCCCTCCCGGATGGGGTCCTCGGGCTTTTTCACCTTTTCACCGTACTGGACGGTCTGGGAGGGGACCTCCGTGCCGCCGTTGCTTTCAAAGGTAACGGTGCAGTCCGTGGTGACGATGACGGACACGCTATTATCCTTCACGGTGTATCCGGCCATGCCGTCCTGGGTGGAAACCAGGGTGTTGGTGGGGATAAGCTGCGACACACCCTTCGTGCCGATGACCTTCATCTGAAAGCTGCCGACTACCACCTCCGGCTCCCAAGCCTCGCCGCCCTTAAAGGACACGAAGTTCAGATAGAAGGCCCGCCCGCCGGTGCGGCGGCCTAAATCGCTCCAGCGGATGCCGGGGGCGGTCATGACGCTGCCGTCCACCAGCTGGAGGAAGGTGTCGTCGTACTCGATTTCCGTCTGCATACCGTACATGTCGGCGCTTTCCTGGGCGTCGGTGCGCTTGAGCACCAGGGTCACGGTGATGGTCTCGCCAGTGGTGGCCCGCACCTCAGATGCACCGCCTACGGACAGGTCAAAATTGTAGCTGCGGCTCTCGTCTGTTTTGCCGCCCGTCTGCGAGGCAAAGGCTGCGGTGGGCAGCAGGCACAGCAACAGACACAGGGCTGCCAATAGTGTAAAAATGCGTTTTCTCATGCTGATCTCCTTCTCTCTCCGCCCGGTTGGGCCGTTTTTTGCCCGGCTTGACCGGTGCGAAGTCCCAAACGGGGGATAGCCTCCCCTCCCGCTGGGGGAGGGGAAGCTGGCAGGGTCTTACTTAAACTGATTCACGATGGCCACGGCGTCGGTGTGATCCACCGCCTTAGTGGCGTTTACATCGGCCCGCAGGAACTTCTCCACGGAAACCTGGGTGAAGTCACTGTATGTGCCGTTATACATATCGTAGACCAGCTGCGCATCGTTGACATCCGCCTTCCCGGTCATGTTCACATCGAAGCTCGGGGTGATGGTGACCACATTGTCTGCGGCGGAGATGGCGACCTTGGCAGCGGCCCCCTCCTGGGTCAGGGTCTGACCCTTGTCCACGATCACCAGCCATGCGTACTGATCCGTGCCGTAGGCATTGACCTTATACATGGTGTTGCCGTCATAGGTGAAGGCTTTGCCTCCCTCGGGGGTGCCCTTGACCGTTATGAGCATCATGGTCTTGTCATTCAGCTCCAGGTAGGTGGATACACTTACTTCCTCCGCGCTGTGAGAGACCTTTTCCACCTTCACGACCAGGTTCCACCAATTGGAGTATCTATACAGATAGTCGTTATAATTCACGGCCTCGACCACATATTTCCCATTGCCAAGGCTGCGCACGGTGGCGGGCCTCTTAGAAGCCGTGGGCGTGTTGATGGGCTGATAGTAAGCCGTGACGGTGTAGTCGCAGCTCTCGCGCTCGTTCAGCGTGAAGTAGTAGGGCATATTCTTGCCCATAGAGCCTGCATTCCCGGAGGCTGTGTCCTCAGCGCCGTTGCCGGCGAACACGACCGGAATACCAGTTTCCTTGGTGGCGGAGATAGATATGCTCACATCTCCAACGATTTCTTTGCCGGGGATCGTGTAGGTGAGGGTGCCATCGTCATTGGCAGTGGGGACCGCTATGACTGTATGGACAAACTTATCCCCATTGTCTACACTGTAAACTACACGGTAGGAGTAGCCGGCCCTCGGGGTGATGCCGAAGGAGTAGTCATTCAGATAGGTGACTGTCTCCGGACCCTTGGTCACATCCTTCTCCAACTCTGTGTCGTTGTAAATGATATATTTCACATCGTACTGCTTGGGGGTCTTGCCGGTGTAGGTGACCTCCACATTGCCGGAGATATTCTCGATAGTGTAGGTGTCATCTGCGCCGAAGGTCAAGCCCTCGGTGACGGTGTCGCCCATCTTCACGGTGAAGGTGTAGGTATAGTGGCTGTCCACGGGCTTGAAGGTGAAGCTGCCGCCGTTGGAGACCAGGCGGGTCTCCGCGTCAGAGGTGAACTCGTCCGGGAGGGTCACGGTGAAGTTGTTGGCGTCCACCACGGTGTCAGCATCGGTGATGGTGGTCTCCGGAGCGTCAAAGTTGATGGAGTTGGTGTCCAGGTCAAATTTGGCGGAGGTCAGCGTCACGGTGGAGGAGGCAGTCGCCTTGGCGGTGAACTCCAGGGCCAGGGCCTCGCCCAAGGGCACGGCATCGCCGTAGCGGCGGACCCGAACGGCACCGTCGTTATCCTCCACCGTCAGATTGGCGGCGTCACCGGTCTTGGTGTTCAGGGTCAAGGCTGCCGGGTCATAGGTAAAGGTCATGTCATAGGCGTTGAAGCCGGTGATGTTTTTCTCGGAGGAGGCGACCGTCACGGGGATACGCACCTGCTGGCCCGCAGAGATCTGCTGGTCAGCACCCATAGAAACAGAGTAACCGGTAGCTGTGGGCTTTTCTACAGTCGAACCTGTAACCTCAACACTATAATTGTCATCCCAGTCATTAAGAGTATCCCAATCTATATCATCAAATTCTCCCCATAACCTGAAGTTGAGGGTTTTCCCAGCAGCATACTCCGATATTTTGAAAGTAATTCTGGCAAAGGCACCGGTAGGAATAGACTTAACTTTTTGGGCTATTTCCTCGTCCTCGTCGCCCCAGCCGTAAATATGGAGCCGAGAGGAACCTATAATTCGCGAATTCAGTTCAACATTCAAAAATTCTATTTTCTCGTATGTTACATCTTCGCCAAAATCCAGATATGTTTCAAGAATAGAGGCATCAGAGAAAATTCGATTTACATTCAGTGTAATGGTTATTGTATCACCCGCCTGAGGGGCGTTATTATCAAAAAAAATGCTCATCCCCGCATCGTCCCCTGCCGCATAAACAGCTGGAACGGCAGAAATGAGCATCACGAAAGCCAGGACGCACGCAAGAATCTTTTTAACTTTCACGGTCATTCTCCAATTCCAGCCGCAGGGAGTCCGCTAAGGGACTCCCTGCGGCTAATGATAAATTTTGTTATGCTCGATTCACCTCATCGCACCATTAATTTAATAATGCTCTTCGGTGAATGCTACTTCTGCCGATTTGTAATCCTTCTCACTTAATCGGGTTCGATGCAGGGTCATTAATGTAGTTTTTGAGTACCTTTGTATCCTTACCGCTAAGGACTCCATCTCCATTAATATCTGCTTGTGCCCACTGTTCCGCAGTCAAATCGTCTTTGGTCTTGCCTGCATCTTTCCACTCCGTAAGCAATGCCAGATCCTCTTCATCCACATATCCGAAGGGATCCAGGTTCACATTGCCCTTGGTGGGAGTTTTTAGGCCAATCAAGTCGGTCTGCCAGGTCAGAGCGGGGCTATACCGGCTGGAGCCGAAGGCTGCCGTGGTCAGACCCGTGTTCATGCTGGTCACGAAGTCTGCGGAATCCATTTCTGCTCTGGTCTTAGCAGTGGCCGTCTGAGAGGTGCCCTTGGCGCTGCCGATGCCCTGGCTGCAGGTGAAGTCCAGATAATACAGGTTGGACATCGCTGCGGAGGCGTTGTTGGTCATGCCGACCACTGCGCCCACATTGCTGCCGGTGCTCTCCACATAGGCCCGGTTGTAGCAGTTCTTGACGGAGGCAGACGCGCCGGAGGCAAAGGCCACGATACCTGCCACATAGTTGCCAGTGCCGGTGATGCTGCCGGTGTTGTAGCAAGCGGTGACGCCCTTGGTGGTCTGGCCCACGATGCCCGCCACATAGCCGTTGCCGGTGATCGCACCGCCGTTGTAGCAGCCGGTAATGGTGCCGGTAGCGTAGCTGGTGATACCGCCCACATACTGGTAGCCACGGATAGTGCCTTCATTGCCGCAGTTGGTGGCATTGGAGTTCACCAGACGGCCTGCAACGCCGCCCACGCTGCTCCAGTTGCCATTCACGCGGGTAACCGTGATGTCAACATCGGAGACAACGCCGGAGATGTTGGTATAGTTGGCGTAGGCCACCACGCCGCCGGAATAGGCGTTGGCAACGCTGCCCGTGGAGGTCAGGAACATCTTGCCGGTCACCTTCAGGTTCTGAATGGTGGCGTAGCTGCTGCTGGTGCCGTTCACATAGCCGAACAGTCCCTTATACGGAGCCGAGGTAGTGGTGGCACTATAGTAGATGCCCATGTTCTTCACGGTATGATTATTACCGTTAAAGCTGCCCTTAAAGGCTGTGCTGGCGGTAGTGCCGCCGATGGGCGTCCAGTTGTAGCCGGCCAGGTCAATATCACCTGTCAGCGCACCGTTGATGGCATAGCTCCCGCTGTTGACTTGCGCCGCAAACCAAGCCAGCTCTGCGCCGGTACCGATCTGATACACGCCATCGGTCAGAGTGGGCTGCGTCAGAGTGGTGCCGTCCCATGCGCCGGCAGCAGAGGCCGTCAGCGGAATGGTTTTGGTCAGCACACCGCCGGACACATTGGCCTTGTCTGCACTGCCCAGGTAGAAGCTGCCGTAGACATAGTCGCAGCCGGCGCAGAGCACCGCATAGGTGTAAGTGCCGTAGGGCAGGTTCTCATACTCGCCGTTGCTGTTGGCGGTATGGACATTGCCTGCGGCATCCGTCAGCGTCACAGTGGGCGTGGCGGTGGTGGGATTGGTAATATTCAGCTTCAGCTTGAAGTTATAGCGCGGAGTGACCTCCACATTCACATTGGGGAAACGGTTCAAGCAGAAGTTCACCGTGACCGCATTGAAGTTCGTGCCCACGCCGGTATCCGACATGTTATACAGGGTGGCAAACGGGTTCGCCGCCGAGTACATGGAGCCGTAGGTATAACCGTTGGTGAGCTGAACATTGGCGGTGCTTCCGGAGCCAAAGTCCACATTCGTCGGGATTGTCAGCTCCAGCTTGGCCTGATCCATCTGCTGATACTGGGCGACATTGGTCTTATAGGCCGTATCGCCGATGGAATAGAACAGGTTGTAGGTAGTGGGGTTGAAAATGCCACTGTATTTGTAAATGCCCCGGTAGCTGCCATCGAAGGAAAGCGTCACCTTATCGCCGGGCATGATCTCCGTCTCCTGGGGATTGGAGGCGTTGGTGACCGTGGCGGTCACTTCGGCCACACGAGCCAGGCAGTAGGAGGTGCCGGTGCTATCATGCATCTTGATGATCACAGTACCGCCGGCCTGCTCAGCCTCACGGAAGCCCAGGAGGCTTGCGTGATACTTGCCGCTGGAGTCCGCGGTCAAGGTGGTCCAGCCGGAAAGATGGGTATCCAGGTCATTTGCATCGGTGGTGACGATGGCGTACTGGACCGTCGTATCGCCGCTGCTGGACACCGAGAAGTCCAGGGTGGGAGCGGTATCGGAGCTCAGATAGAACCAGTTATCGTAGTTGTAATCCCAAGCAGACGGGCGGGAAGATGTCAAGCCATTGGAATTATAGGCGATATTGGCTTTTGCATTGCCGTTTTCGCTGGCATCATTGGTAAGCACGAACACACTGGTGCGCTCGGGATTGGTGGCCGGGTAGAGGCCGCCGTGGGTGCCGTGCTCGTCAGCGGTCGTATAGACATCCAGCGCCTTATAGTTCACGGCAACGATAGTTGTGCCATTGGGTGTGACATCCAGCCAGTTGCCCTTGGCATTGCCGCCGTTCGATGCAGTGACAGCGTTTTCGTCGCCGCTCAGCACTTTGAACTTGAACTCGGGCTCGATCATGATGTTCATGGCATCGCTGTCAATGATCTGCCACAGACGGTAGGCGCGGATACGCTCCGAAGCGTTGTTCGTGTACTTATAGCCGGTGGGGTCCAAATACGCCTGGATCTCCGCCTCGTCACGGGTCTTGGTAATGGTGCCAAGGTTGTCGAACTCGTGATAGTACTGATTCGTGCAATCTCCACTGTTGAAGGTGAAAGTCTTGGAGAAGTCGGCAGAATTGCTCTTGAGCCAACCGGCCTTGGTGACATAGTTCGTTACATCAGAGCGATTGTCCTCCAAACGCCAGGTGTAGTTGGAGTTGCTCTTGCTGATCTTGTAGGTCAATTCTCTTGTGCCGGCAGTTCCAGCATCTTTGTCAGCAATCGCGTTCCCGGTCGCCGGGGTAATCTCCTGCGTATTAAAGTTGTTGAACTGGAAATAGAGATGGAAGTCCGCATAAATGGGGACTGTCGCAGTCATCGTTATCGCCTGGGAGAGCGACAGATTCTTGGTAACTACCGAGTACCCCGCAGCAGTCGTATTATTGATAGACTGCGTGAAGATGAAGCTGTCAGCGGTTGTTGCGGTAGGCTCCACATAGGCGTTCCAAAGAGCCGCGTTGCCGGCAGCGTACATCATGAAGGGATAGTAGGTGTAGTTGCCGGAAGGATAGGGTGTTCCGTGCTGCACATCACCGCCCATAATGGGCATGGCCACACGAGCCGTATAGTCCTCAGCGGTAAAGTAGTCGGTGCTGTTCTTTTTGCTCGTGGTATAGATGGAGTGCAGGCGCAGATAAATATCCGTGCCGCCGCCGGTGCCGCCGTCCACATTGGTCTCAGTGGGCAGGGTCAAGCTGTGGCCGCCCAGGTAAACATTTGCGCTGGTTTCCGAAGCTTTGTAGCCATAGGCGCGGAAGGAATATCTGCCGGCAGCCAGGCTGGCATAGAAATTGTTGTAGTTATCTGCCAGCGTGCCGGTAGAATCGGGCGCAGCCGTGGTAAAATCACTGGCCTTAAAGGTCAGAGGGCTGTAACCTTCCAAATCGTAGGTATCATTACCAATGGTAAGCTGATATTTGCCATCAACCTTGGCGATGGACAGGCCAGTGTCCTCATAGATGTACTGGGTCTTGCCACCAATTTCATAGGAAGCAAGGTAGTCAGCACCCTTATCGTCAAGACCAGCCGTCTTGTAGAGCTTGATCAGCGGGTACCTGCTGCTATTGGTGGAATAGTTCATATCCCGACCGACATGGAAGGTATAGTGCTGCTCGATCGAGTCGTCTACGGTCAGTGTCAGCGTCCAGGTGTCCGTGGACAGACCGGCAGAGTTCATGGCATGGAACTCATAGACATATGTACCGGCGGTGTTCTCCGTGATTTGGATCGTGGTAGCACCGAACAGAGCCGTGGAGAAGTAGTAAGGACCTTTCTTTTCGCCAGTTCCGACCGTTCTATAGTAATAGTAGTCGGTGTAGCTCAAGGAAGAACCGTCCGGATTCTCAAAGATGTTGCCAGCCTGCAGATCGGACAGGTTATAGGCGTATCCTACCGACACGGTCGCGCTTGCGGTGACCGGAACACCGCTCTTCAGCCGCGGGACCTGTGTGCCCTCCGCAGCGGTCAAAACAATGGTGTGGGTAGCCGTGCCGCTGTCGTCGGTAGCGGTAAGCACGACCGTATACTCACCAGCCGCAGTGGGAGTGTAGCTCAAGGTAGAGCCGTTCAGCGTTTGTGCAACGCCGTTGACGGTTGCTGTATAGGTCAGCGCATCGCCATCGACATCCGTGAACATCTCAGCCACATCCAGCGTCCAGGCATTGCCCAGGGTCACATTGGCTGTGGTGATCGCACCGGGAGCGACCGTGGGGGCCGACTTGCCTTCATAGGTGAAGGCGAGGAAGTGGACAGGCGCATAGCTGGCGCTGCTGTCATACTCCGGCGCATAGGCAGTTCCGCTACCATCTGCACCCAGCACAAAGCTCTTTTGGACCGTGGTCCCATCCTCGGCGGTACGGGAGTAGTTCAAGGGAATTGTGATTGTGATATCCCCATTGCTCTCCGTATAGGCCATTTCTACACCGCCGCCAGTCCACTGCGGCACATCGGCGTAGTAGCCGGATGCTACACCGTTTGTGGCATTGGTCAGTATGGCAGCGTCTTTGTATGTGGCCTTTACATAGGTCGTGCCTGCGGGAACGGTGACCAAATAATAGGGCACATTCTCGAAAGCAGAGTAGCCGGTAAAGGTCACAGAGTTTTGCACACTGATAGTTGCCGTTCCTGTGGTCTGGTCATTCGCACCATAGGGAACAATACTATCCAGCGGCGCAGCTACTGTGCCTTGTTCCGTTGCAAAGACTGCCGTGGGAAGGATGGACAGAACCATCATGAGCGCAAGCAGCATTGAAAGGAACTTTTTCGCTGTCTTTTGCATTTCCAATCTCCTCTCAGAAAATTTTTTATAATAAGGCCTGCCGGCATTATTACCTTAGCTGCGAGCACATTTTCGCATCCAATAAGAAAATAACAATGTTATATAGGGGCGCGACACCCTATTGTAATTGGTGCTGCGCTCCGATCTGTCCAAGGCGAAAGGTGCTTTCGTTAAGAGGATTGGGCGGAAGGGGCTGGCTAAGCCCCTTCTGCCCATATGGAAAGCTGGCGGATCTCCGCCCTCGACTTGGCAAACCTTACTCAAGCATTACATCTGTTGCAACGAAGGTTTCCTCTGTGGCTTCGTGAACAGCGCATTTGCTTTGGCGTTGCTTGACTCGCTCAACCCGTGCTGCCCGTTTAACGTCACGCTCGCTCCGATGCAGCTGAATTTGGATATTCTTTTCGTTTTGATAGCGCCCGCAATCTCTATTGCGGGGGTTTTTGTATATAGGATTCAAATGGGCGGCTCTCAGCGCATCTTCCCAATCGCCAAAGCGCTCTGCGATGTAACTGCCACCGACGATCTCGATGGGGGCAGGGGACTTTCCCCAATGTCCGGCGCAGCGCCGGAGATAGGCCGCCAGCTGATCCAGGCTGTCGCCTGCGTGTTTTTCCGCAAAAGCGCGGTCCTGCTCAGCCAATGCATCCCGTGTTCTTTTGGCAATGTGCTGCTCGTACCAATTCGCTCCGTCAAAATTTTGCGCACCTGCTACTTTACCCATGGGCACACCTCCTTAATGATTCATGACAAAAAAAGCGCTGATAAACCCATACCGGGTCATCAGCGTACACTTCTGCCATATCAGCACCACGGAGAGAGCGCCCGCTGCCTTTGAGTCCTAACTACACAATTCTACTGACTTGCGCCATGAGATACTCTCTGCGTTTATGATCTGTCTTCTCACGATTTTCTCGCAATGACGGACTTTCGTCCCAGTGGTTTCCCGCCTCGATCATATCCTTGCGCTTACAGTGCCGACCGCATGGGGAATTGCACCCCTTTCCTTCAGGGCAATCACCTGGCTGTTCCCAGCTCGGATGACCGCCGTGCAGCATCATCGGACTCGATTATTCTTTTTTCCAGTATCAATTTGTTTATTAAGGGAATGCTACAATAGATCCTCCGAAAATGGGCTTTCGTGAATTTATCCCATTTGCGAAGCAAACTCCTCTTTAACCATCTACATTATATCGGCCTTTTTGCCGCTTGTCAATGCCTGAAATGCGGTTATTTAGCAAAATTCGCACACAAATCACAAATGTATACATTGATCGCACCCAATTCACACGCATTTTTGCAGAGCCATATCGATCAAAATTAAAATGTAAGTAAAATACGCCGTCAAAAACATCGTCAAGGAGGAAATCAATATGCCAAGGCGTGGAGAAAATATTTACAAGCGTAAGGATGGGCGCTGGGAGGGACGGTATATCCGGGGCCACTCGTCCTCCGGCCGTGCCGAGTACGGCTATGTTTATGCCAGGAGTTATCGGGAGTGCCGTGCAAAACGGCAGCAGCGCCTGGAATCCCTTCAAGAGCTGCCGATGAAAACTTCCTCACTCACGCTGGATCAGACTGCGGAGCGGTTTCTTGCGGACAAGCAGGATAAGCTGAAGCAGTCCACGCTTGCCCGGTATGCCTATATTTTGGAACACTATATCCTGCCCGCTTTGGGAGCGGTGCTTGTCTGCCAGCTGACGGCGAATCAAATTTCTGATTTTCTTCTCCGCCTGCAAAAAGGCGGTCTTTCCGGGAAAAGCGCCAGAGATGTGGGTGTGCTCGTAAAGTCCATCCTGAGATATAGCGCCAAAAAGCTGGACTGCACCAGTCCGGGGCTGGCCGTGGAGCTGCCAGCATACCGCCGAAAGCAAATCGACATCTTCTATCCGGACGAGATCCAGCGGCTGGCGCAGAAAATCATGGACAAGCCGACGACCGCCGGTATCGGCATTTTGCTGACGCTGAATACCGGCTTGCGTCTCGGGGAACTGTGCGCCTTACAATATAAAGATATTGACCTGCGAAATGGGGTGCTCCATGTCAGCAAAACAGTGCAGCGTATCCGCAGCGGGGAACGCACTTGCTTGATGGTGCTGCCACCCAAAAGTGACAGCGCTCGGCGTACTATCCCCTTGCCGGGGGACATGGCTGCCCTCTTAAAAAAGATCATCCAGTCCCATCCTAACGGAGAAAACTATCTCCTGACCGGGAAAAGTGCGCCGATGGAGCCACGGACGATGCAGTATCAATATCGGGCCTGGCTGAAAGCCGCAGGTGTCCCATACCGAAATTTTCATGTGCTGCGGCACCCGTATGTCAAGCACACGACAAAAATTTTTAGCTTGCGCTTGATGGATTTTCAAGCGCAGGCTTATCCTGATGCTCGGCGAAAAACTCGCGGAGCTTGTCAGCTTCGTCGGGGAGGACAAAGCC
>OJKY01000147.1_pt1 | contig 67462 bp, 58 predicted proteins | sample 1596571 | NCBI WGS metagenome assembly OJKY01 (sample SAMEA4350170, study PRJEB24818) | metagenome | biome: human; feature: gut; material: faeces | place: Denmark | collected 2013-09 | reverse complement strand
ATAGCCGACCAGATAAGCATCAAGGAATTCGTAGACCCGTTTACGGGTAGCAAGAATACCAAGGCATAACAAAAACCCCTTAAGGGGTAGCCCGAGAAAGCAATGCGATCGGCAAATCTTTTCGGGCCCCTTAAGGGGCTTTGTCCGCATAAAGCCCTTATAGGGCTTACTCAAGCCTCCGGCTTAGCCGGAGGTTTTGACTCCAACAACATATACCTACTTGAATAATAGGATTTATAAGGAGCATCTCTTGAAATACCAATTATGACTGTGCTACAATAACACGGAAAAACGATTGTGAGGGAAACAATGTTTACCGGATTTACTGATGCCACTGTGGACTTCCTGTGGGGCATCCGCTTCAATAACGAGCGCCCCTGGTTTGAAGCCCACAAGGAGACTTATTTAAGCGAGCTTTACCGTCCCATGAAGGACTTGGGGGCGGAGATCTATGATTTTCTGTCCGAACGGCGGCCGGAGGACGCGATGATGTGCCGCGTGTCCCGGATCTACCGGGACGCCCGACGGCTCCATGGCCGGGGGCCTTACAAGGACCACCTGTGGTTCTGCGTGGAACGCCCCGCCGAGGACTGGACTACCCGGCCGACCTTCTGGTTTGAGTTGGGGCCGGATTACTGGGGCTACGGCATGGGCTGTTGGATGGCCCGGCCCATGGACATGGCCAAGCTGCGCTCGCGGATTGTCCGGGACCCGAAGCCCATGGAAAAGCTGACGAAGGCGCTGCGTGGCCAGACGGAATTTACTCTGGGCGGTGATACCTACAAGCGTCCCAAGGCAGGCGCGCCGTCGGAGCTGCTGGCGCCGTGGTTCCAGATGAAAACCATCAGCATCACCCACGAGGAGAAACTGACGGAGGAGCTGTTCAGCCGGGATGTGGTGGACCGGATCAAAACCGGCTACACATTTCTGCTGCCCTATTACGACTATTTTCTGACGCTGCCCTCCGACCCGGAGCCGGAGACACTGAAATAAGTAAAACAAAGGAGCGATCCCTATGAAAGCCTGTCCTGCAAGAGAAGAAGCCCTGGCTCTGCTGAAAAAGTACAACAGCGAGCCGTTCCACATTCAGCACGCCCTGACGGTAGAGGGCGTCATGCGCTGGTATGCCAACGAGCTTGGCTATGGTGAAGATGCCGATTTCTGGGCCACCGTGGGCCTCCTCCACGATGTGGACTTTGAAAAGTGGCCGGAGCAGCACTGCGTCAAGGCCCCGGAGCTTTTACAGGAGATCGGCTGTTCTGAGGAACTGATTCATGCGGTCTGCTCCCACGGCTATGGCATCTGCTGCGATGTGGAGCCCGTGGAGGAAATGGAAAAGGTCCTCTTTGCCGCCGACGAACTGACGGGGCTCATTGGGGCCGCAGCCCGGATGCGGCCCAGCAAGTCCGTGCAGGATATGGAGGTCAGCTCCCTGAAGAAAAAGTACAAGGACAAGAAGTTTGCCGCAGGCTGCTCCCGGGATGTCATCAATACAGGCGCGGAGCGGCTGGGCTGGTCCCTTGAGGAACTGATGGAAAAGACCATTCTGGCCATGCGCTCCTGCGAGGATGCCGTAAATGAGGCTGTGTCGGCCCTGTAAAAAAATTCCTATATGATCGAACCCCACCCCCGACGGACTGTCCGTCGGAGGTGGGGTTTTGTCAGATGAAAAGAGAATCAGCGGAACACGTTGAAATAAAGATACGCGCCGGTGACGATGACCAGCCAGAGGCAGGTGAACAGAGGTACAATGACCCGGAAGGAGCGATGCTGGGTCTTGTGGCGAAAAACCTCCATGCCCAGCCATGCGCCGATACCGCCGCCTACGATAGCCAGCAGCAGGAGATTTCGCTCCGGCAGGCGGGGGACCTTCTCGTGGCGGGCCTTCAGCTTAGCCAGAAGCTTGTCCAATCCGTAGGCCAGAAACGCCGCAACATTGATGATCAGGAGCCACAGCCAAAGGAATCCCCATTTGGTACCGAGAAGCGTAAAAATAAAACCGTTTTTCGCCGTGGGTTCCACCACGGTCTTGGCAAGACGCGTCATCATCGTTCATTACCTGCTTTTCTATGATTTGGGAGGCTTACTCCCTGCTTTGCGCTTGCAGTCGAAAAAAGGACTGGCCGGGAAATTCCCGACCAGTCCATTTTAGCAGAGTTTTCAGTTCTTGGCAAGTGCCACCAGCTCGCAGGCGGTCTTGGCAGCCAGTCGGGCGTTGTTGTACACCAGCTGGATGTTGGAAGCCAGAGAATCGCCGCCGGTGATGTCCTTGATCTTGGCCAGTAGGAAGGGAGTGGTCTCCTTGCCGTGGATGCCCAGCCGGTTGGCCTCGGCCACAGCCTCGTCGATGGCCTTGTTGATGACCTCGTGATCCATGGAGTATTCCTCGGGGATGGGATTGGTCACCAGCATACCGCCTCCCAGACCCATGTCCTGCTTCACATAGAAGGCCTTGGCCAGCTCGGCGGGAGTGTCGATGCGGTAGTCCACCTTGAAGCCGGACTTCCGGGTGTAGAAAGCAGGCAGTTCCTCGGTGCCGTAGCCGATGACGGGCACGCCGTGGGTCTCCAGATATTCCAGCGTCAGGCCCAGATCCAGAATGGACTTGGCACCGGCGCAGACCACCATGACGGGGGTGTGGGCCAGCTCCTCCAGATCGGCGGAGATGTCGAAGGTCTGCTGAGCGCCCCGGTGGACGCCGCCGATGCCGCCGGTGGCGAACACCTGAATACCGGCCATGTGAGCGATGATCATGGTGGTGGTCACGGTGGTGGCGCCGTCCCGGCCCTCGGCCACCAGAATGGGCAGGTCACGGCGGCTGGCCTTGGTGACGGCCGCGCCGGTCTTGCCCAGATAGTCGATCTCGGCCTCGGACAGACCGGCCTTCAGGCGGCCGCCGATGACGGCGATGGTGGCGGGCACCGCGCCGTTCTCGCGGATGATCTTCTCCACGTTCAGGGCAGTCTCCACGTTCTGGGGATAGGGCATACCGTGAGAGATGATGGTGGATTCCAGAGCCACCACGGGACGGCCCTCCTCCAGGGCCTTCTGCACTTCGGGAGCGATGTCCAGATATTTGTTCAGCGTCATGTTGAATTCCTCCATAAGATTGAAATTTGAATGTTGTTTTATTTGGAAAAAGCGGCACGCTGCCGCAGGGCGTCCTCGCTCATGGCGGGATTGATGGTCTCAGCGGACTCCATGGCGATGACGGAGGCGGCCAGCCCCGCCTTCGCCGTGTCCGTCAGGTCCGTGCCCTGTAAATAGGCCCATGTGATGGCGGCCATGAAAGCGTCGCCGCAGCCGGTGGTGTTCACCATAGCTCCCGGCAGAGGGGGAAGCTGCACCTGATGCCCGGATCGGTCGGCGGCAAAGACGCCGTCGGAACCCAGAGAGATAAAGACCCGGTGAAGACCGGTGTCCAGCAGCGTCTCCGCTGCTTTTCGGAGGCTGGCATCGTTAGTGATCTTCACGCCGGAGAGCAGCTCTGCTTCGATACGGTTGGGCTTCAGGGTGTGTAGCTTGCTTAGCACCGGCTTCAGCTTCACCGCCTTGGCGGTGGATACCGGGTCGGCAAACAGGGGCGCGGTGCAGTGGTCCGCCAAATATTGAATGCTCTCGGCGGGCAGGTTGGTGTCCAGTACCACCGCCTGGCTGGCGTTCAGCAGGGTCAGCCGCTGGGAGAGCATCTGGGGGGTCATGTGCTTGTAGATCTCCATATCGCTGACGGCCAGGGCCATGTCGCCCTTTTCGTCGGTGATGAAGAGGTAGGTGGAGGTGCGGCCCTCCGGGATCACCGGGGACTGGGAAATGTCAATGCCTAGTTCCCCGCAGCTTGCGGCGATCTTCTGAGCATTGATATCGTCACCGAATACCGTCACCATCCGGACGTCCATGCCCAACAGGGCCATGTTGTGAGCAATATTCCGCCCCACGCCCCCCAGACTCATCCGCACCACGCCGGGATTGGAGTCCCGCATGACGGGAACCTCACCGGGCCAGCCGCCGATGTCCATATTCACGCCGCCCACCACGGTGACGTAGGGGGCCGTGTGGACGATATAGCCCTTGCCGGTGATGTAGCCCTTTTTCATCAGGTTGGAGATGTGCACCGCCACGGAGGACCGGGTGATCCCCGCCTTGTCTGCCAACTCCTGCTGGGAGATCAGGGGGTTCTCTTCGATCCAGTTCAAAAGCTGCCGCTCCCGCTGGGTCATGGTTGTCCCTCCTTTGTAAGCAAAAATTTAGACTTCTAATCTAATGCTTATTTTACGCGGCGAAAGCAAAATGTCAAGCACAAATTTCAGAAAAATAATTATTTCAGGAAAAATTTGCAAAACCGGGAACAAAATCACCGTTTGTGCCGACAAAGAAGTAGAAATGAAAAAGGAGGCGGTTTTCATGAAGCGACTGTTTGCGGCGATTTTGTGCCTGTGCCTGTTAGCGGGCTGCGGGCGGACAGACAGCACCGGCAATACCTGCCGGGCGGAGGACGAGCCTACGGTCGGGGCCGAAAAGGCGGAACCGATCGGGGAGAGCTTCCGGATCATTCAGGAAAAACCGGACTGGCTCCTGCTGGCCAAGGAGGAGGGAGGTTCGGCGGAGGTGTATACCCTCTCCCTGCGCGATGTAGAGCTGACACTGGACGGCGAAGCCTTCGAACGGAACGAGCCGGGGGCCTATCAGCGCTTTCCTGACGGGACCCTGACCGGCGCGCTGGTGGAGGTCGCCTACGATCTGGTACTGGAGACCTACCCCGGCCAGCTGGCGGAGGTCACGGCGGTGAATATCCGCTCTGACGGCTTTGACGACCGCTGTGCCCTGTACCTCCGGGTGCTGAATGACCTGTGGGCCGTGGATGAGGGACTGAACAGCGACATTACCATGCTTTCTGTGGACCTGTCCCAAACCGGCCTGTCCGATAGCGAGCAGGCGGCGGTAGCGTGGGTATTCGGCGGGATGCACGATATTTCCGAGACCATGACCATGAGCTACGAGGAATTGGCGGCGGAGGGGTATCTCTCCGACACGGCCCCGGAGGTCGACGGGATCCCCCACTGGAAGGACGGTTGCCTGTTCACCATTACGGAGCAGAACGGGCAGGACAGCATCCATGTGGAACAGGACAGCAAAAATATTACCGGCGCAGACCCGCTGCCCCGTACAGAAGAGAAAAGCGGCGCTGCTTGCCAACTGCCTCCGGCGGAGGCCGGACAAGGGCAGTCCGACTTCTGTCCGGTAAAAACGGAGAGCGGCGAACCGGACGCTTTGCAGAACAACGTGACCTTTGATGCCCAGAAGTGGCGCTCTGCGCTGGGGGCCTACTTCTTCACTGACTGCACCGCCAGCCGGGATGCACAGGGACATTGGGGAGATTACACCGTAGGCGCCGCGGCAATCTCCTGAATAGCGGATGACAGGTGCATGAACAGCCCCGGAGATGATTCCATCTCCGGGGCTGTGTTCACGTACTCGCGGCGCAAATCGTGAACGGCCTGTAAAATCTCTTGAAATCAGGCAGAGGGACTACCATTTTTGAGGAAGATGTGGTATTGTATCCTTGTATTGATATGTGTATTGAAAGGGGGCGGAACCGTGAGAAGAAAGCGGCGGATCATGTCAGGACTGCTGGCGCTGTGCATCGCGCTGTCGGTGCTGCCTCTTTCTGCCTGTACCGCGCCGAAGCTGACATTGGACCCGGAGGAGCTATACGCTCTGCCGGAGCTGCCGGAGCGGTATACCGCACTGAACAAGCAGCTCAGCGCTATCCAGGAAAGCGGCGCGGAATATGCCGCCCCGGTGTCCGGCAGCAATATCCAGCCGGTGCAGATGATGGATCTGGACGGCGATGGCCGGGAGGAGGCACTGGCCTTCTTCCGCCAGAGCGATGGGGAAAAGCCCCTGAAGATCCATATATTTACGGCGGATGATGACAACAGCTACCGGCAGGCGGCGGTCATTGAGGGCAGTGGTCTGGCGATTTACAGCGTGGATTACAGCGATATTGACGGCGACGGCCGTATGGAGATCATCGTGGGCTGGCGGGTCAGCATGGATCTGCAGGCGCTGGCGGTCTACTCCTTGGAGCCGGACGGCGCACGGGAGCTGATGCGGACCAATTATGTGAAATACGCCGTGGCGGACCTGAATAAAGACGGCAAACGGGAACTGACGGTGCTACGGGCCAATCAGGACGGTGAGGGCGTTGCAGACTGCTATGTGTCGAAAAACGGCGCGCTGACGCTGCGGTCCAGTGTTCTGGTGTCCATGACCATGGCGGAGCTGAGCCAGCAGGGAAAGGTCACGGTAGGCGTACTGCGCTCCAATGACCCGGCTCTGTTCATCACCGGCGTTGCGGACGGCGCCCGGGCTATTACGGATGTGCTGGCCCTTCGGGGCGGAGAACTGACAAATCTGGTGCTTTCCGCCATTACCGGCGTTTCCGGAGAGGTGTCCCGGTTCTGTTCCGTGTATCCCATGGACATCAACGGCGACGGCGTTACAGAGGTGCCCCGCACGGTGACGCTGCAGGGCGAGGACGCAGACCACGCCGTTTCTCAGCGGGTGGACTGGATCAGCTATGACGCTTCCGGTACCGCGTCCCGGGTCCTGTCCACCTATCACGATGTTGCCGACGGCTGGTATCTCCAGCTGCCGGAGGGCTGGCCGGAGCGGGTCTGGGTCGGCCGGTCCACATCGCCGGATGAGATCGGCATTACATTCTATACCGACAGCAGCCGGGAGGAATCCTATGTTCCGGTGCTGCGGATCACGGCCCTCAGCGGCTCCGAACGGGAGCGGCTGGCGGTGCGGACGGGACGGTTCATCCTGGGCCGGAATGACGGCGTCATCTATGTGGGCGAGTTGCTGAAGGGCAATCAGGATTGGAAGTACAGCGTTACAGAGGACGAGGTGCGGGCCTCCTTCAGCCTGATCGGCACGGAATGGTCCGCAGGGGACAACTGATGGATATGGAGGAGCTTTCGTGAAGAAAATTCTGGTTTTGGAGGATGAAGCCAGCATCCGCAGTTTCATCGTCATCAATCTCCGCCGGGCGGGCTACGATGTGATCGAGGCTGAGACCGGCGAGGAGGCATTGGAACGGCTCCGGGCCAACCCGGATACCAAGGTGGCTCTTTTGGACATCATGCTGCCGGGGATCGACGGCTTTGAGGTCTGCCGCCGCATCCGGGCCACCAATACGAAAATCGGCATCATCATGCTGACGGCCCGGTCTCAGGAGATGGACAAGGTGACGGGACTGATGACCGGCGCCGACGATTATGTGACCAAGCCCTTTTCTCCGGCGGAGCTGACCGCCCGGGTGGACGCGCTGTTCCGCCGGGCTGGCGGGGAGGAAGTGGTCCAGAGCGGTGAGATCAGCCAGCCGCCCTTTTTACTGAATACCCGCAACCGGACGTTGGAAAAAAACGGCCAGCGAGTGAAGCTGACGCAGGTGGAGTATGCCATCATGCGGGTGTTTATGGAAAATCCCGGCAAGGCACTGTCTCGTGAGGAGATCTTAGACCGGGTCTGGGGGCGGGACTACTTCGGAGAGCTGAAGATCGTGGACGTGAATATCCGCCGCCTCCGCTTAAAAATCGAGGACAATGTGCAGAATCCCACATTTATCACAACCGTCTGGGGTTATGGTTACAAATGGGACGCGTGAAACGAATAGACTGACGGCACATTGTCCGGGGCCCCGCACGGCGGGGCGCGCCGTTAGGCGCGTACAAGGGTTTTGGCGGAGCCAAAACTTTGGCGCAAGGCGGAATTCATTTCCGCCGCGCAAGTAAGATGGAAGGGTTCCCATTTCGCCCCGCAAAATGGGAAAGCAATGTGCAGAATCCGACTTTCATAACAACCGTCTGGGGTTATGGTTACAAATGGGATGCGTGAAGCGAGTAAGCTGGCGGCACATTGTCCGGGGCCCCGCACGGCGGGGTGCGCCGTCAGGCGCGTACATGGGTTTTGGCGGTGCCAAAACCTTGGCGCAAGGCGGAATTCATTTCCGCCGCGCAAGTAAGATGAAAGGACTCCCATTTTGCGGAGCAAAATGGGAAAAGAAAGGGTGAGATGCTTCGTGCCGGAGGGAAGTCAAAAACGAAAAGCCACGCGGGTGCGGAGCCTCCGCCAACGTTGGATCGTCAACTCTGTGGTGCCCATCTTCGTGCTGCTGGCGCTAATCGTGGGCGGCGTATCTCTGGGCATTTCCAATTACTATTATAAGGGAATGCTGGACGGTCTGGAACGGCAGGCCCGGGCGCAGTCCGGCGCCTTTGTGGACTATTTCATGGATCAGGGGTTCGCCAACTATTTGCAGCGGGCCAATCAGGCTATTTCCGACTATGCGGACAAGGAACGGGTAGAAATGCAGTTCCTGTCCAGCGTCGGCCGTATTCAGGCGTCCTCCACATCTAATCTGACGGTAGGCACCCGCCCCGGAACGGAGGATATTTCCAGAGCAGTGGAGACCAACCGTATCAGCTATTTCCGGGGCGCGGACCCCAAGACGGGAGAACAGATCTTAGCAGTGTCCCACCCTCTGACGGTGAACGGCAAGGTGGTAGGCGTTCTGCGATTCGTCACCTCTCTGCGGCAGGTCAACGTCCAGGTGTGGATGACGGTGCTGGCAGTGGTGCTGGTGGCTTTGCTATGCCTGCTGTTGGTGTTAAGCTCCAACCTAATCTTCATCAACAATGTGGTGGAGCCGGTGGCGGTGGTATCTGACGCTGCCAAGCGGATCTCTCAGGGAAGCTACGGCTTCACGCTGGAAAACAAGTATACCGGCGAGCTGGGCGAGCTGGTGGACAATATCAACGATATGTCCATGAAGATCGGCCAGAACGAGAAAATGAAAACGGAATTTATCTCGTCGGTGTCCCATGAGCTGCGAACGCCGCTCACAGCCATCAGCGGCTGGGGCGAAACGCTGCTGGCAGACCGGGAGCGGGATCAGATCCAGCTCCACCGGGGCCTGCGGATCATCCTCAACGAGTCCCGGCGGCTCTCGACCATGGTGGAGGAGCTGCTGGAATTTTCCAAGATGGAGGACGGCCGCTTTACGCTGCAGCTGGAAGAAATGGATCTTCAGGCAGAGTTTGAGGACGCCATTTTTACCTACCGGGAGCTGTTCCGACAGGAGGGGATCGAACTGCGCTACGAACCGGGAGAGGAGATCCTGCCGCCCATCAGCGGTGACCCGGAGCGGCTGAAGCAGGTGTTCTGCAACGTACTGGACAACGCCGCCAAGCACGGCGGCGCAGGCCGGCGCATCGATGCCTCTCTGACCCGGGAGGGAACGGTGCAGGTGGTTCGGGTCCGGGACTACGGTCCCGGCGTTCCGGCGGCGGAATTGCCCTACGTGAAGCAGAAATTCTACAAGGGCTCCTCCAAGGCCCGGGGCAGCGGCATCGGTCTGGCTGTGTGCGACGAGATCGTGCGGCTCCATGGCGGCACCTTCGACATTGCCAATGCCGAGGGCGGCGGTGCAGTGGTGACCATCTGCATCCCGGAAAAAGAATAAATAGAACAAATGTTTGATTTTCAAACAACAGTGTGATATACTGAAACAGCGAAACAGAAAGGAACCTTATCTATGGCGGAACATTCCAGCGGCGCCTTCCGCACCAGTATCGGCGGACAGGCGCTGATCGAAGGCATTTTAATGCGCGGGCCTGAAAAGCAGGCCATCGTGGTCCGGGACAAAGACGGTCAATTGGTGGAAAAGGTGGAGGAGCTGAAGCTCATCAAGGACCGTTACCCCATTTTGGGCGTCCCTCTGATCCGGGGAACCGTAAATTTTCTGGCGGCGATGGTCAGCGGCGTGAAGGCCCTGATGTACTCTGCGGACTTTTACCCGGAGGAGGAAGAAAGCCAGCCTTCCAAATTTGAACAGTGGTTGGAAAAGCACCTCAGCAGCGAAAAGCTGGAAAAAGCCATCGTGGGCCTTGCCGTGCTGCTGGGCGTGGGAATGTCCATTTTCCTCTTTCTGGTGCTGCCAACGCTGCTTACCGGCGGGATCCTTCACTTTTTCCCCGGCTTTCCCCTGTGGGGCCGGAACGTGGTGGAGGGCCTTTTGAAAATCGCGATCTTTCTGGCGTATCTGATCCTCTGCTCCAAGCAGAAGGACATTTACAGGGTGTTCCAGTATCACGGGGCGGAGCATAAAACCATTTTCTGCTACGAGGCGGGCCTGCCGCTGACGGTAGAGAACGTCCGCATCCAGCCCCGGCACCATCCCCGCTGCGGAACGAGCTTTCTATTTGTGGTGATCTTCGTGTCCATTCTGGTTTCCAGCGTGGTGTTCGGCATCTGGCCCATCACCAACGCGGGATTGCGGACGCTGGTGCATCTGCTCCTGCTGCCGTTGGTAGTGGGCATCACCTATGAGTTCAACCGCTGGGTAGGCCGCCATGTGCAGGACAGCAAGCTGGCCCAATTCCTGACGGCCCCTGGCCTGTGGATGCAGAATTTTACCACCAACGAGCCGGATGACAGCATGATCGAGTGCGCCATCCGTTCGCTGGAGTTGGTCCTGCCCGACGAAAAGGGCAAGGACGCATGGTGACAATTATAGAAATACTTCTTCCGCAACCAGCGAAACGTTTGCGGAAGAAAAAGGAGGAGCAAGGGAGTGAACGCAGTTTTTGCCACAGGCAGAAACGAAGTTCAGCGGACTTTGCGACGACGCATGGCGATCACATATAATGACTTGTTTTTGGATATTCGCCGGGAACTGAAGCAGGGCGGCGTCATCGACACCACCTTGGAGGCCCGGGAGCTGACCTGTTTCGGGGTCAACAAGACCCGGGAGGAGCTGACCCGGGACGGGCGGTTGTACGCCCCGCCGGAGCTGGAACGCCGGGTGCGGGAGCTGACGGCCCGCCATCTGGCGGGAGAGCCGGTGGCGTATCTCATCGGTGAGTGGGAATTTTACGGCCTGCCTCTGGATATCTCCAAGGAGGTGCTGATTCCCCGGCCGGATACGGAGGTGCTGGTGGATCAGGCGCTGCCCTATGTGCAGTCCTTGGGCAATTGCCGGGTGTTGGACCTGTGCGCTGGCAGCGGCTGTATCGGTCTGGCACTGGCATCGCAGGCCCCTCAGGCCCATGTAGTACTGGGCGAGTTTTCCGACGGGGCCCTGCGGATCTGCCGGCAGAACACCCGCCGGAACGCCCTGACGGGCCGGGTGATCCCCATGACGGTGAACGCCTTGGAGCGGCCGGACCGGGCTTTGGGGGAATTTCACTGCATTGTCAGCAATCCCCCCTACATCCCTCATGGGGATATTCCGGGATTGGATCATTCCGTGAAGGACTACGAGCCCCATCTGGCGCTGGACGGCGGCGAGGACGGCCTGGACTTCTACCGGGCCATCAGTGAGAAGTGGAAGGCGGCGCTGGCTCCCGGCGGGCGGCTGTATTTTGAAGTAGGTATCGGTCAGGCGGATGCGGTGCTCCGTATCATGCGCGCCCAGGGCTTTGGAGACATTCAGGTGGTGAAGGACCACAACGACATCCCCCGCGTGGTGTTCGGCACCCTCTGCGGAGAGGTTTACAGCGAGTAAGAACGCCCGGCAGACCGGGCAAGCAAGATAGAAAATCAGATTTGGGAGGAAGAACGTATGGCAAAAGAGAAAGCCCCCGTGGCCAGTGCCGCCCCGGCGGAGGATCGGAAGCGGGCTATTGAAGCGGCCATGGGCCAGATCGAAAAAATGTACGGCAAGGGCTCCATTATGCGTCTTGGCGACCAGAATAATTTGCAGGTGGACGTGATCCCCACCGGTTCCCTGTCCTTGGACGTGGCGCTGGGCGTAGGCGGTCTGCCCCGGGGCCGCATTGTGGAGATCTACGGACCGGAATCCTCCGGTAAGACTACGCTGGCCCTTCATGTGGCGGCAGAGGCCCAGAAAAAGGGCGGCGAGGTGGCGTTTGTGGACGCAGAGCACGCGCTGGACCCCACCTACGCACGGGCCTTGGGCGTGAATATCGATGAAATGCTGATCTCTCAGCCGGATACCGGCGAGCAGGCTTTGGAGATCACCGAGGCGTTGGTGCGCTCCGGCGCCATCGACGTGATCGTGGTGGACTCCGTGGCGGCGCTGGTGCCCCGGGCGGAGATCGAGGGCGAAATGGGCGACAGCTATGTGGGCCTTCACGCCCGGCTGATGAGCCAGGCCCTCCGGAAGCTCACCGGTGCGGTGGGTAAAACCAACACCATCGTCATTTTCATCAACCAGCTTCGCGAGAAGGTGGGCGTTATGTACGGTAACCCGGAGGTCACCACCGGCGGCCGGGCGCTGAAGTTCTACGCCTCCGTCCGCATCGACGTCCGCCGGATTGAGGCGCTGAAAAACGGCGGCGAGGTGGTGGGCAACCGCACCCGGGCCAAGGTCGTGAAAAATAAAGTGGCGCCACCCTTCCGGGAGGCGGAATTCGACATTATGTACGGCGAGGGCATCGCCCACACCGGCGAACTGATCGACTTGGGCGTCCGGCTGGGTATCATCACCAAGGCCGGTTCCTGGTTCTCCATGGGCGAGGTCCGCATCGGTCAGGGCCGGGACGCCGCCAAGAAGTATCTGGAGGAAAATCCCGATATTGCCGCCGATGTGGAGGCGCAGATCCGGGCCAATTTCGATAAGCTGATGGGCAACCAGTCCCGGATCGCCGCTGCCAAGGCCGCCGGCAAGGCGGTGAACGTCTCCGCCGACGATTTCAACGATGAGGATTGACCGCATTGAAGCCTCCAAGCATAAGCGGGGGCGGGTGCTGGTATTTCTGGCAGACGGCAGTCTGCTGAAGGTGACGGAGCAGGAGCTGCTGACCTTTGGTCTGCGCTCCGGCGATGAATTGGACGAGGAAACCCTGACGCGGCTGAAGGAGGCCGCCGGGGTGTCCAACATCAAGACCACGGCGGCGGACCTCGTTGGCCGTCGGGCCATGAGCCGCCGGGACCTGGAGAAGAAATTGCAGGAAAAGGGAGCCTCAGAGACTGAGGCCCGCTATGCCGGAGAGTGGCTGGAAGCTATCGGCGCGCTGGATGACGGCGCCTATGCCGCCGCACTGGTGCGGCACTGCGGCGATATGGGATACGGTCCCCGGCGGGCCAGAGAAAAGCTGCGGGAAAAGGGCGTGCCTCAGGAACTTTGGGACGAGGCGCTGGACGAGTTGCCCCCGGACGGGGAGCAGATCGACCGCTTTCTGCAAAGCAAGCTCCACGGCCGGTCCCCGGAGGATAAGGAGAAGAAGCGGCTGACGGACGCCCTTTTGCGTCGGGGGTTTTCCTGGGGCGAGGTGAGGTCCGCCTGGGGCCGCTATGGTTCTGAGATCTGGGAGGAGTGATCCCGGAGGTTATATCCGCGGAGCCGAGGATCAGTCTCAAAGACTGTGTAATTTTTGGTTCTGATCGCGCATTCGTTATTTCCGCCCGGAGGGGCGTATTCGATCATACCGGAGGAATCCATTTTGAGCTATAATGTATCATTCATTTCCCTTGGTTGCGCCAAGAATCAGGTGAACTGCGAGCAGATGATGGCCCTGTGCGCCGAGGCAGGCTACTCCATTCAGGCCCAGCCGGAGGGCTGCGATGTGGTGGTGGTGAACACCTGCGGCTTTCTGGCGTCCGCCTGCGAGGAGGCCATCGAGAACATTTTAGAGATGGCGGAGCTGAAAAAGGCGGGGCAGGTGAAAAAGATCTTAGTCACCGGCTGCATGACCCAGCGCTATAAAGAGGATATTTTCCACGAGCTGCCGGAGGTGGACGGCCTGCTGGGTACCGGCAGCTACGGCGACATTGCCACGGCCATCGCCGAGGTGATGGAAAAGGGCGAAAAACCCTGCCATCTGGGGAATATCCACACTGCCAACCAAAGCGGCGAGCGCATTTTGTCCACCCCCCCTTGGTACGCCTATCTGCGGATCGCTGAGGGCTGCGACAACCACTGCGCCTACTGCGTGATCCCCTCTCTCCGGGGAAAGTACCGCAGCCGTCCCATGAACGAGCTGCTGGACGAGGCGGCGGAGCTGGCCTCTGCCGGGGTCAAGGAGCTGATCGTCATTGCGCAGGACATCACCCGGTACGGCACGGACCTCAACGGCGAGCATCAGCTGGCGAAGCTGCTGAAGGAGCTTTGCAAGCTGGACTTCCACTGGATCCGGCTTCACTACCTCTATCCCACGGACACCACCGACGAGCTGATCGACGTGATCGCCAGCGAGCCGAAGATCGTGAAGTATCTGGATATTCCCATCCAGCACTGCAACGATACCATTTTAAAGGCCATGAACCGCCGGGACACCAAGGCGGACCTGCTGGCCCTGCTGAAAAAGCTGCGGGAGAAGGTTCCCGGTCTGGTGCTGCGGACCAGCCTCATTGCGGGATTGCCCTACGAGGATGACGCGGCCTTTGAGGAGTTGTGCGACTTCCTGCGGGAGGTCCGCATCGAGCGGGCGGGGGTATTCCCCTTCTCCCCGGAGGAGGGCACGAAGGCAGCCCTCATGGAGCACGTGGACATGGAAGAGGCCCAGCGCCGCGCGGAGCTGGCGGTGGATGTCCAGTCTGACATCATTGACGCCTACAACGATTCCATCTTAGGCGAGGAGCGGGAGGTGCTCTGCGAGGGGTACGATCCGCAGGCCCAGATGTTCTACGGACGCAGCTATGCTGAGTCCCCCGACATCGACGGACGGATCTGGTTCACCGCCGACAGTGAGATCGCTCCCGGCAGCTTTGTGAATGTCCGCCTGACCGGCACCATGGACGGCGAGACCACCGGCGAGCTTGTGTGAAGGTGATTGTTTTTCCTTGAAAACCCTGCGAAAGGACGTATATTATGAATTTACCCAATAAACTGACCATGCTGCGGGTCTTGCTGATCCCGGTGTTTATGGTGGTGCTGTACTGGGACTTCCCCGGCGCTACCTGGGTGGCGGTGGCCATTTTCATCGTCGCCAGCTTCACCGATCTGCTGGACGGGAAAATCGCCAGAAAGTACAACTTAGTCACGGATTTCGGCAAGTTTGCCGATCCTCTGGCGGATAAAATGCTGGTGACGGCGGCACTGCTCTGGTTCGTGGAGATCGGCCAGATGCCTGCCTGGGCGCTGCTGATCGTCCTTGTCCGGGAGTTTGCCGTCAGCGGCCTGCGGATGATCGCCAGTGATAAGGGCCGGGTTATCGCCGCCGGTTGGTCCGGCAAGGTGAAGACGGCCAGCACCATGGTGTGCATTGTGCTCATGTTCCTGCCGATCCCCGGCTGGCTCAATACCGTGTGCGTGGCAGTGATCGCCATCACCACCCTGTATTCCGGCGTGGAATACTTTGTGCTGAACCGGGACATAATCGCCACAGCCTGAGAATTGAAATCGAAAATGAAAAAGGTGCGGGAACGTAGTTCCCGCACTTTTTAACATTCAGTATACTCGCACAGCTCCCGGACTTTGGCCTGAATGCTTTTCAGGTCTAAAAAGGTCTCCGGGCGCTTCTGCTCATCCCGCAGCAGCGCCGCCGGGTGATAGATGGCCGTCATCTGGACGCCGCCCCGCTGGAACCACTGGCCGTGCTCTTGGGTGATCTTGAAATCCTCCTTGATGATGGCTTTGGCAGCAATCCGACCCAGGCAGACGATGATCTTGGGCTTCATCAGTGCTGCCTGCCGCCGCAGATAGCCGATGCAGGCGTCCTGTTCTACATTCAGAGGGTCCCGGTTCTGAGGCGGGCGGCACTTCACCACGTTGGCGATGTAGACCTTGGTGCGGTCCAGATGGATGATCTCCAGCATATCGTCCAGCAGCTGCCCGGCCCGGCCTACAAAGGGGATGCCCTGCTCGTCCTCGTGCTGGCCGGGGCCTTCACCGATGAGCATGATCTCCGCCGTCTCGCAGCCGTCCCCAAACACCACATGGGTCCGGGTGTCCGCCAGTGCGCAGCCCCGGCAGGCGCCGCAGTCCTGTTTTAAGCGCTCCCAGCTATCTGCCATGGTATCCCCGCCTTTCTGAAATAGCCTTGTTTGAGTATAGCATATTGTTTTCTCCCGTGCAAGCGTATAAGGCAGTGGCGGTCTGCCGATACTGACAGGGCATCAAGCAGGGGAGGGCGGCACATGGCGGAATTTTTGTGGATTTTCTGGAGCTTCAGCCTTTTGGGATGGGGGCTGGAGCGGCTGTTTGCTGCCGTGACCCGGTCTCCCCAGCGGAGGAGACGGTGTCTGCTGCTCCTACCCCTCTGCCCGGTGTACGGACTGGGCATGGCGGCGGTGCTGGCCCTGCCGCCGAGCCTTCGTTCCGGGTGGCCGCTCTACCTCTGGGGCGGGCTGACCGCCACCTCTGTGGAATATATTTACCACTGGTGGGGGGAGACCTTTTTGAGCGTGTCTTTCTGGGACTACACCGGGGTCTTTGGAAATTTGCGGGGCCGGGTGTGTCTGCCATTTTCCCTGGCGTGGGGACTGCTGCTGTTCCCGGCTGTCTATCTGGTGACGCCGCCGGTGCTGGCGCTGGCGGACCGTGTTCCCGTCGGCGTGACATGGTGGCTGTTGTTGGCCTTTACCGCCGACGCGGTGTGCTCCCTCCGTTTTTTGGCGGTGACCCATGACCTTGAAGCCCTGCGGGCCGCCGTCTGGCCGGTGCTGGCCAAACCATGACCGGAAGGTCGGGACCTGCGGACTCACTGTGATGCTTGTGCAAAGGCAGCCAAGTGCCTGACCGATTTATCTTGTCGCAAGCCATTTTTTGTGGTATTCTGTTGCAATGATGAGCGGTCATAGCCGCCGGACAGGAGGAACCATATTGAAAAAAACAAGAAAAGAGCGGGGCTGGCTGAAAAAGACGTTCAAGCGGGCCATGGACAAGGAACTGCGGGAACATAAAAGCTCGTTCATCGTCTTTTATATTCTGCGGGCCTTGGTGATCGTATCTCTGGTGCGCCAGATCATTCTGGATAACTACGAGGGTGCGTTTTTCTGTATTCTGACCATCGTGCTGCTGTATGTGCCAAGCTGGGTGCAGGTCCGGCTGCGGATCGAGCTGCCGCCGCCCCTGGAAATTACGATCCTCTGCTTCATTTTCGCGGCCGAGATCTTGGGAGAGGTCAATGCTTTCTATGTCAACGTGCCCCATTGGGACACCATGCTCCACACCATCAACGGCTTTTTGGCGGCGGCGGTAGGCTTTTCTCTGGTGCTGCTGCTCAATGACAATGAGAAGCTGACCTTCGACCTGTCACCATTCTTTCTGGCCATGGTTGCGTTTTGCTTTTCCATGACCATCGGCGTTCTGTGGGAATTTTTTGAGTTCGGCATGGACTGGTTCTTCCATACGGATATGCAGCGGGATACCGTCATCAACGCCATCTACTCCGCCAGCCTGGACCCTACCCGGACCAATAAGGTAGTGGCGGTGAAGGAGATCCACGATGTGGTCATCAACGGCGAGAATCTGGGCCTGGGCGGCTATCTGGATATTGGACTCATCGACACCATGAAAGACCTGCTGGTGAATTTTGTGGGCGCGGTGGTGTTCTCCGTGGCCGGTTATTTCTACGCCCGGAGCAAGGGCAAGAAGCGGGCAGCGGCGCTGAACTTCGTGCCCAGCAAGAAAAATGAGGACCACGATTACCTTCAGCAGGCCCGTGAAAACGGCCCGGATCTCCCTGAAAAAAGGAAGAAATAAAGAAACCCGGAAACACGTTAGATGTTTCCGGGCGAGACTGTCGATAAAGTAGTAAATTCTCCGCGACGGTAAGGTAGGGCAGCCGTTAGCGGCTCCGCCGCTTTACGGATGCCGCATACCCCTTGCGGGTGAAGGGTGTGCGCGGGAAACCCAAGAGGGGTGTCCCGCACCATTAAAATCCTAAGTTTTCAGAACTTTTATGAAGTTCTGAAAACTTGCTCAGCGGGGAGAAAAGACTTTTTCGACACGCTGACCCGGAAACACGTTAGATGTTTCCGGGCCTTTTTTACACTTTTTTCCGGGGAATTGACTGCGCCAGCTTTGTTCCCAGCCAACCTGCCAGAATACCCACGGCAGCGCCCCCCAGAATGTCTGTGGGCCAGTGAGCGTAGAGGTACAGCCGGGACAGGGCGATGACCACGGCCAGCGCCAGCGCTGGCTTCCAAAGGCGGTTGTTCGCTGTTTTCAGCGCGGCCACCGATGCGAAGGAGGCTGCCGTGTGGCCGGAGGGGAAGGAGGCGTCCATAGGCGGCGGGATCAGCAAGGAGACGGTGGGGTTGACGGCGAAGGGCCGTACCCGGCCAATGAGCGGCTTGAGGGCGAGGTTGCAGAACAGAAGATCCAGAGCCAGCCCGCAGGCCATGCAGGTCCCCAGCTTTCTGGTCTTTGGGATCGCCAGCAGGATCGCCGCCAGTAAGATCCACACCTCACCGTGGTCGCAGATCCGGCTGACTGGCACCATGACGGCATCCAGAACGCCGCAGCGCAGGTGAGTCTGTATCCAGTTCAAAATTGTCAGTTCAAAGGCTTGCATCGTTTCGGTCCTTTCCTATTCGCTGTGGGCCATCATACCATATCCGCCGCAAAAAGAAAAGTGCCTTTCCATTCGTGGAAAGGCACTTTTTCAATGAGTTTACGCGGCCTTGCGGCGCTCCATGCTGCGGATGACGAACAGAACGCACAGCATCAGCGCAAAGCTGACGGCCCAGGTAATATACACGTTCTGGACGAAACCGGCCACGATGAAGCCAACCACGCAGACACCGGCCACCGTCAGCACATAGGGGATCTGGGTGGCAACGTGTTCCAGATGGTCACACTGGGCGCCGGCGGAGGCCATGATGGAGGTATCGGAGATGGGGGAGCAGTGGTCACCCATCACAGCGCCGGCACAGCAGGCGGAGATACCAATGATGAGCAGCTCGCTGGAAGCAGGGAAAATAGCGGTAACAATGGGGATCAGGATGCCGAAGGTACCCCAGGAGGTGCCGGAGGCGAAGGCCAAAATACAGGCCACCACGAAAATCACGGCAGGGAGCATAGAGTACAGCGTAGCGGCGGCGCCTTCCATGAGGTCATGGACATAGATGCTGGCGCCCAGAGAGGTGATGGTAGCCTTCAGAGAGACGGCCAGGGTCAGGATCAGAATGGGGGAGATCATGGCGTTGAAGCCCTTGGGGATGCAGGCCATGGCGTCCTTGAAGGTGATGACCCGGCGGGCCACCAGATAGATGACGGTAAAGAGCAGAGCAATGATGCCGCCCCAGGGCAGACCCATGAAGGCGTCGGTATTGCCGAAGGCGCCGATGAAGTCTCCGGCGCAGTCGGTGCCGCCCCAGGCGTCCACGCCGAAGAAGCCGCCCACATAGATCATGCCGGTGGTGCACACGGCGATCAGCACCAGAACGGGAAGCAGCAGGTCGATGACCTTACCCTTGGGGTTTACGGCTTCATCCTCCGCGCTTTCCAGAGCGGAGAGGTCACCGGTCTCCTGGGCCTTGCGCTCATAGGCCCGCATGGGACCGTAATCAAACTGCATGAAGGACAGGGCGATGATAAAGACGAAAGTCAGCAGGGAGTAGAGGTTGTAGGGAATGGCCTTGATGAAGAGCTGGATGCCGCTGATGCCAGTGTCCAGACCCTCGGCGGTGGAGGAAACGGCGGCGGCCCAGGAGGAGATAGGGGCGATCATGCACACGGGGGCGGCGGTGGCGTCAATGAGGTAGGCCAGCTTGGGACGGGAGATCCGGTGGCTATCGGTGACGGGCCGCATGACGGTGCCCACGGTGAGGCAGTTGAAATAGTCATCGATGAAGATCAGAATGCCCAGCAGGAAGGTAGCAAGGGAAGCCCCCACCTTGGTCTTAATGTTTTTTGATGCCCAGCGGCCGAAGGCAGCGGAGCCGCCGGCGGCATTTACCAGTGCCACGATGATGCCCAGAAGAACAAGGAACAGGAAGATACCGGCGTTGTCTTTGATGGCGGCCACCAGACCGTCATTGACGATCATGTTCAGCGCGCCGATGGGGGAAAAGCCCTGAGAGAACAGAGCGCCTACCGTGACGCCGATGAACAGAGAGCTGTACGCCTCCTTGGTGATAAGGGCCAGAGTGATGGCGATGACGGGGGGCACCAGTGCCCAGAAGGTACCGTACATGCTGTTGGTGGATGCGCCGTCCTCAACAGCCAGAGCGCTGACACACAGCAGCGCGGCGGCGGTCATGACCAGCAGGGCCGTCCGCAGTAGGGGATGCTTTTTCATGGAGATTCTCCTTTCATTTTTGGGCCGCAGCCCATGCAACCGAAGAATACGCGTGAACTCCATCATACCAAAGCACTTTGTGTTTCAGAACAAAAAATGGAGCCATGACATTCCGCCATGACTCCATTTGAAGGTCTCATTTCACCAAACAGATCCATGACAGCGCCCCGCCCGTTTCCGGGCGACAGTCCGGCGGATGTTTTCCGACGGCCCAGGCACCGACCCGCCAGGCAGCGGTACGGCCCTTCGGCGGCTGATCCTTTCCCCATCCTCTATGCCTGTTTGCCGGATGGTTACTCTTATCAGCCGCGCCTCTATCATGCGTTATCCAGTTGTATCCTTCCCTATTATAGGTGAATTTCCAAACTTGTCAACGGTTTCTTCACAAAATGTTTATATTTTGCGAAAAGAACAGGGAACGCCGCGTTTTTGGCGTTCCCTGTTGGAAAAGTGCTGTCAGAAATTAGTAGCTGCCCAGATCGGCGGACTTGTCGCCCTCGACGCTGATGCCGAACTCGTAGTCATTGCCGGGCAGAATGGCGTTGAGGATCACGCCGCACAGAGCAGCGATGGCCAGACCGGACAGGGTCACAGCCGCACCGCCCACGGTGAAGGTCACGCCGCCCACGGAGCTGAAGCCGAGGCCGCTGACAAACATGACGGCGGCAATGATCAGGTTCCGGGACTTGGTCAGATCCACCTGATTCTCCACGATGTTGCGGACGCCCACGGCGGAGATCATGCCGTAGAGGATGAAGCTGACGCCGCCCACGATGGCGGAGGGGATGGAGTTTACCAGCGCGTCGAACTTGGGGGAGAAGCTGAGGATGATGGCGTAGACGGCAGCCAGACGGATCACGCGGGGATCGTAGACCTTGGAGAGAGCCAGCACGCCGGTGTTTTCGCCGTAGGTGGTGTTGGCGGGGCCGCCGAACATACCGGCAAAGGCGGTTGCCAGACCGTCGCCCGTCAGGGTGCGGTGCAGGCCGGGATCGGCGATGAAGTTATTGCCGGTGGTGGAGGAAATGGCGGAGATATCACCGATGTGCTCCATCATGGCGGCGATGGCGATGGGGGCCATGACCAGCACGGCGGACACGTCGAACTTGGCGAGGATGAACTTCTGGAGGCCAATGAGGTGTGCCTCGCCCACGGAGGCGAAGTTGACGAGGGGCTGCATGACGCCGTTGGCATCCGGCAGCTGGGCGCCGCAGAGAGTGGCAATCACCGCCACAATGTAGCTGCCAACCACACCCAGCAGGATGGGGATGATCTTCACCATGCCCTTACCCCAAATGTTTGCCACTACGATGATAGCCATGGAAACCAGAGCCAGCCACCAGCAGGAGGAAGCATTGGTAATGGCGGAGCCGGAGAGGTTCAGGCCGATCATGATGATCATGGGGCCGGTGACGATGGGGGGGAAGTACCGCATGACCGTCTTGGCCCCCAGCACCTTAAAGAGCAGAGCCAGCACCAGATACAGGAGACCGGCGATGACAATGCCGCCCAGAGCGTAGGCCAGCTTCAGTTCGGGGTCCAGACCGTCATAGGCGGGCATGGAGGCCACGGTGGAGAAGCCGCCCAGATAGGCGAAGGAGGAGCCCAGAAAGGCGGGCACCTTGAATTTGGTGCAAAGGTGGAACAGCAGGGTGCCCAGACCGGCCATCAGCAAGGTGGTCTGGATGCTCAGGGGCAGGCCGTAGCCCTGAACCAGAATGGGCACCAGCACGGTGGCGCCAAACATGGCGAACAGATGCTGCAAGCCTAAAATCAGCATACGGGGGGTGCCCAGGGTGCGGGCGTCGGTCACGGCTTCCTGACCGAGGATGGGTTTCTTTTTCTCGTTCATGTTTTTCTCCTCTCGTAACACACAAATCTTCTATCTAAATTATATAAATAGACCAGTTTCCTGCGGCTGTCCGCAAACAGGCATAAAAATACCGGCTCCTATAGCCGGTCAAAAAAGGGAAATGAAAATGACGGGACCGTGGACCCCGAAAATGGAGGAAACAGCGCTTCGCATGCTCATACTGGACTGCATCATGGTGTTACCTCCTAAGAAATTTATCTGGTTCATTATACAGAAGCCGGTTCCGGATTGCAAGCCGTAATATCTATGATTGGAATAGAAGTTTTCTGTTGGAAATTGTCAAAAATCACAGAAGAACAGCATTCGTGATGACCGGTTCCCGTTATTTGAGAGAACTGCTTCAGGCTTGCTGTAGCCCGAGATTGTCGATAAAGTGGTAGATTCTCCGCAACGGTAAGGTAGGGCAGCCGTTAGCGGCTCCGCCGCTTTACGGATGCCGCATACCCCTTGCGGGTGAAGGGTGTGTGAGGGACTGCGCCCGCAGGCGCGTTTCGGAGCGCAACCGCCGCAAGGCGGCTCTTGGCGCGGAGATAACCCAAGAAGGGGAAACAGGCGAAGCGCCGCCAGTGGCGGATGAAGCGAGCCTGTTTCGAGGAAGGCTCCCGTTTTTCGGGCGTCTTGCGCCCGGAAAACGGTTAGACCGGCAACGTATTTCTTCACCATTGAAATCCTTAGTTTTCAGAACTTTTATAAAGTTCTGAAAACTGGCTCAGCGGGGAGAAAAGACTTTTCGACACGCTGAGGCTGCGGACTTGCCCGCGGCCCTCTTGTCCGATCAGGTTCGATCAGGTTTCCAGACCCACCGTCCGCATCACGTCCTCTACCAATCGGGCGGTGTCGGACTCACCGTCTTGGCTGGCCACGATGAGGTCGGCATACCGGGCGTAGAGAACGCAGCGCTCCTCATAGATCTCCCGCAGCGGCGTTCCTGCCGGCACGGCGATGCCCCGGTCATACAGATCCGCCGGCATCCGCTTTTCCAGCTGAGAAAAGGGCGTCTGGAGCCAGATCACCGTGCTGCCTTCCTTCAAATGAGCCATAGCCTCCGGGTAGAGCACCATACTGCCGCCGGTGGCAATGACGGTGTGGGTCCGATTTAGATCCGTACCCACTTTATTTTCAATTTCGTAAAAGGCCTCCAGCCCGTCCTGCCGCAGGATCTCCGGCAGCGTTTTGTCGGTGGTCTGGACGATGAGATCGTCTGCGTCCACAAAATCGTACCCCAGCCTGTCCGCCAGCGCCTTTCCGACGGTGCTTTTCCCTGTGCCGGGCATACCGATCAATACAATATTTTTCATAGGCAGTGCCTCCGTGGTAAAAGTGTTTTTATCATACGTGATACACGGACAAATGTACATAGCAAAAATACACAAAAAATTCGACAAAGAAAGATCGACCTTTCATGACAGGGCGGACAAGACTGCCCCGAAAAACACGGTCGAAATCTGTTAAATATGCGCATTGTCAAACGGCGGGCCATTCGGTACAATGTCTAAAAATGGTAATACCTATTTTGACCGCTCCGTAATCGAACCGGACGGCGAAACGGAAGGGAGGACCGACATGAGTCAGAACCCAAGACAGTCCAAGAGTATCCGGGCGCAGCTGCTCACCGCTATGCAGGTGGGGGAGTATGCCCATTGTGACCGGCTTCCCCGGGAAAGCGTATTGTCGGAAATGCTGGGCATCAGCCGCACACAGCTGCGGGACATTCTGGCTTCTCTGGACCGGGAGGGCTTTATTACCCGGCGTCATGGAGTTGGCACCATTATCAACCGCCATGTCTTAGGCGCACCGGCCAGAATGGACATTGAAGTGGAGTTTCTGGATATGATCCGCCAGAGCGGACACACTCCCGGCGTGGCCTTTGTCCGGGCTGCCGATGACAAGGCGGATAGTAAGGTGGCCGCCCAGTTGGGCATCCCCACCGGAACGCCGATTCTTCGGATCTCCCGGCTCTGCACCGCCGACGGCCGTCCTGCCATCTACTGCGAGGACGTGGTGGAAAAGGCAAAGCTCCAGCGGCCCTATACAGCGGAGGAGCTGCGCCAGCCCATTTTCGATTTCCTCCAGAATGTCTGCGGAATTTCGTCCTATCTGGACCTGACGGACCTGCGGCCTGTGGCTGCGGACGCTGCTCTGGCTGATGTTTTTCAGGTGCCACAGGGAACGCCGCTGCTGAACATGGACGAGGTGGACTACGATATTGAGGGCGCGCCGGTGTTCGCCTCCAACGAGTATTTTGCCGACGGCATCTTCCACCATACGGTCCTGCGGAAAAAGCTGTGACCTGCGGACCGTCAGCCCGACGTGAGCGTGGCGGTCTCTTTTGAAATTCAGGTCATCGCCGCTTGACCGTACCGCACATTTGCGATATTATTAAAAATAATATTTATAATAAGTAAAACGATAAACGAACGATGAGAAAGGGGTATCTTACTATGGCCTATTTTTTCCAGGAGCCTTCCCATACCTTCAGCGAATATCTGCTGGTGCCCGGTTATTCCTCTGAGCACTGCATCCCCGCCAACGTGTCTTTGAAGACGCCGGTGGTCCGCTTCAAGAAGGGGGAGGAATGCCCCTTGACCATGAACGTCCCCATGGTCTCCGCTGTCATGCAGGCTGTGTCCGGCGAGCAGATGGGCATCGCGCTGGCCAAGGAGGGCGGCATCGCCTTTATCTATGTCTCCCAGTCCATTGAGTCTCAGGCGGCCATGGTCCGCCGGGTGAAGAACTACAAGGCGGGCTTCGTCATCAGCGACTCCAACCTCCGGGTGACGGATACCCTGGCAGATGTGCTGGCTCTGAAGCAGCGCACCGGCCACTCCACCATGGCTGTCACGGATGACGGCACCGGCACCGGCAAGCTGCTGGGTCTGGTCACCAGCCGTGATTACCGGGTCAGCCGTATGGATCCCGACGCCAAGGTGGCGGATTTCATGACGCCGGTGGAGAAGATCATCTCCGCACCGGAGGGCACCAGCCTGAAAACGGCCAATGACATCATCTGGGATCACAAGCTCAATGCCCTGCCCATTATTTCCGAGGACGGCCATCTGGTGAGCTTCGTGTTCCGCAAGGACTATGATTCCCACAAGGGCAACCCTCTGGAACTGCTGGACGGCCAGAAGCGCTATGTGGTGGGCGCGGGCATCAACACCCGTGACTACGAGGAGCGTGTCCCCGCACTGGTGGAGGCCGGTGTGGACGTGCTGGTAATGGACTCCTCCGAGGGCTATTCCTATTGGCAGAAGCACTGCCTGGAGTGGATCCGCGCCAAGTACGGCGATACCGTGAAGGTTGGCGCCGGCAACGTGGTGGACGGCGAGGGCTTCCGCTTCCTGGCCGATGCCGGAGCTGACTTCGTAAAGATCGGCATCGGCGGCGGTTCCATCTGCATCACCCGTGAGACCAAAGGCATCGGCCGCGGTCAGGCCACCGCAGTCATCGACGTGGCCGCCGAGCGGGATAAGTATTTTGAGGAGACCGGCATCTATGTGCCCATCTGCGCCGACGGCGGCATCGTGCAGGACTATCACATCACGCTGGCTCTGGCCATGGGCGCTGATTTCTGCATGCTGGGCCGGTATTTCTCCCGGTTTGACGAGTCTCCCACCAGCAAGATCCTTGTGGGCGGCAGCTATATGAAGGAATATTGGGGCGAGGGTAGCGCCCGCGCCCGGAACTGGCAGCGCTACGATCTGGGCGGCGCCGCAAAGCTGAGCTTTGAGGAGGGCGTGGACTCCTATGTGCCCTATGCTGGCGCTCTGGCAGACGGCATGGCCACCACGCTGGCTAAGGTCCGTTCCACCATGTGCAACTGCGGTGCGCTGACGATCCCGGAGCTGCGTGAGAAGGCCAAGCTGACGCTGGTCTCCGCAACCTCCATTGTCGAGGGCGGCGCCCATGACGTTCTGCTGAAGGACACCACCAACGGCAACCAGCGGGGCTAAGGTATTTGAACGGCTCTCATACCGCCCTCTGACCGCGCAATTGCGCGTCCAAGCGATTTGCGGAGCAAATCCTTGAAATGGGCGGGCTTCGCCTGCCCATTTGAGTCCTATGCGGGGTTCCCGCGCGTCACCGGCGCGTGGGGAGCGGGCGGCGCCCATGACGTTCTGCTGAAGGACACCACCAACGGCAACCAGCGGGGCTAAGATATTAAAAGAGACAGCTTTTGAAGCTGTCTCTTTTTTTGCCGACCCATCCTAAAAAGTTGAGTAAACGATTTGCTGAAACTTATCCTAAATCTCTTGTATCTGGACCTGCAAAGTTGTATAATATAAACGATTAAATACATCAGGAACGGCATGGTCGTTTCTGCGGATCAGGAGCATAGCATGTTACATAGAAAACCTCGTATTTTAGTTGTTGGCAGCTTTGTTATGGATGTGATCGCAACAACAGAGCAGATCCCCGGTGCTGGACAGACGGTTTACGGCAAGTCCTTCCACATGGCACCCGGCGGAAAAGGCGCCAATCAGGCCCTCCAATGCGCCCGTCTGGGCGCGGAAGTGACCATGGTAGGCTGCGTGGGTGACGATCTGTTTGGACAGCAGCTTCTGGAGCCTCTGCGGGAAGCTGGAATGGATGTCAGTCATGTGGTGGTCCGAAAAGGAATTCACTCCGGCGTGGGACACGTGGTGTTGGAAGTCACGGAACACAGCGCCCAGAACCGCATCGTAGTGATCCCCGGCGCTAACCGGACATTGACGGTGGAAGAAGTGGCCTGGATCCAACAGGCAGTTTCCGGGTTTGATATGGTCCTGCTGCAATTGGAGGTCCCCATCGAGGTGAACCGGGCCGTGGCCCGCTGGGCCAGAGAGGCCGGTGTACCGGTGATCCTGAACCCGGCCCCCGCCACGGAACTGGACGATGAGCTGCTGAGCCTGGTCTCCTACCTGATCCCCAACGAGCAGGAGGCATCTCAGGAGACCCATCTGCCCCTGCGCTTTGATAAGTCCGGCCCTTGGGATGAAGATCTGAGAAACATTGCCGATACGCTGCAAGGTAAGGGCGTGGAGCATGTGATCATCACGCTGGGCAGCTATGGCTCCGCTGTGGCGGAGACCGGCGGCCCCCGGTATGTTCCCTGTGTCCATATGGAGCATGTGGCAGATCCCACGGCTGCCGGCGATTCCTTTGTGGGCGCGCTGTCCACCGCGCTGGCTGTGGGCCTGCCCGAGGATGCGGCGCTGACCTTTGCCAGCCACACTGCGGCCATCACGGTCTCGCGGTTGGGAGCAATGCCGTCCCTGCCCACACTGCCGGAGGTGCTGGAGCTGATCCGGACCCGTGGCGGTGCAGGACTGGAACTGTCCTGTCTGGATGCGCTGCGCTGAAACGGGAGGAAGCATGGAGGAGCTTTTTGCACTTCGCCCGGGCCGCTACCGGCATTTTAAGGGCAACGAATATGAGCTGCTGTATGTGGCCCGCCACTCAGAGACTCTGGAGCCGATGGTGGTCTACCGGGCTTTGTATGGAGAGCGGGGCGTGTGGGTGCGTCCTGCTGCCATGTGGAGCGAGCCGGCGGACCGGGACGGCTATCATGGCCCCCGTTTTCAGTGGATCGGTGGGGCCTCGGAAGAGGTCTGACGGCCTGCAAAAATATTTTTCAAGATTTTTGAAAAAAGGGTTGCTTTTTGCGGAAAGCTATGTTATTATACATAAGCTGACTTCAAGAAGTCAACCTCGTATCCGGGTGTAGCGCAGTTGGTAGCGCACTTGACTGGGGGTCAAGGGGTCGTGAGTTCAAGTCTCGCCACTCGGACCATGCAGAGTGTCCTTATAGGATCTGAGTATCCTGTAATGGACACTCTGCTTTTTTATGTGAAGAATGGTGAAAAGCTAGAGCTGTCGATCATCATCCGTTCCCGCACGCACAGCAGCTTGACCTTATGCTCGGTCAGCAGGTCGATGTATTGCTTTGTCATGCCCCAATCCCGCCCCAAGCGGTCAAGGCTGTTTACCAGCACCACATCCACCTTTCCGGCAAGAACGGCCTCCGTCAGCTCTTGCAGAGCCGGACGGTCAAGGGTCAATCCAGAGCCATGCTCGGCGGCAACACCAACGATGGTGTACCCGGCCTGTTCCGCATAACGGCGAAGTTTGGCGGCCTGCTGTTCCAAGGAAAAGCTATCGTCGTGAGCGACCCGGCAATAAAAATAGGCTTTCATCGTGTCGTACCTCCTTATACTGCAACCTGTTCCGGGGCGTAGCTGAGTGCTACGCCTTTTCTTGTTTCCATGATAATGTCGGCCTCCGGGATCTTCCGGCGATCCGGCACATCAAAGGCACCGATGCAGTTATAGTGAATAACGACGCGCTGGTTGGTAATGCCGTCCTGCTTTTCAGCGTGGTACACCTCGATGTGGTCGATCAGTTCTGCGACCATGCGCTTTGTAATGGTGGCCGCATCCGTGTACCGCCGTACCGTTTCAAGAAAATCGTCAATGTCCATGTGCTTGCTCTCGTCCTTTTTCAGTTCCAGCCGCAGAGCCTTGATTTTCTTTGCGTTCTCACCCTGCTCCTGTTCGTAGCGTTTGGACATTTTGGCAAACCGGGCATCGTCGATCTTTCCCGCTACATTGTCCTCATAGAGCCGTTCAAAGAGCATATCCAACTCCCGGTCACGGGCAGTCAAAGCGTCCAGCTCCCGCTGCTTGCGGAGTGCGGTGTTTTCCGCTACCTTTGCCGAGCGTCCAATCATGGCCTTGATAAAGTCATTTTCGTATTCGCTGGCGAAGCAGGCCAGCCGCTTGACCTCGTACAAAACGACTTGCTCTAAGAAGTCCAGCCGGATATAGTGCGTCTTGCTACACTTGCGATAGCCGGAGTTATGATTTTGACAACTGAAAAACTTGATGTCGTGGTTGTTCTGGTTGAAGTGGAAATTGAGGTTGCCGCCGCACTCCGGGCATTTCAGCAGGCCGGAGAATACGCTGGGCTCCTGCGTGACCGTGGGCTTTTTGCGGCGCGTCCCTTTTTGGAGCGCCTGCACCTTTTCCCAAGTCTGGCGGTCAATGATGGCTTCATGGACATTGAGGAAGATCGCCCGGTTCTCTTCCGGGTTCTCAATCCGCTTTTTCATCTTGTAGGACTTGGAGTAGCTTTTGAAGTTGATGACATCGCCGCAATATTCCTGCAAGGTGAGGATCTTCTTGACGGTGGTATGCCCCCACTTGGTAGGCTCCACGGTGCTTTTTGACCCGCCCCGGCTCGTCCCACGGCTGCGCCAGTAATAGGTGGGATTGACCACGCCATCGGCGGCAAGCTGCGCTGCCGTTTCTGCCAGCCCGTACCCCTCCAGCGCCATGCGGTAGATCCGGCGCACGACCTCGGCAGCCTCCGGCTCTACCACCCAAAAGCGGGGATCGTCCGGGTTTTTGATGTAACCGTAGGGTGGCGGAGAAAGCGGAACGCCTGCATTTCCTTTCATCTTGTTCACGATCCGGCGCTTCTTGGAAATGTCTTTCGCATAATACTCGTTAGTCAACCTCGAATAAAGAATGACGGCTTATGCTTCGATATATCCGACAAAATTGTAGTAGATGTGAATATCGCGTTCCTCGTGATCGTCCACGGTATAGCGTTCGCTGATCTCAATTTTCTGAATCAGCCGCACCAGTGTGGGACGGTCTAATTCTTCAAGCTGGGCGTAGTCCTGCATCATATCCAGCCAGGCGTCCACGGAGGACTCCGTTTCCCGGCTGGCGGCAAGCTGCCCGGTCAATTCCTTATGACGCTCCTGTTTTTCCCTGCGTTCAGCTTCGTACTGGTTGAGCAGATTGACGCACACGCTTTCCGGGATGCGCCCCAAAACCTTATCTTCATAAGCGGACTGAATCAGCTTATCCAGCTCCGGAAGCCGTTTGCCGATGGCGTTCAGCTCTGCTTGCAGCGTTCGGGTGCGCTCCACGCTGGCGTTCTGTTCCCTCGCTAAAAGCTGCGTCCTCAGCGTCTCACGGCTGTTCTGCGCCCACATTGCCTTGCAACGTATGTCGGTCATGACAATCTGCGTCAGCACCTTCTGGTTGATGTAATGGGACGAACAGGCATTTTTGCCGCCCGATGCGTAGCGGTTGCAGACATATGCCTTGTATTCCGGTTCCTTCTCGGAAATCTTTTTGCGATAGTCCCGCATATACCGCATGGACGATCCACAGTCCATACACCGCAGCAGACCGCCGAACAGGGCAACCGTGCCGCTCTTGCCGCTTCGCCCTCTCGCCGGGTGGTTGTCCATCCGCTGCACGGCGTCCCACGTCTCTTGTGGGATCAACGGCTCATGGGTGTTTTCCACCTTGATCCATTCGGATTCCGGTTTGCTGACCTGTTTGTGGTTTTTGTAGGACACCGTGCCGGTCTTGTTCTGTACCATGTGACCGATATAAACCTCATTGCGGAGAATGGTTCTGACCGTCACATCGTTCCAGAACGGTGTCTCGCCACGCAGATTTTCCCGCCCCTCCGCCATGTAATAGAAGTTCCTTGGCGCAGGGACTTTTTCCGCGTTGAGCTGCAAGGCGATCTTGCGGAAGCCGTACCCCTGCAAGCGCAGATCGAAGATGTGCCGTACCACGGGAGCCGTCACCGGATCGATCTCAAGAACGTGCTTGTCCGCTTCGCTTTTCCTATAACCGAGGGGCGCATAGCAGCCGACATACTTGCCGCTTTTGAACGTGGACAGCTTCACCGCCTTGATCTTGCTGCTGGTGTCCCGCGCATAGAGGTCATTCATCACATTTTTCAGAATGACCAGCATCTCATTGTTCTTGCGGAGCGTGTCAACGCCGTCGTTCAAAGCGATGAATCGACAGCCGAGGGACGGAAACACAAAGTCTGTGTACTTGCCCGCTTCGATGTAATCTCTACCGAGGCGCGATAGGTCTTTGCAGAGGACAAGATTGATCTTGTGATCCGTGGCGTCCTGCACCAGTCGGTTCAGTCCCGGACGGTCGAAGGTCGTACCCGAAACGCCGTCATCACAGTAATAATCGTACAGCGTCCAACCCTGTTCCCGCACATAGCGGGAGAGCATTTCCTTTTGATTTTCTATGGACACGGATTCCCCGGCACGCTCATCGTCCCGGCTCAGCCGTGCGTAAATACCAACGATATAATTTTCCTGCATTTTCTTATTTAACCTCCCGAAATGCAGTGCGTGATACAATCAGAAATCTGCAATGATTATACCACAGCACGGCTATGGATTCCACTGGGCAATGTGCCGGGATTCAGTTCTCCCGATTGACTTTTTCGAGGGAGAGGGCATCCAGCACGTCCCCCATCTGCTGCTCTGCGACAAAGAAGCTGCGTACACGATACACAGTCCCATCCTCCATCACCAGCTCCAACTGATCGGGCAGACGCAATTTTTTCTTTGCTTCGGGACGGTTCTCTTTGCAGAAATTGTCTGTTTTCATCTTCGTATGTCCTCCGTAATTTCGGGATGGCTGGTAGCACAGCCGAGCAAATCTGTCAAGGAATTGGCTTCGCCTCGCTGCGCGTCCTTGACAGCAATGCTCTGCTGTGCAGATAGGTAATCAAGGCGGCGATGCCGCCATTTGCCAATGAAAATTAGCTGCATTCCAAGGCTTTTTTCAATCTCTCATTCCAATTATAACAAGAACAAACGTTCGAGTCAATGCGATTGTTGGAGGAAGAGCAAGCACAGCAAGTGTAGATACACTTGCGAAAAACGGCGTGGGTTGACCGGGATTTACTTGCAGAGTAGCAAGCAAATCCTGTGTGGCCCCACACCGGAAAAACAGGGCGTTCCGGCTGACCACCGAAACGCCCTGTTTTCATTTTTGGGAAAATCCCAAGCCCTTATTCATATTAAAGTGTACGCAGGTATTTGCTTTAGCAATCGAAATCAGTCATCCCCATCATTAAACAAAGAATTGCGGCGTTCATCATCTTCTTCGCGACGATATTCGCTATCATCCCAATTGTAAACATACTCGCCTCGGTCAATACTGAAGCCATCCTTTTCGATGTATTCATAGTCTCCGGACTCATAATTAAAACACCACTTGACCATTTTATTCACCCTCCATTCCGAGCACATAAAAAAGCATTCTAAAAGCAGAATCTTTCTTTGCCTCTTTTTTTGATGAAGATGTCCCGTCAAAACAACAATCTTCTTCCACTATGTGACATTCACATTTCCAAATCGGATTACCGTTATGGTCATAGGTTTCCTCGAAAGCGTAAGTTGGAATCGAAAAATATCCGCGACGGGCTAGGATTTCCAGTTGGTTGATCGAATCATCACGATTCGGGTTTTCGATTTCGTTGCGAATCGACCACAGCAAATCTTTTTGTTCCAAATACTCATAAGCCAGTTTACATACCGCCATTCTTGCGTCTTTGACAGAAACACCAAAGCCGCAAAAGACAGGTAAAGAATCAAGCAATTTAAGGTAACAATGATATTTTAGTTTAGAATAGTTGTAGCCTAACGGAAAGTTTTGATATATAGTGTTACTCTCTTTTAAATACCAAGTCGATGTGTAAGATGCTTCTTTATATTTGTACCAGGGAATGCACCCATTTTTGTTCATTTCCCATTCCTGAATCAGTCGCACATAATTGGTGTCGGTATCATTAATTAGAAAGTCTTCGGGCACAAGCATTACTTCAACCACTTTTTGCAAGTCCTTCAGATTCCATCCTGAATCGATCGCAACAGCTCCGATAATAGCTTCAAACAAATCTTCTTTTACAGAATCTTCTTGGTTGATATTATTCTGTATATCGCCCTTCCCCATAATAAGATGTTCGGAAAAACCAAGTTCATCCATTCGGCGAGCCAATGCTTTTTTATTCACCATTCGACTTTTGATTTTAGATAGGTCATCTTCGTCATAGTCACAGCCGAAACTATTTACTGCCGGCGCTTCGTAACCCTCTTGATTACGTTTGAATTCTTGTTCCCAAGCAGAAAGCTTTGTTCCGTCAACCGGATCCCCATTTGCTAAATGCCCGTACTTCTGAATAAGCAGTTTAACAATCACAAAATCAAGTGCCTTGTCTCCAATAAACTCGAGCACCTCATTGTTTTCACCGCCGTTCTCTGCGGTATATGAGCGACGAGTGAAAGCTTGCTGCAACAAATCACAGTTTTTAAAATCATACCCGATTTGCTCCTGTACCATTTTCCATACTAATTCTTTTTTCATAACAAAAAATCCTTTCGGTAATATATCACCAAAAGGCATAATAAGAGCCCGACAGAAACACTTTTCCTGCGAGAAAGGGAAAGATACCACCGGACATACAGCATTAAATATAATTCTTTGTTGCCGTTTGTTTACTCGGGTTCACTTTCATAAACGAGAATAAACACTAAGATACAATGTCTCAAATTTAATGTATTATGCCTTAAATAACATAATTATACCACTGTCGCCCAAATAACACAACTGTTTTAATGAAAATTTCTTGCGTATTTTCAAAAATGCAGGAGTTTGGACATTTTCCCATCATATCAAGTTTGATTGATAGATTGATATTTTATCAGTTAGTATTTGATTCTTTCATGTTTACTTCTTTAGTATTTATTTGCGTTGGATTTTCCGTTATCGGTTCGTCCGTTGCCGGTTTTACCGTCACCGGATTTTTCGATGACGGTTTAGCCAACAGCGGCAGTTTTCTGAAAAGGTCGGAATTTGTATTTGTAGTGCTTTTAACGCCGTTTTCGGCATGGGACATGAAAAACATACAGGCCGGATTTAGGTTGTGGCTTACAAACGAAAAAATCCGCCATTTTCGACCTCTATTCCTACACTAAATCCGTCCCATCAGTCCAAAGCAGGGAGAGACATTCTCTACCCCAGCCATCAAGATTGATAGATTGATATTTGATTCCATGGGTATTTCTTTCTTTGATAATTACTTTATTTAGTATTTCTTTGTGCGGGATTTTCCCTATGGGGATTTGCCACATGGGGATTATCCAGATGTGGATCATCCACGCAAGGGTTTTCCCGTTCTGGTTCTGAGAAAAAGAACGCCCACATACGAAGAACGCCCACATACGGTTAGCTGCTGTCCAGCCACCTGTATGTGGGCGTTGTTGTAGATTTCTGATTGCACCCGCACTGCTATTGTCCATGTCATTCTTTATGCAAGATTGTCATTCATAATATTTTTGAATGGGGTGAAATCGTCCTCGCCTTCATCGCTGTCCACGCCATCGGAAACAGCCACCAGCCGTATATCGTGAAGCGGGAAAAATTCTTCCGTCAGTTTGCCGACCTCAATGTAGTTGCGCCCCAGCCGGGACAGGTCTTTGACAAACACCGCCGAGATATACCCGGCTTCGATTGCGGTCAGCATTTTCTGAAAACCGGGACGCTTCATGGTCGTTCCCGTGATGCCATCGTCTACAAAGAAAACCGTGTCGGTGTACCCTTTGTCCTTGGCGGCCTTTTGGAGTATCTTCCTCTGATTTTGGATGCTGTTGGACTCGCTGTCCATATTATCGTCACGGCTCAGTCGGCAGTAAAGAGCGGCTGTGCCGAGTTCGTGTTTTTTGCTTGACTGTTTCATATAAACCTCCTCTCTGGCAGTCAAGCAAGAGGTTCTTTATTCTATCTATATTATACCTCGCCCGACCGCCCATGTTAAGGATGTCGATGGGGTTATACCGGCTCCAAATCAGCCAGCATCAGCTTCAAAAGGATGTCACGCATCAGTTCTCCCGTTTCCTTGTAAACAGGTGTGACGATGAAACGGATTTTTCCGATATGGTACACATACCCTGAGCGCTGTAATAACCCTGCTTTGCCGAAAGCTTATTCTCATTATACCTGAAATTATCGTCCATCACGAACGCAACCTTGGGGAACTCTTGGCCGATTACACTGTGAGCGTTTCTGCTACATACTCCAGACAAACTGTCATAAGGATCAGGCGAATACTGAGATGAAGTAAAGGTTAAAGCAGTCCAGCCACTTTGTTGTAAAAAGTCAAGATACTCCATTAGTGTGCCCATCTCGTAAAAATACTCAATTGTTACACAACTATAGTTTAGATGATCTCTGCTGCTCCCAATATTTAAGAGATTGGTGATAAACGAGGCCATTTCCTTGTTCGTTCTAATTTTAGTTGTGAGTCGTTTGGGTGATAGTTTAATGTTAGAATGCTTATTTTTTAAATATGCTTCAATATCACGCCCCTCACTGCTTTTAAGATATTGCTTCACATCATAAGAAAAAACGACCGGTATTTCTTTTTCTGTAGTCTTCTGAATAATCAACTCAAGCTGATCTTCTCTAATACGTTGAGCCTCGTCAATAAAAACGATCTCACATTCATCGAAAATATTGTTAATAGAAAATACGGTTACGGACCTGATTGAGCGAATATCCCAACCACAGTAATCTCTTAGCCTTTCATGTCCTACATTAATTATTCCACAGTGTATCAGCATCACTTTGGTATTTGCCCGTATCATATCTTTTGCAATATCATACATCATTAGCGTTTTACCGGTGCCGGCATTAGCAGAAATTGAAAAGTACATGAAAGGGTGGGCCTGTAATTCACATGCAATCTCTTCTTTAATTTTTTGTTGGGCTGTAGTAAGGAAGTATTCCCCAGAAATGAATTTATCGGTTGAGTTGAATGGAGAAACTAAGTAATTAGATGGAACGAATTCTCGATCAGGGTCAACGCTATAATCAACACGGTGATTGTGAACACACGATGCGATCACAGATGAAGCTATTTTCACTAACGAGTCGGTCTCAACCATATATTCATAGAAACCATCGTTATCCACATAAGTAAACAACCGTAATGGTCTCCCCAAAAACTTTAGGTAGTAGTTATTAACTCGCAACTGTTTTAGTATCTTTTCTTCCTTTTTTGCAACCTTTAGTTCACTTTTGATTTCAATGTTAATTGTGAGGTCAGAGCCAAATGTTAACAAATCAAACTCTTTTCCAATTTGTCCAATTGTATATCCAACGAAAAAACCATCAAAATCAGAAATGTTACAACCGCACGTTTGCAAAATATTGCAGAAGGAATTTAAATTCCTTATCTCGTGGGACTTCAGTACCTTAAATTTTTTCTCGACGTTCGTGCTGGCTTTTTCCAGTGCAGCGGCGCCTTGGTATACTGAAATAAGATTTTGCGGTTTCATGCATATCCCCTTTTCTGATGTCGAGTAGAAAAGCTGTTTTGGTTTTCATCCAAGCAAAAAGCTGAATGGGAATATAACCAGACGGCTGCCTTAGTGGCACAAAGACCTATCATTAGTTAATTATACTGCAATTCGGCAAAAATTACAATATTAAGTCTACACTTGTCGAAAAGATATGTTGAGAATGACAAGCTCAACGTCTGCGCCGCAATAGACAAAGAATAGAAAAAGCCCTCTGAAATCAACGATTTCAGAGGGCTTTTGGTCCGAGATGGGAGACTCGAACTCCCGACATCTTGCTCCCAAAGCAAGCGCGCTACCAACTGCGCTAATCCCGGATTTTTGGTTATTGAGTTTTGCGCCAGATGTGGTCAAACATGTGGTCAAGCGGATTTTTTAACCACCTCGACTTGCGGGGGAAGCGCCTGTATCGCAGGCGTATCATGGGATTGCGGACATGACATTTTCCGGCTTGAAAGAGGAGCATCCTGCTCCCAAAGCAAGCGCGCTACCAACTGCGCTAATTCCGGATATGAAATTCAGACTGATCCGACGGCCGGATGTTCTAACTCAGGAGTGTGTTTGCAAATGGCTACGCCACAGAACCTGACCGCAGTACACGTGGCTTGCCGCAAAAGGACGGAATGCAGACGAAAGACTATCCTCTATTTTACTGAAATCTGCCGCAAAGTCAAGTCCTATATAGAAGAAGCCCCGTGCCCATAAAGGCACGGGGCTTTGATCTTAGCAACCGCAGCCGCTATTGCAGCCGCAGCCGTTGTTGCAGCCGCCCCAACCGCCGCTGCCGCAGCAGCACCAGATGATGATCAGCAAAATGATGATCCAGCAGCAGTTCCCGCCGCCTCCGCAACCGTTATTACAGCACATATCGGAACCTCCTATGAGATCGAGATGTAGACCGTTCATGCGGTCTCAATCCATAGTATGTGCCCCAGTGAAGAAGGTGCGGAATTTTTTAGAGGCGATCACTCTTGACCAGCTTCCACGAGCCGCGCCACTCGTCTCTGGTAAAAACGCCCAAGTCCATCAAGCGGTCGGCCAGAGACTGGCTGCCGTCAGGCAGGTCAGCCTCCAAGGCGTAATAGGAGATGTACACAAGCTGCGCCCGCAGGAAGGCGGCGCTTTGCAGCATGGCAGCGTCACCGTCGGTCAGGACACCGGCGTTCACGGCCCGGAGCAGGGTATCGGACAGATCCTTGTTGGCAGCGGAGCTGTATCCCATGGCGCGGAGCACGAATTCCGTGTACTGATAGGCGTTGACAGCCCCGGCGGGCTTGAAGGACGTGGCTGTGTAGCCGTTCGTATAGCCCTTTTCATAGGCGTAGCCCACATAATGCTCCGCCTGAGAGCCTTTCTCGATGTCCTTGAACGGCGTAGTTCCGGACCAGGCCAGCGCCTGCTCCTCCTCACCCAAGACCCGGATGAACATGATGAGGGCCTGAAGGCGGGTGGGGGCAGCCTCCAGATCAAAGCCCTCGCCGTAGCCAGTGAAAGTGCCCTTGAACAGATGCAGGGACTTCAGGGCGGCGGCCATGGCGTTGTAGTCCGGCCGGTCGGAATAGGAGAAGGCGTACTGCCCCTGATAGTCCACCACCGCGGTTTCGGAGGTGACGGTATAGGCGGCGGTGGTGTCCTCGGCGGTCAGATAGCGGTGGTTGGCGGTGAGATTCGTACCGCTGGGAACCACAGCTCCGGTGGTAACATCCACCACAGCGCCGGATTCATAGGTCACGCGCCCGCGGCCGGCCAGCAGCAGAACGCCGGTGCCTGTGACGCCGTGAAGCGTGTCACCCTCTTTGAGGCGGGTCTCCTGCCAGGTGGCAGTTGCCTCGCCTACCTCACCGTTTTTCAGACGTTCGGCCAACTCTTTGTCCGACTGCTCCAATGCCTGATCGATTTTTTTCTCTGCACGTTGGGAAAATTCGCCGTTCAAGTAAGAAAGAGATGCCAGCGGATCTCCCGCGTCCCCAGCGGCGCCGACCCAGACGGCAGAGGCCAGAAGCGCGCATACGGATAGGAACAGGACCAGCTTTTTCATGGGGAGTTCCTTTCTCAGTGATTGGCGATGCGGTAACTTAGGGTCAGAAGGCTGTCGGCAAAGTGAATGTTTTCAAACTGAACATCCGGATTGGGGCTGGACAGCTCCACATTGGTAAAGTTCCAGAAGCCCCGGATCCCAAGGTCGATCAACCGGTTGGCGGTAGCCTGTGCCACAGCCTGAGGAATGGTCAGAACAACAACGTCCACGGCGTGGCGCTTGATGTAGGACTCCAACTCATCGGTCGAATAAACGGGGATGCCGTTGATCTGTGTATCGATCACATCGGGAGAGACGTCAAAGGAGGCGTCCACGGTGAAGCCGGTGTTTTCAAAGGGGAAGTTGTTCAGCAATGCGCGGCCCAGGTTGCCGACACCGATCATGATGAGATGGTGATCGTTGTCCACACCCAGAATGTGACCGATCTCGGAACGAAGTTCTTCAACGTTGTATCCATATCCCTGCTGGCCAAACTCACCGAAACAACTGAAATCCTGACGGATCTGAGAAGCGGTAATATTCATTTCCTGCCCCAGAGAGTGGGAGGAGGTGCGGACAATGCCACGGTGATAAAGATCGGTCAGCTGCCGGTAATACCGGGGAAGCCGGCGAATGACGGCGTCCGAGATATTTTCTTTTTTCATGATTTGATCCACCTGCTTTGAAAAAATATGTTATCACTATTTTAAAATAAAATGCCGGACTTGTCAAATTTTTTAACAATCTTTGCAGGGATAAAAATTTTTGCAAAGAAAGGCTTTACATGACCAGAAAAATCTGTTATACTATCGAGCGATGTGTAAGGGGACTATCTCTTGCCGGAACAACCGAATACGCGCCCGTAGCTCAGTTGGATAGAGCGTTAGACTCCGACGTTTCAGGCTATTCCAGTTGAGAGGGAGCGCAAGTCCTTGCAGCGAGTGGGAAAGAGCCGACAAAAAGAGAAAAAAGCTTCGCCGTTGACGACTATTTGACCACTATTTTCAAAAAGCGGTAACCAGCCGAAAAGGCGGTCACCCCCATATGCGCCCGTAGCTCAGTTGGATAGAGTGTTAGACTCCGACTCTAAAGGTCGCTGGTTCGAATCCAGTCGGGCGTACCAAAAACCGCCGAAAGTGTATCGCTTTCGGCGGTTTTTCTCTTAAAAAAGTTTGACACTTTCGTTGGTCAAATCGCAGTCAAAGGTTGACCTTTCAGAAATTATTCAACCGGTGGGAACCTCCACGGCTCCGCCACACACTGGTACAGCACGGCTCCGCAGTTCCGGCAAATGACGTACTTTAACCGGTTGCCCAAGAATCCATTCCGCCGGAAGGTCACGATGGTCTCATTCTGCTGCCAGCCGATCCCCAGGTCATACGAGCCACACCAGGCGCAGCGGGTGACGGGGAGCTGCGGCTGTTTCTTTTCTCTGCTTTTCATCAAATCTCCAACCCCTCCTGCAGCACCTGGCTGGCCGCCTTCTTGTTCTTATCGAACGCATGAGTATAGATGTCCAGCGTGGTGGACGGCTGGCTGTGGCCCAGGAGGCCCGCCACAGTTGCCACGTCAGCGCCGCCGGCGATCAGGAGGCTGGCGTTGGTGTGCCGCAGGGAGTGGACGTTCAGTGCGGTCGGCAGGCCGTGCTTCTTCAGGATCAGCTTGAACCGCCAGGTGAAGGTGGTGGGCGTCATGGGGAGCCGGTACCCATGGCGGCGGAAGATGTAGTCCGTGTCCTCCAGCTTTCGATTATCATAGGTCTCTGCCTCCCAGGCACATTCCCGCTGGAACTCTTTCAGCAGGGATTCCATCTCCAGAGAGAAGTAGACGTACCGGTCTCCGGCCACAGTCTTCGTTTCCTTGACGATGATGTCCTCGCCGGTGACCTTCACCACATTCCGCTGGATGTGGATGCTGCGTTCCTGCCAGTTGATGTCGCCCCATTGCAGGCCGCAGCACTCGCCCCGCCGCATCCCGGTGGCGATGATGAGCTTGAAGTAGGTCTCATACTTGAGGCTCTCCTCCTCCAGCGCGGTAATGAGCCGCTGGGTGGTAGCCTCGTCAGCGATTACCTTCTCTTTCTTCTTCCCCGCATAGCGGTAGGTCCGCCAGGCCGGATTGTGATCCAGAAAGCCGCCCTCCATGGCATCGGAGAGGATTCCACACAGACATGCGTGGACTCCCTCAACGGTGCACTCGGAGAGCGGCTTTCCCGTTTTCTGGTTTTTGACTTTTCGCAGATTGGCATAGAGCTGCCGGAAGTGCTCGGGGCGAAGCTCTGTCAGTTTGAGATTGCCCAGGACCGGCAGGAAGCGGTCGATGTCCTGCCGCTCCCGGGCCAGGGTGGACTTGGCCAGCTTACCAGGGGCGATAGTTTGCAGCCACAGCTCCGTGTACTTCGCCAGCGTGATGGAGCGGTCCACCTCCTGCGGCAGGCCCTTGCACTCCCGCTCGAACAGGACTGCTTGCTCATTGAGCCATTTCTCTTTCTGCTTGGGCGTCAGTCCCTCCGGCGGATGGACAGTCTTTTGTTTGGGCTTGATGCGATTCCCCTTGTAGTCGTAACCCATGGAGACCACCAGCAGGTAGCTGCCGCCCCGCTTTCGAATACTTGCCATGTTGTGTTGACCTCGCTTTCCTTGGCCTCGTTCCAGTTGAGGCCGGTTTTGCAAACACAACATACTGCAAGTGGGAAAGCAAAGCTATTGAAACTTTCGGAGAAACTCATTTTCTACAAAACCAACAATCAGGCGCTGCGAGATTTTGAGGAATATGCGGCGGCCAGGTTGAACAGGGCTTCGCCCTCCGGCCGGAGCATGGCGCGCATGGTGCTGGCAGCCTGCTCTTTCTGCTCCTGCTGCGGATGGCAGTAGGTGCGCTCCAGAAAGCCCGTGTCCGCATGACCCACCAGATCTGCCACCGTCTGCTTGTCCACGCCGGAGTGGAGCAGGGAGGTCACATAGTAGTGGCGAAGCGTGTGCAGATGATATTCCTTCGGAAATCCAATGGACTCATAGATTTTCCGCAGCCGCTTGGTGAATGTATCCGGGTGAATGAGTTGTCCGTGGTCATCTGTGAAGAGATAGGGAGTAAGTTCCCGATGCGCCTGCCGGGCCTCCATTTGTTTCCGTCGGCGGTAGCTCACAAAGATCCCCCGGATATCAGATGAGAGAATGATCTCACGGCTGCGGCCGTTCTTTGTAGGGCCCTCCACGACTCCTTTTCCCGGGACGATGCTGCGGGAGCGGCTGACCGTGAGGAGCAGGCCGTCACCGCTGCACTTGAGATCCTCCCACTTGAGAGCGCAGAGCTCTCCCCGACGGCAGCCGGTGCACATGGAGAGAAGATAGAACATCCGGTAGTGCCGTGGTTCCTTTGCCAGAGCATCCAGCAGTTTCACAATCTCTACGGGAGAGGGAATGTACTGAGCGGTGCGGTGTGTCATCGGCAGGTCGATCATCCGAGCCGGATTCTTCTGGATGATCTCATTCCGCTTGGCATCGCTGAGAACAGCGGAGACCACGGTCAGGTATTTCTGCACCGTGGCCTCCCCGATGGGCTTGCCACCACGGTATGTCCGCTTCCGCAGTTCTACCAGCATATTCTCCAGAGCAATCGGACGGAGCCGGTTGATGGGGATGGCGCCGATGAAGGGATATACCCGCCCCAGCATCCTCCGGTAGCTCTCCAACGTGCTGGGGGCGTACCGGACCTGCCGGGCCAACCACCGCTCTGCGAACTCCTCGAATGTCATATTCCCGTCCTCGCTGTACCCAGTCTTGAACTGACGCTCCAGTTCCTCCGCCTCGTGAGCCACATACTGCGGGATGCCTCGTTTGGGGATGCTCTCCGGCACCCGAATGGTCTTGGCTTTGCAGATTTTCTTCCCGTCGGGGCGGTAGCCGTTGCTGACGGTGATCTTGAACCTGCGGTCGTCCAGTTGCTTGATACTTGCCATATCTCAATATCCTTTCATAGTCAAATCGATTTCGTCCTCGTGGTCATCCGCTTTGTGACCGAGGGCGATTTTTTTCTGCCGCTCCTTCTGCCGGAGCTTGCGGTCAGTGTGCTGATGTGTGGTGGTGGAATCTCTCACGGGAACAGCAACCTGACCACCTTCCAGAGTGCGGCAAAGCCGGACCAGATTGTCTGCAAGACCACCATGCCAACCATGGTCGCCAGCAGGATCAGGGCCAGCCAGATCGAGACCGACAGCGCGGCCCGGAGACTGGGCGGCGAGATAGAGAGCTCTCTCTTCTTCCCAGCCTGTTTCAACTCCGCCCGCATTTGGGCCACATCCCGCGCCAGCGCCTCCAGCTGGGCTTGGGCGGGGAGCTGCCCCACCTGCTGGGACAGTGCCCGCAGCAGGGCCTCCTGTGCCGCAACGCTGGCCTCCAGACGATCCAGCCGGGTCAACAGCATATTCCAGTCCGTTGCTGGCAGCAATACCATCGGCGGGGGAGACGCCGTGCTGGACTTCATCTCCTGCGGCTGGTTCAGCCGCTTCAATTCCTCTGTAGATAATCTCCGCTCGGACTCGGAACTCACGTTCCATGACCTCCTTCGTGTACTTCAGTTCGTGGAGCCGGTCATCCCGGCACTTCATCCCCTGGGGCGTGGTGTAGGTGATATTCTTCCGGCTGGCAGTCCATCGAACCTGATAGCCCTCGCTCTCCATCAAGGAAATGAATTCTTCCTTGCTGGCGGCGAACTGCATACACTGGTCGATGGTGTTCATGAGCCGGAACTTCCAGCTCTCGCCCTTGGCGGCGGAGCGATACTCCCGGGTGCCCATCCGCTTTTCCTTGACTTGTTTCTGCGGAGGCGGAAGAATCGACAGATGGTGAGCGGCGCAGATCTCATCGTTGACTACCCGATGCGCCTGCAGGTCCGCAGCACTCTGGTGGAGCTTGCGGCCGTCCCGGAAGCTGACGCTGTTCACGATCAGGTGGCTGTGCAAAATATCGGTGTCGATGTGAGTCGCCACCAGCACCTCGAAGTCCGGGAACTCCCGCTGGGCCAGCTCCAGGCCGATGGCGAGTGCCTCCTGGGGTGTCAGGTCGTCTGTCTCCGCAAAGGATTGGACGAAGTGGTAGTACTGCCGCCCGTCTGTTTTCCGAAACCGCTCCTTGGTGAGCTGCATTTCAGAGAGAGCAGACTGGGCGATGCAGTTCCAGCCGCTCACCAGCCGCTGTCCTTCCCATAGCGTCTTTTCCTCCTGCTGCGTGTACCACAGCACTCCGGCAAGAGCGCCCCGGCCGCCGCCCCGGTTCTTGATGGCGGTGAAAGTAGCCATCAGGTCACCTCCCGCAGCAGCTGACGGAGCTGCTCACAGACCTCTCCATACTTGTCCGCTAAGGTGTCGCCGCGCAGGATTGTGACCTTGCCCATGTTGGCCAGAGTGGTGAGTTGGTTCAGGTTCCGTCCCTGGGCTTTCAGTTCGGACAGCACTTTGTCCAGACCATCCACTTGCACGATCTCCTTACCCAGGCCGCAGAGGCACAGGTAGTCCGTGACGGTCTTGTTTACGCTTTTCGCACGCGCCTGGATGACCGCCTTTGTTCGGGGCGTCACCCGGAGCGTGATGATCTCGGTTTTCTTTTCTCTCGGCATTCGTACTCCTTTCTCCCCTTCAGGGGCTGGGGGCGGGGCAGGGCCCCGAAACTGCGGCCGGCGTATAGCCGGACGCGATGCTTGCCCTCCCGAATGGGAGGAATCTCCGTTATCGGGCCCCTTCCGCATTATCCTCGGCTGGCTGGTCGACAGGGTCGATAGTGCCGATTTCTCTGGGGGCCGCGGTATCGTCACTATCGGCACTACTGAGCTGGATGATCCGCTTTCCATTGCTGCGGCGGATGGCGGCTGTGATGTGAGCTTTCCTTAGAGCATCAACGTTTTGCAGGATCAGGCGGGATACCTTTTTCGGCGTGATGCCCTCCTGCCCATCAGGGTCGATCTTTTGAGACAGCTCCGTGGGAGTGCCGATAAATTCTCTCTGATCTTTCAAAAGGACAGAGAGAAGAACCACGATGCGGTCTTCCAACAGCTCCGGCTGCGATTTGCTGTCAGAGATCAGCTCCCACACGTTGTCCCCGTTCCGCTCCAGTTCCAACTCCCGGAACTCGATATCCCGGCCGATACAGGTGAGCTTTGCTCGGCTGCTTCCCCGCCGTTCCTCTACCAGCGTGAAGCTGGAATCCACCGCCCCGCTGATGGCGGTGGTGCCGGAGATGCGGTGAAACACGTCCTCTGCTTTTTCTTTCCGCAGGTGGTGGATAAGCAGAATGGCGATGCCGTGCTTGTCCGCCAGCCGTTTCAGAACGGACAGGTCCCGGTAGTCGTTGGCGTAGGTGGCATCGTGGACGGGCCGGATTATCTGTAATGTGTCGATGATGACCAGCACCGTTCCGGGATGCTCCGACACGAAGGATTCGATCTGCTCCTCCAGTCCCTGCCCGATAGGAGCGCATTCTGTGCAAAAGTGGACGCTGGGTGGAGCCTCCTCCGTGATCTCGAACAGCCGGTTTTGGATGCGGAGGACAGAGTCCTCCAGGCAGAGATAGAGGGTGGTGCCCTGCCGGGTGTTCATCCCCCAGACCGGTTCTCCCTTGGCTACGGTCACTGCCAGCCACAATGCCAGCCAGGACTTCCCCACCTTTGGGGAGCCTGCCAGGATGTGCAGACCTTTGGAGAGCAGCCCGCTTACCACGAAGTCCGGCGGGCGCAGCGGCTGACTCATCAGGGTCTCGCCATCCACGGTGCGGAGCTGTGAGATGTTGGGTTTCATGTTGTAGACCTCCTTGTTTCGAATATGAAAAGAGCGCCCACAGCTGTGAGCGCTTTGAAGAGAAGGAAGTTTTCCTCTACTTGATTATTCTTCGGATTTTGATAAAATGTGAGTATCGCAAGACAGCACGAAAACGGATATGGGACAGGAGGCCGAGGCCATGCCGCTGGGGATCGAGCAGAACAATCATCTCCTGAGTCTGACACTGGATGTCTGGCAGGATCAGATCTTTTTCAACGATTCCGCGTTTCCCGCCGGGTACTTTGCTGCCGACATCCTGAATGTCGGCGACGAGACGATGCAGGAGCTCCTTATACACGGCGGAGAGATCAGCTTTCAGGTGGAGGCGCTGGCCAATGCCGAACGTGAGGAGTTCATCAAACTTCTGCCGGAAACACGCGCCTCCCTGGAGAAAATGCTGGATGCCCTATGGAAGTGTTCGCCGTATAACCTGTTGGACCAAGGGAAGGAACTCCATGCGCTGGATGTCCTCTTCGATCCCGGACTTGTCGACGAACTGCTGAAACAGGAGTCCCCGATCCGGCAGTTCTTTTTCCGCTATTTGACCGTGGGGTTCAGTATCCCGTTGGGGATCTTTCATTTTGCGGCCGCCGGATGGTATTTTGAAGCGGGTTACCTGCACCGCCTCAAAAAGAGGACGGAGACGCATTTTGCGATCGCCACCCACGACTGCTTCACCAGTGAGGACTTCTGGACACATATGCAGGGATTGCCCATGGCGGAGATCGAGACATTCACCGTCTTCCCGAAGATCGCATCCTCCTATGTGTTTGCCCAAAGCCCCAGAAACGAAGAAGAGATGGTATTCGTGCAGCGGATCAACTTTCCCACGCCGATGCAGTTTTACTGCTTTGACCTGTTGAACGGGATGCATCACGTCCACGCGCCCAGCCGGTGCCAGAACTGCGGACGGTATTTCTTGACGACCAGTGGACATCAGCCCAAGTACTGCGACGGCATCGCACCCCAGGACAGCCGCATGACCTGCCGGCAGTACGGGGCCATGCAGCATCAGAAGGAGCGGAACAAGCAGCACCCAGTCTACCGCATCTTCAGCACCCGGACCAATACCATCCGCAAGCACCACCAGCGAGGTAAGATCTCCGACGAGCTGCGGCAGGCCGCCCTGAAGCTGGCGGAGGAGTACCGGGACAAGGCCCTTCTGGACAACGGCTATGCATCCCACAGCTACGCCCAGGACATGGAGCAGGAACATCTCTATGCAGAGGCGCGGAAGCGGCTGAAATGAAAAAGGGGGCGGTCTCTATGAGAACACAGAAAAACGCTGCTGTTGGGGACCGCCCTACAAATGAGGAGCTGGTCCAAAGACTACAGGAAGGAGACACCTCTGCGGCAGAGGAGTTGCTCCGCCAGAACAGCGGTTATCTCACTGTGTTGGCAAAGCAGTATGACAGGACGGTGCGAGGTCCCTCCCTGGAAGAGGACCTGAAGCAGGAAGGCGCAATGGCGCTTCTGAAGGCTGCGGAACAGTTCGACCCCACACTGGGAAATCGTTTTTTGACGTATGCCACGCCTGTCATCCAGGCGGCGATGCGGGACTGCGCCGCTCGAAGCGCCCTGCCGCTGACGGTCCCGGCCGGACGGTATCACCAGCTGCGGCAGGTCCTGCGGCTCATGGCAGAGAAGGAAAAAGCATCGGAAGCGGAGCTGCTCCCTCCCATCATGGAGAGCCTGCAGGTATCAGAGCCCGTGGCACGGTCTCTGCTTCTGGAGAGCCAGACACTGTTCCAAAGTTACGATTTGGGCGACCAAGTATTTACAGTGTCCTGCGGTGGCGATCCCGCAAAAGCCTACGACCACCAGATGCAGAGAAAACTGCTTTTTCAGCGTATCGAGGAGATCCTGTCACCGAGGGAGCTGAACTTGGTGCGCTGTCATTTGGGGATCGGCCAGCCGGAGGAGCAGGGCATGACGTTCCAGGAGCTGGCCATCCGGCTGAACTACAACGGCCCCAGCGGAGCGGAGAAGGCATACAAGAACGCCATCCGGAAAGTAAAACAACACCTCCACGGCGGAGCCTACGGTCGGTGGCTGGACATCCAACAGACTCTTCAGGAGGCACAGCGGGAAGCAGGGCAGGAGTCTGGTTCCTGTACCCCGCAAAAGACGTGGATCAAATAACAGCGGAACCTCGATTCCCATATCGAGGTTCCGCTGTTTTGTACTGAAGTCAATCCTGGATGTGGGTTTGACGTCCCACTATGGACGGTACTGGCATCGGACGGAGGAGGCATTACTCCATGATCCAAAAGAATCAAAAAAGACCGAGCAATGTGCTGCCTGGTTGTGCTCCTCTCCAAAACGATTTGATGGTACCGAGATAAGTTGCATCAGCCGATTTGACAAAGTACGAGATTGTTTTTTGTTTAACTATCCAAATATTTATGAATGCTTTAAAACAAAGTTGACTTCATTAAAAATGATAATTAAAATAATAATTAAAATAATAACAATAAAAATAAACACTCCAAATAAGAAACCAGACCGGAGATATACGATGGCATAAAACGCATGCGGGTATAGGGAGGAGTCCATGAAAAAGAAATCATTTTTTCAAATTGCAGTGATTCTGATGGCGTCATTTGCCGCCTGGATTTATTGCATTGCAGTTGTGGTACTGGGCCTGATCTATCAGGCCTATCCCGGACAGGAGCACATCGCAGTGCTGATTTCCACGCTTCCCACACTGGTGATGATGCTGTCGGCGTTTGCCTCCAGTGTATTGCTGCGCTTCTGCAACCGAAAATATGTGGTGATCATCAGCATGCTGATCTCCATTGGAGCTGGGCTGCTGATTCTTTTTCTGGAGCTGCCCCTGGCGGGCGTGATCCTATGTTCTGCGCTTCTGGGCGTCCCGGGCGGGACTATCGCTTCCGCCAATCCCACGGTGCTGGCGGAAATTGCGCCGCCCAGACTGCGGGACAAGGTGTTGGGCTGGCACAACTCCATGATGATGCTGGGAATGGCTATTTTCACACTGCTGGGCGGCGTGTTCGCAAAGACCGGACGGTTTCAGGATGGCTACAAAACCGTGCTGGTGCTGCTGCCTATTCTGATTCTGGTCCTTCTCTTTTATCCCAATGTAGATAGAGAACCAACGAAAGATGTCCTCAATGCGGACATTTCCGCAGCGACCCCCACGGCGGAGCCGGAGCGATTCCCCAGGGTTGCGGTGGGACTTCTGCTGGTGTACGGCATCGGCTCCATTTTCTGGAATGCCTGGTATATGAACTACTCAGATTACATCGTCAATGAGGCGCAGCTGGGTACCTCGGCCATGGCCGGCATGATCGGCTCCCTCTGCAGCGTTGCAGGGACAGTCTCCGGCCTGGTGGTTGCGTTTTGGATTCGTGCGACAAAGAAGTTCAGCATTTCGCTGGCGTTTATTCTCGGCGGAGCGGCCATGCTGCTGCCGCAGCTGACCCAAAGCGCCATAGGCTGCTATGCCGGCGGAATCCTCTGCCAGTTTTTCAACCTGATCATTGGTTCCGGATTGACCACCTACCTTGGTCTGGTGACCACAGGGAAAAATGCGGCGACCGCCCTCTCTCTTCTGGCGGGATTTGAGGGCTCCGGCGTATTTCTGTGCGGCTATATTGTCCCCCTGGTGGGCAATCTCTTCGGTGGCGGAGCGGGGACAAACATCCTGGTCAGCGGGATCATCATGATGGGAATTGGAATTCTGACTTATTTCGTCATCAAACCTGCCCACGAAGCAGCCTATGGAAATCTGAAAGCTGGAAGCCGACACTAACACAGAAACTTGAAGACCGGGGTGGACTGTCTTTGTGACAGTCCACCCCGGCTTGCGATTCCTCAGGAAGTATGGGAGAAAATGGTTGATTTTATTTTTCTAACTGTTATAATAACTTAGAGAAATCATATTTTGGAGTAATATGTGCAAAAGACGATACAGAGAGGACGGGACAGTATGATTGACACGTCAGATGTCCGAAAGATGAATATGAACGCCATCCGGGCTGTCATGTGGCGGGGCGGCGAGCACACCAAGCAGAGCATTGCGGCGGACACGGGCCTAAGTGTTGCCACCTGCAACACCTTGCTGAATGAGTTGGAGCGAAACGGCGAGGTGCACGGTCAGAAATACCAGCTCAATGGGGTGGGCAGAAGCACCAGCGTCTATCAGATCAACGAGGACTATGAGAGTATTCTCTGTGTCCGGATTGATCTGGACTCGGAGGGAAATCGGCTTCTCCTCTGTGACGTGCTCTCCATGTTGCGGTCGACGCTCTATCAGGAACAGACGCAGTTCACGATATTGGATATGGACCGTGTGGCCGGGAAAATCACCGAGATGCTGGAGAAGTTCCCCAACATCTCGTGTATCCTGGTGGGAACCAGCGGAATTATAGACCACGGCGTGCTGCGGCTCTCTGACATCCCGGAGCTGGAGGAGGCTCACCTGCTGGATGCGCTCCGGACGGTGGCGCAGCAGCGGCCGATCTACATGACCTACGACTGTCAATACCGTGTTTATGGAGCTTACAAAGATGCGGGTTATACCAGCGAGACGCTGACATTGCTGTTCTGCATGAGAAATGTCCTGGCAGGCACAGCATCTGTAATCGGGGGGAGAATTGTCAGCGGCAAGAACGGCTTTGCCGGAATGACCGGATATATGCCGTGGGGGATGAGTCAGGAGGAGCAGATCCAGGTCATTGCCCAGGGGAGTCCGAAGGGGCTGGAGTTGATCGTGAAGACGGCACTCTCAGTCATTGCGGTGTTAAACCCGGACGAACTGCTCTTTGCCGGAAACGTGGTGGATCGGGAGATGATGGAGGCGGTTCAGACGGCGTGCGCCAAGGCGGTTCCGCCGGAGTTCCTGCCGAAACTCCGCTTGGCAGATCATCGGGGAGATCAGTACTATCTGGAGGGAATGTACCAGAAAGCACTGGAGATGAAGGCTGACCTGGCAATCGAATACTGGCAGTGACGGAAGCGGCACGGCATATGAAGCGCAGAGAACGCCTTTGGCGAAGCCTCCTTTGTGGGGATCGCCAAAGGCGTTGTTTGTTTTTTGTTTAACTATCCAAACTTCTTCGTAAATGAAGGAAAACCATTGACTTTGTTAAATTAAATACTTACAATAATAATTAAAATAATAGTTATAAAAATAGAAAACGGAAAATAACAGGAGAAAAATGGAGGTAGCGAGACATGCTGGATCGATTGTTTTCCCCCCTCACCATCAATGGAAAGACTCTGAAAAACCGCTGCGTGGTGACCCCAATGCTGATGAACTTCTGCGAGGAGGACGGCACCTGCACAGAGCGGTTCGCGGCGTATCACGAGGCCAAGGCCAAGGGCGGCTTCGCCATGATTGTCACAGAAAATGTGGCGGTCACTTCTGTCGCAAAAGGCTATCAGTGGATTCCTGGCCTATGGAAGGATGAACACATTCCCGGCTTCCGGGACTTGACGGACCGAGTGCATCAATACGATACCGTCATCATCGCCCAGCTGAACCATCCCGGCCGACAGGCCTCTGAAAAATATGCCAAGGCCCAGTCCTGGGCTCCCTCTGCCATTCCGGACCCCTATCACAATGAGGAGATGCCTCACGAGATGACCATTACGGAGATCCACAAGACGGTGGAGGACTTCGGCGACGCCGCCCTACGGGCCAAGAAAGCTGGATTTGACGGCATTGAGCTCCACGGCGCCCACGGCTACATGATTCCGGAGTTCATGTCCATGTACACCAACAAGCGCACCGACGAGTATGGCGGCGACCTGACCAACCGGATGCGGTTTGCCCTGGAGATTATTGAGAATGTCCACCAAAAATGCGGCCCAGACTTTATCCTGGGATACCGGCTCTCCGCCGACGAGCGGGTGACCGGCGGTCTCACCATTGAGGACACCAAAGCCATCGTCCCCTACCTGGACCAGGCCGGCGTGGACTACTTCAGCATCTCCATCGCGGTGAATGCCACAGATGACCAGATGATCCCCTCCATGTATTACCGCCACGGCTATCAGGCGGACTACGCCAAGGAGGTGAAGGATGTCACCTGCAAGCCGGTGATTACGGTGGGCCGCATCAACGACACCCGGATTGCCGAGAGCATCCTGCGGTCCCACAAGGCGGACCTGATCGGGTTTGCCCGGCAGTCCCTCACGGACCCGGAGACGCCGAATAAGGCGCGGGAGGGACGCTTCGAGGATATCCGCAAGTGCGTGGGCTGCCTCCACGGCTGTGTGGGCCACATTGACACCGGCCTGGCCGGCTCCTGTGAGCTGAATCCGCTGGTGGGTCATGAGAGCGACCCGGAATACCAGACAGTCCCGGCGGAGCACCCCAAGAAGGTAATGGTAGTGGGCGCGGGCCCCGCCGGCATGCAGGCCGCCATCGCGGCGGCGGAGTGCGGCCACCAGGTGGAGGTATACGACAGCGACCGCTGGGCCGGCGGCCAGTACCGGATTGCCTCCATCCCGCCCGGAAAGGGCGAGATCACGGCCTTCCTCCGCTGGCAGGTGCGGGAGCTGGAGAAGCTGCATGTTCCCGTCTTCCTGAATACCACCGTCACCAAGGAACTGGTGCTGGAGAAGAAGCCGGACGTAGTGGTCGCGGCCACCGGCGTGACGCCCATCGTTCCGAAGAAAATCCCCGGCGTGCAGAACCCCAATGTGGTCCTGGGACAGGATGTGCTGAAGGGTGCCGTCAACACCGGCAGACGCTGCGTTGTGGTGGGCGGCGGCCTGGTGGGCGTGGAGGTGGCCAACCATCTGGCCTCCCTGCTGAAGGAAGTCACCGTGGTGGAGATGCGGGACGGCATTGCCCTGGATGAGGGGCCGGCCCCCCGCAAGGACCTGTTGCAGGACCTGGCCAACAATGGGGCGAAGGCCTATACCAGCACCACGGTGGATGAGATTACGGATCACTCCGTCATCGTCTCCGGTGCCCACAACGAAGAGATTCCCGCGGACACGGTTGTGCTGGCCATCGGCCGGGTTTCCAATACCGCTCTGGCGGAGGAATTGACCGCCGCAGGTGTGGATGTGCGGATCATCGGTGATGCCAAGGAGCCCGGCCTGGCCGGCGCCGCCATCCGGGAGGGGTATCTTCTGGGCCGGCACCTGTAAGGCGCCGGAGAACACGCACATGGAGGGATTTCTATGATCAAACATCGTGGACTGGGCGTGGCGGTGGTGCTGCTGTCGTCCTTTGCCGCCTGGATCTACTGCATTGCAACGGTGGTGCTGGGCCTGATCTACCAGGCCTATCCCGGCCAGGAGAATGTGGCCATTCTGATCTCCACGCTGCCCACCATTGTCATGATGCTGGCGGCTTTTGCATCCAGTGTCATTCTGCGGGTCTGCAACCGGAAGCTGGTAGTAGTGGTCAGCATGGCAATCTCCATTGTGGCAGGGGCGCTGATCCTGCTGGTGGAGATGCCGCTGATCGGCGTGATTATCTGCTCGTCTCTGCTGGGCATTCCGGGTGGCACCATCGCCTCCGCGAATCCGACGGTTCTGGCCATTGTGGCGCCCCTCAACCTGCGGGATAAGGTGCTTGGGTGGCACAACTCCCTGATGATGTTGGGTATGGCCACCTTCCAGCTGCTGGGCGGCATATTCGGGGAGACCGGACGCTTCCAGGACGGCTATAAGACGGTTCTGATTCTAATTCCGATTCTAGTGCTGGTGATCCTATTCTATCCCAATGTGGATAAGGACCGGAGTCTGGCACAGGCTGCCGGCGGTGCGCAGGAGACAGAGACGGTGCCTGCCAGAGATGGAAAGTTCCCCATGGTAGCCGTAGGAATGCTGCTGCTCTATCTCTTCGGCGCCATATTCTGGAATGCCTGGTTTATGAACTATTCCGACTACATTGTCAACGAGGCCCAGCTGGGCACCACGGCTATGGCAGGCGTCATCGGCTCCCTGTGCAGTGTGGCGGGCACGGTCTCCGGCCTGGTGGTGGCGTTCTGGATCAAAGCCACCAAGCGATTCAGCATGACATTGGCCTTCATCCTGTGCGGCGTGGCCATGCTGCTGCCGCAGCTGACGCAGAGCGCCGCAGGGTGTTATGCGGGCGGCATCCTGTGCCAGTTCTTCAATCTGATTGTCGTCTCCGGCCTGACCACTTACCTGGGGCTGGCCACCACCGGGAAAAACGCCACCACGGCCATGTCACTTCTGGCGGGCATTGAGGGCTCCGGCGTCTTCCTGTGCGGCTACATTGTGCCTGTGGTGGGCAATCTCTTCGGTGGCGGTGCCGGCATGAACATCATGGTCAGCGGCATCATCCTCATGGTGATCGGCGTGGCGGCCTACTTTGTCATCAAACCCACCCATGAGATGGTGTATGGAAAGAAGAACACGGATCAACAGCACGGATAAGAAACATTGTTTTCCACCGCGATGCGGAAAAAATATCATGGAGGTAAAAGTATGAACATTGAGAAGGAAGTCCAGAGACTGATGGATATTGAGGCCATCAAAGACCTGAAGAACCGCTACGCCCGGATGTGCAACGACAACCACAACTATGAGCTGGTGGACACAATCTTCTCCCCCGATGTGCGGTGGGAGGGCTCTCCCGACGATCCCTGGGGTAGCGCCGTGGGCAGAGAGGCCTTTATTGAGCTGTTCAAAGGCTTCCAGAAGCAGATGGACGGTCGCTGCCTGGGCCATAACATCACCAACCCCATCATTACTTTTGACGACGATACCCATGCCCATGGCCACTGGCACCTGTTCGGAGCCTTCAAAAGTGGTGAGGAGAGCAAGGGGGCCGGCGTCGGCTTCCTGGAGCAGGGCTACTATGACGACGACTATGTGAAGATCGACGGCAAGTGGTACATCTCCACCCTCCGGTTTAAGGACACCCTGGTGGCTGATCCGGCGAAGGGCTGGAAGGATGAACTGATCCAGGAGTTCTAAGGCATCTCCTTCACAGATCTTGCAGAAACCATCATATCGAATAACAGAGGAGCGGGAAATGCCTGTACAGGTTCCCGCTCCTTTATTATTGCATTATCGCATTTAACCTGATGAGCCGAGAAGCGAACATAAATTACAGGAAAGTTTATGTCCCTGACATAACGATCTGGCAGCGAAAAGCATCAGGTTGTGACCGAATATCATAGCCGGACCAATCAAGCGGCACTTGTGATTATTTTGAAATTGTGGTAAAATACTACCACAAAAACTCCTGAATACGGAATGATCTTTAGAAAGCACGACTTCAAATAAAGCGCGGATTGCGACATTTGAATTGATTTAAATTGCGATGAAGGGAGTTGAAAAAGTGCCAGAACTTTGCCGTTTTTACAATATTGTTATCAAGATGCTATATTCTGACAATAGCCAGCATAATAAACCTCACTTCCATGTGTACTACGCAGAGTTTGAAGCATCTGTTGGCGTGGATGGGGAGCTACTGGCAGGCAGCCTGCCTGTCAAACAGCTGAAACTGGTGCAGGCCTGGGCTGCAATCCACGAGGAAGAACTATATGCTACCTGGAACAAAGCAGTCCGGAATGAGCCCTTCGGGAAGATTGAACCCTTGCGGTAAGGAGGTGCAGAGATGTATATTGTGGATGGAATTGCCTATGCTGGAGATCCTGCTCCTATGATCAAGGTAAGTGGAGTCCGACCGATGAAGGATCATAAGCTGTGGGTACGCTTCAGTACTGGAACTGCAAAAATTATGGACTTTAGACCTCTGCTTAAAACGCCGGCATTTGCCCCATTGGCAGATGAGGAGGTGTTTCGCTCCGTTTATATTGACCGTGGCATTGCAGTCTGGAACGACGGGGAGATCGACATTGCTCCGGAATATTTGTATGAGCATGGAGTGGATGCAGAGGAGACTGCTTAATGGGTCTCGGATTGCTGACTACTATTTGACGACTATTTGCAAAATGCCCGGAGCCATTGCACCGCAATGGCTCCGGGAGTTTTCTATAAATGGTGGAAAATTTGTGCAACCCAACTGAAACCCTTGCGCCACAACGGTTTTTCCTTTGACGGCCTGATAACTCCGACTCTAAAGGCCGCTGGTTCGAATCCAGTCGGGCGTACCAAAAAAATTTCCCTCTGCTATATGGCAGAGGGAAATTTTTTATTCAATTGTTTCCACCGGTAATGGGTTCATGTTCCCCGCCCACTGATGTAAAAATGCGGAGGCCTGTTTACGATTTAGGTTATCATGAATCTTTTGATTGTAATAATTTCTTAGGCATCTATAGCAAGACGAGTCGCAGTTACAGCTGTCTACAACGGAAATTGCCTTTGCAAGAACTTGTTGAAACGCTTGTCCATCTGCGGTCACAATTCTGCGAACATGGCCTGCACCACCAGCGACTGCATCATATAGAACAACAGAGAAAATCATACACCCATCCACAGATGTGTAGAACAAACATCCTTTGATGTCGGTGCGCTCTATCCCCATCTCGCGGGACAATCCCTCTAACAGAGCATAGAGCACTGACAGCATCACATTTATATCTGCCGCCTCTTGTGTCACAAAGGTAATTTTTGCCACATCTGTTTTGAAATCATGCGACAAACGATATTCTGTTGAGTTGCCCTCCTTATTAACACAACGGTATCCTCTGAAATTCTTGTGCTCAAGGGGGACTCCGGTTTCGCTTGCATATCCGCAAGCAGGACAAACCTTGTAATCTGTCTGACCAATGACTACGAGAGAGTCATTTGAGGTGGATTCAATTTGCAGAACTTGACCGTTTACTTCGAATATTTGCTTGGCGATTAGATTACGATGCGGGTCTCCGATATAGTAGTCGTCTGTCTTAAAATCGTGTTCGGGGCGGTGCATAGGAACAGGTCGGGCTTCTTTTTCTGCACAGAATCCCATGCGCGGTTCCAATGTTTTTCTCCAAGACAGGCGTTTGATGGGTGTATGGCAGGAAACGCATTCGCGACCACTGCCAGTAACAGGATCTTTAGTGAAGTTTGGCTGACCGCAAGCAGGACACTTGGGGCAGTAGAAGCCTTTCTCCCATGCGGCGTCCGCATTTTTACCCGGCATTTTGCGAATATAGCGGCTGACATACATTTTGCCATCTGCCACGACCTCTGCACCGGGAGCGTACTCTGCGATGGCCATTTGTAGGTCTCTGGCTAATTGCAGAGCTTTTCCTCGCCCCACGGCGTTGATGTCCGGAATCAACTCAACGGTATCCACAGGGAAACCGTACTTGGGAAGTACATTATTCCGGACCAAAAAACCGATAAGACTCTTTTTTCCAGCGTTGTCATCTTTGCTGCACCTGAAATTTCTAAGGGTACGACTCCAGACTCCAGCGGCTTCATCATCGTGTCTGCGGCGGCAAGCCAACAGTTCTTTTTCCATTTCCGCTACTGCTCCACGGAAATCCTGTACGGCGGTTTCAAGAACACCGTTCTCTCCGCAAAGTCTGTTTATCCAACCGAAATCAGAAATCCCAAGGCGCTGATGCATTTTTGCTGGAATCGAGCGTAGTAAAAGCTGTCGGAGATTTTCCGGCTGTGTATTTAAGTACTCCTTCAGCAGTTCATAGCCGCCTTCATTCAACAAGACGGTTTGGTTATCACCCGCATAGACTTCCCTGTGCTGTGCGAAGAAGGAACTCAGAGCTACAGCAAAAATATGACGATTTAATATCTTTTCGTTCTCAATCTCGAAAATTGGGGCTTTGATCTTTCCGCTGATCATAGCCGTCGGGTCGTCATAATATGTAAAGTCGTGAGAGGATAATTTCGCATAAGTCATAACAAATGCCGCAGAATGCTTTGCTCGACCGGCACGGCCTGCCCTCTGCACATAATTGGATGGACTGGGCGGGACATCACGCATATACACAGTTTCCAGACTGCCCACATCGACACCCATTTCAAAAGTCGTAGAGCAACTGAGTGCATTGATTTTCTTTTGCACGAAGGCTTCTTGATACCGTGTTTGCTGATCCTTTGCAAGCTGCGCCGTATGCTCCTTGATATATAGCGGTTCAGAGTGACTGCTGCTATAGAGGCGGGCGTAGTGGTTCATGGCAGAATCCTTTAGAGGATCACAGGGTTCCAAAGTTCCTGCGCATTTTACGGAAGCACATTGTTTTTTTACATTATACGGCGTGACCCGACCACATTTCTTACAACGGTAAAATTTTGTGCTTTCGGTTCCACCGATGCAAATATCAAAATCGTTCGCATCGAGTACAAATTCCTCCGTTTCCGCTTTGAACACATTAGTCCAATAATCTTCTAAAATGACATCCGCTTCATCATCGGAAATACCCAATGCTCGCGTCAGCCGCACGAGTCGACTGTTGGGATAATAATTCCCGTTGGGACGCTTTCGACCACGCCACCCGGAGATCCAGCTTTGCTTTGCGGAGTCTCCTGTACGCAGCAATACCAACTTCTTTGCCGAGGGTGTAAAGAAAATATACTCGCGTTCAGCGGCTGTCAGTGTATATTCCTTTCCCGCATCGACGGCACCGGAGAATACCGCGTCCTGTGTCAGAAGTTCAAGCAGAGCTATGGCATCCTGTGATGAGAGGTTATACGGATCGCCCTGAAAAGCCGTAGCTACCTGAGCATTTCGCCTGTATGCAAAAGAAAGTACGCCCATTGACACAAGGCTGGTGCCGCGGCGGGCATTGAACATTTCATTCAGAATCGCCACCCACGCATTACTGCGGCTCGCAGCAGATAACTTACCCACATCTTGATTTTCGCCAGCATCCCACTCGGCAAAAGATCTGTTGTTTTCAAAATAGCGGCTGAGTTCATCGACGAATTGAAATACGCTTACTTTTACTATGCCGCTATTGCGATATTTCTCCGCAATGTGCCAAATACCTCGTCTACGCAAAAATTCATCATAGGAACGCTCCATATAGGAGGCGAAAAACGCCGCTTCACTTCGGCTGTCAGAGAAGCAAAGAAACTGCCGCATCAGCTTTTTACGTATTTGCTGTGGTTGCGCTGTGCCAGCGAAGATGCTGCGCCGACCAGAATTTTGATTTTCCTTTAGTGCTGATGCTATGGTGACTTCCTCGTTGGGAAGTTGCTCGAAAAGCTCGGTTCCCAATACAGCGGTGGCTGCTTCGCTTCCCAAATAGAAGCGACGGAACGAACCAAAGCCGCAGGCAGGGCATCTGGCAACATGGTTTTTGTGTTGTTCTATTTTGCGAAGCTTGCGATAGTTGGATTCGCTGTGTTCACATAGTGGCTTAAATTTTGTGTCTGCTTCCGTAGAGATAGCCCCGCAAACCGAGCAAATGACAAAATCGTTTGTGGCATCATCTGCACAATCTTCCTCGTCAATCAGTGCATCTTCTGCGCCGTCCTTAAGGTAATAGAAGTCGGAAGGGTCGTCCAGCCCCTTCCGCGCTGATGGGCGCAAAGCGCCGCCTTCTTCTCTGCCGACAATAGCCATTCGTCCACAATCTGTGCAGACAGCGGCCTCGAATACCGTAGCATCGGTTTTGTTGTTTTCGTTTGTAAACGAGTGCTTCCGATGTAAAAACAGACGCTTAGGAGAAGCGAGTGTGATATATGCCCCCTCCAAGGCTCGCACAAAAAAGTGATAGCGGGGTTTGATCAGATTTGCGCCATCTCTTTCGGCGCGAGCACAGACTGTAATGAAGGCTATGACCTGTTCATTTGTCATGGGGCATATTTCGGACAGAGCCTGACATAGCTGTGCAACCGTAATTGGCTGGTGTGCGACCTTCCGGAGCAAAGCAAACAGCCGAGAATGCAAGAAAAGCGCATAGAGCTTTTCATCCTCGCTCCCTCCCGGAGCAAAGTCAGCGTGATAGCGGTCTAACACGGAGGAAATATCAGGACTTCTTTGCAGTTCCTCAAAAAGTGCTGGTGCAAAGTCCAAAAAATCTTCCATGGCAGGTCGCTTTTCTGTAGAACGAATGATTCCGGAGCGTTGGAATGCAACACCACATAGCTTTTCAGCAAAGCTCAGAATATCACCATCTGCATCAGGTCCGCCAAGCGTTGCACTTGTCAGAATGTATTGAACGCTATCGGGTTCGCTGATCCTCGCTCGGAGTCGGCGCATCAGCAGGGAGGTCTCCATGCCTGTTGCACCTTTGTAGATGTGTGCTTCGTCTAAAACAATAAATTTCAGCTTGGCTCCAGAGAATACCGCGTCATCCTTTGGACGTAGCATCATGTATTCCAGCATGGAGTAGTTGGTAATGAGAATATGGGGAGGTCTTTCTTGCATGACCTCACGGGAGATAATCTCGTTGGGCGCGGGATCAGTCGGCTCCCCAGTTTCATCGTGGTAGGTGCGGTGATACTCTGCCAGCGCCTTGGACTGTGTATGCTCGGTATTGCCATTGTAAACACCGTAGCATATCTGAGGGTAATTCTTGAAAAGAGCGCGCATACGCTTCATCTGGTCATTGGCCAACGCATTCATCGGATAAATGATGATTGCACGGACACCGGCGGAAAGAGTTCCGGCTTCTTGCTCTCGCAGTAGATGATTGATAATGGGCAGCAAAAAACTCTCTGTTTTACCAGAACCAGTTCCCGTGGTAATGACCAGATTTTCCCCTTTGCCCGCTTTCAGCATGGCTGTTTCCTGATGCTGATAAAGAGGCCTGTCTAACTTTAGCTCGCGCTCTTTTTCTGCAACAGGCTCCAGGCTTTCAAACAAGACACTCGCTTTTTGTGCTTGGATCAATTCCCGCAATGTATGCCCTGTTTCATAGGAGCCGCCAATATCAAGAAAGGGCCCGCTGGCTACCATACCGTCCGTCTGCAACTCTTTCCGAAATTCTCGCTCATAGTCGGTGTCAGCCATATCAAAAGTGGTCGTGATATAATCAATATAGCTATCTTTGATTTCCTTAGAAGCCTTGATAGGATCAAACATATCAGTAGCCCTCTCTAATACTGTACTTGAAATAATCGGGTATCTTTAATCGCTGATATCGTTCAGCCTTACTCATATAAGTAGCCGGATTACGATTAACTATAGTAGAAAAGTGCTTGTCAACATATACCGCATCTTCCGTCACGCACCGCAAGATTAGCAGATGCTCGTTGACGATCCAGACCATAACAGGATTGACCAATTCATATTCTTTTGATGGTTTGGAATTGAATGGAATATATTGACCGGTATTGCTGATAAAGGATAGCGTTCCCGAGTAGCAAGGTGCTGGCATTGTTTCACCAGATGCGATGCTTGTTCCTTGGTAGTCTAAATTTGTCAGAATCCCGCATCCATACTTCATGAGTAATGTTTTTAAAGTTTCCGTGTCAAAATCCCAATACAATGCATCGCCTATGATGAGCTCTTTTCCGTCATAAATCCATTCGAATGGGTTTCCGATACAATATGTGCTCTTGAAAATAAGCTCATCCACTCCGGTGCAAAACAGGCTTTTCTTTTTTAGAAAAATTTGATAAGAATAGGTTCCAAAAGCGAAAGAATCAGAGTTCGCAAGGATGGTGTTTTCTGCTGGTGCTGTGTAAGTATCAATGCTTCCGTTGGGACGTTGGATTTCGATTTGAAAGGTGCTCCCAGAATCGCCAACGTAGTTTCCCTTCGGCTGCCAGCACAGAGCATTATCGATTACTTCGATTGGCGGTGTAGCAAAAGTGGGTTTACAGACAATGGTAGTAATTTTGCGATTTGAATGCTCTCCCATTGTGCTTTTCAATGAAAGCCACAAATCGTACTCCGCTTGCGCTGCTATCAGTGCATGGAGCACATTGCCAAGTTCAAAATAGCCGGGGCTCACTTCGGGGATAGGGCGTGTGCCGAGCATAAGTTGTCCATCCCATCCTTCTGGTAGCGTCAATTGTACAAATTCGTCATGTGGAATGGATTTGTACCAAATCATATTAGATGACTTGAATGCACTATGCCCCATAAAGGTGCAGTTAACTAAGGGAATACACAATTCAAGTTGCCATTCCATCCCTGAAATGGGGACAATCATATTATCTGATGAATCTCCTAAGATCAGAGAATAGTGAAATTGCTTGGATGCAAAGGAGATATCGACATTTGTCTGCGATCCGTCTGCATAATAGATAGGGGCGTGCAGGTTAACGCTGAAATCTGCAAGGACTATGTAATTGAATTCGTATTTTACCGAATCAGTGGCAAGGTCGATTATGCGAATACGGTGACAGTGACCATCGTTGTTTGATGGAAGTTCCAATTCATTCTCGTTTTTACAAAAGGCATTTGCATTATAGCGTATTCCATCGATAGAAAACTGGTATCGTATGCTTTTTTCTCCTTTTGGGAGAATGATAAAGGTCTGAAATGGAGCGACAAAAATATCGGTGGAAACACCTTGCTGGATTACTTGAGCCAAAGTTGCTTTTCGTATGGAGGTGTGATGACGGAATTTTGCTGCAGTCGATGCGCTTACAAAAATCTCATGGCCATTGACTGCAGTTGATGACACCTCATCCAAATTTATGCGGTATAGTTGTCCCGGATATGGACAACTGAATATTCCATCCGTATTGTCAGGAAAGGTGACTTCTTGCGAGTTGTCAGCGAACAGATAGATTATCCCACTGTGAGGCGTTCTTTCAATGCCCGTAGCATCCAATAAGATATAACTGCGATATAGTTTTCCCCCCGAATCATAGAGAAGTTCTCCATCATAACGAATCTCTACTCGTATAGTGGGTGTGCTTGAAAAATCATATGTGGTTTCTTCAAACGGAATGAAACAACTCCTTGTTGTTAAGCATAACTCATCCCCGGTAACCGAGAGTTCAGAATTATAGATGCAGTTTTCCCCTTGACAGATATTGATGGCTGGGCGCTGTGGGGCTACCCCAGGCAAACGAATCTTAGGAATTACGATGCCAACAGAAGAATGCTCCATTGCATATTGGGCATAGATCCGGTCGGTTGTAGTTGCGATGTATTCCGCTTTCCTCTGTCGTTGCTCTCCCTGAGCCTGTATCCGTTCAGTGTTGCTTTTCCTCTGATACCAATCAACGAGGATGGCATCCCAATAATTTCGCTTGGGATCGATAAGATCAGTGCCTTCGTTTCGGAGAATAGCATCCATCTTTTTCACAATGGAGTCACAGAGAACTGCCATATATCCGGGACGTTCCTTAAACAATGTCTGCAGGCCGGAAAATATGGCATCTGCTCTCAACTGCAATTCGTCGTTTTTGCTGATGCGGGAATCCCAGCGGGCACGCATGCCCTTTGTGAAAACTTTGTAGCTGATATCCTCTGCAATATATTGAAAATCAAGGTTTTTAACATAAAAATCGAACAAAATAGAATATAGAGATTCAATGCTTTGTTTCGGTGCCAGAGCATGGAGTAGTAATGATGTATAATATCGCTGGGTTCCCTCTGGGGCAAAGAATCTCTTGTAACGGGTCAATGTATCCTTGATCGCGCTTCTGAAATAATTGTATAATTTATTTGTAGCAGCGTCAGAATTTTCTGATTTGAATCCATATTGAAGAAATATGTAGTTCCAGAGCGACCCGGAGTTCTCATCATCTGCCAACTCAGAGGACCACCCTTTCAACAAGTTTATTGTTTCGAGTACAAGTACAGCGTCCTCCTTTGCGGTGGTGCGTCCCATATCTAATAGAACTTTCTTAACAGTTTGACTTGCGGACTGATAGAGTATGGTATCTTCGCTATTGGTTAAATGGTATTCACCAACTAATGGATATGTACGAAACACATAGTCAGCAAGGTCAAACGCACTACATTCTGGAGATAATTCATGCGTGTTCCGAATACGCATATCTGATTCGACATATCCGGTTTCTCTCCAGATAAATCCCCTGTTGGTAAGCCACTGTGCGGATGACAATCCTTCTGCTTTAGCGTATTTACGCACATCTGCAAATGCAGGTAAATATGCACCGAGGCGATATTGATCTGTATATATTATTTTTTCTGGAAACACTTTGTTAAGATAGTCGAAAAGCTCTGTTTCAGTCATACGCATTGCATTCACCCGCCTTTTGAAAATACAAATACTTAGATGCGATAGAGACTTTTTTTAATTATTATAGCATAAGGGAATACAAGGCTCAACTCCAATACATATCTTGCTCAATTGATAGCGTTTATATTTTCAGTCCCTCTTGCAGCTTTGCGCTGGCGGCCTTTTTGTTTTTGTCGAAGGCGTGGGTGTAGATGTCCAGCGTGGTGGAGGGCTGGCTGTGGCCGAGGATGCCCGCCACCGTGGCCACATCCGTACCGCCCGCGATCATCAGACTGGCGGCGGTGTGCCGGAGGGAATGGACGTTCAGCTCCTGCGGCAAGCCGTTCTTCTTGAGGATCAGCTTGAAGCGGTAGGTGAAGGTGGTGGGCGTCATGGGGAGCTGCGCTCCTTGACGGCGGAACAGGAAGTCATCGGTGGTCAGCTGCCGCTGGTCATAGATTTCGGTGATGTATGCGCATTCCTGCCGGTACTCCCGCAGAAGACTTTCCATCTCAGCGGAGAAGTACACATAGCGGTTGCCCGCGTGGGTCTTGGGTTCCTTGACGAAGATCTCCTCGTCCGTCACCTTGACCGCGTTGCGGCAGATGTGGATGGACCGCTGCTCCCAATCAATGTCGCACCACTTCAGACCGCAGCACTCACCCCGCCGCATTCCTGTGGCGATGATGAGCTTGAAGTAGGTTTCGTACTTGATGCTCTCGCCCTCCAGCGCGGCGATGATCTTCTGCGCCGTTTCCTCGTCCGCGATCTTCTTTTCACACTTGCGACCGGCGTAGCGGTAGGTGCGCCATGCCGGATTATGCGAAAGAAAGCCACCCTCCACGGCATCAGAGAGGATGCTGCACAGCGTTGCGTGCACGCCCTCAATGGTGTACTCGGAGAGTGGCTTTTTCGTATCGGGACTGATGACTTTTCGCAGTTCTGCGTAGAAATTCCGGAAGTGTTCCGGCCGCAGCTCGGTGAGCTTGTAGTGCCCCAGCGCCGGGAGGATGCGTTCGATGTCCTGCCGGTCACGGCGGATGGTGGACTTGGCCAGCTTGCCAGGAGCGATGTCCGTCAGCCACAGGTCGATGTATTTTGCCAGCGTGAGCTGCTGGACGGGCTGCGGCGTGTGGCGGCATTCCCGCTCAAAGAGGACGGCCTGTTCGTTGAGCCACTTTTCCACCTGCCTGGGCGTCAGCTCTTCCGGAGGGTGGACGGTTTTCTGCTGGGGCTTGATGCGCTTGCCGTTGTAGTCATAGCCCATGGACACCACGATGAGATAGCTGCTGCCGCGCTTGCGGATGCTTGCCATAAAAATGACCTCTCTTTCATTTGACCTCGGTACAGTTGAGGCTTATTTTGTAAGCACAACATACCGCAAGCGCGGCGGCAAAGCTATCCTTAATTTTGAGGAAAAATGATTTTCTACGAAAGCAGCAATCATGCGCTGTGCCGCTTCGGAGAACAGGTGGCGAGATTGAAAATCTGTCCGCCGTCCGGACGGAGCATGGTGAGCATGGAGCCTGCCGCCTGCTCCTTCTGCGCCTGCTGGGGGTGGCAGTAGGTGCGCTCTAAGAAACCGGTGTCCGCGTGCCCCACGAGGTCTGTCACCGTCTGCTTGTCCACGCCGCAGTGCAACAGCGAGGTCACGAAGTAGTGCCGCAGGGTGTGAAGGTGGTACTCCCGTGGAAAGCCGATGGCGGCATAGATCTTCCGCAGCCGCTTGGTGAAGGTGTCCGGGTGGATGAGCTGCCCCTGTTCGTCGGTGAAGAGGTAGGGACTGAGCTTGCGGCGCTGCTTGTCCGCCTCCATCTGCTTGCGGCGCTTGTAGGCGAGGAGGATGCCCCGCAGGTCAGAGGAGAGATAGACTTCACGGCTCTTGCCGTTTTTGGTGCTGCCCTCCACGATGCCCTTGCCGGGAACGCTGCTGCGGGAGCGGCTGACGGTGAGTAGCAGACCGTTTTGCGTGCCGGTAAAGTCCGACCATTGCAGAGCGCACAGCTCGCCCCGGCGGCAGCCGGTGTACATGGAGAGCAGGTAGAACAGACGGTAGTGCCGCGGCTCCTTTGCCAGCGTGTCCAGCAGCTTTTCCACCTCGCTTCGCGTGGGGATGCGCTGCACCGTGCGCTGCGGCGTGGGCAGATCTAACATTCGCGCGAGATTCTTCTCGATGATCTCGTTGCGCTTGGCGTCGCTGAGTACGGCGGAGACCACGGAGAGGTACCGCTGCACAGTGGATTCGTTGATGAGCTTTCCGTGGTGCTTGCGCTTGCGCAGCGCGGAGAGCATATTTTCCAGCGCCATCGGTCGGAGCTTATTGAGGCGGATGCCGCCGATTATGGGATACACCACCTCCAGCATCCGCCGGTACGCAGCGATGGTGCTGGGGGCGTATTTCGTCTGCCGCTTCAGCCAGCGGGACGCGAATTCCTCAAAGGTCATTTCGCCGTCCTCGGCGTAGCCGGTCTTGAAGCTGCGCTCCAGTTCTTCGGCGGCGTGGACGACATACTGCCCGATGCCGCGCTTGGGGACACCAGGCGGAACTTGAATGGTCTTCGCCTTGCTGATTTTTTGCCGTTGGGCCGGTAGCCGTTGCTGACGGTGATCTTATATCGCCGCTCGTCCAATTGCTTGATGCTTGCCATTTTTAGAGTCCTCCCATGGTTTGCTGCTGTTTTTCTTGCACAGACTGCTCGTCCAATTTTTCGTTCACCGCCATAGCCGTGCCCGCGGCGAAGCCGATCACAGCGCCGAGGTTTTCGGCGGCGATCTTCGCCTCCATGCGCCGCCGCTTTTCCTCGGCATTCTCATCCTCGTCCATCAATGTCCCCACAGCGGTCAGTCCGGCCACGGCGGGGATCAGAGGAACAGGCCGCGGATCGCCGCCGCGCCATACCACCCTGCCAGTGCCGCCGTGCCAAGGATCAGCACCAGCATGACCCACTTGAGGGCCACCAGCAGGCTGAAGTCCGGAAGCCAGTCGATCCACTTGGAGGAATACTTCTCGCTCAGGTTCCCAACCCGTTCCAGCAGTCTGTTCATCTCCGTCAGCAATCTCTGCATCTCCGTGAGCGACTTCTGCACCGGTGTCAGGTCGATGCGTGTTTTCAATTCTGGCAGGGTCTTCCGAATTTCCTCCAGCTCCCAGTTTATTCCGCCTGCCTGCTCCGCCAGCTTGCTCATCGCCTGCGGCAGATCGCACTGGATCACGATGGGCTGGATCGGTTGCGGCTGCGGCGCGCTGTTCGGCTGGTTCATCCGCTTCAATTCCTCCATCGATTTCCGCTGCTCGATGGAATTTTCTCTTGATGCGTTCTGCGCGTATTCTGAATTCATGCTCCATGGCCTCCTTGCAATACTTTTCTTCGTGTAGTTTGCTGTCGCGGCACTTTAGTCCGTCCGACGTGGTGTAGGTGATGTATTTGCGGCTGCTCTCCCAGCGGACGGCGCAGCCCTCGGATTCCATTAGAGAAACGAAGGCGTCCTTGTCGGCGGCGTATTTCATGCACTCGTCAATGGTGTTCATGAGCCGCAGCTTCCAGCTTTGGCCCTTCAGAGCCGTGTGATATTCCGCGCCGCCCATGCCGCGGGCCTGCTGCGTTGGTACGTCAAAGACCGGCAGACCCATCTCCTGACAGATCGCATCGTTGCGCCGCATCAGCTCCTGCAGTTGTTCCTTCGCCATGTGCAGCTTTTTGCCGGTTTCAAAGTTGACGGAGTTGATGACGCAGTGGGAGTGGATGTGCTCCCGGTCTACATGGGTGCAGACCAGCACCTCGCAGCCGTCGAAGTATTTTGCCAGCCGCCGCGCGGCTTCGTGGGCCTGCCGAGGATCGACAGCCGCGCCTTTTGGAAAGCTCTGCACCATGTGATAGAACATCACGCCGCTGTCCTTGTGGTAGAGCAGCTTGGTGTTCAGGAAATCATCGTAGACGCTCTGTGGCTGGCAGTTGATGCCGCTGATGAGCGGCGCGCCCTCCCATGTGGTTTTCATCTCCTGCATGACGTAGAGCATCACGCCGCGCATGGCGGTGTGGGACTGTGTGCCCCGTTTGTAGTTCACAAAATGTACGATGGCCATACGGCTCACCGACCTTCCATGACAGCCCGCAGAGCGGCGCTGACCTCGGACAGCTCACCGGCAGCTTTTTCCAAACCGGTGACCTGCACCTTGCCCATGTTGGCGAGGACGGTGAGTCGGTTGATGTTGCTGCCGATGCCCTTGAGCTGTCGGAGCAGTTCCTTCTGTTCGTCGATGACGATGATCCACTTGCCGAGGCAGCAGGCGGTGACGTAATCGCTCATGGACATGTGGGCCTTTGCCGCCAGTGCCCTGATCTTCTCACGGTCGGTGGATGCCATGCGCGTGCTGAATTTGATATCTTTTTTCATGTTTTTCT
>OJKY01000140.1_pt1 | contig 69455 bp, 58 predicted proteins | sample 1596571 | NCBI WGS metagenome assembly OJKY01 (sample SAMEA4350170, study PRJEB24818) | metagenome | biome: human; feature: gut; material: faeces | place: Denmark | collected 2013-09 | reverse complement strand
CCGGCGCCATACAGGGAGGCGATGCGGCACCAATCGTAAAAATACTCCCGGTGCTGCCGGAACAGCGGCAGAAACACCCGGTAAAAATCGTAAAATTCAAACAGGCCCGGCAGATGATAGCAGGCGGCGGATGCGGACATGGCGAAACGGCTCCTCCCTTGTGCGGATACCCTTACTGTACCACGCCGCCGGGAAAAAGGCAAGAAAACAGCCCCCGGCGGGAATCCGCCGGGGGCTGCGTAACGAACCGTATATGCCCGGAGTCGTCTTACTCCTGGTCCTGCTCGTCCTGGCCGGGAGTCTCCTCCAGCACCTGGGCGGCGTCCTCCTGCAGGGCCTCCACGCCGGTGGCCTGCTCTTCGGACTGCTCCTCCTGAAGCTCCTCCTCCGTCACGGGGACCAGCTCCTCGGCGAAGTGCCGATAGGCGTTCAGGCCGGTGCCGGCGGGGATCAGCTTGCCGATGATGACGTTCTCCTTCAGGCCCACCAGGTGGTCCACCTTGCCCTTGATGGCGGCCTCGGTGAGGACCTTGGTGGTCTCCTGGAAGGACGCGGCGGACAGGAAGGAATCCGTGGCCAGGGAGGCCTTGGTGATGCCCATCAGAAGCTGGGTATAGGTGGCCTCCTGCAGAGGCTCGCCGTCCTCCCGGACCTCGCCGTTGGCGATGCGCTGGCGGACGCGCTCGTTCTCGTCCTCCACCTCCAGGACGTCGGCCATGGCGCCGGACAGCAGGCCGGTGTCGTTGGCGTCCTCCACCCGGACCTTGCGCATCATCTGGCGCACGATGACCTCGATGTGCTTATCGTTGATGTCCACGCCCTGCTGGCGGTACACCTTCAGGACCTCCTGGATCAGGTAGTTGTGCACGGCGGAGGCGCCGCGGATCCGCAGCACGTCGTGGGGGTTCAGAGCGCCGTCCTGCAGCTGCTTGCCCTTTTCGATGACGTCGCCGTCACGGACCTGCAGGCCGGTGTGGGGCACGGAATAGGTGCGGGTGTCGCCGTCGTCGGCGGTGACGATGATGTTCAGCAGACTGCCCTTGGTGGCCTCCTCGAAGCGGACCTTGCCGCCGATCTCGGCCAGAGTGGCCATCTTCTTGGGCTTGCGGGCCTCGAACAGCTCCTCCACGCGGGGAAGACCCTGGGTGATGTCGCCGCCGGCCACGCCGCCGGTGTGGAAGGTACGCATGGTCAGCTGGGTACCGGGCTCGCCGATGGACTGGGCTGCGATGATGCCAACGGCCTCGCCGGGGCCCACGGGCTTGGAGGTGGCCAGGTTCATGCCGTAGCACTTGGCGCAGATGCCGCTGTGGGCCTTGCAGGTCAGCACGGTGCGGATCTCGGCGGAGTGAATGTCGAAGCTCTCCAGCAGGGCGGCGTCGCTCTCGGTCATCATGTGATCCTTGGAGATCAGCACCTCGCCGGTCTTGGGGTCGGTGATGTCATGCACCGGGAAGCGGCCCCGGATGCGCTCGGAGAATTTCTCGATGACCTGGCCGTTTTCGCTGATCTCGGACACCAGAATGCCCTTCTGCACGCCGCAGTCATCCTCCCGGATGATGACATCCTGGCACACGTCCACCATGCGGCGGGTCAGGTAACCGGAGTCGGCGGTACGCAGAGCGGTATCGGCCAGGCCCTTCCGGGCGCCTCGGGAGGAGGTGAAGTAGTCCAGCACGGACATACCCTCGCGGAAGTTGGCCTTGATGGGGATCTCGATGGTCTTACCGGCGGTGTTGGCCATCAGGCCGCGCATACCGGTCAGCTGGCGGATCTGCTTCATGGAACCACGGGCGCCGGAGTCCGCCATCATGAAGATGGGGTTGTAGCGGTCCAGGCTGGCGGTCAGGGCGTCGGTAACGTCGTTGGTGGTCTTTTCCCACTCGCGGACCACCAGCTTATAGCGCTCCTCGTCGGTGATGAAGCCCATGTTGTACTGGTCCTCGATGTCCACCACCCGCTGTTCGGTCTCCCGGATCAGCTCATACTTCTTCTCGGGGACGGTCATGTCCGCGATGGAGATGGTGATGGAGCCCCGGGTGGAGTATTTATAGCCCGTGGCCTTGATGTTGTCCAGCACCTCGGCGGCGGTGGTGAAGCCGTACTGCTTGATGGTGCGGTCCACGATCTTCCCCAGCAGCTTCTTGCCGCAGGTCTCGGTGATCTCATAGTCGAAGAAGTGCTCGGAACGGGTGCCGTCGTCGTTATACCGCTTCACGAAGCCCAGATCCTGGGGGATGTTGCGGTTGAAGATGATGCGGCCGGCGGTGGCCCGGACCACATGGGACAGCTTTTCGCCGTTCACTTCCTTGGTGACGCGGATCCACACCGGCTGGTGCACGCCGATGATGTGCTCGTTATAGGCCATGAGCGCCTCGTCCTCGTCGCGATAGATGTTCATGTGGACATTGGCCCGCTCCTGGTCGGTAAGCTCGTCATAGCTCTTGCCGGCCAGGGAGAAGTCCACGCCCTGGGGCCAGTATTCGTCGTTGTCCATCTGGCTGACGCCGTTTTCAAACCGCTCGAAGGTCAGGTAGTAGGAGCCCAGCACCATATCCTGGGTAGGAACGGTGACGGGGCCGCCGTCCTGGGGACGCAGGAGGTTGTTGGCGGACAGCATCAGCAGGCGGGCCTCGGCCTGGGCCTCGGCGGACAGGGGGACGTGGATGGCCATCTGGTCGCCGTCGAAGTCGGCGTTGAAGGCGGTGCAGTTCAGGGGGTGCAGCTTCAGGGCGCGGCCCTCCACCAGCACCGGCTCAAAGGCCTGGATGCCCAGGCGGTGCAGAGTAGGCGCGCGGTTGAGCATCACGGGGTGGTCCTTGATGATCACGTCCAGAGCGTCCCACACCTCGGTGACGCCCTTGTCCACCATGCGCTTGGCGGACTTGATGTTGTTGGCGGAGCCGTCCTCCACCAGCTTCTTCATGATGAAGGGGCGGAACAGCTCCAGGGCCATCTCCTTGGGCACGCCGCACTGGTAGATCTTCAGCTCGGGGCCCACGCAGATAACGGAGCGGCCGGAATAGTCCACGCGCTTGCCCAGCAGGTTCTGGCGGAAGCGGCCCTGCTTGCCCTTGAGCATATCGCTGAGGGATTTCAGCGCCCGGTTGTTGGCGCCGGTGACGGGGCGGCCCCGGCGGCCGTTGTCGATGAGGGCGTCCACGGCCTCCTGGAGCATACGCTTTTCGTTGCGGACGATGATGTCCGGGGCGCTGAGCTCCAACAGGCGCTTGAGGCGGTTGTTGCGGTTGATGACCCGGCGATACAGGTCGTTGAGGTCAGAGGTGGCAAACCGGCCGCCGTCCAGCTGGACCATGGGCCGAAGCTCCGGGGGGATCACCGGCAGCACGTCGATGACCATCCACTCCGGCTTGTTGCCGGACAGGCGGAAGGCGTCCACCACCTCCAGGCGCTTCACCACCCGGGCCTTCTTCTGGCCGGTGACGGTTTTCAGCTCCGCATGGAGCTGGGCGCTGAGCTCTTCCAGGTCGATCTGCTGCAGGAGCTTCTTCACGGCCTCGGCGCCCATGCCGGCGTCGAAATCGTCCTCATACTTCTCCCGCATGTCCCGGTATTCCTTCTCGGACAGCAGCTGGTTGCGCAGCAGAGGGGTCTCGCCGGGGTCGGTGACGATATACGCCGCGAAGTACAGGACCTTCTCCAGGATCCGGGGGCTGATGTCCAGCAGCAGGCCCATCCGGGAGGGGATGCCCTTGAAATACCAGATATGGCTGACGGGGGTGGCCAGCTCGATGTGGCCCATGCGCTCACGGCGCACCTTGGCCCGGGTGACCTCCACGCCGCAGCGGTCGCAGATCTTGCCCTTGAAGCTGATCTTCTTATACTTGCCGCAGTGGCACTCCCAGTCCTTGGTGGGCCCGAAGATGCGCTCGCAGAACAGGCCGTCCCGCTCGGGCTTCAGGGTGCGGTAGTTGATGGTCTCGGGCTTCTTCACCTCGCCGTAGGACCACTCGCGAATCATTTCCGGAGAAGCGATTCCGATTTTAATGGCGTCAAAAGTGGGATAACTCATGCTCTATGCTCCTCCTGTTCCTTAAAATTCATCGTCCGCGCCGTCGTAGGAGGCCTCCACCTCTTCCTCGGGCACATAGTCGAAGCCTGCGTCCGCCAGCTCGCTCTCGTCGGCGTAGCGGCTGCGGCGGTCGTCCTCGGCGTCCATCCGGGCCAGGTTGAAGGAATCCGGGGCGTTCTCGTCCTCCTTCAGCTCGATCTGGTTGCCGTCCTCGTCCAGCACCTGGATATCCAGGCACAGGGACTGCAGCTCCTTCACCAGCACCTTGAAGGACTCGGGCACGCCGGGGGTGGGCACGTTGTGGCCCTTGACAATGGCCTCGTAGGTCTGCACGCGGCCGGTGACGTCGTCGGACTTCACCGTCAGGATCTCCTGCAGGGTATAGGCCGCGCCGTAAGCCTCCAGGGCCCAGACTTCCATCTCGCCGAAGCGTTGGCCGCCGAACTGGGCCTTGCCGCCCAGGGGCTGCTGGGTCACCAGAGAGTAGGGGCCGGTGGACCGGGCGTGGATCTTATCGTCCACCAGGTGGTGCAGCTTCAGGAAGTACACATAGCCCACGGTGACCTTGTTGTCGAACCGCTCGCCGGTGCGTCCGTCATACAGCCAGCTCTTGCCCTGGGGGTCCAGACCCGCCTGGGTCAGGGCCTCGGTGATGTCCTTATCGGTGGCGCCGTCGAAAATGGGGGTGGCCACCTTCCAGCCCAGAGTCTTGGCGGCGTAGCCCAGATGGACCTCCAGCACCTGGCCGATGTTCATACGGGAGGGCACGCCCAGGGGGTTCAGCACGATGTCCAGGGGGGTGCCGTCGGGCAGGAAGGGCATATCCTCCTGGGGCAGCACCCGGGACACCACGCCCTTGTTGCCGTGGCGGCCGGCCATCTTGTCGCCGGGCTGAATCTTGCGCCGCTGGGCGATATACACACGGACCACCTGGTTCACGCCGGGCCCCAGCTCGTCGCCGGCCTCCCGGGTGAACACCTTAGCGTCCACGATGATGCCGCTTTCGCCGTGGGGCACCTTCAGGGAGGTGTCCCGGACCTCCCGGGCCTTTTCGCCGAAGATGGCCCGCAGGAGCCGCTCCTCGGCAGTGAGGTCGGTCTCGCCCTTGGGGGTGACCTTGCCCACCAGAATGTCGCCTGCGTGGACCTCGGCGCCCACGCGGATGATACCCCGCTCGTCCAGGTCCTTCAGGGCGTCCTCGCCCACGTTGGGGATATCCCGGGTGATCTCCTCGGGCCCCAGCTTGGTATCCCGGGCGTCGATCTCATACTCCTCGATATGGATGGAGGTGTAAACGTCCTCCTTCACCAGCCGCTCGTTGAGCAGCACGGCGTCCTCGTAGTTGTAGCCCTCCCAGGTCATGAAGCCCACCAGGATATTGCGGCCCAGGGCGATCTCGCCCTGATCGGTGGCGGGGCCGTCGGCCAGCACCGTGGGGTCGTCGCCGCCGTGGACCCGCTCGCCCACGGAAACGATGGGCTTCTGGTTGATGCAGGTGCCGTGGTTGGAGCGCAGGAACTTGATGAGCTTATAGTCCTTGGTCTCGCCGCTGTCATAGCGGACGGACACGTTGGTGGCGTCTACCTTGGTGACCACGCCGTCGCCCTCGGCCAGCACCACCACCTCGGAATCCAGGCAGATCTTGTGCTCCATACCGGTGCCCACAATGGGGGCCTCCGGCCGCAGCAGAGGCACGGCCTGCCGCTGCATGTTGGCGCCCATCAGGGCGCGGTTGGCGTCGTCGTTGGGCAGGAAGGGGATCATGGCCGTGGCGATGGACACCATCATACGGGGGGAGATGTCCATATAGTCCACGTATTCCGGCTCCACCTGGATGGTCTCGTCCTGGTGGCGGCAGGTGATACGGGGGCCGATGAGGCAGCCGTTCTCGTCCACCGGCTCGGCGGCCTGGCAGACCACATACTGATCCTCCACGTCGGCGGTCATATAGGTGATCTCGTCGGTGACATGGCCGGAGGGCCGGTCCACCCGGCGGAAGGGGGCCTCGATGAAGCCGTACTCATTGACCCGGGCATAGGTGGCCAGATAGGAGATCAGGCCGATGTTGGGACCTTCAGGGGTCTCGATGGGGCACATGCGGCCATAGTGGCTGTAGTGCACGTCGCGGACCTCCATGTTGGCGCGCTCGCGGCTGAGGCCGCCGGGGCCCAGGGCGGACAGGCGCCGCTTGTGGGTCAGCTCGGCCAGGGGGTTGGTCTGGTCCATGAACTGGCTCAGGGGGCTGGAGCCGAAGAACTCCTTGATGGCTGCGGTAACGGGCCGGATGTTGATGAGGCTCTGGGGCGTGACAATGTCCAGATCCTGGATGGTCATCCGCTCCCGGATGACCCGCTCCATGCGGGAAAAGCCGATGCGGAACTGGTTTTGCAGCAGCTCGCCCACGCAGCGCAGGCGGCGGTTGCCCAGATGGTCGATATCGTCCTTGGACACCAGGCCGTGGGCCAGGACGTTCATATAGTTGATGGAGGTGAGGATGTCGTCGATGATGATGTGCTTGGGCACCAGGCGGTCCGCCTGCAGGCGGCACTGCTCGATGAGCTCCTCGCCCTGATACTGACCCAGCAGCTCCTGCAGCACGTCAAAGCGCACCCGCTCCTTGATGCCGCACGCCGTCTTGGGGTCAAAGTCCACATAGCGGCTCATATCGCACATGCGGTTGGTGAAAATGCGGATGACCTCGCCGTTTTCCAGCCGGACCTTCACCATACCCACGCCGATGGCGTCCAGGGTGCGGCAGTCGCCGCCGGAGAGGACGTGGCCCTCCTCCAGCAGCAGCTCGCCGGTGGCGGGGTCGGCCACGGGCTCGGCCAGCTTCTGACCCTTGGCCTGGGTCCACAGGGTCAGCTTCTTGTTGAACTTATACCGGCCCACGGTGCTCAGGTCATACCGCCGGGGGTCGAAGAACAGGCCCTGCATCAGGTTCTCGGCGGAGTCCAGCGTGGGGGGCTCGCCGGGGCGCTGCTTGCGATAGATCTCCAGCATGGCCTCCTCATAGGACTTGCAGGTGTCCTTTTCCATGGTGGTCACGATGCGGGGATCGTCGCCGAAGCGGTCCAGGATCTCGCCGTCGGTCTTCAGGCCCAGGGCCCGGATCAGGCAGGTGATGGGGAGCTTGCGGTTCTTGTCGATGCGGACCCAGAACACCTCGCTGCTGTCGGTCTCATACTCCAGCCACGCGCCCCGGTAGGGGATCACCGTGGAGGTCAGCAGAGGCAGGTCGGTTTTCAGGTCGATCTCCTTGCCGTAGTAGATGCCGGGGGAGCGGACGATCTGGCTGACCACCACGCGCTCGGCGCCGTTGATGACGAAGGTGCCGGAGTGGGTCATCAGGGGGAAATCGCCCATGAAGATCTCCTGCTCCTTGATTTCGCCCGTCTCCTTATTGTGCAGGCGCACGCTGACCTTCATGGGGGCGGCATACGTGGCGTCCCGGGCCTTGCACTCCTCCACGTCGTACTTGGGCTTCTCGTCCATGCTGTAGTCGATGAAGCTCAGCTCCAGGTTGCCGGCATAGTCGCCGATGGAGGCCACGTCGGCGAAAACCTCCCGCAGGCCGGTGTCCAGGAACCACTGATAGGATTTCTTCTGGATCTCCAGCAGGTTGGGCATCGCCATGACCTCTTCGTGTCTGGCAAAGTTCTTGCGCAGGGTCTTGCCATAATACTTGTCCTTGGCCATCTTCAATACTCACGCCTTTCTTTTCGCATTTTCTCCGTGCTTTTCCTTGGGAACCGCTCTCCCGGGATTTTGACACGCTCGGCCCGGTTGTTTGTTTTCGCCCGAGCCCACTTGTAATTTTGGGGGAAAGCTGGTATCATAACAGCAGATTGAAATGGGGCATCAGGCCCCATTTTCTCAATATAGCGTCTTATTGTACCACAGGCGCGGCCCCTTTGTCAACATAAAACCCCGCCGGGAGCCCGATTTTTTCGGACTCCCGGCGGGATTTTTCGCAGGCGCCGTATTTTTATGCTGCGCAAGGGATTTTTCGAAATTGCGGGCATTTCCCGCGCGATCCGTCGGACGGAGCCGCGGACGGTCCGCAAATGCGTAGCCTTGCAGCGCGCTGGAAAGCTCCATCCCCGGGTGTCTGGCCCGGGGCCGTTTTTTTGACTGGAGAATGCCGGAAAATTTGGAAAATATTTTGGCATTTTATGCCGTTACATCATTGCATTAAAGTCCAAAAGCTGGTATAATATATAAATCACGCTGAACTTTTATGCAGCGGCGGACAATATATTTTATAGGAGGAACGAGATGACAGCTATCAAACGGTGCTGCGCACTGGCTCTGGCGGTTCTGATGATCCTGACCGCCCTGCCGGTGACGGCATTCGCCCAGGCAGCTGAGCAGGAGGTCAACGCCTCCCTGCAGGAGACCACGGTCAGCGGTATCGCCAACGATATCGCCCGCCAGGTCCTGCGCAGCGGCCAGAAAAACGGCGAAAAAATCCAGATGGAGAACACCGCGAAGCTCGACGACAGCGACGAAGTCGAGATCATCGTGGTGGTCAACGACTCCGTGGCCGACCCGGATTCCCGGGCCCAGGTCAACGCCCTGCTGCGCACGCAGAAGAGCGCCCTGGCTCAGATCAACCGGGCCATTGACGGGCAGGTGGAGCCCCAGCGGCAGTATACCACCCTGCTCAACGGCTTTTCCGCCACAGTGACCTATGGCCAGTACAAGGCCATCCGGAATCTGGACTGCGTGCAGTCCGCCTTCATTTCCCCCACGTTTGAGCTGCTGCCCGACACCGCCAACAGCAACCGAATGATCGGCGGCGGTATCTATAATACCACGGGCTTCACCGGCGAGGGGATGCTGGTGGCCATTCTGGATACCGGCGTGGACATGGGCCACGAGATCTTCAAGACCGCCCCCAAGAGCCCCTCCCTGACCCGGGAGAAGCTCCAGTCCATGCTGGAGACTTATGATTTCCAGGTGGAGAGCATCGTCAAGGGCATCAGCGTGTCCGACCTGTATTACAGCGCCAAGATCCCCTTCCAGTTTGACTACGGCGACAGGGACAAGGACGGCATGCCCGGCGATAAGGGCAGCCACGGCACCCACGTTGCCTCCACCGCCGCCGGCAACACCGGCGTCAACGAGGCCGCCATGGGCGTGGCTCCCCAGGCCCAGATCATCAACATGAACGTATTCAAGTCCACCGGCGGCGCGTCCTATGCGGACATTCTGGCCGCTCTGGAGGACTGCATCCTGCTGGGCGTGGACGTGGCCAACCTGAGCCTTGGCTCCGACTGCGGCTACATCGACTATGACAGCGAGGACGCCTTCACCAAGAGCCTGCTGGACGTGTTCGAGCGCACCGGCGAGAGCGGCGTGTCCCTGGCTGTGGCCGCGGGCAACGCCTATAACGCCGCCTATGGCGACGCCTTCGGCGGCAAGGCCCTGGCCTCCAACCCCGATTACGGCCTGGTCAGCGAGCCCTCCACCTATGGCGAGTCCCTGTCCGTGGCCGCCGTGTCCAACGGCATGGTCAAGGGCCCCTATGTCACCGTGGGCGGCAAGGACCTGGCCTATCAGGACAGCGCCACCATCAGCGAGAACGAGAACGCCAAGCCCTTCCGCAGCCTGTCCGCCCGGGGCTCCATCGAGTATGTGGTGGTTCCCAACTACGGCGCGGAGGAGGACTATGCGGGCCTGGACCTGACCGGCAAGATCGCCCTGGTGCAGCGGGGCGGCGGCATGTACTATGAGCAGAAGGAGCGCAACGCCGCCAACGCCGGCGCCATTGGCATGCTGGTGTACAACAACGTCCCCGGCATGCTGTATATGTCCATCACCGACTGGAAGATCCCCTGCGCCTTCATCTCCCAGGCCGCCGGTGAATACCTGAAGCAGCAGGAGACCAAGACTCTGTCCGTGGCCTCCGCCGACGCCCTGGTGGAATCCCCCACCTATGGCATGGCCGACTTCTCCAGCTGGGGCGCTACCCCCGAGCTGACCCTGAAGCCGGAGATCACCGCCCCCGGCGCGGGCATCTATGCCGCCGTGCCCGGCGGTTATGAGAGCATGGACGGCACGTCCATGGCATCCCCCCACGCGGCCGGCGGCATGGCCATCGTCCAGCAGGCCCTGAAGGCCCAGGACAACAGCATGACCGGCGCCCAGCGCAAGCACATGACCGACACCCTGCTCATGAGCACCGCCCATGTGATCTATGACGACAACGGCGTGCCCTATTCCCCCGGAAGCAGGGCGCTGGCCTGATGAGCATCAACGACGCCGTGAATACCCGGGGTTATCTGTCCGTGGAGGGCATGGAGCGTCCCAAGCTGGAGCTGAAGGACGATCCCGCCATGAAGGGCGTGTACACCATGAACTTCACCGTCCACAACACCGGCAGCGACACCCTGTATTACGACGTGACCCCCCTGGTGCTGACCGACACCACCGAAGCCTATGTCAACGGCAGCGGGCAGGAGTTCTCCACCATCAGCGGAAGCTCCCGGCTGCTCCCCCACACCTTCACCACCAACTGCGAGAATAACCGGGTGGCCGTGGCTCCCGGCAAGACCGCCGACGTCACCGTCACCGTCACCGTTACCGACGAGGGCCGGAAGATGCTGGCCCAGTTCCCCAACGGCAGCTATGTGGAGGGCTTCGTGACCCTGACCCAGGTGGCCGCCGACGGCAGCGCCCTGACCGATCCCATTGACCTGGGCCTGCCGTTCCTGGCCTTCTACGGCGACTGGACCAAGGCCCCCATCATGGATTCCACCGATTACTGGGAGACGCTGGACGGCTCCGCCAGCCAGGCCCAGGCGTACATGAACACCGCCTTCTCCTCCTCCAGCGAGAACACGGTGGACACCTATCTGGGCGACAACAACTACACCACCGTTCCGTATCTGGCGGACCGCAACGCCATTTCCCCCAACAACGATGACTTCATGGACAGCCTCACCGGTATCTACACCGGCCTGCTGCGCAACACCAAGAGCCTGAAGTATACCATCACCGGCGAAAACGGCCAGGTGTACTACAGCAAGGACTGCGAGTATGTGGGCAAGTCCATCTACAGCTACGACTATTACCGCATTGTGCCCGCCGGTGTGGACGCCGAATATGACGGCATTGAGCCCTGGTACGGCACCGACGCCCACAACGCCAAGCTGCCCAACAACACCAAGGCCACCGTGACCATCGAGGCCACCCTGCCCTATGGCGATGGCGTGGGGACCAACCAGAAGCACTCCTGGTCCTTCCCCATCACCATCGACACCGAGGAGCCTCATGCCGACAACCTGAAGGTCACCGAGTCCGAGGGCCGGTACTATCTGAGCCTGGACGTGTCCGACAACCAGTATGTGGCGGCCGTGGTGTTCTACAACATCAAGAACAGCGAGATGCTCTATGGTATGCAGGGCTTCGGCGAGGACAAGCCCGGCGTCACCAGCCACATCAAGGAGTATGACATCACCGGCTTCGGCGAGACCTTCGGCATGATCGTCCACGACTACGCCGGCAACTCCAAGGTGTATACCGTCCGCGCTCCCGGCAACCCCGACGATCACGGCACCATCACCCCCACCAACATCCTCTGGACCGAGAACTTCAACGAGAAGTGGCTCCCCGATGACTGGAGCGTCCAGAGCAAGGGCGGCTCTCTGAACACCTGGTACCGCGACCAGGACTACATGGCCGCCGTGGATCATGACGACGACAACCAGCAGGACGAGTGGCTGATCTCCCGCACCACCGATATCAGCGGCGTGGATACCGAGGTCCACATGGTCTTCGATTTCTACACCACCTATTGGTACACCGTGGAGTATAAGCACTGCAACCTGCAGGTCATGGCCTCCGGCGACGGCGGCGAGAACTGGCAGGAGATCTGGAACCTGCAGCGGGATTCCGGCCTGTTCACCGCCTGGACCAAGACCCAGGCCAAGGTGACCATCCCCGAGAGCCTGCAAAGCAGCAAGGACCTGCGCTTCGCCTTTGTCTACACCGGTAAGGGCGGCTCCACCCTGTCTATGGACAACGTCCAGCTGTACGCCGAGGAGCGGGACAACTATGTGTCCGTCACCGCCACCGCCGGTGAGGGCGGCACCATCACCCCCGCCGGTCAGACCCTGGTGAAGAAGGGTACCAGCAAGACCTTCGACATCGCTCCCGCCCAGGGCTATGAGATCGTCAACGTCAACGTGGACGGCGCCGATCTCGGCCCCATCAGCTACTACACCTTCCAGCGGGTGGGCGTGGACCACACCATCTCCGCCACCTTCCAGAAGGCCCAGCAGTCCGGCGACACCGTCACCCTGACCACCACCGCCAATGAGGGCGGCACCGTGGCCCCCGCCGGTCAGACCAGATACGCCCCCGGCGCAAGCGCCGAGATCACCTTCACCCCGGACCCCGGCTATCAGCTGGCCTCCGTGAAGGTCAACGGCCGCACCGTGGACGTGACGGACGGCGCCTACACCCTGGTCATGGACCAGAGCTATGCCGTGTCCGCCACCTTCGAGAAGATCCCCGACGTCCCCGTGGTGATGTTCCAGAACGACTTCGAGGACGTGGCCGGCGACAGCTTCCCCTTCCACGGCTGGACCGTGAAGGTGCAGGATACCAGCAGCACATGGAAGCAGTATACCTATTACAACTGGAAGAACGAGGGCAATGATTCCAAGCACGCTTACATCAGCAATGACTGGAAGGGTGCACAGGATGAGTACCTGATCTCCCCGGTGGTGGACCTGTCCGGTACCCGTGACGGCGTTCTGACCTTCGACTTCGCCTACGGCGAGTACGGCATCAAGAACAAGACCTTCACCGCTACGGTGGAAGCTTCTACCGACGGCGGAAAGACGTGGAACGCTATCTGGAACTTCCAAGACAGCTATACCGGCCAGCAGGCCAGCAACTACATCATTTCCGGCAGCGCAGAGGTTCCCGTGCCCGCCGAGTACAATGTGGACGGCGTCCAGTTTGCCTTCCGCTATGTCCATCCCAATGAGGACACTACCGGCCAGCTGGCCATCGACAACGTGAAGCTGATGGCGGTGGAGGACGGCCCTGTGGCCCAGAAGTACACCCTCACCGCCACCGCCGGTGAGGGCGGCTCCATCACCCCCTCCGGTGAGGTGTCCGTGAAGGAGGGCGCGTCCCAGACCTTCGCCATCGCCGCCCAGGAGGGCTACGCCATTGCCGACGTGCTGGTGGATGGCCAGAGCGTGGGCGCGGTGGACAGCTACACCTTTGAGAATGTCACCGCCAACCACACCATCGCCGCCCTGTTCACCAAGACGGCCTCCGACGTGCAGTTCGACAACGACTTCGAGTCCGAGACCTTCCCCGGCCACGGCTGGACCGTGAAGGGCACCCGTACCGACAACCCCTATACCTGGTACAAGGGCACCAATACCAAGCTCAATTCCACCAAGCAGGCCCGCATCGACATGGATTACTATGAAGATCCCTGGGGCGGCGGCTGGAGCGTGGGCGGCATCCGCAGGCCTCTGCTGCCTATGGCAGGCGGCAGCGATAAGCTGCAGGATGAGTATCTCATCTCCCCGGTGGTGAACCTCACCGGCAAGACGCCTACGCTGAGCTTCGACTACCTGCTGTTCAAGTCCGTCATCGGCAACTACTGCTCCGTGACCGTGGAGGCCACCACCGACGGCGGCCAGACCTGGACCACCATCTGGACCGCAGCCGATCTGGAGCCGGTAAGCGGTTATTGGTTCATGGGCACGGCCAACGTTGCCGTTCCCGCCGCCTTCTGCACGGACAATGCCCAGTTCGCCTTCCACTTCTATAAGAAGGCCAACCGGGGCTATGACGATACCGACGCCATGTTCGCCATCGACAACGTGACCATGACCTACGGCACCACCGATCCCTGCGCCGACGGTCATACCCTCACCGCCGTGGCGGAGGTCCCCGCCACCTGCGAGGAGACCGGCGTCAAGGCCCACTGGGTGTGCTCCGTCTGCGGCAAGCTGTTCAGCGACGCCGAAGGCAAGAACGAGACCACCCTGGAGGCCCTGACCATCGGCGTGCTGGGCCACGACTATGGCGAGGCCGCCTGGACCTGGACCGGCTACGAGTCCGCCAAGGCTACCTTCACCTGCAGCCGTGACGCCAGCCATGTGGAGGAGGTCACCGCCGCTGTTACCAGCGAGATCACCACCCCCGCTTCCTGCGAGAGCACCGGCGTCCGGACCTATACCGCCACGGTGACCTTCCAGGGCAAGAACTACACCGACACCCGCACCGAGACCCTGCCCTCCCTGGGCCACAAGACCCAACTGGTAGGCGCTAAGGCCGCCACCTGCACGGAAGATGGCTATACCGGCGACGAGGTGTGCACCGTGTGCCAGGAGGTCGTGAAGAAGGGTGAGGTTATCCCCGCTCTGGGCCACAAGACCCAGCTGGTAGGCGCCAAGGCCGCCACCTGCACGGAAGATGGCTACACCGGCGACGAAGTCTGCACCGTCTGCGGCGAGACCGTGAAGAAGGGCGAGGTCATCCCCGCTCTGGGCCACAAGACCCAGCTGGTAGGCGCTAAGGCCGCCACCTGCACGGAAGATGGCTACACCGGCGACGAAGTCTGCACCGTCTGCGGCGAGACCGTGAAGAAGGGCGAGGTCATCCCCGCTCTGGGCCACAAGACCCAGCTGGTAGGCGCTAAGGCCGCCACCTGCACGGAAGATGGCTACACCGGCGACGAGGTCTGCACCGTGTGCGGCGAGACCGTGAAGAAGGGCGAGGTTATTCCCGCGCCGGGCCACAAGACCCAGCTGGTAGGCGCCAAGGCGGCCACCTGCACCGAGGATGGCTACACCGGCGACGAGGTGTGCACCGTGTGCCAAGAGGTCGTGAAGAAGGGCGAAGTCATCCCCGCTACCGGCCACGATTACAAGGACGGCAAGTGCACCAACTGCGGCGAGACCGACCCCAACTACAAGCCCGCTGAGCCCGAGAATCCCGGCGTCAAGACCGGCGACGAGGCTCACACCGCTCTGTGGCTGGCTGCGGCCTCCGTTTCCCTGCTGGCTGCCGCCGCCCTGCTGCTGGGCAAGAAAAAGCACCTGAGCTGACCCCTTTCCGCAAGGGTTCCGTAAGGTAACAGCAAGCCCCGGGATGCTATTGCGTCCCGGGGCTATTGCATAGAACCTTTGATTCTCTGCGCTCCATAAAAAATCCGCAAGGCTGTGCCCTGCGGATTTTTTTACTTGATTCGGTTACAGATACTTGCGCATGCCCTCGGTGGCCACGGAAGCGTCGGCGGTGAGGGTCACGGTGAACTTCACGGTGTTGGCGTCGCTGAACTTGTCCAGCCAGTGCAGGAACTTTTCCACGGCGGCGAAGTCCTCGCTATGTACGATCTTGCAGAGGTTATCCACATAGACGTGGGAAATATCGTAATTGCCCGCATACAGACCGCTGATGAAGCCCCGCAGGCACTCAAAAGAATCCAAGTGGTATTCACCGGCGTTGACCAGGCGCACAGAGGACTTGATGTCGTAGGTCATGTCCGCGCCGGGCTCGATGCAGACGACACAGCCGCCTTCTTCGGCCACGGAGGCATGAACCAGCTCGATGAGCTGCTTGGTCTTGCCTGCGCCGTTGTCGCCCATAATCAATCTAACCATAAGAGATCACTCCTTTTGCATATATGTATACCATACCATAACTTGACGGAAATGGCAATGGGAAAATATACGGTTTTTTACCGGCCCAGCTTTTCCCGCAGGGCCTGGCCCATGTCCTCATAGCCGGGCTTGCCCAGCAGGGCGAACATATTCTTCTTATACGCCTCCACCCCCGGCTGGTCGAAGGGGTTCACGTCCAGCAGATAGCCCGACAGGCCGCAGGCATATTCAAAGAAATAGATCAGCTGGCCCAGGGTGTCCGCGTTCAAGGCCCCGGCCCGCAGGATGATGTTGGGCACGCCGCCCTCCTCGTGGGCCAGCAGGGTGCCGTCCATGGCCTGGGTGCGGATAAAGTCCATGGTCCTGCCCGCCAGGAAGTTCAGCCCGTCGCCGTCGGCGGCGTCAAAGGGCACCGTGCTCTCCTGCTCCTCCGGGTCGAAGCGCACCACTGTCTCCAGCAGATGGCGCTCCCCCTGCTGGATATACTGGCCCATGGAGTGCAGGTCCGCCGTGAACTCCACGCTGGCCGGGAACAGGCCCTTGTTCTCCTTGCCCTCGGACTCGCCGTACAGCTGCTTCCACCACTCGGACATGAACCGGAAGGACGGCTCATAGGAGGCCAGGATCTCGATCTTCTTCCCGGCGCGGTAGAGCTGGTACCGGGCCCCGGCGTACTGCCAGGCGGGGTTCTGCTCCATATCTCCGGCGGTGCAGACCTCCTGCATCCGGGCGGCTCCCTGCATCAGGGCCCGGATGTCGATGCCCGCCACGGCGATGGGCAGCAGGCCCACGGCGGTAAGAACGCTGTAGCGCCCGCCGATGTCGTCAGGCACCACGAAGGTCTCATACCCGGCCTGATCGGCCAGGGACTTCAGGGCTCCCTTCTGCCGGTCGGTGGTGGCGTAAATGCGCCGGGCCGCGCCGTCGGGGCCGTATTTCTTCTCCAGCAGCTCCCGGAAGAACCGGAAGGCCACGGCAGGCTCCGTGGTGGTGCCGGACTTGGAGATGACGTTCACGGAGAAGTCCACCCCCTCCAGCAGCTCCATGGTCTCCCGCAGCTGCCGGTCGGACAGGCCGTTGCCCACAAAATAGATGTTGGGAGTGTCCTTGCGCCTGAGGTTATAGTTGGGGGAGCACAGGCACTCGATGACGCCCCTTGCCCCCAGATAGGAGCCGCCGATGCCGATGACCACCAGGGCCCGGGAATCGCTCTGAATGCGCCGGGCCGCCGCCTGGATGCGGTCGAACTCCTGCCGGTCATACTCCTGGGGCAGGCGCACCCAGCCGGTGAAGTCGCCTCCGGCCCCATCGTTCTTCTGCAAGTGGTTGTGGGCGATGCGCAGGCGGGGCGCCAGCGCCGCCTCATAGGGCAGGGCGATAAATCGCCGCATATGGGTCAGGTCCACCTGGATCATAGGGATTACCTCCTGTGTAAATCGGATTTTTCATCACACCGTATCTTACCGCGTTTTCCCGGAAAATACAAGGGGATTCCCGTCGAAACGGTGAAAATCCTATCCGATCACATGGTTCGCAGTTCTGCCCGGGGCGCGGTCAGGTCCCAGCCGCGCCCATCCCGCAGCAGCAGCTCCGCCGGACCGCCGGGGATGTGCTCCGGGGCCCGGTCCACCCGGGCGTCCACCATCAGGAGCCGGGGCAGCGGCGTGCTTCTCAGCCAGTCCGGCATGGGCGGACGGTCCCGCAGCAGCAGCGGCAGCCGGAACAGCTGATCGTCGTTGCCGCTGAACATCCTATAGGCGGTCGTATCAATAAGATACCGCTGCGCGCCGAAGCGGATAGCCGCCGGACTGTTTGCCCGCGCCCATTCTCCGCACTCCCTCCGGGAGGACGCCATCAGCAGGCTGAGACTGCCGTAATACGCATCCCGGGTAAAGCCGAAGGCATACCACTCCCGCCCGTCCGGCAGGCACAGAACGCTGCCCAGGGGCCGGACCTCCCGGATATTGCCGCTCTGCCAGGCCAGGATCTCCGGGGTCAGATATCGAAGAATATTTTGCATTATGATTACCCTCCTGAGTTTATCCTGAGTTTATATTTTATTGTATCGTTGTTTCCTCCGTGCCGCAATATCATTCCTGTTCAGCTTCCGCCAAGGATTACCCGCAGAAGCACATGGTCCGGGCCAGGCGCAGGAACATCTCCCCGAAGGTGAGCTTTTCCACGGTCTCCGCCGCCCGGATGGGCACCTCCAGCAGCGTTTCGCCGTTCTGGGTGACGGTCAGGGTCCCCAGAACGTCCCCCTGACGCACCGGGGCCGCTGCGGACTCCGGCAGAGTCACCGTCTGCTCCAGTCCCTGGAGCCGGGCCTTTTCCGCCAGCAGCAGGCCCTCCGCCGGGTCCACCATGGGCTGCACCGCACTCCGGGTCCCCAAGGTCACCGGCACCGGCGGCAGCGGCTCCTCCGGGGCGGCATGGACCAGGCCATAGGTGGAGAACCCATAGTTGAGCAGGGTCTTGGCGTCCTCGAACCGCTGCTGGCCGGTGGGGGATTTCAGCACCACGGCGATCAGCTCCATGCCCTCCCGCTCCGCCGTGGCGGAAATGCAGTATCTGGCGGAGTCCGTGGACCCGGTTTTCAGCCCCGTGGCCCCCTCATAAAAGCGGATGAGCTTGTTGGTGTTGGACAGCTGGAACTGTCCGTCCCGAAGGGTGTCCATCCAGATGGTGGTAAAGCGCCGGATGTCCGGGTGACGGCGGATCAGTTCCCGGGACATCACCGCAATGTCCCAGGCGCTGGTGACGTGGCCCTCCGCCGGAAGGCCCGTGCAGTTGACGAAATGGGTGTCCTGCATTCCCAGCTCCCGGGCCCGGTTGTTCATCTGCTCCACAAACAGCTCCGTGACCCCCGCCGTTTTTTCCGCCAGGGCCACGGCGGCGTCGTTGCCACTGGACACGCACACCCCCTTCAGCAGGTCCTCCACGGTGATCTGCTCCCCGGGGGACAGAAAGATCTGGCTGCCGCCCATGGAAGCGGCATAGTCGCTGACGGTGACCACGTCGTCATAGGCCAGGATCCCCCGGTCGATGGCCTCCATCACCAGCAGCAGGGTCATGACCTTGGTGACGCTGGCCGGTTCCAGGGCCTGGTGCTCGTTTTTGGCGTAGAGCACCTGTCCCGTCTCCTTCTCCATCAGCAGCGCCGCCTCCGCCTGCACCGGCAGCTCCACCCCCCAGGCCGGACACAGCGTCAGCAGCAGCACCAGCACCGGCAGTGCCCCCAGCAGCTTTTTCATGGCAAACCCCTCCCCGTTTTTTCTTCACCGTATGCGCCCGGGGGCAAAAAAAGAACGCCCCCGCCGGGGCGTTCTCTTTTTCAGGTTCACGCGTTGAGGATGCTCATGAACTCCTCGCCGGTGATGGTCTCCTTTTCGTGCAGGAACCTGGCCAGCTCATCCAGCTTCTGCCGGTCGTCCCGCAGGATCTGCAATGCCTTCTGGTGCTGCCGCTCCACCAGCTCCACCACCAGCCGGTCGATTTTGGTCTGGGTCTCCGGCGAGCAGGCCAGGGAGGCGTCGCCGCCCAGATACTGGTTGGTGACGGTCTCCAGGGCCACCATGCCGAACTCGTCGCTCATGCCGTACCGGGTCAGCATGGCCCGGGCCAGCTTGGTGGCCTGCTCAATGTCGTTGGAAGCGCCGGTGGTGACGGAGCCGAACACCACTTCCTCGGCGGCCCGGCCGCCGGTGAAGGTGGCGATCTTGTTTTCGATCTCCTCCCGGCTCATGAGGTAGTGGTTGCCCTCCTCCACCTGCATGGTATAGCCCAGGGCGCCGGAGGTCCGGGGAATGATGGTGATCTTCTGCACCGGGGCGGAGTGGGTCTGGCGGGCCGCCACCAGGGCGTGGCCGATCTCGTGATAGGATACGATCCACTTCTCTTTGTCGGTGAGGATGGCGTTCTTCTTCTGATATCCGGCGATGACGGTCTCGATGCTCTCCTCCAGGTCGGCCTGGGTCACCAGCTTCCGTCCGTCCCGCACCGCCCGCAGGGCGGCCTCGTTGACGATGTTGGCCAGCTCCGCGCCGGACGCGCCGGAGGCCATCCGGGCCACGGTGGAAAAGTCCACGTTCTCCGCCAGCTTGATATTCTTGGCGTGGACCTTCAGAATCTCCTCCCGGCCCTTCAGGTCCGGCAGCTCCACCGGCACCCGGCGGTCGAAGCGGCCGGGCCGGGTCAGGGCGGGGTCCAGGGACTCCGGCCGGTTAGTGGCCGCCAGGATGATGACGCCGGAATTGTCGTCGAAGCCGTCCATTTCCGTCAGCAGCTGGTTCAGGGTCTGCTCCCGCTCATCGTTGCCGCCGTACTGGCCGCCGCTGCGCTTCTGGCCGATGGCGTCGATCTCGTCGATGAACACGATGCAGGGGGCCTTCTCCTTGGCCTGGCTGAACAGGTCCCGGACCTTGGACGCGCCCATGCCCACGAACATCTCCACAAACTCCGAGCCGGAGATGGAGAAGAAGGGCACCTGGGACTCGCCTGCCACGGCCTTGGCCAGCATGGTCTTGCCGGTTCCCGGAGGGCCCACCAGCAGGATGCCCTTGGGCATGGATGCGCCGATCTCCTGATACTTGCCGGGGTCATGGAGATAGTTGACGATCTCCTGCAGGTTCTCCTTGGCCTCATCCTCGCCGGCCACATCGGAGAAGTGGATACCCTGGGTGGACTGCACATAGATCTTGGCGTTGGATTTTCCCGCGCCGAACATCATGGAGCCGGGGCCTCCGGCCCGGTCCGTCAGCTTCTTGGTCATCAGCTGGCCGATGGCGATGAAGATGATGATGGGCAGGATCCACGTCAGCACAAAGCTCAGCAGAGGCGAGGTCTCCTCCACGATATCCCGGGTGAACTCCGCTCCGGCGTCATACAGCCGCTGGGTCAGGTCCGGGTCGTTCATGGGCCCGGTTTTATAGACCTTGCTGCCGTCCTTGTTGGTGAAGATGATCTGGTTGTCCTCCACCTCCACCTGGCCGATCTCCTTGTTTTCGGTCATGGTCATGAAGGTGCCGTAGTCCACCTCCTGCACCGCGTGCCGGGCCACCAGGGGCACCAGCAGAAAGTTGATCAGCAGCAGCACCACCAGGGCGACGCCGTAATAATAGATCAACGGTTTTTTCGGGGGCTTTACTTCTTTCATATGCCGTCCTCCTGCGTCAGCCGGGTCCGAATCCCCGGAATTTTGGGATATGATACCACGCCGTCCCGCGAAAATCAACAGGATTTTGTGAACAAACCGGGGGTTTTTCGAGGAAAAGAGGACGGGGCGCTGCCCCGTCCTCTTTTGGCACTCAGAAGGTCTTGTTCACATAGTCGTTGTACTTCTTCACGTCCATCTGGCCCTGATAGGTGTTCTGGAACCGCTTCACCGTCAGGCTGTTGAACTGGACGATCTGGCGGTATTTCAGGAAGCCCACCACCAGGGGCAGACCGCCGGACAGATAGCTGATGGGGGCCTGCCGCCACACGCCGTAGCCAAAGGCCGCCACCACCACCAGGGAGATGATGACCCCGGCGACCTCCTTTTTGGGGTGGAGCTTGTGCACCACGTCCGCCTGCACCACGCCCAGGTCGATCATGGTCTTCGCGAAGCGCTTCTGCACCGTGAACAGGCTGACGGCGTTGAGCACGCAGGGGGCCACCACGAAAAACGCAAACAGCGCAATGATGGCCTGGAAAATGAAAATCATCAATCCTTCGTTATCCAAAAATCTATCCTCCTATTATTATAATTAGTCCACAAATTTCACGGCCACGTCCTCCCGGGCGCTGGCATACAGCATGGTCAGGTAGATCACGTCGAAATCCACGATATCCCCCACCTGCGGGCAGGGGTCGCAGTCCTCCACGTCCAGGATGCAGTGGTCCGACGAGCCGCCCACCACCGTCATGCCCGGCGTCCGGGGCCGCAGCATCATCACATCTCCCACGTCGGCCCGGCCAATGCCTGCAATGGCCCGGCGGCGGATGCCCCGGTCCTCATAGGTGGGCCGGTTGCAGAAGCAGTCCACCACGATGGGCCCCACCGGGTGGGTGGGCTTGTCCTTCACCTCCACGATCTGGGCCCGCAGGGTCATGCAGTCCATCCGCAGATAGTCCATGTCGTGAATGCCCCAGTCCACCTGTAAATCCTTGGCCACTAAGATACCCTCGCCGATGCGCAGGTGGTTGATGCCCTCCGGCATGGTGCCCCAGTGGACCAGGGTGAAGGAGCTGGTGGCTCCGCCGGACACGATCTCCAGCTTCCGGCCGATGGTGTCCTCCACCCGCCGGGCGATATGTACCAGCTGGCCCAGATTCTCCGGTGTGGGCTGGATGGAGCCGTAGCACCCCAGGTTCACGCCTACGCCTGCCAGCTCCACATGGGGCAGGTCCCGCTCCACATGGACGCACACCCGCACCATCTCGTCCTGGTCCCAGAAGCCCTCCCGCAGGTCCCCCAGGTCCGCCATGATCACGGCCTTGTGGACAGCTCCCTGCCGGGCGCAGGCCTCCTCCAGGGCGTCCAGCGTGGCCCGCTCGCTCTCCAGAGAATAGTCGCACCACCGGGCCACGTCCTCCAGCTCGCTTTCCATGGGGATCCGCAGCAGCATATACGGCCCCGGCACCCCGGCCCGGCGGCAGCGGACGATCTGCTCCAGGCGGCTGCTGGCCAGCTGGGTGGCCCCGCAGTCCCGGAACATACGGCCCACCTCCGGCAGGCCGCTGCACCCCTTGATGACGCCGCACACCTGGATGCCCCGGGCGGTGCAGCGGGAGATGACCTCCTCCATATTGTGCCGCAGGCGGCTGCGGCTGATTTCCAGACAGGGATATTGCCGGTTCATATGCGAAAGCCTCGATTCTGGCAGATACATAATATATGAATTATAGCATACTCTTTCCCATCTGGCTACCAATTTTCCACATTTTCCAGCTTGTCAAAAAAGATTTTTTTGACAAGCTGAGTGCGGTCAGAAATAGATGGTCACGTCCGGGTGCTGCTGCAGCTCCCAGCGCAGGTCCTCCAGAAACAGGGCCGCCTCCCGGGGCAGCTCCACCGCCCGAGGGGCGATGAGATAGCTGATACGGTCCGGCGGCGGGGCGGTGAAGCGGCAGATCTTGGCCCGGCCCGCCCGGCGCATATGCTCAGCGGCAATGGCCGGGGCCGCCGCCCACACCCGGCTGGTAGGGGGCCACGCATCCGCCAGCTGCATGGTGTCGGTGTTCAGCAGGGGCCGGGCATCGGACCCGAACCAATAGTCGTTCCACACCTGCACCTCCCGCCGCTGGGACACGTTGATCTCCTGGGACATGTCCAGGTCGTGGGGGTTCACCAGCTCCGGATAGTCGCTGCCCTCGGAGCAGATCATATAGAACGACTCCCGGAACAGGGGCGTCACCTGCAGCTCCGGGTTGAAGCCCACGTCGTCCTCCACAATGGCCATGTCCAGCTCCCGGCGGGTAACGGCCTCCTGGGCCTGCTGGCTGGACAGGGTCTCCACCCGCAGAGCCACCGGCAGGTCCCGCTCCAGAAACCGCTTGTATACCGGTGGCAGCACATATTGGTTGGCGGTGTAGGCAGCGCCGATGCGAAAGTGGGTCCGGGCCTCGGCGGCGGCAATGCCGTGCATCTCGGCCATCAGCCGCTGCCACCGCTGGGCCAGGGGCAGAAACCGAGTTCCCGCCTCCGTCAGCTCCAGCCGCCGCAGGCCCTTGCCCCGGACAAACAGCGGCGTCCCCACCTCGTCCTCCAGGGTCTGGAGCCGGGCGGAAAGGGTGGGCTGGGTGATATAAAGCGCCTGGGCGGCGGCGGTCATGGACCCGCTGCGCAGCACCGTCAGAAAGGTTTCGATCTCCATATCCGTCATGTCGGAGCCCTCCTGGAATTATAGATTGCGGCCTATATTATAAGGGAAAAGAACCGATTTTACAAATCCCTTTTTTCGTGTTATCTTATCACTCGCCCGAAGGGGAACCGCACCGGACGCGGCGCGGGAACAGCAGAAAGGAGTGTTCTCAAATGACTAAGACGAATCACACCGGTATGGTAGTTGCAGCCGTTGTTGCTTCTGTATTGATGGCACTCACGCTGGTGAGCACGGCCACCGGCCACTTCTATGGCCTGACGGTGGTGCTGGCGTTTCTGATGCCGGTTCTGGCTTTCGTGGAGCTGGACCTGCTGTGCAAGCTGCTGTAACGCAAATTCGCTTTTCCATCCTTTTCCATTCCGCATATACCCTCCAAGTTTTTCTCTCTTACAAATGGTCCGCCGCTGCCGGGCGGCGGACCGCAAAAAACACCGCAGGGCTGCCGGGTCCTGCGTTTTTTGTGCCCAGCTTGTCAAAAGGTCTTTTTGACAAGCTGGGTGCGGTTTTCAGAACTTTTCAAGTTCTGAAAACCTATGATTGCAAACGAAAGACACCCCTGATGGGTTTCTTTCGTAACTATCTTCCTTTCCGATGACGGAAGATTTCCAATTTTTTTTGGAAACGGTGCTCCGTGTCCGAATTGTGAACAAATTGTAAACTTTAAAAATCATCTTTCCTTGTGAGTTCTAATATGGTATATTAGATGTCGAGAAAACGCGAAAACTATACCTTCCAAGGAGGTTTTTCCCATGCGCGAATATGTTCTCATGACCGACAGCTGCTGCGATCTGCCGGACCAGATGGCAAAGGACCTGCAGCTGGAGGTGCTGCCCCTGACCATGCATATGGACGGGCAGGACTATCCCAACACCCTGGATGGCGCGGCCATCAGCAACGAGGAGTTTTACCGGCGGATCCGGGCGGGCAAAATGGCCACCACCTCCGCCGTCAACGTGGGCCAGTTTGAGGACGCCATGTCCGCCATTCTGGAGCAGGGGAAGGATATCCTGTGCATCAGCTTCTCCTCGGCCCTGTCCACCACCTATCAGTCCGCCTGCATCGCGGCGGAGACCGTTCTGGCCAAGCATCCCGAGGGCCGCATCCGGGTCATCGACTCCCTGAGCGCCTCCCTGGGCCAGGGCCTGCTGATGTACCTGACCGCCCACAAGAAGCTGGAGGAGAACCTGACCCTGGACCAGCTGGGGGACTGGGTGGAGGAAAACAAGCTCCACGTCTGCCACTGGTTCACGGTGGACGACCTGAACTATCTGAAAAAGGGCGGCCGGGTGTCCGCCGCCACGGCGCTGGTGGGCACCATGCTGTCCATCAAGCCCATCATGCACACCTCCGACGAGGGCAAGCTGACGGTGGTGGGCAAGGCCCGGGGCCGCAAGAGCAGCCTGAACACCCTCATCGACACCGTGGGCCGTCTGGGCATCAACCTGCAGGATCAGGTGATGTTCATCTGCCAGGCGGACTGCCAGGCGGAGGCGGAGACCGTGGCCGCCCAGCTCAAGCAGCGCTACGGCGTCAAAGAGGTGTATATCAACTACATCGGCCCCGTCATCGGCAGCCATACCGGCCCCAACACCATGGGCCTGTTCTTTGTGGGAACGGAGCGCTGAGCATGAAGTGGCTGGAGCTGAAGATCGACGCCGCCCCCGCCGGGCTGGAGCCCGTCAGCGCACTGCTGGAGGACCTGGGCATCACCGGCCTGGTCATTGACGACGAGGGGGATTTCCAGGACTTTCTAGAGCACAACCACGCCTATTGGGACTATGTGGACGACCAGCTGATGCAGAAGAAAAAGGGCCTGTGCCGCATCACCTTCTATCTGGAGGACAGTCCCGACGGGTACAACACCCTGGCTCAGGTCCGCATGGCCCTGTCCCGGGTGAAGCAGGAGCACCCCGAATACGGCCGGCTGCTGCTGACCATGGAGAACATGGAGGACGCCGACTGGGAGAACAACTGGAAGCAGTTTTACAAGCCCATGGAGATCGGCGACCGGCTGACCGTCATCCCGGAGTGGGAGAGCGCCGGTGTGCCGGAGGGCCGGGTGGCCCTGCGGCTGAACCCGGGCCTCACCTTCGGCACCGGCAGCCACGCCACCACCCGCCTGTGCCTGACGGCCCTGGAAAAGCATATCACCGGCGGCCAGACGGTGCTGGACCTGGGCTGCGGCAGCGGCATTCTGTCCATTGCCGCCCTGCTGCTGGGGGCGGACCGGGCCGTGGCCTGCGACATTGACGAAAAGTGCATGGACGTGGCCTATGAAAACGCCGCCCTCAACGGCGTGGGCCGGGACCGCTACACCGTCCGCTGGGGCGATGTGGTAACGGATCAGGCCCTGCGGCAGGAGTTGGGCGGCCCCTATGACGTGGTGGTGGCCAACATCGTGGCCGACGTCATCAAGGCCCTGGCCTCCACGGTGCGGCCCCTGGTGAAGGAGGGGGGCATCTTCCTGTGCTCCGGCATCATCGACGACCGGGCGGAGGAGGTGGCCCAGTGCCTGCGGGATAACGGCTGGACCATTGCCGAGACCCGCAGCAGCGAGGGCTGGTTCTCCTATCTGTGCCGATAAAATCAAAACCTCCGGCATAGCCGGAGGTTTTGATTTATGGCGCGCAGGAGTCCTGATCCAGGCCGCTGCGGTACTCGTTGGGGGACACGCCAATGACGTCCCGGAAGGCCCGGGCGAATTTGCTGGCGTTGTCATAGCCGAACTGTCCGGCGATATCCAGCACCGTCCGGTCCGTGGACCGCAGCAGCTCCGCCGCGCCGTGCATCTTCTGCAGACGCAGCCAGGCGGCGGGACTGCGGCCGTAGACACCCCGGAAGCTGGCCTGGATCTGGGCGGCGGAGGCCCCGAAATGCCGGGACAGCTCCTGCACCGTCACCTTGCTTTCGGTGTTGGCCAGCAGATAGTCCGCCGTCTTTCTGGCCAGGGACACCTGCCCCCGGGAAAGGCCCGGCGCAGCCGCCTGGGGCTGGGCGGGCACCTCTAAGGCGCTGAGGAACAGCAGCAGCTCCAGGATCTTCACCTTCAGATACCCCCGGCGCAGGTCCTCCGGCACCTGATACAGCTCCGAAAACACGTGCTCCACCCGCCGGGAGGACCGGGCGGCAAAATACCCCCCGGCGGCGCAGAATTTTTCCGCCAGGGCGGCGGGCTGCACCTCCACGTCCTCCAGAAAGCAGGACAGGCACCGGGGCGCCAGCCCCGGGTCCACGGTAACGGTGATGCCGTGGTAATGGCCGGTGGGAAAGGCGGCCAGGGTGGGCAGCACGTCCTGCCGGGCCACGGACAGGTCCCCCGGGGCCAGATAGAAATACCGGCTCCCCAAGCGGTACTCCATGCGCCCCTCCCGGCAGTGGCTGATCTCCAGCACCCCCGGGGCGGCGGGCTCCAAGGGACAGGAGGCGGCGTGGACGTCGTGATAGTGGATGTCGATGCCGGGAAACACCGGATAAAGCGTCACCGCCGCCTGGCCCCCGTCCGGGGTCTCCCGGCGGACGGTGTGCTCCGGCAGCGGCAAGGGTTCATGCAGACACGCAGATTCCATGGTCACTTTTTCAGGTGGCCCAACAGGCCCCGCTTTTCCAGGGGACGGGACACCACCTCCCCGGCCTGATAGCCGGTGTCGTTGATGACCCGGACCAGCTGCTCCCGGTCCAGGGGCTCCTGGGACTGGATCACGGTCTGGCCCTTGGTGTGGGAGGAGGAGACCTTCTTCACCTGGAAATGGCTGCGGATAGCGTCGTTGATGTGGCTTTCGCACATGCCGCACATCATGCCGTCCACCTGGACAATGGTTTCGATCATAGCGTTATACCTCCTTGAGGAAATGGGTTGTTTTTCCGGCGGGGCTATTGCTCCGCCGCCGTCAGCCGGTCCCGGAGCTGGGGCAGTCGGTCCTGGGACTGGGCCAGGATGGCGCAGACCGCCGTCTGACAGGCGTCCTCCTCCAGGCCCAGGGCCTGCTGCATCCGGCGGCACAGGGGGCCGAAGCACGCGGCGTATTCCGCGGCGGCCCGGCGGCCCTCCGGCGTCAGGAACACCGTGCCATAGCGTTCCTTTTCCACCAGGCCCGCCTGACAGAGATTCTGGAGCATGGAGTGGGCGCTGGGCTTGGACACGTTCATCCGGGCGGCGATTTCCACCGAGCGGACGCCCCTGCCCTCCCGGCACAGATCGTCCAGCACCAGCAGATATCGGATGGAGGCCGGGGTCATGGCCTGTGGGCAATTAGACATATCTAACCTCCTGGGTGAAAGGGCGGGGGAGACGCGGAGCTGCCCACGTCTCCCCCGGGGATCAGGTCACGGCTGGCTGCGGTGGCACTGGCCATGCATGGCGCAGTGGGCGCACCCTGCGCCGCAGGAGGACTTTCCCTGCTTTTTCTGGCGGATCAGACTGCGGATGATAAGGACTACAATGGCAATAAGGACCAGGGTGATGAGAATGGTGGAGAGATTGGCGCTGATCCAATGCAGCATGGAATTTCACTCCTTTTCGGAAAATGTCGTAAGATGGGTTGGAACAGATCAGACGGTGGCGCTGAGCTTGGTGGCCTCCTTATAGGGGCGCACCAGCATATAGACCATCAGGGCCAGGGCCGCCAGGGCGAAGATCAGGCCGATGACATTGACGCTGCCGGTGAACAGGCCGCCGAACTGGTTGATCATCAGGCTGATGAGATAGGCAAAGCCACACTGATAGCCGATGGCGAACCAGGTCCACTTGCGGTTGTTCATCTCCCGCTTGATGGCGCCGATGGCGGCGAAGCAGGGAGCGCACAGCAGGTTGAACACCAGGAAGCTGAAGCCGCTGATGCCGGTGAAGGCCGCGCCGATGTTCTGATACACGGTGCCGTCGCCGCCGCCATACAGGATGCCCAGGGTGCCCACGATGTTCTCCTTGGCCACAAGGCCGGTGATGGAGGCCACGGCAGCCTGCCAGTTGCCCCAGCCCAGGGGCTTGAAGATCCAGGCGATGACGCCGCCGATGGCAGCCAGGATGGAGCTCTGGATCTCGCTCTCGTCCAGCATACGGAAGGTGCCGTCCACCCAGCCGAAGTAGGTGGTGAACCACACGAAGATGGTGGAAAGCAGGATGATGGTGCCGGCCTTCTTGATGAAGGACCAGCCGCGCTCCCACATGCTGCGCAGCACGTTGCCCAGAGTGGGCCAGTGATAGGCGGGCAGCTCCATCACGAAGGGAGCGGGATCACCGGCGAACATCTTGGTCTTCTTCAGCATGATGCCGGAGACGATGATGGCGGCCATGCCGATGAAGTAAGCGGAGGTGGAGACCCATGCGCTGCCGCCGAAGATGGCGCCTGCGATCATGGCGATGAAGGGGACCTTGGCGCCGCAGGGGATGAAGGTGGTGGTCATAACGGTCATCCGGCGGTCGCGTTCATTTTCGATGGTACGGGAAGCCATGATACCGGGCACGCCGCAGCCCACGCCGATGAGCATGGGGATGAAGGACTTGCCGGACAGGCCGAACTTGCGGAACACGCGGTCCAGCACGAAGGCGATACGGGCCATGTAGCCGCAGGCCTCCAGGAAGGCCAGCATCAGGAACAGAACCAGCATCTGGGGCACGAAGCCCAGCACCGCGCCCACACCGGCCACGATGCCGTCATTGATCAGGCCGCTGAGCCAGTCGGCGGCGCCGGCAGACTCCAGACCATTGCTGACCAGCACGGGGATACCGGGGACCCACACGCCGTAGTCGGCGGGGTCGGGGGCGTCAAAGCCGTTTTCAGTGAGATACTTCACGGCGTCCACAAAGGTCATCTGCACCACGTCGTCCATCTTGTCCGCGCCCTTGGGCAGGGCGTCATAGTAGGCGGTCATGGTGTTGATGGCCAGGGTCTCCTCGTCCTCCACGTCCACGGTGGCGGTGGAGGAGCTGGGCTGGAAGCTCCGCATTTCTGCCAGCAGGGCCTGGGCGTCAAAGTCCTCGGCCTCGGGGTCGATCTCCGTGCCCAGGAAGGCGTCCACAGCCTGGATGGCGGCGGTGTAATCATCGTTGACGGTGTTATACTCCTTGCTGCCGATGCCCAGCAGGTGCCAGCCGTCGCCGAACACGCCGTCGTTGGCCCAGTCGGTGGCGGGAGCGCCCACGGCTACCATGGCGATCCAGTAAACCAGGAACATCACCACGGCGAAGATGGGCAGGCCCAGCCAGCGGTTGGTGACCACCTTGTCGATCTTGTCGGAGGTGGACAGCTGGCCCTTGTTCTTCTGCTTGTAGCAGCTCTTGATGATCTCGGCGATGTAAACATAGCGCTCGTTGGTGATGATGCTCTCGGCGTCGTCGTCCAGCTCCTTTTCGGCGGCCTGGATGTCCTGCTCAATGTGCTGCATCACGTCGGCGGGGATGCTGAGCTTCTGCAGCACCTTGTCGTCCCGCTCGAAGATCTTGATGGCATACCAGCGCTGCTGCTCCTCGGGCAGGGTGTGGACGGCGGCCTCCTCAATGTGGGCAATGGCGTGCTCCACGGGGCCGGAGAAGGTGTGCATGGGGATGGTCTTGGTCTGGCCCTTGGCGGCCTTCACGGCGGCCTCGGCGGCGTTCATCACGCCGTCGCCCTTCAGAGCGGAGATCTCCACGATCTCGCAGCCCAGCTGGCGGGACAGCTCCTTGACGTTGATCTGGTCGCCGTTCTTGCGGACCACGTCCATCATGTTCACGGCGATGACCACGGGAATGCCCAGCTCCGTCAGCTGGGTGGTCAGATACAGGTTGCGCTCCAGGTTGGTGCCGTCAATGATGTTCAGGATGGCGTCGGGGCGCTCGCCGATCAGGTAATTCCGGGCCACCACCTCCTCCAGGGTGTAGGGGGACAGGGAGTAGATGCCGGGCAGGTCCATGATGACCACGTCATCGTGCTTCTTCAGCTTGCCCTCCTTCTTCTCCACGGTGACGCCGGGCCAGTTGCCCACGAACTGGTTGGAGCCGGTCAGTGCATTGAACAGGGTGGTCTTACCGCAGTTCGGGTTGCCCGCCAGGGCAATTTTGATCTGCTTATCCATATGATTCTCGTATCTCCTTTCCGGGAACTTATTCCACTTCGATCATTTCGGTGTCCGCCTTCCGCAGGCTCAGCTCATAGCCCCGGACGGTGACCTCCATGGGGTCGCCCAGAGGGGCCACCTTCCGGACAAACACCTGGGTGCCCCGGGTGATGCCCATGTCCATGATGCGGCGCTTCACGGGGCCCTCCCCGTGGAGCTTCACCACCTGGACGGTCTCGCCGATTTTCACGTCGCGCAGTGTTTTCATGTGGATTCTCTCCTTTTATGTATTTTTGTTTTTCAGATCATGATCTTTCGGGCCATTTCCTCGCTGATGGCGATGCGGGCCTCCTTGACCTTCACGATGACGTTTCCGCCCAGGGCCGCCACCACTGTGACGGTGCCTCCGGCCACAAAGCCCAGGTCCTCCAGATGCTTTTTCACCTCGGGGCTGCCGCCCACCCGGTGGATGAGATTTTCTTCGCCCATGTTGGCTAATGTCAGCGGCATCATAGCTGCTTCCCTCCCTGTGATAGCGGTTAGGGGTCGCTAACCGATCGTGAAAAATGAATGGTTAATCTGCCTTAACCTCTTTGTCAAGAAAAAGGTTAAGTTCCCTTAACCGCTGGATAGTTTAACACCTCTAACATTTCTTGTCAACCCCTTTTGGCAAAAAATTTTTCCTCCTTGCAATTTTGGTTAAAATATGCTAACCTATATATAATCTTACTGGAAGGTTGGTACTGTTTGCCATGCAGATCTTAAGAGCCTCGGAGGATTACCTGGAAACCATGCTGATGATGAAGGAGAAGCATGGCTACATTCGCTCCATTGACATTGCGGAGTATCTGGGCGTGACAAAGCCCAGCGTCAGCTACGCCACCAAGCGCCTGCGGGAGAGCGGCTATATCACCATGGACAAGGAGGGGCTCATCACCCTGACGGACACGGGCATGGCCATCGCCGCCAGCATGCTGGACCGGCACAAGACCCTGACGCAGTTTCTGATCCATCTGGGTGTGGACCCGGAGACCGCCGAGGCCGACGCCTGCAAGATGGAGCACGATATCAGCCAGCAGACCTTTGAGGCCATCTGCCGCCACGCCAGCCGGGCAGAATAAGTCCTCCGGGCAAATCCACATTTCCGCCATGGACAGTGCCGTCCGCCCCTGCGGATACGGGCACCGGTATGCTCTCTGTTCGGATTCGCAAAAAAACGTCCATTTTTATTTGACAAATTCGTCCAAAAGCGTATAATGGTTTTGTATAAGTATCGGAATATTGTGGCATATCGGAAAGGAGACGGACCATGAAAAAGCTCTTGCCCCTTCTGTTGGCGCTGTGCCTGACGCTTTCGGCCTGCGCCGCCCCTGCGGCTGTGCCGCTGCCCGGCGATTCGGTGACCGCCGTCACCGTTACCTACGCCGGAAAAACCGTTACCTGCACCGACCCGGCCCAGGTCCGGGCCATGACCGACGCCGCCCGGAGCCTGGAATTTGTTCCCACGGACGCCTCCGTCACCACCCCCGGCGCCATGTCCATGGAGCTGACCTTCACGGACAGCAGCGGCAGCGCCGTGACCCTGACCCTGCCCCTGACCCAGTCCGGCGGAAAAGTCTATGACGCCGGAGCAGACAGCATTGGAATTTTTGTCGAAATTTTAGGCGAATAGGTTCAAAAAACAGCGGGACGCCCAAAGCATTTCCACAGCCTTGGGCGTCCCGCCTTTTCTCGCCTTTGTCCCGGAACAAACCGCCGGTTTTCCGGGCCGTCCCGCTCTGTACCGGGACGGTTTTTTCCGTCAGGGGTTCAGGTGCCGCTTGAAGTTGCCCAGGGTATGTACCCCCTCCTGGACCATGAAGAACGCATGGGGGTCCACCTTCCGGACCTCCTGCCGCCACGCAGGCCGGGAGGACTGAATACGATAAACGGGCTCCCCGGGCGAAAATCGTCCGGGGAGCCTGCCAGCTTATCGGAAATGCCCCTGCCGGGGATTCATAGAAAATTAACACAAAAGCCGTCATTCTCCGCTTGTGACGGAATTTATTTTATGGTATACTGCAAGAATGCTACTACTATCTGCCCGGAAGCGGCCAGGCTGGGGGCAGTTTTTTTGACGGAAGGAGACCAAGATGGACTCAAACAACAGAAACGGCGGAAACAACGGCGGAGACAAGAAGAACAACCGGAATCTGCGCAGCGTCCTCTCCCTGATCGGCTGGGCGTTGGTGCTGACCCTGGTGTTCAACTACATTCTGGCCATGACCAGCGGCGGCAAGAGCTTCGAGATCACCTACAGCCAGATGATGAACCTGGTGCAGGAGGACCAGATCAAGAAGATTGAGCTGAAGGACGGCGTGCTGTATGCCACCCCGGTGGACGGCTATACCTATACCCAGGAGTCGTCCAACAAGAACCAGCAGCCCCGGACCTATACCCAGAGCGAGAAGAACCCCATCACCCTGTACACCACCTATCTGACGGACACCCGGCTGCTTCCCCTGCTGGATGAGCACGGCGTGGAGTATTCCAGCCCCGTCAAGAGCTCCTGGAGCGTCCTGGGGGACATCCTGGTGATGTACATTCTGCCTATGCTGCTGACCATGGGGCTGATCGTGCTGGTGATGCGGATCGTGTCCAAAAACGGCGGCGGCATCGGCGGCATCGGCAACGTGGGCAAGTCCAACGCCAAGGTATATATGGAAAAGCAGACCGGCGTCACCTTCAAGGACGTGGCCGGTCAGGACGAGGCCAAGGAGTCCCTGGAGGAGATCATCGACTTCCTCCACAACCCCGGCAAATACACCGCCATCGGCGCGAAGCTCCCCAAGGGCGCGCTGCTGGTGGGCTCCCCGGGTACCGGCAAGACCCTGCTGGCCAAGGCCGTGGCCGGTGAGGCCAACGTGCCCTTCTTCTCCATCTCCGGCTCAGACTTTGTGGAGATGTTCGTGGGCGTGGGCGCGTCCCGGGTCCGGGACCTGTTCAAGGAGGCCGCCAAGGTGGCTCCCTGCATCATTTTCATCGACGAGATCGACACCATCGGCAAATCCCGTGACGGCGGCCGCTTCGGCGGCAACGACGAGCGGGAGCAGACTCTGAACCAGCTGCTGGCGGAGCTGGACGGCTTCGACCCCAGCAAGGGCGTTATTGTGCTGGGGGCCACCAACCGGCCGGAGGTGCTGGATAAGGCCCTGCTGCGTCCCGGCCGCTTCGACCGGCGCATCACCGTGGACCGGCCCAACCTGGCGGGCAGACTTGCCACCCTGCAGGTCCACACCCGGAACATCCGCCTGGCGGAGGACGTGAATCTGGACAAGATCGCTCAGGCCACCGCCGGGTGCGTAGGCGCGGACCTGGCCAACCTGGTGAACGAGGCGGCCCTGCGGGCCGTGCGCAAGGGCCGCAAGGCCGTGAACCAGAACGACCTGCTGGCGGCCTTTGAGACGGTCATCGCAGGCTCCGAGAAGAAGGGCACCGTCATCACCCAGGAGGAAAAGCGCATCATCGCCTATCACGAGGTGGGCCACGCCCTGGTGGCGGCCAAGCAGAAGAATGCCCAGCCCGTCAGCAAGATCACCATCGTGCCCCACACCCAGGGGACCCTGGGCTACACCCTGCACCTGCCGGAGGAGGAGAAGTTCCTCATGTCCAAGGAGGACATCCTGGCGGAGATCCGCACATTGCTTGCCGGCCGGTCCTCGGAGGAGATCGTGTGCAACACCATGACCTCCGGCGCAGCCAACGACATCGAGCGGGCCACGGAAATGGCCCGGAATCTGGTGGCCCGGTTCGGTATGTGTGACGAGTTCGACATGATGGCCCTGGGCACCGTGCAGAGCCAGTATCTGGACGGCGGGTACTCCATGACCTGCGCCCAGGAGACGTATGCCGCGGCGGACCGGGCCACCATTGCCATCATCCGTCAGTGCCACCAGGACGCCAAGCAGATCCTCAGCGAAAACCGGGAGCTGCTGGACAAGATCGCGGCGTATCTGCTGAAGAAGGAGACCATCACCGGCCAGGAGATGATGGCCATCATCGAGGGCCGGGACCCGGAGACCGTGGACAACTACGGCGCCACCCGGGAGGAGGATCAGAAGCTGTTCCGCCCCTCCGCCCCGGACGTGATCGAGGCCCCCGCCAAGCACATCAACATCGTGTCGGAGCCCATCCCCATGCCGGACTTCGACAGCCAACCGGAGGATAAACCGGAGGACAAGCCGGAAGAAAAGCCCCAGGAGGGCCCCCAGCCGGAGGACTCCCAGGACAAGGAATAATTGCCATGCAAAAGCTCCGGGATGAGAACCTCATCCCGGAGCTTTGATTTTTTACGGCAGGTAGTTCAGCGGGTCCACCAGGGTGCCGTTGCGGGTCACGGCGAAGTGGCAGTGGGGGCCGCTGCTGATGCCGGTGGAGCCCATGCGGGCGATCTGCTGGCCCTTGTACACATGCTGGCCCACAGACACCAGCAGGGAGCTGTTGTGGCCATAGGTGGTGACAAAGCCGTTGCCGTGGTCGATCTTCACGCAGTAGCCCAGGCCGCCGTACCACCCGGACAGGGTCACGGTGCCGCCGTCGGCGGCGTAAATGGCGGTACCGTAGCTGTTGGCGATGTCCAGGGCCTCATGATAGGTGGAGGCGCCGGCCACGCTGGCCCGGCGGGGGCCGAAGTAGGAGGTGATAACGCCGTAGCAGGGCCAGCGGAAGCTGCCGGTGGGGAACCAGGTGGGCCGGACCTTGGTGCCCCGGGCCTGAACCTCGGCCACAGGCTGGGACAGGGTCACGGAGGCCACATATTCCCGGGCGGTCTCCTCGCCGTTGATGATGGTCACGTTGGCGGTGACGTCCGCCTTGCCGTACACGCCCTTGGACAGCACCTTGGTGTCGCCCTGGTACATGCTGGCGTCGTCCCGGTAGGTGATGGTATAGGGCAGGTCACGGATGTAGTTCTGCCGCTCCACGGCCACCACCGTCAGATAGGGCACGGCGTTGGAGATGGTCAGCTGGTCCCCGGCGTGGAGCACGGCGATGTCATAGCCGGGGTTCAGGGTCAGAAGCTGCTGATTGGTCATGCCGTTGTCCTCGGCGATGGCGGACCACACGTCGCCGGGCTTCACGGTGTATACCACGGCTCCCTCTTTGGTGGCGTTGAGCTTCTCGGCGATATAGCCCAGGTTGGAGATCAGGGAGCTGTCCACATAGCCCTCCTTGATCTCCACGTTTTCCACAAAGCTGCAGTCCACGGTGTTCTCGGTGATATAGCCCGCCTTCATCTGCTCCAGCAGCTGATCGATGGCTCCGGCGTAGGTGGTGGCGGCCACGGCCTCGCCGTCTACATACAGGGTATAGCCATAGGTGACGTCGCCGATCTGGTCCGTCAGGTTCTCGGCGAACTCCTCCCGGCTCTCCAGGTCCCGGCGGGGGACCACATGGGTCTGGGTGGACAGCAGGGCGGTGTCGATGGCGTAGTCCTGGTCCTCTAAGGTCTGGCGGGTGACGGTCTCCAGCTGCTGCACCGCCTGGTCCACCGTCCGGCGGGAGCCCACGGTGCCCAGGTTGATGCCGTCATAGCGGACGGTGGTGCCGATGGTGTATACCGACAGCAGCACGATCACCGCCGCCGCCGTGACGCAGGTGCCCAGGAAGATGGCCGGGTGCAGGTGCAGCCGCTCCAGCAGGCCCCGGATGCTGCCGCTGCGGCGGATGTTGTGCTTGCGGCGCAGGGCAAACCGCTCCCGCAGGCCCGCGCCCATCCGGGGCATACTGCCCCAGGCGAACAGCAGCAGCTGGGCCAGGCGGTTTTCGGACTCCGGAAACTCCCGGCGCTTCTTCTGGTGGGCCAGGCTGCGCAGGCGATGCCAGCCCTCCCGCAGGGGGGCGATGACGTGGCGCTTCACGGCGGTCTGGATGTCCAGGTCCAGCCAGTCGGGATTTTCCCGGATGTACCAGGCCCAGTCCTTCAGATTCTGCCGCCAGAGCTGCCAGATGCTGCGCCGCTCCTCCGGCGTGATGTTGACGTCGTTGACGTCTTTATGCATAAGGTCTTGTTTCATAATCAGGTTGCCTCAAAAAGTTACAAATTCGTTACAAAAATATATGATACATGGTTTTCCCCCATCCGTCAAGGGATTTCACGGGAATTAACAGCTTTTTCATATTTAATCCCCGGTAAATTCCGGAAAATCCGCCGGTATTTGCCGGGAAAAGGGGCGGGAGACCAATATGGCTCCCGCGGAAAATGGGGATTTACTTTTTGTATAAAGTGCGGTATAATCTACTTCCTGTATAAAATAGAGAGATGGGTGAGAGAGAATGGCAACTGATTTTTCCCGCACGCTGAGCCTGCTGCGGCAGGAGAAGGGCGTTTCCCAACGGAAGGCGGCGGCGGAGCTGGGCATCAGCCAGGCCCTGCTGAGCCACTATGAAAACGGCATCCGGGAGCCGGGCCTGGCCTTCGTGACCCGGGCGTGCGACTATTACCATGTGTCGGCGGACTATCTGTTGGGCCGGACCTTGAGCCGGGACGGGTCCATCATCGAGGCCGGGGACGTGTACGACTCCTCCGGCGAAAAGGGCAGCCTGCGGGGCAGCATCATGGCCACCCTGCAGAAAAAGCTGGTGGTGAACACCGCAGGGGTCCTGTTTGACCAGCTGGGCAAAACCGGCAGCCGGGAGGCCGTCACCGCCGCCGGGGACTATCTCAGCGGGGCGCTGTACAGCCTGCTGCGGCAGCTGTATCGCCGGGGCGGCGGCAACGAGGACTTCTTTGCCGTGTCTCCCGGGGACTATGACGGCGGCCTGGTGCAGGCGGACATGACCATGAGCCAGGTGCGGTACCGCCGGGCCCTGAGCCAAGCGGAGGAGGTCCAGGAGATCACCCCGGACACCCTGACCGCCGGGTATCCCGGCCTGGGTCAGAGCGTGGCCCAGGTGATCCACAACACCGACGAGCGGTGCAAGACTTTGCAATAACCAAATAGGAGGTATCCCCCCATGTCTGACGAGACGAAAGCCAGCGCCACCGTGTCCGACTACCTCCGGTGGCGGGGCGACCTGACCTTTGCCCAGGACGGGTTCAACGAGGTGGACAACCTGCTCCTGTGCATCATTTCCTATATCAAGCTGGAGAACATCCCCCGGCTGCGCAGCTTCGACCCCCAGGACGCCATGCCCATGGGAGACGTGTGCCGCCTGCTGACGGAGGAGGACGAGCAGCTGGGCCTGTCCACCCTGGACTACATCCCCCTGATGCGACAGGCGGCGGAAACGCCCCGGTTCCGGGAGGTGTCCCTGTTCGCCTTTGAGAGCCTCCACGACGAGGATCGGCAGATGCAGTTTGCCGCCGTGTCCTTCCTGCTGCCGGACGGCAGCGTATACGCTGCCTACCGGGGCACGGACATGACCATTGTGGGCTGGCAGGAGGACTTCAACATGAGCTTCCTTTCCGCCGTGCCCGCCCAGGTGAAGGCTGCGGAGTATGCCGGGGCCGTGGCCCGGGCCTGCCCCCGGCGTGCCCTGCGCATCGGCGGACACTCCAAGGGCGGCAATCTGGCCGCCTGGGCGGCGGTGCACCTGGACGAAAAGCTCCAGCGTAAGCGGCTGATCGCCGCCTATAACAACGATGGCCCGGGCTTCAGCCGGGACCTGGTGGACACCCCCAGCTATCAGGCGGTGGCGGATCGGCTGTTCACCTATATCCCCGCCTCCTCCATCGTGGGGGTCCTGCTGGAGCACGCCGAGGACTATGAGGTGGTGGACAGCACCGCCCGGTCCATTATGCAGCATGAGCCCCTGTCCTGGTGCGTGGAAGGCCCCCGGTTCGTCCACCTGGGCCAGCGGTCCCAGCTGGGCCAGCTGTCCGACGGAGTGCTGCGGGAGTGGATCGGCTCCATGAGCCCCCAGGAGCGGGAGCAGTTCTCCCGGGCGTTTTTCGACATCCTCAGCCGGGGCGGCCGCACCAAGACCCTGGAGGATCTGCGCAGCGGCGGTCTGGCCGCTGGAGCGGCCCTGATCCGGGAGTATGCCGGGGCCGACGAGGAGAAGAAAAAGATCATCTCCGAGATCTTCCGCCGCCTGGCGGTGGACGTGAAGGACGAGCTGGTGAAGGCCGCCGGAGCCGGGGTGCGCCGGGCCGGGGAGTCCATCCTGGCCACGGGCCAGGCCATCGCCGACCTGCGGAAATGAGGATTTTATCCTGAATATCGAGTTTACTGCCGTGTTTTGCGTGACACGGCAGTAAATTTTTACCATTTTGAAAACTTTTGTTACCAATCTGTAATTTTTTGTAGCTTTTTTGAAACCATTGTGGTATAGTATCTCTTGTCGTTAGAAAATCCCCTTATGGAAAGGAAGTCTTACCCATGGTATCCCGACGTTTCGCCTGTCTGTTTCTGGCCGTGTCCATGACGCTGTCCAGCATCTGGATCGTCAGCGCAGATCAGAGCCATCAGATACAGGACGCGGCCGAGGCCGCCGCCAGCTACTCCGCCGCCGTGCAGGCGCTGGAGGAGGCCGGCCTGTCCCAGTCCGCCCAGGCCAATTCCAACATCGCCATCGACCTGGGGATGCTGGAGCAGGAGGAGACGGTGGATCTGTCCCAGCTGGCCGTTCAGGCGGTGCAGCTGCAGCAGGAGGAGGAAGCCCGGCAGGCGGAAGCCGCCCGCCAGGCCAACCGCGAGGCCGCCCGCCGCACCGGCCGTCAGGCCGCCCGCCAGGCCCTGCTGGACGCCTATGACGGTGCCATGGCCGCCCGTCAGATCACCGTGTACGCCGCACCCAGTGACAGCGCTGCCTCCCTGCGGACCCTGCGCCAGGGCAAGGTGGCCCGGCTCAACGACGTCACCGAGGACGGCAATTGGTATCAGATCACCTTCAGCGGCACCACCGGCTATGTCCGGGCTGACGGGTGCCAGACCGTGCAGTACAGCGATTATGCCGGGACCTCCGCCGTGAAGAGCGCCCGGGAGGATCTGGTGGACTATGCAAAGTCCTTCCTGGGCACCCGGTATGTGTGGGGCGGGGCGTCCCCCAGCGGGTTTGACTGCTCGGGCTTCACCATGTACGTCTACGCCCACTTCGGCTATCGTATGTCCCACGGGGCCAGCGACCAGCTGTACGCCTTCACCCGGGTGTCCACCGCCGAGCGGCTGGCCGGGGACCTGGTGTTCTTCTCCTATGGCGGCGGCGACATCTCCCATGTGGGCATTTATCTGGGCGGCGGGGCCTTCATCCACGCCACCTCCAACGGCGGGGTCAAGATCAGCTATTTCGATGGCTATTACAGCAGCACCTATGTGGGTGCGGTGCGGATCCTGGCCGACTGACAACGATTTACTCTCTCATCCCCCCTTTGCTTCTCCGCGCAGCGGTCCCACGCTGCGCGGAGAACTATTTTTTCTGCCGGATTTCACCGAATCCGTTTGCCGTATTTTCGCTTTTGTGCACGATTCAAAGACAAAAACACTTATTTTGGCGATGAAGGGTTGACCTTTCCGCATTTTCCCCCTATAATGAAGAAACTGACGATTTCTTTACATAAGGAGGCGATGCGGCGTGGCCGCCATCAACCGCAGCACCGATATGACCACCGGCTCCATCTGGAAGCGCATGGTCAGCTTTGCAGTGCCGGTCTTTTTGGGCAATCTCTGCCAGCAGCTGTACAACACGGTGGACAGCGTCATCGTGGGCAAATTTGTGGGCAAGCAGGCTCTGGCCGCTGTGGCCAGCAGCGGCAACCTCATTTTTATGATGACAGGCTTTTTTATGGGCCTGTTCATCGGGGCGGGCATCGTCATCGCCCAGTATTTTGGGGCCAGGAACTATGAAAAGGTCCGCTCCGCCGTGCACACGGACATCGCCTTTGCCCTGTGCTGCGGTGTGCTGCTGACCCTTCTGGGCGTGTTCTTCACCCCCACCCTCCTCACCTGGATGCGGACACCGGCGGACGTGCTGGACACCTCCATTCTGTATTTCCGGCTGTACTTCCTGGGAAGCCTGGCCACCATCCTGTATAACGCAGGCATGGGCATTCTGCAGGCGGTGGGCGACAGCCGCAGCCCCCTGTACTATCTGGTTATCTCGTCGGTGGTCAACGTGGCCCTGGACCTGCTGTTTGTGGGGGCCATGGATATGGGCGTGGCAGGTGCCGCCGTAGCCACCGTGATCAGCCAGGTGGTCAGCGCCGTCCTGTGCATCATCAAGCTGACCCGGTCCGACGGGCCGTACCGGCTGGAGATCAAGCGCATCGGCTTTGATCTGCCTCTGCTGAAGAAAATCACTTCCCAGGGTGTTCCCTCCGGCGTGCAGAACTCCATCATCGCCATCGCCAACGTGGTGGTGCAGTCCAACATCAACACCTTCGGCTCCGATGCCATGGCGGGCTGCGGCTCGTATTCCAAGGTGGAGGGCTTCGTGTTCCTGCCCATCACCGCCTTCGCCATGGCTCTGACCACCTTCATCGGCCAGAATCTGGGAGCGGGGCAGTTTGACCGGGCCAAGCAGGGCGCACGGATCGGCATCCTGTGCAGCATGGCCATGGCGGAGCTTATCGGCGTGGCACTGTTTTTCCTGGCCCCCTATGCCATGCGGCTGTTCAACGACGACCCGGCCGTGGTGGCCATCGGTGTGCGGCAGTCCCACATTGAGGCGCTGTTCTTCTGCTTCCTGGCCTTTGCCCACGGCGTGTCCGCCGTGCTGCGGGGCGCGGGCCGGGCCCAGGTGCCTATGTACACCATGCTGGGCTGCTGGTGCATCCTGCGGGTCAGCTATATCACCCTGGCCCTGAAGGTCTGGCCGGATATTGCCACCATTTTCTGGGCCTATCCCATCACCTGGAGCGTCAGCTGCGTGGTGTTCCTGCTGTACTATCTGAAGGCCGACTGGGTCCACGCCCTGGAAAAGAGCCTGTAAATATGCTTCAACCCCCTGACGAAATTTTTTCGTCAGGGGGTTGAGACTGTCCAAAAAAGGCGAAGCCCTTTTTGGACAAAAGGCTTGCAGTCTGCCGCGCGCATAATTTGTTCGCTGAAAGCGAACAAATTCCACACTTGCAGACTGAGAAGTATTTTTTGCCAGGTACACGCCCCGGCAAAAAATGGATTGCACTTGATTTGCCGCCTGCGGGCGGCAAACTCTGCGAGGCTTTTTTGACAAGTTGCCCCCTGACGAAATTTTTTCGTCAGGGGGTTGATTTTTGTGCGTGACGGGAATATACTATCAACATACCATATTGGTAGTAGTTTTTAGGAACCGAGGTCATTTCCATGGAAGCGTCTGTGGTTTTCCGATGTTGTAAGGTGTCCGTCCGCTGAAAAAAACCAACATCTTACAATATAAAGGAGAAATGGACCATGTCTCATATCTATACCTCCGCCGATCAGCTGATCGGCCGCACCCCCCTGCTGGAGCTGACCCATCTGGAGAAGAAATACGGCCTGAAGGCCCGTATCCTGGCCAAGCTGGAGTATCTGAACCCCGCCGGGTCCGTGAAGGACCGCATCGCCCGGGCCATGATCGACGACGCCGAGGCCAGGGGCCTGCTGCATGAGGACAGCGTCATCATCGAGCCCACCTCCGGCAACACCGGCATCGGCCTGGCCTCCGTGGCCGCCGCCCGGGGCTATCGGGTGATCATCGTCATGCCGGAAACCATGAGCGTGGAGCGCCGCCAGCTGATGAAGGCCTATGGCGCGGAGCTGGTGCTCACCGAGGGGGCCAAGGGCATGAAGGGGGCCATTGCCAAGGCCGATGAGCTGGCCCGGGAGATCCCCGGCAGCTTCGTCCCCGGCCAGTTCGTTAACGCCGCCAACCCCAAGGCCCACTTTGACACCACTGGGCCGGAGATCTGGCAGGATACCGACGGGCAGGTAGACTGGTTCGTGGCAGGCGTCGGCACCGGCGGCACCATCACCGGCGTGGGGCAGTATCTGAAGTCCCGGAACGCCGCCGTCCGAGTGGCGGCGGTGGAGCCGAAAAGCTCGGCGGTGCTGTCCACCGGCGTGGCCGGGGCCCACAAGATTCAGGGCATCGGCGCGGGCTTTGTGCCCCAGGTGCTGGACACCCAGGTCTATGACGAGATCATCCCCGTCACCAACGAGGACGCTTTTGCCCTGGGCCGGGAGATCGGGCATACCGAGGGCGTGCTGGTGGGCATCTCCTCCGGCGCCGCCGTGTGGGCGGCTCTGCAGATCGCCCAGCGGCCGGAGTCCGCAGGCAAGACCATCGTGGTGCTTCTGCCGGACACCGGCGATCGGTATCTGTCCACTCCCCTGTTTGCAGAGTAATGAATTGCATAAAGCCAGGCCCTCCGGCTGACGCCGGAGGGCCTTGTCGCGTTTTGAGTCACTTCCCCTGGGTGATCTGCTCGCACAGCCACTGGGAGAACAGATAGGCGAACTTTCCGTAGGGATGGACGCCGTCGCCGGTGTATTCCGGCAGCATGAAGCCGTCGTCGCCGCAGAACAGGGTGTCCGAGTCCAGGCAGCGGATGCGGTCGCCGTCGGCCAGCTCCGCAAAGCCCTGGTTCACGGCGGTCAGGCGGCTGTGGGCAAAGCTGGGATTCCCGGCAGCCACGTCGGCGGTGACGCCGTAGACCTTCAGAATGTAGATGGTGGCGTCCGGCTGGAGCTGGCGCAGCTGCTCCAGGTCGCTCTGGTAGGCGTCGAACAGGTTCCCCAGGGGATAACCGGCCTCGTTGAGGCCCAGCATCACGAAAATGTGGCTGTATTGCTTGCTGCGCAGCAGGGACCCCAGGTCCGTTGCGCCGAAATTCTTGTCGGAGGCGGTGGTGGAGAACATCTTGAACACCGTCATGCCCACGTCGGCGAAGTAGTCGGCGCTGCCCAGCCGGGCATAGTTGGCCACGTTCACCATCCGGGAGTCGCCGATGAACAGGGCGTCGTCGAAAAAGCTCTCGTCCTGGCCGTATACGGCGTTGGTGACCACCACCGGCGGCTCAGGCTCGGGCTCGGGCTCGGGTTCCGGTTCCGGATCCGGCGCAGGATCGGGCTCGGGTTCGGGGTCCGGCGCTGGCGGGGCGTCTTTCGCCGCCAGCATCCGCTGCCAGTCGGTGTCGTCCCGCAGCATCAGAAAGGGCACGGCGATGGCCCACTTGTCGTCATAGCCGCCCACGTATTTTTGCAGCTGTCCCTTCATCACCAGGCCGCACACAGCGGCGGCTGCGGAGGTGACCACCAGGATGGCGGCCAGGACCAGGGGGCGGAAATTCTTGATATGCTTCATGATAACGCCCCCTTTAGAACGAGAAGTACATAAACGGATCGTTGGTGGCCACGGACATGCAGTAAACGCAGGCCCAGAACAGCACCGCCAGGATCACCGTGCCCAGCCAGGTGCCGCGGATGCGGTTCCACAGCTTCTCCGGCCCGGGGGTGGAGAACACGATGCCCAGCACCAGCAGCCACCAATACTGTTTGCCGTACTGCAGCCAGTCCCCGGCGTTGACGGCGATCCCCCGGGACACGAGGGAAAACATTCGGCCCAGGTAAACGCCGATGCGGCTCACCGAGGGGATGGCGAACAGCAGCCAGCTCAGGGGGATCATCAGCACCATGTACACCCGGGAGATTACCCGGCTGCGCGCCAGCACCCGGCCCCATCCGGCCCGCTCCAGGGCGATGAGGGCGAACAGCAGCAGGCCCCACAGCAGGAAGTTCAGGGTGCTGCCGTGCCACAGGCCCGTCAGGACCCACACCGCCAGCAGGTTCAGATAGGTCCGGGCCGTCCCCTCCCGGCTGCCGCCCAGGGGGATATAGACGTAATCCCGGAACCAGGAGCTGAGGCTGATGTGCCACCGCCGCCAGAAGTCCTGCATGGAGCGGGCGGCGTAGGGGTGTTCAAAGTTCCGGGGCAGCCGGAAGCCCAGCATCCGCCCCAGGCCCAGGGCCATCCAAGAATAGCCGCAGAAGTCCAGATACAGCTGCAGGGAATAGGCTGCGATGCCCATCCACGCCAGAGGCGTGGACACGCTCTCGTAGCCGATGTTCCCCACCTGACGCCACAGGCCGCCGATCTGGTTGGCCAGCAGCACCTTCATGGACAGGCCCAGGATAAAGTCCCGCAGGCCGCTGTCAAAGTCCTCCAGGCCCGGCCGGGGCGGGCCGGACAGTTGCTCATGCAGGGACAGGGGGTCCATCAGCGGGCCGGACAGCAGCTTGGGAAACAGCAGCACGCCGGTGAAAAACAGCAGGGGCTTTCTTTCCGCCGGGACCCGGCCCCGGTACACGTCGATCAGGTATGCCGCCAGCTGGAAGGAATAGAAGCTGATGGCCAGGGGCAGCGTCACTCCCAGACCCAGGAGTCCGGCGTATTTGAAGAAGAACAGGCAGCCGAACAGGGCCGCCAGGCCCAGCACCAGCAGTCCCCGGCTCTCCCGGGGCCGCATCCGCAGCCCCAGCAAATACACCAGAACCGCCAGACCCAGCAGCGGAGCCAGGCACCAGGGCCGCTGCCACACGCCGATGACGTAGAACACCAGGCTCCCCAGGCACAGCAGGCCCGCCCGCCAGCGGGCGGGGACTAGATAAAACGCCGCCAGAAACAGCGGCAGAAACACAAACACAAACGGAAGTGTATTAAAACCCATGAAAATATCCCTCTTAATTCTGGCGGGGCCGGGCCCCGGATGATCTCGCAAGGCATATTATAAGGCGGCCCCGGCGGAAAAGTCCAGTTAAAAAGAGGAAACAAAATGTAACAAATAATGACAAATACCCCGGCGCAGTGCGCCGGGGTATTTGGAGCATATAACGCTTTTCGCCTACCGCTGACCCTTGTCGTAGGGGATGCCCTCGGCCTTGGGGGCCCGGGACTTCTTGGAGGTAAAGGCCAGCACCAGCAGGGTGATCAGATACGGCAGCATCCGGTACAGGTGGGCGCTGATGCCGATATTGGCCAGCAGGAACACGCCGTCGCCGTTGATGTCGATGCTGGCGTATGCCGCGGCGATGCACTTGAACAGGCCGAACAGCAGGGACGCCCCGGCGATGTTCAGAGGCTTCCAGTTGCCGAAGATCATAACGGCCAGAGCCAGGAAGCCGAAGCCCGCCACGTCGCCGTTGGAGGAGCAGTTGGCGGTGGTCATGGCGTACACGAAGCCGCCCATGCCCGCCAGTGCGCCGGAAATGGTAACACCGGCATAGCGCATTTTATACACGTTGATGCCCAGGGAGTCCGCCGCCTGGGGATTTTCGCCGCAGGCCCGCAGACGCAGGCCGAACTTGGTCTTGTACAGGATGACGGACAGAATGATGAACAGCAGGATGCAGACGTAGGTGGCCAGGTAGATCTTATTCAGGAAGGTTTCCCCGAAGAAGCCCCAGTCCACGTTCTTATCCACGCCGAAGGTGGACTTTTTCAGCATGAACCAGCTGGCAGAGTCGCCGGTGGCCATCTGCAGGGTGTTCTGGTTGGCGATGATGCGGATCAGGAACAGCACCAGGGCCGGAGCCATCAGGTTCAGGGCCGTGCCGCCGATGGTCTGGTCGGCCCGGAGGTTGATGGACGCAAAGCTCAGCAGCAGGGAGAACACCGCGCCCATGGCCGCCGCCACCAGCATGGTCAGAAGCTCCAGCCCCTGAAGGGCCACCCAGTCACCGGCCTGCTTGGCGGCCAGCACCGCCTGGGAGCCCTGCATCAGCCGCACGAACAGCACGCCGATGAAGGCGCCGAAGATCATGATACCCTCCAGGGCCAGGTTGATGATACCGCTTCGCTCGGCGAACACGCCCGCCAGGGCCACGATCATCAGGGGCACCGCGTAAATCAAAGTCTGTTGGATCAGAAACGTCATGCCTGGTCGCCTCCTTCCTCCGTCTGGACCGTTACCGGCTCTGCCGGTTCCGTGGGTTCCTCCGCCGGTTCCTTCGGGGGTGCGGCGTCCGCCGCCGGGGCGGCAGTCTCCTCCACATGGGCGTGGGGCTTTTTCTTCCGGGACAGCATCATGCGGATGGCCAGGGAGAAGGCGGACAGATACACGATGACGGAGATGATGACATCGGTGATATACTCGTTATAGGCCGTCAGGTTGGTCAGCTGCAGACCCACGATGTTCAGCATGGCCATGAAGATGCCGGTGAAGATCACCGCGATGGGGTTGTTCAGGGCCAGCAGGGCCACGGGAATGCCGTTGAAGCCCACGGCGGGCAGGGCCTGATAGGTGGACCAATAGAACTCCGTGTTGCCGGAGAGCCAGTACAGGGCCGCGCCGGCTCCGGCCAGAGCACCGGCGATGGCCATGGACAGCACGATGTTGCGCTTGTCCCGGATACCGGCATAGCGGGCGGCGTGACGGTTGGCGCCGCAGGCCTTCAGCTCATAGCCCAGGGTGGTCTTGTTCATCAGGATGTACATGGCGATGGCGATGACGATGGCAACGAGAATGCCGCCGTTGACCTGGGAGCCGGGGAAGATGGCGTCCAGCCCCAGCTTGGGGGTGGCCACGCCGTTGAAGGTGGTCTTATAGATATAGCCGGACTTGGTGCTCTCGACCATATTCTTGAAATTGCTGATGTCGAACATCCAGGTCACCAGGTTGGCGGCGATCCAGTTGGTCATGATGCACGCCAGTACCTCGTTGATGTTCAGCAGGGCCTTCACCAGGCCGGGAATCGCGCCCCACAGAGCGCCGGACAGGCACCCGGCCAGGAAGGCCAGCACCCAGATAACGCCCGCGGGCACCGCGCTGGAGGGAATGGACAGGGCCACCATCAGGGTGACCATGGTGGAGATCAGATACTGGCCGGGGGCGCCGATGTTAAAGAGGCCCGTCTTGAAGGCCACGGCCACGGAAAGGCCCGTCATAATCAGGGGCGTGGCCCGGAACAGCATGTTGCCCAGGTTCACGGCGTTGAAGCCCCAGGTCAGGGTACCGGCGGCGTCGCGGCCGGTGCTGAAGATACCGGCGAAGATGATGCGGATGCCGTCCCATGCGCCGCTCAGGGAGATCTTCTCGTTGCACAGGCCCACGATCAGAACGGCGATGCCGCCCACCAGAAGACCCGCCACAATGGAGATCAGGGATGAGAGCACCTTTTTGGTGCCGTCTTTTTCGTAAAGCGCTGCCAGTGCGTTCTTTTTCATGCCTGGTCACCTCCCATATCGTCCCGCTTGGCGCCGGACATATACAGGCCCAGCTCGGCCACGGTGGTGGTTTTTGGATTCAGCTGGCCCACAAGCTGGCCCTCGTACATCACCAGGATGCGGTCGGACAGGCTCATGACCTCGTCCAGCTCCAGGGACACCAGCAGCACCGCCTTGCCCCGGTCCCGCTCGGCCACCAGCTGGCTGTGGATATACTCGATAGCGCCCACGTCCAGGCCGCGGGTGGGCTGCACCGCCACGATCAGGGACTTATCCCGGTCCACCTCGCGGGCGATGATGGCCTTCTGCTGGTTGCCGCCGGACATGCTGCGAGCGATGGTCACGGGCCCCTGGCCGCTGCGCACGTCGTACTGGTCGATGAGGTGCTGGGCGTATTCCCGGACGGCGGCGTTCTTAATGAAGCCCGCCTTCTGGAACTGCGGCTCCAGATACCGCTGGAGCACCATGTTCTGCTCCAGGGTGAAGTCCAGGATCAGGCCGTGCTTGTGCCGGTCCTCGGGAATGTGGCTCATGTTCTCGCCCCGGCGGCGGATGGAGGTATGGGTGATGTTCTTGCCGCACAGCTCCACGGTGCCGCCGGTGATCTTATCCAGGCCCGTCAGGCCCTGGACGAACTCCGTCTGGCCGTTGCCGTCGATACCGGCGATGCACACGATCTCTCCGGCCCGGACCTCCAGGCTCACGTCGTGAACGGCGTCCCGCTTGTGCTGGTGGGAGGCCACGCACATGTGCCGCACCCGCAGAACGGGGTCCTTGGGCTGGGCAGGCTCCTTCACCACCTGCAGCTGCACCGGGCGGCCCACCATCATGTTGGACAGCTCCTGCTTGTTGGTGTCGCAGGTGTTCACCGTGCCCACATACCGGCCCTTGCGCAGAACGGTGACCCGATCCGCCACGGCCATGATCTCGTTGAGCTTGTGGGAGATAAACAGGATGGACTTGCCCTCCTTGGTAAGGCTGCGCATGATGTCCATCAGCTCGTCGATCTCCTGGGGAGTCAGAACGGCGGTGGGCTCGTCGAAGATGAGGATCTCGTTGTCGCGATACAGCATCTTCAGGATCTCCACCCGCTGCTGCATACCCACGGTGATGTCCTCCACCTTGGCGTCCAGGTCCACCCGCAGGCCGTACCGCTGAGACAGCTCCTGGACCTTCTGCCGGGCCGCCTTTTTTTGCAGGAAGCCCAGCTTGGTATCCTCCGCGCCCAGGATGATGTTGTCCAGGACGGTGAACACGTCGATGAGCTTGAAGTGCTGGTGCACCATGCCGATGCCCAGCGCCGTTGCGTCATTGGGGTCGTTGATCTTCACCGGCTTGCCGTTTTTGCGGATCTCGCCCTCCTCCGGCTGATACAGGCCGAACAGGACGGACATCAGCGTGGACTTGCCTGCGCCGTTTTCGCCCAGCAGGGCGTGGATCTCACCCTTGCGCAGCTGCAGGGTGATGTCGTCGTTGGCCTTGATGCCGGGAAACTCCTTGGTGATGTGAAGCATTTCGATCACATACTGGGGAGATTGCTCCATGCCGCCACCTACTTTCTCTCATTTTCCTGCCCGCTGCAATCGCTTCCGCCAGCGGACAATGTAACAAGTTTATTATAACGGTTGCGGTCGGGAATTGCAAGAACGAACCGGAAAAATAGATGTTTTTTGCATCCTTTTGCATCCGGACGAAAACATCGCCGCTTGACAACCTATCGTTCGGTAGCGTAATGTAATAGACGTCATGCATTACTTCAGGTTCTATAATAAATGTTGGGGTCAGGTGATGAACCTGGCCCCAACATTTATTATAGAACCTTTTTCTCTATCACGTCAGTTTGGCTCAGCCGGAGGGGTTTCATTTTTCCTGTTCTTTCAGCAGGGAATTGGGCGATATCTCAAGTGTTACGCCGCCCATACCAAGGGTGGTTTTGATCCCGATGCCGCAGAGAGTGGAAAACACCAGCAGCAGCTTCCACACCTCCTGCATAGGCGCGCTGAGGGCGGAGGAGAGTGTCAGGTGTCCCGAAAATCCGGGGATTCTTGCGGATTTCAGCGTATAGCGCCCCGAGCGAAGCTGATAGTCTGTGATGCGGACGCCGCGCTCCAATGCGGCTGCCGCATCCTCGTCATCCAGCGAATACTCCGGAAACCATGCGCTCCATTTGGCCAGCAGACTCCTCAGCAGCAGCCGCTCCTGGGGAAAGATCACATAGCTGCCGTCCTGCTTGAAGGAGCTGGTGGTGTGAAAGCGTATGGTGACCCGCGAGGGCAGCCGCAGCTCCCTGGCGTACAGAACAAACTCCTGCGCCGATGCAAAGCACCGCTTGTCCAGCAGAGCGGCCTGCAGCGTTGTTTGGCGCAGCGCAATGCAGGAAATGCTCTCCAGCACGGGCTCCAGCAGCTCATACAGCTCCCCTTGAAATACACTGACGACCCATAGGGTCCGGTTTTCCGCCTTATCATAGCGGATATACTGCGAGAGGGGTTTTTCTCCCTGCTCATGCAGCTGCCGGCCGATATCCTCCGGAAGCTGCTCCAGAAGCCAGCCATATAAGCGGTAAGCCATCATAGACGGAATGGGGGCCCCATCGGCAGAGCGCAGAGCGAAGCAATATTGTCCGATCACCGCACAGACACCTCGCAGATTCCGTAGGGATACATTTTCCCGTTCCACTGGGTGTATTTCATCATATGGGGCGACATCCCCCACCCCTCGTCATATTGATGGTAATGTCCCCGGAAGGTGCGGTGCATATATGCAGAGACCTCATGCAGCGCCTGCTCCTCTCCATAGTAGGGATAGGCCAGCGATTTGGAAAAGAAGCCTGCGCCGCCGCCGAGGATCAGGCAGTGATTCATTCTGCCCGGAGCCGCCCCTTCCGGCAGTGCAAAGCCGCAGGCGTAGGTTTCCTCATAGTATCGGTCAAACGCCTCGATGGCGTCCATAATGGACCCGCCCGTCAGCTGTCCGTGCAGGACGGATCGATCCAGCGTCAGAGAAAAGCGGATCCTTGTTCCCGGAGCCACTGCCTCGCAGCACAGATTGATGGCATTGACCTCCCCGCCGAATGCCGTGTCTCTCTTTCCGGTCAGCGTCATGGCGTTGTTGGGGATGGGTTCGCTGTCGGAAACAAGCACACCCCGCAGAAGGCTGCTCACGGCGTCCAGGCGCGTTTTTCCTTTGCTGTCGCGGGCAAAACGCAGGGTGTTCAGATATTCCCGCTCCGGAATACCGTCCTCCTTGCTGTAGTCCCGCCAATTCCGGGTGCCCAGTATCCCCTGCTCCTGCATGGCCTGATACAGCAGGACCGTGCGCAGGGCGCCCTTGACACTGCTGCCGGGAACATAGGGACGGAAGGCATTGTCGCGCATAAATGCCTGAATATTCTTCAGACTGTGTTCCGCGTCCAGCGCATCGCCTGCCGGCAGGTCGTAAACGCAAAGCGCCCGGATTCCTGCCTCGTCCAGTCCGCACTCCTGCCGGAGGAAGCTGTGGAGGTTGGTGCTCCCGCCCAGAATAAACCGCTCATAGCTGTCGGCCAGATCCTTTTCCGCCAGAAAGTGAATAAACCGATTGCGGTGCAGCACAGAGACCCGATTGCTCCTGCGGTTATAGATATACTCCGTGCGCTGATAGCTCTGACCGCTGCCGACAAACAGCGGAGACCGCACGGTCAGGATCAGCTCATACTGCTGAAGCTGTTCCAGCTTTCTCATACGGACACGCCCAAAAGAAGCGGCTTGCTGAAGCGATACACCGGATGGTCCTGCCTGGCCGCCAGATAGAGAGCTCCGCCGAAGCGCCGCCGCACCACAGAGCCTGCCGTCAGGAAGAATTGCTCTCTCTTTTTCTGCCCCGATGGCGCAAAGGAGTCGGAGCTGACAAATCCGCCCCGTCTGGTCAGCGTGTAGGACGCATCTTCCATGGTGCGCTCCAGTTCCTCCTCATCAGGAAGCGCCGTGGTAAGCAGCAGATAGGCGGGAGCATCCCGGCAAAGCGCCCGGAACAGCCACGCTGTCTGCTCATCGAAGGGTTCATTCAGATAAATCTCATCATCTACCGTAAACTTTCCGTAGCCGGAGCTAACCTTTCCGCCGATGCCGCTCAATCCCAACGCACGCATCAGTGTGCGCAGCCATGCGGCATCATCACTTTCAAGCCCTGCCAGCACATACAGGCCGCAGTCCTCCGCAAAGCGAAAGGCGCCCACATGATAGGGGAGCGTGTCCTGCCCCTCAAAAACGGCGGCGCGGGTGCTGTCCATGGGAACACCGAAGCACTGTTTTTTCCGGCCGGCATCGAACAGCCCCTGGCCGCGCATACAGGCGAGATAGTCCGCCATGTCCTCCACGGCAATATACGCCAGGTTTTTCATAGCCTTGCGTTCTGCCCCCGCAGTATGACCGTCCGTCCGGGCAGTCAGAAACGGGCGGGGCAGATAGTACCGCTCGCCGCACCAGGGCATGGCGTCGGAGAGAAACAGCTGATCCTTTTGGGCTTTTTCAATCAGCGCTTCCACGCCGCTGTTGCCATACAGCGTCCGCGCCGTATGGCAGAGGGCTGAAAACAGCGTATCCGCGCAGAAGTGATCCTCCGAGGTGTAGAGCGAAAGCGCACTGTCCGAAGAGCCAAAATGGCAGGGCGTGTGAAAGCTCAGCTTAAACAGGAAGTAATTCATACGCCTCTACCTCCTTGAAAAGGGCACACAGAGGTTCAAGCTCCACAGAGGTTTCAAAAGGCTCCAGCCGGAAATCACACAGGCTCACCCGGCCGCTTCCGCGGGAGCCGTGGCCGCCCAGATAGTCCATCTGCAGCAGCTTCATCCCCTTGGCCAACAGGGCAAAATCCTCGGCGGTCTGCCCCGCATCCTCCACATCGTACACAATGCTGACGGCAAAACGGGTGCCTGCCACCACGCGCTCAATAAAGCGGGGGTTTGCAACGGAGGTGGCCCGATTGATGGCGTTTTCCGCCTTGACCTCGGTGATATGAACACGCTCCATCTCCTCTGCATTGGCCACAAAGCAGTCGGCGAACTGCAGGCGGGCGCGGTGCACCGGATTGGCGCTGCCGAAAAGGCGCTTGATGCGTCCGTCATCCTGATCAAAGTCGGGCATACGCTGGATATCCTTGCTGAGACTTCTGGCCAGAAGGGAACGCAGCTTGCCCTTCAGGCTGCTGCCGGGGATCATAGGCAGTCCGGTCAGCGGATCGCGCACCACCTGGCTGTCTACTGCGCCGATGGCGCTGAAGGCATTGCCTGCGCCGATATGCAGACCGGTGCGCACCACCAGGCAGCAGCGGATGATCATTTTTCCGTACATAAGCCTTAACCCTCCTTCATGTGCAGAATGAAGCGATGGTATGCCACCAAGGCTTCCATATAATGGGCGAAGTCCATCAGCTTAGCCCGGGAATCACCCAATCCCTTTATATACTCCAGAAGCTGCGCGCGCTCCAAAAACAGCTTTACCGCATCGTCGCGCCCCGCCTCATAGACCATGCGGATCCGCAGTGCGATCAGCCCCGAGGCGCTTTCCTCGGAAATGGTATCCGCCGTGCGCAGGTTTTCCCGATTATAGATCTCCGACACCAGGCTCAGCAGATTGCGGATCTTGTTGGTGCTGATCTTGTTCCGTTCATCATACAGCGAGCGGATGACCCGCTCCGCCTCGTCCACATAATTTGCAGGCAGCGGCCTGGCAGTGACCTGGCGGGGCGGGCGCGATGCATTGCGGTTTGGCTGCCTGCCCTGGCTGTTTCTGTCATTGTAGCCCATCCTTCTACCCCCTCTTTCTGTTTCGATACACATAGATGCAGATGGCCGTGAGAAGCTCTCCCCGGTCGGCGCTGTTCAAAGCCCAACGGTACATATCCTCCGAAAAGCGCTTATAGCCGGGGTAATTGGGCGCGTTTCTTTTCGGCTCCAGTCTTGCAAGCAAGTAGGCATAGCGCGCCAGAGCGATTCCGCCCCCAGCCTGCGCCTGACGCAGAAGCTCCATCAGGCGATAAAGAAAGGCCGTGCCGTGTTCGCTGTCGCCGGAGGAAAAATATCGCTCCAGAGTGACCAGCTTTTCGCCGCAGATCCGTTCCAGATAGGTATCCCATGGGTAGCAGTGTCCGTCTCCTGCAGCAAAGAGGGCGATGCCGTCCTTATGCGGCAGGCTCTTTGCCTCATCCTCCAGCCCGGCGGTGAGAGAAGCGGCCTGACGGATGGGGAAATGATCCCCATAGATGCCGATCCCGGCGCTGATGGTCAGCGCGCCGCAGGTATAGCGGCGCAGAGCCTCCCGGATCCGCCGCGCCCCCTCCAGCACATCCGTCCATGCGCCCACCAGGAACACATCGTCGCCGCCGGAATAGACCACGGCCACCTGCAAGGCCCGGCAGTGCTCAAATTCCCCGCTGAGGATGGGATTGATATAGCCCTTGAAAAACAGCGACATCTGCCGGGAAAACGCCGCCGTGCGGGACAGCGTGACAAAGTGCTGGCGCTTCACCGGATCGCTCTCCGCGGCGCATTCGTAGCCGGAGACAAAGGACTGCCCCAGATTATCCACATCCATGCGGCACACGCCCAGGCGGGTCACACCCTCCGAGGCGCCGGCCAGCGCCGCCATGCTGTTGTCGGCGGCGTAATCGCCCACATAGATGCGGGTGCTGCAGCGCCGGCCCGCGCAGAAGCGATTCTTCGTATAGACGCGCGCCACGCCCTCGCCTGTGAGAAGCTGTCTTGCCCGGGCCTCATTGGTAAGGATAAAGGACAGCTCACCCTGGGCGGCGGGCAGTGTGAAGTCTGCACCGGCCGCATCGCGGCTGACCACATACACATCCTGTCCCTGGATTTTCCGGGACAGACTCTCGAACAGGGCGCACCAGAGGCAGATGCAGGTATCCTCCTCCCCGTCGCGCAGGGCGTCTGTCCTGCCGCAGATCCGGCATTCCCGCTGGCCGGGGTCCTGATGGCTCTGATTCATCCGGCGAAGCTGCTGCACCGAATAGCGGTGCAGCTTCTTTTTTGCCACCTGATGGCTCACCCGGTGGAACATCGCCTGATAGGGGGCCTCCTCCGCCGGGGTGTTGGTCAGATCGTTGGCGCTGCAGGGGGTATAGCCGTCTGCCAGATACAGCCGCACGCCAAACTGCTCAATGAGGAAGTCGTTGAAGCGGGTGTTCCACGCCTGGATGGCCCGGACGGTCTTTTCCGTGTTGGGCAGCAGCACATAGCAGTGCCCGCCGCCGCTGTAGAGCAGATTGGCCCGGCTGAGGCCGCACAGCTGCAGCAGCTCGTCTATGTAGTGCTCCATGCACAGCTCCAGAAAGAAGGAGCGGCTTCGCAGGGACTTCAGCGCATTCCTGGTGGACACGCTGTAGATAAACTTCTGGATGCCGGAAAAATCGGCGGAATAGAGCAAAAACGCCTGCTGCAGGCGGAAGCTCTGCTCCTGCTGCACCAGGGCGGTGAAATAGTCCGTTTCGCCCCGATCCAGCAGATACTCGCTGATGCACGCCCCCACGGCGGCAGTGACCTTGCTGTGGTCATACAGGGAAATGTCGGGACTTTCCCCGGTGTTGGTGCTGGAGGGTACGGTGCTCATACAGCTCTCCCACACGGACAGCAGGGAGTTGAGCCACTCCTCCTGCGGCGGCAGGGCGGAAAGCTCCCGGCGCAGGGTCAGCAGGATCTGCTCATAGTCGCCGGCGGAGAGGCGGAAGGACCCGTCCAGCGGCAGACGAAGGCGGCCATCCAGGGCGTGGGGCGGCAGGGTATGCCCCGGATGCTCCCCGTTGAGATGGGTGAACACCGGCGACAGGGGCAGATAGCGGTCAAACTGCGTTTCGTCGCCGGTCTGCCGCCGGTCGGCAGCCGCGGCGATGTTGTCGGCAATGCAGGCGATGGCGGCAAGGGGGTCGCAGTCCTTTGCCTGACGAAGCTGGGCGGCGTGGTGATAGCGGATGCAGTCCAGCACGGCCTTGGCCTGTCCGTAGCCGTCGATGTCCCGGACAAAGCGATATCCGGCCTCGCCGTGCCGCCCGTCGGAAATACCGGCGCGGTAGACCGCCTTGCCCACATCATGGAGCAGACAGCCGAAGGTGGCTTGTACGGTTTGCGGGTTCATGAGGATCCCTCCTTTCCAAGGGGTCGTCCCCTTGCGGGGTGTAAGTTGTTTCCGCACAATCAAGGTGACCCAGGCATGCGTTCTGTTACCGTCCCCTTGCGGGGTGTAAGTTGTCTCTGGCGGGAGGGGCAACGCCGCTGCCTCTGGCGAGTTTTCGTCCCCTTGCGGGGTGTGAGTTGTTTCAGGAAATCCAGGACAGCGGCGACGAGCCGTTTTGGTTCTCGTCCCCTTGCGGGGTGTAAGTTGTTTCAGCAATAGTATACAACATCTCCGTGGAATGGTCAACTGTATTTGTTCAGCTTTAATAGGACGTCCCATCAGCTGACCAAAATCCGCCGCGTTTCCACGGCATTCTGCGCGGCTGACAGGCCATTTTACGGTGCGAAGGTGGGTGCCTCCGCACCGCAGGGCTCAATACTGCTTCTGAATATAGCGGATGATGCGCTCATAGATGTGGAAAACCTCCGGGTCGCAGGCGGGGAACAGCAGGAGAATGCACCGCTCGATCAGCGAAATGATCTGCTCCGGCGTTTTGCCGCACGCCGCCCGGATCTCGTCCGCCGTCACCGCGCACAGGCGGTGGGCCAGACCGTTGCGCACCTCCTTCAGATCGGCATAGCAGCGGAAATAGGTTTTGGTTTCCTCCGGCTGTGTGGACAGGATGTCCAGTATATCGTCGCAGAACGGCGTGCTCAGATCGGACGGGCGGCATTCCCACGTCCCCGTCACATAAAGCCGGTCGTACAGCTCCGGCAGCTTTTCCTGCATCAGGCCGGGCTCGATTTTCATGCGCCCCCTGTACTTCGATTGCACATGGGTCAGATCATACCCATAACGTTCGGGCAGAAGCTGATTCAGCAGCGTTTCCTGCAGGCGCAGGGTCAGCGGCTCCATGTGCAGCACAAATTCCGTGTAGCTGTGGGAGCAGAGCAGATTTTTCATCAGCAGCGCATACTCGCAGATGTCCTGATGCGTGGGGGCGGCCTCCGGCAGATACAGCTTCAGGCTCAGCCCGTATCCCCGCACGGCTTTCCGGGCCTCCTCCGGCAGCAGGTCATTGCGATAGGCCATGTGCTTCACCAGGGCCATCAGCTCCTCCGACAGAGGCGCCGGGCGCATTTCCGCAACGCCCCGGAAGCACCGCTGATTCAGCAGCGCCTCCACCTGCTGCCATTGATTCTTGCGGCGCACGGAGAACATCTCCGGCTCAACGCAGCGGTTGGGCGCGCCCTCCTGCTCGTCCTCATTGCACTCGATCTCCAGGTCGATGTCGTAGTTTTCGCTGTCGTTGGTGCGAACGGTGGTGCCGGCCTTTTTCTCCGGCGTTTTCACCTGTATGCCCCGGGCGTGATAGCGCAGCTCCAGCACCATCTGCGACAGCAGCATCTGCATCTGGGGCGTGCCGGAGGTGATGTTCACCAGGATCTCCGCATCCGCATACTCGCGGCTCAGCCGGTTCATCACGTCGTGGAGCGGCTGGTCCAGCTCGTCCATATCGGAAACATCGCTGACGGAAAGATCCTGCTCCAACACCACCGGAGCGTAGCCGTCCCAATGGGACTTGAGGTGGAAAAACACCTTTTCATAGCGTTCGTCCGCCTCCGCCAGCTTTCGCACCTCGGGCGTAAACAGCAGGCAGACCACCTCGGGGCGGTAGTGGCGCAGGATGTGCAGCATAGCGCCGTCGCGCTCACCGCGAATGGGATCGGTGGTCCCTAAAAAACTCAACAATACCTGCCTGCGCGTGGTTTTCTTTTTCATGATGCAGCTCCTCCCTGCTGTTATCAATTTCTCCGAACCTGCCGCCTGTATAGTATACCATGGTTGTATGTGTATCGCAACTGTCGTTGGCATTTATCCGTTAAAAATGCCGGATAGAGATCAAGGCGTATCCGGATACATTTCGTCTCCGCACGGCCGTCCGCGCCCGGTGCTTTCGCATAATCTGCCTGGGAGTGCAGATACTACCTTTGCCAATATTCAGTTACAAAGGGAGTTATCATATGAAAGCAACCGGAATCGTGCGCCGCATCGACGACCTGGGACGGGTGGTCATTCCCAAGGAGATCCGCCGCACCATGCGCATCCGTGAGGGCGACCCGTCACAGATAACATTGGCACGGTGGCAGCGTTTCAGCTTCGCCATGCTGGATCTGGCAAAACGGCAAGGCTGGAACTAATACATAATGTCGAGACGGCCCGACTCATGTCATTTGCATGAGTCAGGCCGTCTTTTACCACCAATATCCGGAATGTTTTGGCGTTTTTTCATCCTTTGCTTTTGCGTGATCTCGTTTTCCCAGAAGCTCATCCTCTCGGGATATGGTCGGATCGTACCAATCCGCTTTTGCGTTTGCCCACTCCTGCCATTCAGAAATATCTTCATCCAGATGGGCTACTTTATACGCTGATATGTAGCGGCGAATCTTGCAAGCGGTGTCATAGTCATCAGCAATATTAGCCAGCGCAAGAGTGCGGTCGACCTCTGTATTATACCGCTTGCGGCGTTCTTCCTCCCTGCGCGCATCTTCCTGACGTTTGCGTTCAGCCTCTTCCCGCGCAAGTCGCTGCTGTCGCAATCCCTCAGCAGCCGCATAGAGCTCCAACATCATGTCGCCCAAACGGTCTTCCAGTTGATATGCTTTACAATCGCGGAAGCTTTTCTGGTTGTTGATCTTGAGACAAAGACGGCCGTTGTATTGGTAGTCGTACTTGCTGATCTGGGGCCTTGATGCATAGGAATACTTCCGGCGCTTTTCTTCGTATTCTAAAAGTTGGCGGTTTTCCTCTTTTGTCGGGATGTGATTGATTTTATCCTGTGACTCAGAGAAAGAAACACAAACAGTTTCCCCATTAACAGCAAACTCCAGATTATCAGTAAGCTTGCAGCCCAACGGTTCCATTGCTTTGATCAGGGCGTCTATGATGCGGTAGGCACGTGGAATAGAAGTGTTGGATATCGTGTTTGCTAAAAACGGTGGTGCCGGTGTATTGCGCGGCCGCCATTTGTCATTGGCATTGCGGTTTTCTTGCTTTTTCCATTCCGCAATCACCTTCCGGTGGGCAATGATTTTGGAATGCATACGTTCGTTTTCATCCGGCAAAAGAATTTGTGACGCAACTGCCATCACAACAGCACGCTCTTCATCCCCCAGAAACTCAAGAACATTTTGGTTTGTTTCAGATGGTGGAGTGTATCCTGTTTGTGCGCCGATTTTCTTTGCAGTCTTGGTGCTTTGAGGTAACGGTGTCTTTGCAACAGGCTTTCCAGCCCTGAGTTTTGCCCAATACCCCTGTGACGGAGTTGGGATCTCAAGGGATTTGCACACCTTATGGATGGCAACGTCTGACACTTTGTATTTCTTTGCGACCTCTGTCACCGGGGCAGCCCAGACCTCCTTGTAGAGTGTTTCTCGGTCATAGACATTGTAAGTTTGGCCCCATTGTTTGATGGTTTCTGGTTCCTGAAATAGTTCCGCAACCACGTCAACTTTATGCGTCTCGTCGGGTACCTGTTGTTCCTGTACTACGGTTGACGATACAGAGAGTTGCCGTACCTTTTCCTGTTGATCAGAGAGTTTCTTGTTTGGATCAGATCCCGGTTCGGGCTTCTCCCCCTTGGGCAAAGAGACTTCCTTTACGAGCGAAACGACTTTATCAAACGGCTTTTTCAGCGCAGTCTTTTCCACAGGTTTCCCAAAACTTATTTTTGTCCAATATCCGGACGGTGGAATTGGAATATTAGCCTCTTTGATCTGCTTTAGAAACTGCGAATAGGGAATATCATATTTCTTCGCTGTTCCGGCGGCGGAGATTTCCCAGATCTCATCATATAGCTGCTTCCGTGTCAATCGAATGACTGTCATTTGCACAGTTGACACCTCCTTTCTTTTTGAGCCTTGGACTGTCTGGTCTTGCGGGGGAATGACTTTCTCTGTAGCAAGCGTATTGGGTTTCGTACCATCATCGTTTTCCGCCATTATGGAATTCTGTGGTTCTAATGGCTTTCCGATGAGCGCACAAAATTGTTTGATCCCTCCTATTCTTCTTTTTCGCTTAATAGAAAAACCAGATCCCGCTTCAAGTCCTCAAATTGAGAAATGATCCGACTCAGATTCTTTTCGATCCCTTCCACCTGGATCTCGTTAATTTTGCCGTGGTTATAAGCAATCAATCTTTCTGGAATGATGGAGTAGCTCCAGCTTTCACGGTAAGCGTCTTCATTCTTTACGGCAAATCCGATTGGCAACACATTGTTTCTCATGCCGAGTGTCAACAAGTTCGTAGAGATCCCGAGATAATCCGCTGCGATTTTGATAGTGATCTTAGACATAGCTCTGATTTCATCATCTGTATACTTTCCCATGCGTTCACCTCCTTCTAAAAGTCATTCTATGGACAAATAATTTGCCATTGTTGCTTTCATTGTACAGATTTCGTGTCAGTTTGGCAAGGCTTCTCCGAAAACTTGATTGAGCGGAAGACCACGCAAGAGCGTAGAACGAGAATCACTTGAAGTCCTGTAAAATACAAATTGAACATTTGCGGTTTACATTAGCGCCGTGGGAGCAGTTTTGTTTCGGAATGATGGATTTATCCAAGCGGCCGGGGTGGAAACTGCTGTGATCCCGGATACTTATAGTTTGTTTTGTTGGCGCTGTCATTGAACTGCTGGTTGAATTTGATGACAGCATTGTAAATTGAAGAAATACGCAAAATTCCAGAAAGTGAATATTGACTTGCTTTCGGGAGTACAATATAATGAGGTCAAGAAAACTGCGTAATTACGCAAAATTCCCGAGTGAGGTATGGGTATGATTGAACGGAAAAAATATCTGGAACGGCTCATCGCAAGAAAAGAAAACGGTTTAGTGAAGGTCATCACCGGCATCCGGCGGTGTGGAAAGTCCTATCTGCTGTTCAATATCTACAAGAGCTATTTGAAATCCACCGGTGTGGAGGACGAGCAGATCATCTGCCTTGCGCTGGACGATGACGAAAACATCCAGTACCGCAATCCGCTGGAGTTGGGCAAATACATTCGTAGCATGACCACAGATGAGAGCAAGACCTATTATGTGTTCCTCGACGAGATCCAGAAGGTCGTAACCATTCAGAACCCCTACATTCAGGGCGCGGAGGATAAGATCGGCTTTGTGGACGTGGTCCTCGGCCTGATGAAACACGATAATATTGACGTGTATGTGACGGGCAGCAACTCGAAAATGCTGTCCTCGGATATTTTGACCGAATTTCGCGGGCGCGGCGATGAGATCCGGGTCAATCCCCTGTCTTTTGAGGAGTTTTACCACGCCTACGAGGGCGACAAGCGGGACGCTTGGCAGGAGTATTATACTTACGGCGGCCTGCCCCTCGTGATGATGAAAAAGAGCCACGAGGAAAAGGCAAAGTACCTGCAATCCCTGTTTGATAAGATTTATCTTGGCGACATCATCGAACGGAACAAGATCTTGCACGATAAGTCCGTTTTAGATGATATTCTGAACATCATTTCCTCCTCGGTCGGCTCCCTGACCAACGCGGGTAAAATTGCCAAGACCTTCCGCAGCGAGCGGCAGGTCAACATCAGCGATGAAACTGTCAGCCGGTATCTGGAGTTTTTCGTGGATGCCTTTATGATCTACAAGGCAGACCGCTATGATGTGAAGGGCAGAAAATATATCGGCTCGCCGCTGAAGTATTATTTCAGCGATGTGGGCTTGCGAAATGCCAGACTGAATTTCCGCCAGCAGGAAGAAAATCATATCATGGAAAACATCATCTATAATGAACTTCTGTGTCGTGAGTTCAATGTGGATGTGGGCGTGGTGGAGTACTGCTACAAGGATGAGCAGAAAAAGAGCAAGCGCACACAGTTGGAGATCGACTTTGTGGCAAACAAGGGGAGCCGCCGGTATTATATCCAATCTGCCTTGACCGTGGCGGACGAGGAAAAGCGGGCGCAGGAAGTAAACTCCCTCAACCGCGTGGGGGACTCCTTTAAGAAGATCGTGGTGGTGAAGGACAATATCATCCCATGGCATGATGAGAACGGGATCCTGTATGTGGGCATCGAGAAATTCCTGCTGGATGAAACAGCAATGGAACTGTGAGAGGGTAGCGAGGTGTTACTATGTTCTACAAAATGATCGAGACCAAGCGCAATGAGTGGTTGGCTTCGGAGACCTGCACAGTCAAGGCGGTCATTGACTACATCGTAAAAACCGGGCAAATGCGCGATGCGCAGGTTGAGGCAATCAGAACCTATCTGTTTTTAAAAATCGCGTGTGGCTGCAAGCCTTTAGCAGAGCTGTTCTGCGAGGGGGCGTTCAATACGCTGGATCTGGATGATTCGGAGGTATCGCACAGCACCCGTGAATACCTCAAAGTAAACAAAGCTGCTGCAGCACTGTTTGAATACGCCTGCCTCACCAACGATGCAGGAGAGCAGGTCTCTCCCAAGCTGGAACAGCAAATCCGCAAAGAACCGGAAAGCATTGATTGCCATGCGTTCTTCCACAAAGCCTTTTATGATTTATCTTACACCGACTACCTGTTCAGTCTCCCCATGGGCGCAGGCAAGACCTAAGAAGCCCTTCAAGCCCATTGAAATCAGCGAGGAGGGGCTGGAACTGATCGAGTATCTGAGCCTTGACTGCACCGCCGCTGACGACGCGTGGCACTCCGATAGCGAGATCAAAATCGACAAGCTGGGCTATGTCGTCCGCAACGGCGAGAAAACCAAGGAGTTCTGGGACGGAGCTATCCGCAGCGAAAAGAAACCGCTTAGATTGAAGATCCGTAACATCTGCGGAGATGAAACCATGTGGGAGATTTGATATTATAAATCTTTGGAAAAGTAAGGACTGAGGGAGTTTTACTCCCTCAGTCCTCACTTTTTATACTTCTCCCTTAAGCTCCCATGACCGCCGCGGGCAATATCCTCCTGTTCCTCCGGCGTCCAAACCTTCCATTCCGCGTTCTCTTCTCTCAGGTCCAGCAACATGAAGCCCTTGTAGTTGGCAGCCGCATCAAAGTCCAAATTCCCTCTGATATTCTGTCGCCATGCCGTACTGTTCGGCTCCGGCAGAGACACCTGCTCGACATCATAGGTTTCCAGTTCCCCAAAGATATCGATCTCCCGCAGGAAATCCGATGCGGAAATTTTTCCTTTGAGATACCTCCCTCTGACCTTGACCGCTGCACTGATCCATTCCTGATAGCGAGCGTCGCTCACAGGCTTCAGCCGATCCCGCTGGTCTGGCGGAGCGTCCTCATAACGGTTTCGTCGTTCTTCCATCCTATGTCGCAGAACATTGTATATTCGCAGTGCCTCATCCAATGCCGCACCATCCTTGCCCTTGAGTTTTGGCCCCAGCGCCTTGCAGGACAGTCCGTCGATCACACGGTCGCAGTAGTGCGTTTCCGCAGAGGTTTTCGGAATGAAATACTGCCAGCAGCACTGATGCAGAGATCGCTGACGGAAATGAACAAACTTCTGGAACGGGTTGGGAATTTGAGCGAGAAGTATTCCTGCAAATGGATTCGGTGGCTGCCGGATTTCAGCCTGTTGGTGGCCCTCAAGTGGATCATGCTGGTACTGATCCTTGGCACGGCGGCACTGGCGGGGTGGTATGGCGTGGTAGCGATCCGCAGCCTGTCCCCCTGATCCCCGCCGCGGCTGGGCTGGCTGCTGCAGGGACACTACTGGATGAAGATGAGGACGCCGAGGAAAAGCGGCGGCGCATGGAGGCGAAGATCGCCGCCGAAAACTTCGGTGCGGCGCTCGGCTTCGCCGCGGGCGCGGCTATGGCTGTGAAAGAAAAATTGGATGAACACGCCGCACAAGAGAAACAGAAAAAGCAACAGCATGAGCAAACGATGGGAGGACTATGACGGCAGACATCGAGTATAAAGTCTTGAAAGCAGAGGAAACTATTGGAAAAGGAGCGTGATGCGTTTGGAAATCAATGTCCATGATGACCGTAAGATCGTAGAGATATGGCTCAGCCATTCGGAACAGGCAGATGCCGCTTTGCGTGAACAGCTCCGTCCAATCTATCAGGAATACAACGGCAAAAAATACACCGTAGCAGTCTTTCGGTCCGGCACGGAAGATCTGTATGAGCAGACCCATCAGCTCCTGCTCTACAATCGAAACCGTGCGGCAGAGCTGGAAGCGAAACAGCAGGCACTGGTGATGGAATAAAAAGCGCAAGCGGTATCGGTACTGACCGATACCGCTTAGTCAAACCGATGAAACGAGATGCGATTTGCGGTTGCTTTTATAAAAAAACCGTGATACAATATTATCTGCAAAGTGAAATCAATAGACAGAACAATCTTGATAGAAAGGCGGTGTGCCTATGAGTGGACTCCTTCCACAACACGGCGAAATTCTACTGTACGACAACGGTGCTGACAAGCAGTTCGTCAGCGTGGTGTTCAAGGACGAAACCTTTTGGCTGACACAGAGCGGCATGGCAGAATTGTTCGACTGCTCCGCCGACAACATCTCTCTGCACTTGAAAAACATCTATGCGGACGGTGAATTGGAGCAGGCGGCAACTACCGAGAAATTCTCGGTCGTTCGCAAGGAGGGCAGCCGCGAAGTGCGGCGCAGCATTGACCATTACGATCTCGACGCCATCATTGCCGTGGGTTACCGCGTGAATTCCAAAAAGTCCACCCGCTTCCGCCAGTGGGCGACGAAAACACTGAAAGAGTACATTCAGAAGGGCTTTGTACTGAATGACGAGATGATGAAAAATGGCCGTCCCTTCGGCAAAGACTACTTTGACGAGCTGCTGGAGCGCATCCGGGAGATTCGCGCCAGCGAGCGGCGAGCCTATCAGAAAATCGCGGACGTGTTTGAGCAGTGCAGCTATGACTATGACAAAAACAGTGAGACCACGAAAGCATTCTACGCCTTCATGCAGAACAAGCTCCACTTTGCCGTCACCGGCAAGACGGCGGCAGAGCTGATTTCTGAGCGGGCAACTCTGGACAGCCCCACCATGGGCCTGACTACATGGAAAGGTGCGCCGGACGGTAAAATTCTGAAAAGCGATACGTTGGTGGCCAAGAACTACTTAAATGAAAAAGAATTGAGCCGCTTGAATCGTCTTGTGACCATGTTCATCGACTACGCCGAGTTGATGGCCGAGGACGAGCAACTCATGAGTATGCAGGACTGGCTGGAGGAGACAGACCGGTTCCTCACCAACAACCGCCGCAAGGTGCTGGAGGGCAAGGGCCGCATCTCCCACGAGGCGGCAGTGAAAAAAGTAGGCACCATTTACGAGGAATTCCGCAAAAAGCAGGATGCCGACTACATCTCTGAATTTGACCGGCAGATCGCTGCATATCTGAAAGGTGACAAGCTATGATCGAACGCTTTGCCATAGCGGGCTACGCGCGCATTTCGGTGGACGAGGAACTGGATCGCGACAATGTGTCTATCGAGAACCAAAAGGCTATCATCGAAGATTTCGTGAAGCACCGCTTCCCCGACAGCACGCTGACCTTCTACGAGGATCGTGACCGCTCCGGCTATACCTTCGAGCAGCGGGAGGGTTATCAGGAAATGCGGCGAGGGCTGATGAGCCACAAGTACGACATTCTTATTGTCAAAGACTTTTCCCGTTTCTCCCGCCGCAATTCCCGCGGGCTGGTGGAACTGGAGGATCTGCGGGACGCCGGCGTGCGTATCATCTCCATCGGAGACAACATTGACTTTCCAAACGACGATGACTGGCTGAAAATTCAATTTCAGTTTCTTATCAACGAAATGCCGGTGACAGACACCAGCAAGAAGGTAAAGTCCGTCATCCGTCGCCGTCAGGCAGACGGCGCGTGGCTTTGCGCCGCGCCCTATGGCTACATTCTCAACAAACAAAAGCAGTTTGAGATCGTCCCCACGGAGGCGGAGATCGTGCGAGAAATCTTCCGGCTCTATCTGGACGGTTGGGGATATAAGAAAATCGCCAACCACCTGACAGATACTGGTGTGCCCACCCCTCGGATGTCAGAGCAGCTTCGCAAAGAGGCAGAGGGGGAGGAATCCCGCCGCACGGCGAAAAAGGACTGGGCTATTGTCACGGTGCAGGGTATTCTGGACAATGATTTTTACATCGGAACCCTGCGGCAGGGCAAGTACACCCGTGCCAAAATCAACGGTAAGGATGTAAAGCGGGATGAGTTGGAACACATTGTTATTGAACACCATCATCAGGCCATCATCGACTACCGCACCTTTGCCACCGTTCGCGCCCTGCGGGAACAGCGCTCTACCAACCACTACCGCGGGAAGAAAATCAATGACAATGTGTACTCCGGCTTTTTGGAGTGCGGTGACTGCGGCAGTCCCATGTTTGCTATGAGCCGCCGGGATCTGCGCCCCGCCTACACCTGCGGCACCTATCACCGCCGGGGACTGTCCGGCTGCACCAGCCACCACATCCGGGTGGACAAGCTGGACGAGTTGATGAAGCTGTATCTCAAAAAGGTAAAGGACAACTCCGCCAATATGCTGGAGCGTCTCAACGCCGACCTTGCCCACGAGCAGGAGGACATAAGTGAAACGGAACGCACTGCGGAGAATCTGGAAACCCTGCTGCTGGACGCACAGGAGGAACTGAAAGCCACCAAGCGCCAGCGTATCCGGGATATGGCGCGGCACCCGGAGCAGGAGGCCATTTTGGAGGAGACCTATGACGAGCTGGAGCATGACCTGATTCAGCGCATCAACGGCTTGCAGAATCAGCTGCAAATGGCGGCGGACAAACGCAACACCATTATCCAAGTGAACCGTGCGGCGAAAACCGCCATGGAGGTCTTTGATGACCTGCTGAGCAAGGAACATCTTGACCGCAAGGATCTACAGCTTATCATTGAGAAAATCAAGGTCTATGAGGATCATCTGGAAATTCGGCTGAAAGCCGACATTGACTGTCTGCTCCGCTGCGGAGAGCTGCCGCATGAGGAGGACTTCGTTGCCGCCATGGCCCGTCAGGGGGGCAACGTAAATTTTCCTGACGGCACGGGAGATATCTCAACCATTACCATCGTCCAAAGCGCAAAAATGCGTCCGGACAAGGTCTTTCGTGCCAATGTTATCAGCAACGGCGACCCGTTGGAGATCTACACCACCCGGGAGGGGGAGGTCATTTTCAAGAAGTATTCCCTGCTGGGGGGACTGGAGGACTTTGCGGCGCAGTTCTGCGACGCCCTCAACCGCACCAGCGGCTTCACCGCCGCCGTCACCGACCGGGACGCCGTGATCGCCATCACCGGCGCCGGAAAGCGGGAGCTGCTGGGCAAGTCCCTGTCCGAGGCTCTGTCCCGGGTCATGGAGGAGCGCCGCATCTACTGCTGCCAGGGCGCGGACCAGCCCCTGCCCGTCACCGACGGAAACGACCGCTACACCGCCGCCGTGGCCGCGCCCATTCTCTGCGAGGGGGACGTGCTGGGCCTGGTGCTGTTCCTGTCGGCGGAGGGCCAGGTCCCCGGCGAGGGGGAGTATAAGCTGGCCCAGACCGTGTCCGCCTTCCTGGGAAAGCACATGGAATCGTGAAAACAGACCGCCGGAGGCGCTGCCTCCGGCGGTGCTTTTTCAGGACTTTTCTCAGAAGGACACGGTCAGCAGCATCTTGAAGCGCTCCTGGCCATAGACCGCGTGGGGGATGTCCTTGGGCATAATCAGGGTCTGGCCCTCATGCAGCAGGAACTCCTGCCCGCCCACGGTGAAGCGGCCGGTGCCCTCCAGTACCGTCACCATGGCGTCGCCGCCGGCGGCATGGGTGCTGATCTCCTCGCCCTTTTCAAAGGCGAACAGGGTCATGCTCATCAGCTCATTCTGCACCAGGGTGCGGCTGATGATCTGACCGGCCTGATAGTCCACCTGTTCCCGCAGCTCCAGGGCGGTCTGCTTTTCGATATTCTTATACATGATACGCTCCTCCTTGTCCCATAGTTTGCCGGGACGCCTCATTTTTTATACACGATCCGCTGGATAAGCCGGACCGTGTTGTTGCCGACGTTTTCATAGCAATAGGGCTGACTGCCGGGGAAGGACAGGCAGTCCCGGTTCTCCAGGCGATAGGTCTCGCCGCCGGTGGTGACCTCCGCCGTTCCGGACAGGGAGGTGACATACACCCAGGAGCCGGGGACCCGGTCCGGCCCCTCATAGCGGCCGCTGATGAACAGGTCCAGCTGGAGGGACTCGCTGCGGGACTCCGGGTCAAAGGGGAACAGCCGGTAGGCGATGACCTTTCCGCCGCACAGCCGCTGTCCGGCCACGTCCACCGCCCGATACAGGGCCGTAGGCGGGTCGTCGTGGCAGGCGATCAGCTGCTCCAGGGGGACGTGCAGCCCCAGGGCCACCCGGCTGAGCACTGACACCGTGGGGTTGGCCAGGCCCCGCTCGATCTGGCCCCACATACTCTTGGACACCCCGGACAGCTCCGCCGCCCGGTCGATGCTGAGCTTCTGCGCTTTTCGGATGCGGTGGATGTTCTCTGCCACCGCCTGCTGGATGTCCATGGGCATTCCCTCCAATATCTTGAGCATTTCCGCCACTATATTACCGGATTCTGCCGCATCTGTCAAGGCCGGAGCCCGAAATCAAAACCTCCGGCTAAGCCTGAGGTCTGATCTGGCCCTGTAAGGGCCTATTACTGGCAAGTCCCTCAAAGAGCACCGAATTTTCTTCACGCACATTCTCTGCCCTACCGCCCGTAAACAGGCCATCACCGTCACAGTCAAGCTTTTGTTTGTCGTTGGTTTTATTACTTGTCATGAATTAGTCTCCTTGTTTTTGTAAGTCTTGGCCGACAAGCCTTTTTTCTTACTCTAACTCGGAGACTTTTTCTTGTCTACTCTTCCCCTCGCCATAGGCCTTCTGTTTCTCCCGGCAGAGCCGGGGGTTGACTTTATGAACCAAGCAAAAAAAGCGGACATCCGAAGATGTCCGCTTGTGTTGGCGCTACCTATTTTTCCGGGCCGTCTCCAGCCAAGTATCGTGGGCAGAAGCGAGCTTAACTTCCGTGTTCGGGATGGGAACGGGTGGACCCTCGCCCTAATAAGCACCAACTATATTGCAGCTGCTTTCGCAGTAACAACCATTATATTCACTTTTCCGCTCTCTGTCAAGAGAAAAATGGTGACCCGTACCGGATTCGAACCGATGTTAAAGGCGTGAGAGGCCTCTGTCTTAACCACTTGACCAACGGGCCATGTTCCGTCTCTATATCTCAATCAGCTTTCGCTGCCTGAAATCCTGGTACACCATCAGGGACTCGAACCCTGGACACCCTGATTAAGAGTCAGGTGCTCTACCAGCTGAGCTAATGGTGCATATCGCGCTGCACCCTCAAAACCGAACAACGTAACCGCGACTGTGAGTAAGGCTTGGATTGCCTGCATAATCGTAGGTCAAGCCCTCGGGCTATTAGTACCGGTCAGCTCCATACATTACTGCACTTCCACCTCCGGCCTATCAACCAGATCGTCTTTCTGGGCCCTTACTCCATAAAGGATGAGAGATCTCATCTTAGGGGGAGTTTCACGCTTAGATGCTTTCAGCGTTTATCTCGTCCGTACATAGCTACCCAGCTATGCCCTTGGCAGGACAACTGGTGCACCAGAGGTACGTCCATCC
>OJKY01000139.1_pt1 | contig 69847 bp, 54 predicted proteins | sample 1596571 | NCBI WGS metagenome assembly OJKY01 (sample SAMEA4350170, study PRJEB24818) | metagenome | biome: human; feature: gut; material: faeces | place: Denmark | collected 2013-09 | reverse complement strand
AACTGGTTCAGGAAGGCGAGGTACCGATGAGCCGCATCGATGATGCCGTAGCCCGCGTATTGCGCCTGAAATATCGCCTGGGTCTGTTCGACCATCCGTACTGGGACATCAAGAAATACGACAAGTTCGGTTCGAAGGAGTTTGCAGCCGCTGCTTTGCAGGCTGCCGAGGAATCGGAAGTGCTGCTGAAGAACGAAGACAACATTCTGCCGCTTGCCAAGGGTACGAAAATCCTGCTTGCCGGCCCGAATGCCAACTCGATGCGCTGCCTCAACGGAGGCTGGTCGTACAGCTGGCAGGGACATCTGGCCGATCAGTGTGCCGGTGCCTACAATACTATTTACGAGGCATTGTGCAACAAGTACGGCAAAGAGAACATCATTTACGAACCGGGCGTGACCTATGCGCCTTACAAGAACGACAACTGGTGGGAGGAGAACCAGCCGGAAATCGAGAAGTCCGTGGCTGCGGCTGCCGGTGCTGACGTAATCATTGCCTGCATCGGGGAGAACTCGTACTGCGAGACTCCGGGTAACCTGAACGACCTGACGCTGTCGGAAAACCAGCGTAATCTGGTAAAGGCACTGGCTGCTACCGGAAAGCCCGTCATCCTCGTGTTGAATGAAGGCCGTCCGCGCATCATCAACGACATCGTTCCGCTGGCAAAGGCTGTAGTCGACGTGATGTTACCCAGCAACTACGGTGGCGACGCGCTTGCCAACCTGCTTGCCGGAGATGCTAACTTCAGCGGAAAGCTGCCTTTCACCTATCCTAAGTATGTCAACGCCCTTGCCAACTACGACTACAAGCCTTGTGAAAACATGGGACAGATGGGTGGAAACTACAACTACGATGCCGTAATGGACGTGCAGTGGGAATTCGGTTTCGGACTGAGTTACACTACCTACAGCTACTCGAACCTGAAAGTCGACAAGCCGTCGTTTACTGCTGACGACGTATTGACAGTAAGTGTTGACGTGACCAACACCGGAAAGGTGGCCGGAAAAGAAAGTGTCCTGCTGTATTCCAAAGATCTGGTTGCAAGCAGCACTCCCGACAATATCCGTCTGCGCAACTTCGAAAAGGTAGCACTCAATCCGGGTGAGACCAAGACCGTGACGATGAAGCTGAAGGGAAGTGACCTTGCCTTTGTAGGTTACGACGGCAAGTGGCGCCTGGAAAAAGGTGATTTCAAGTTGAAATGCGGCGACCAGTGGACAGACATCCAGTGCAGTGAAACAAAGGTCTGGGATACACCTAACCGCTAATTATTATTGGAAATAGGAGGAATGTCCTTCACTTCTTTTGCACGCTTTTTATAGGAAATACGGAAAGCTGTAAAAGAGGCGAAGGGCATTTATTTTTTTCTCTAGAGAACCCCGGAAAGGCATCCTTTTCTTTTTGGAAAATTTGTACAAAAGATTTTATTTTTTGTACAAAAAATAAAAAAACGTCGAGACATTTTGGAAACAACCTCTCCAGATTTTATGAATCGTATCGTGGCTTTTATCCTGTTTGATTGTATTTGTTCTTGTTGTAAACCTTTCATTCCTTTGAAAAGCATCTGAGTATAATCTGCTGCTTCCCATTTGCTTATAACTAGCTATATTGTCATGCTTCGCATCGGGAAGAATGGATAGGCTAAAAAGACCGTACTCTTTTTTGGTCATTCGTATCTGTTAAGGAGGTTTATCTGTTTTTGTTTATAGAACTAAATAATGTTAATTGTTGCTTGGCTCGTAACTCAGAATAAAACATGTTCTCTACTTTTGCGTCTGACTATGATGTAAAACAGGTCAAAATATGTTTAAGGTAGGTATTGATATAGGTTCTACAACGGTAAAGATTGTTGTATTGGGCGAAGAGAAAAAGCTGTTGTTCTCGAGATATAAAAGACACAATGCGAGAGCAAAAGCAGTTGTCGCCGAAACTTTGAAAGAGTTATTAATAGAGAAGGGAGATATTGAGGTCAGCGTCTGTGTAACCGGTTCGGTGGGACTGGGAATGTCGGAGCAGTATGCGTTTCCGTTTGTGCAGGAAGTCGTTGCTGCCACTCAAGCCATCCGGCAGGATTATCCGTCTGTTGCTTCCATGATAGATATTGGTGGTGAGGATGCAAAGATTGTATTCTTCAAGCATGGTGAGCCGGCCGACTTGCGTATGAACGGTAACTGTGCCGGAGGTACCGGAGCTTTTATCGATCAGATGGCTGTCATACTGGGAACAACTGTCGACCAGTTGAACGAACTGGCATTAAAGGCTACCCAGATTTATCCGATTGCTTCACGTTGCGGTGTTTTCTGCAAAACAGATATCCAGAACTTAGTTGCCAAGAATGTAAGTCGGGAAGATATTGCCGCTTCTATTTTTCATGCGGTAGCTGTCCAGACCGTTGTTACGTTGGCTCATGGCTGGGATATCAAGTCGCCGATTTTGTTTTGTGGAGGTCCGCTTACCTTCATTCCGGCTTTGCGCAAGGCTTTCATGGAGTATCTGCATTTGAGTGAAGGAGATGTTATTTTGCCGGAAAATGGTGCGTTACTTCCGGCTACCGGAGCGGCGTTGTCGGCACACGCAGACTGTAGGATATATAGACTTTCCGATCTGATAACCAAGCTGACTGCCGAAACATCGACTGCATACAATCAGTGCAGCGGCTTGATGCCGATCTTTTCCGGTCAGAAGAGCTATGAAGAATGGCAGAAGCAGATTTCAAAAAATAAGCTGGGTAGAGCATCGTTGAAGCCCGGCGTACAAGATGTATATATCGGTATTGATTCCGGATCTACGACAACCAAGATTGTAGTGACCGATTCGGACGACAATATCTTGTTTACTTATTATAAACCCAATGGCGGACATGCCATCGAAACGGTAGCGGAGGGACTGAACCTTCTGAAAGAACAGTGTTTGAAAACGCAGACAACCTTGAATATCAAGGGAAGCTGCTCTACCGGATACGGTGAGGATTTAATCAAAGCAGCCTTCCAGTTGGATGCCGGCATTGTGGAAACGATAGCGCACTATGTGGCAGCCCATTATCTGGATAAAGACGTTTCGTTTATTTTGGATATCGGCGGACAGGATATGAAAGCCATATTTGTGAACGATGGCATTATCGACCGTATTGAAATAAACGAGGCTTGTTCTTCAGGCTGTGGATCGTTTATCGAAACTTTTGCCAATACGCTGGGATATACGGCACACGATTTTTCACAGGCTGCCTGCCGTTCTTCGAAACCGTGCGATCTGGGTTCACGTTGTACGGTGTTCATGAATTCGAAGGTAAAGCAAGTGCTTCGTGAAGGTGCTACGGTAGATGATATTGCTGCGGGACTTGCTTATTCTGTTGTAAAGAATTGTTTGTATAAGGTGCTGAAACTGAAAGATGTTTCGGAACTGGGAAAGCATATTGTGGTACAAGGTGGAACCATGCGCAACGATGCGGTGGTGCGTGCCTTGGAACAACTGACCGGAGCTCAGGTGATCCGGTGCGACATGCCGGAACTGATGGGAGCCTTTGGTTGTGCCATTTATGCAAGGGAACATTGCAATACTTCGGTTTCTCTGGACGAAATAGTTTCTCAGGCACACTATTCAACTCATCTGCTGCATTGCAAGGGATGCGATAATCAGTGTCAGGTATTCCGTTACCGTTTCGATAACGGTAAGAACTATTATTCAGGCAACCGTTGCGAAAAGGTCTTTACCAACGGTTCGAAGGAGCAGCCGGGCGAGAATATCTACCGCTTCAAGAATGAACTCCTCTTTGGACGCAGTAAGACCGTGCCCGAAAAACCGCGGATGGTGGTCGGTATTCCCCGTAGCTTGAACATGTATGAGAATTTCCCGTTTTGGCATACCTTGCTGACGGCTTGCGGAATAGAAGTCCGTCTTTCAGGAGAATCGACATATTCCGGCTATGAGCAAAGTGCCCGAATGGTAATGTCCGATAATATTTGTTTCCCGGCCAAGCTGGTTCATGGTCATGTACAGAACCTGATAGCGCAGAAGGTAGACCGCATTTTGCTCCCGTTTGTGATTTTTGAACGGAAGGGAAAGGAACAAAACAGTTACAACTGTCCTGTCGTGACCGGCTACTCGGAAGTCGTAAAAAGCGTACAGTCGTCAGGTATTCCTATCGACTCTCCAGCCATATCGTTTAAAGACGAAGATTTGCTGTATAAGCAATGCAGCAACTACTTGAAGAGTCTGGGAGTGGAAGAGTCACAGATAAAGGAAGCTTTCGCAAAGGCCACAGAAGTACAGGAGGATTATGCTGCTTCTTTGGTGGCTCACAATAAGCAGGTATTGGAAAATGCCCGTCGGCAGAAGCACATGGTGGTACTTCTTGCAGGACGTCCGTATCATACCGATATGCTGATTCAACATAAAATCTCGGATGTGCTGGCTGATATGGGCATTGATGTTATATCCGACGACATTGTTCGTGAAAACGGTCAGAAGATTGAGAATGTGCATTTCCTGGCTCAGTGGTCTTATCCGAACCGGATTCTGGAGGCTGCACAGTGGTGTGCCGCTCAGGGAGATGACGTTCAGTTTGTGGAATTGACGTCCTTTGGTTGCGGTCCGGATGCTTTTCTTGTAGATGAAGTGCGGGATGTGCTGATTCGCAATGGCAAGACGTTTACGCTGCTGAAACTCGACGATATAAATAATGTGGGCTCCATGAAACTGAGAATCCGCTCGCTGATAGAAAGCATGAAGCTGTTCCATGAGCACAGAGCGGGCAGAAAGGAGCAGAACAAGGCTGTCGCTGTTTCGGAATGTAAAGATCATTATAAGAATAAGAAGATTCTGGTACCATATTTTACTCCTTTTATTTCTCCGCTTATTCCGGCTATCATGCGTTTGGCAGGGTACGATGTGGAGAATCTGGCCTTGAGTAATGCTGAATCTTGTGAGTGGGGACTGAAATATGCCAATAACGAGGTCTGCTATCCGGCAACGTTGATAGTGGGCGATGTGGTCAAGGCCTTTAAGAGCGGCCGTTATAATCCGGAAGAAACTGTCGTAGCCATGACGCAGACAGGCGGACAGTGCCGTGCCAGCAACTATGTTTCGTTGATAAAGAAGGCGCTGGAGGAGGCCGGCTATCCTCATACTCCGGTGGTATCGCTGACATTTGGCAGCTCACTGGAGAACAAGCAGCCCGGATTGAAGGTGAATTGGATAAAGATATTGCCGGTTGCTTTACGCGCTATCTTGTACAGCGATTGCATTTCGAAGTTTTATTATGCGGCGGCTGCGCGCGAAAAAGAGGTAGGACAGGCGGCCCGTTTGCGTGATGATTTCCTGCAGCAGGCTGAAGGCTTGATACGGGACAAACGCTCTAAGGACTTGTTGGACTTGTTGTCTGTGGCTGCTGAGCAGTTTAACGCTATTTGTCGGGATATGAATTGCCCGAAGGTAGGAGTTGTGGGCGAGATTTTCTTGAAATTCAATCCTTTTGCTCAGAAAAATGTGATAGGCTGGCTGACGGAGAAAGGTATAGAAGTGGTCCCTTCCGTGCTGACCGATTTCTTCATGCAGAACTTTGTCAACCGGAAAGTCCGGGTGGAATCGTGCATTCAGAAGAGTGCCATGCCCGATTTTGTTTATAAATCGGCTTACAAGATCATCAACAAGCAAATCGGAAAATTCAACAAGGCAGGAATGAAGTTCCGTTATTTCATTCCGTTTAAGGATATTTTCGAAGAGGCTGCCGACGCACGCAAGGTCATTTCGCTGAATGCACAGTTCGGCGAGGGTTGGCTCCTTCCGGCAGAAATCATGTCGTATGCCCGTCAAGGTATATTCAATGTAGTCAGCTTGCAACCTTTTGGTTGTATAGCCAATCACATTGTGTCGAAGGGTGTAGAGAAACGAATCAAATATTTCTTCCCGGAAATGAACATTTTGTCCTTGGACTTCGATAGTGGAGTGAGCGATGTGAATATAACCAATCGTTTGCTGTTGTTTGTAGACCATCTAAAGTGAGGAAAGGAATGATGATGGCTGAAGAAGCAAAAGCCTCTTGTGTGGAGGCACGGATACTTGATGCAGCTAAGGCTGTGTTTATGGAAAAAGGATATACCGATGCCTGCATGAGCGAGATTGCAGAACGGGTAGGTATGAATCGGCCGGCTTTACATTATTATTTCAGAACGAAAGACAAACTGTTTCAGGCTGTATTTGGTATGATTGTAGAAGCAATCATACCAAAATTTCAGGATATTATTACATGTAAGGACTTGCCTCTGCCGGTACGTGTGGAACGAATTGTAGATGTGTATTACAGTTTGTTGCAAGAAAACCCTTATTTGCCTCTGTTTATATTGAGGGAAATAGACCGCGACGTAGATTTTCTTTTCAAAACTTTGCTCAGCTTGAAGGTAGGACACTTGTTCGATGAGCTGAAAGGGTGTTTGCTTGAAGAAATGAGAAATGGAAGACTGCGCAGAGTTCCTCTTCGGATCATATTCCTGACTTTCTACAGTGCGTTGACTTTCCCTTTTGTCTCACAGAAGTTAGTTGCAAAAACAATGATGGAGGAAGGAGAGGATTTTCAGGATATTCTGGAAGAATGGAAACCTTATGTTGTCAGACAGATGGTAAATCTGTTGAGTGTGGACGGAAATTAAGATTCACTTTGTAAAAACTTGCAGCTTTTATCCTGCTTGTGTCTGAGAAAAAGGTTATCTTTGTCGTCGGAACGTCTTAAAGTTAAGGTATGAATTTTGATCTGATTACGATACTTGGTCCTACTGCTTCTGGGAAAACTCCTTTGGCTGCGGCTCTCGCTGCACGGTTACGCACTGAAATTATTAGTGGCGACAGCCGTCAGGTTTATCGGCGTATGGACTTGGGTACGGGAAAGGATCTTGCCGATTATGTAGTAGATGGCTATCGTGTTCCTTATCACCTGATTGATATTGCGGAACCGGGATATAAATATAATGTGTTCGAGTTTCAGCGCGATTTCCTGAAGGCGTACGAAGATATGCGTTCGCGGGGCTTGTTGCCTGTGTTGTGCGGAGGTACGGGGATGTATCTGGAGTCGGTCTTGAAAGGATACAGACTGTTGCCGGTGCCGGAAAACCCTGAATTGCGGGAAAAACTGGCTGGCAAATCGCTTGAAGAACTGACTGCAATTCTGGCTTCTTATAAAAAGTTGCATAATACAACCGATGTGGATACGGCGAAACGGGCTATCCGGGCAATTGAAATAGAAGAGTATTATTTGCATCAGCCGGTGGAAGCGCGTGAATTCCCTGATATCCGCAGCTTGATTATCGGAGTGGACATTGACCGTGACCTGCGTCGGGAAAAAATCTCCAGACGCTTGAAACAACGCTTGGATGAGGGCATGGTAGATGAAGTGCGGGCACTGATCGATGGAGGAATTCATCCGGATGACCTTATTTATTATGGACTGGAATATAAGTACCTTACCCTGTATGTTACGGGACAGATGACGTACGACGAAATGTATCATCAGTTGGAAATTGCCATTCATCAGTTTGCCAAACGGCAGATGACGTGGTTCCGGGGAATGGAACGTCGTGGATTTACCATACACTGGATAGACGCAACTCGTCCGATGGAGGAGAAAGTGAATGAAATAATCGGATTACTCAATAAAGATTAAAGACATGGCAGTGGAACCTACTCGTTGGGGAGTGATATATAACCCAAAAGCTGGAAGCCGGAAAGCACAGAAGCGTTGGAAGGAAATTCGCGGCTATATGGAAAGTCGTGGAGTATTGTTTGATTATGTGCAGTCGGAAGGTTTCGGGTCGGTGGAGAGATTGTCTCGCACACTGGCGAACAATGGTTATCGTACAATTGTAATCGTGGGAGGAGATGGAGCGATAAACGATGCGATAAACGGTATCATGCTTTCGGATGTTGCCGACAAGCACGAAATTGCGTTCGGCATCATACCTAATGGCATCGGAAATGATTTTGCCAAATACTGGGGACTAGATTCCGATGACTTTAAGGGAGCCGTGGATGTGCTGATTAATCGTCGACTCAGAAAGGTAGATGTAGGAGTCTTTAATTATTTCGATGGAGAAACTCATCAGACACGTTATTTCCTGAATGCGGTTTACATTGGTTTGGGGGCACGTATTGTCCTTATTACGAACGAGACACGCCGGTTTTGGGGAATACCGTTGTTCTCTTATCTGGCTTCTTTGTTCCTGGTCGCTTTCGAACGTAAATTGCACCGTATGCATCTGAAAGTAAACGATGAACATATACGTGGTCGTCTGATGGCGGTTGCGATTGGCAGCGCTCGTGGATATGGACTTACACCAAGTGCTGTTCCTTATAATGGATGGCTGGATGTTTCTCTTGTCTATCGTCCGGAACTGCGGCAGTTGATTTCCGGATTGTGGATGATGCAGCAGGGACGTCTGCTGAATCATAAGATTGTAAAGCCGTACCGTACCCGCAAGGTGAAGATATTGCGTGCGCAGAATGCCGAAATCAGCCTCGACGGACGTATCTGGTTCGACCGTCATTTCCCGATAGAAATAACCATTGCTCCCGAAGCATTGACATTAATAATTCCGAATTGATAAAATTTATGATACAGACTATTTCAGATTTAAAGAAAAGCGATAATTTCTTTTTGCTGGCAGGACCTTGTGTGATTGAAGGAGAAGACATGGCTTTGCGTATAGCAGAACGTGTGGTAAAGATTACTGATAAGTTGGGTATACCTTATATATTTAAGGGGTCATACCGGAAAGCGAACCGCTCACGCATTGATTCGTTTACGGGTATCGGCGACGAAAAGGCCTTGAAGGTTCTGGCTAAGGTGCGTGAAACGTTTGGAGTACCTGTGGTTACCGATATACATGCTGCAACGGAAGCTGCAATGGCTGCCGAATATGTGGATGTACTTCAGATTCCGGCTTTCTTGTGTCGGCAGACGGACTTGCTTGTTGCTGCGGCGAAGACAGGTAAGATTGTGAATATAAAGAAAGGACAATTCCTCTCACCGGGGGCAATGCGCTTCGCAGCTGATAAGGTGGTGGAGGCAGGAAACGATCAGGTGATGCTGACGGAGCGTGGAACGACGTTCGGTTATCAGGATCTGGTCGTCGATTTCCGGGGTATTCCGGAGATGCAGACTTTCGGTCATCCGGTTGTATTGGATGTAACTCACTCACTTCAGCAGCCAAACCAGACTTCAGGTGTTACGGGAGGCATACCTCAGTTGATTGAAACAATAGCGAAAGCAGGTGTGGCTGTAGGCGTGGACGGTTTGTTTATGGAAACGCATGAAGACCCTTCTGTCGCAAAAAGTGACGGCGCAAATATGCTGAAACTTGATTTGTTGGAAGATTTGTTGGTAAAACTGGTGCGTATTCGTCAGGCTTGCCGTTAAATATTGGATTTATATCGGAATTTATGTTGCATGTATTCCGATAAATAATATATCTTTGCACAACCAAAATAGAGTTCAAAAAGTAGAAAAGATATGCTTACTATTAAACAAATTACAGAAGATACCGACAAGGTAATTCGCGGATTGGAGAAAAAGCATTTTGCCAATGCCAAAGAAGCTATTGCACAAGTGCTTGAGTTGAATGATAAAAGACGTAATGCGCAAAATCAATTAGATAGAAATCTTGCTGAAATAAATTCTATTTCGAAGAATATCGGTTCTTTGATGAAGGAAGGCAAGAAGGATGAAGCTGAAGCAGCTAAGGCTCGTGTGGCGGAGATCAAGGAAGTAAGCAAGAATTTGCAGGTAGAAATGGATAAAGCTGCTGAGGATATGCAGAATCTGCTTTACACCATTCCTAACGTTCCTTACGATGAAGTTCCTGAAGGATTTGGAGCTGAAGATAATGAAGTCGTAAAGATGGGTGGTATGGAAACTGAACTTCCTAAAGATGCACTGCCTCACTGGGAATTGGCAAAGAAATACAATTTGATTGATTTCGACCTGGGTGTGAAGATTACAGGTGCTGGTTTCCCTGTTTACATAGGTCAGGGTGCTCGTTTGCAGCGTGCATTGATTAATTTCTTCCTCGATGAGGCCCGTGCTGCCGGTTATGAAGAAATTATGCCTCCTACGGTGGTAAATGCAGCTTCTGGTTATGGTACAGGACAGTTGCCTGATAAGGAAGGTCAGATGTATCATTGTAACGTAGATGATTTGTATTTGATTCCTACGGCAGAAGTTCCTGTTACAAATATTTATCGTGATGTAATCCTGGATGAAAAACAGTTGCCTATTAAGAATTGTGCTTACACACAGTGTTTCCGTCGTGAAGCAGGTTCATACGGTAAGGATGTGCGTGGATTGAATCGTCTGCATGAATTTTCCAAGGTGGAACTTGTACGTATTGACAAGCCGGAACATTCTAAACAATCTCATCAGGAAATGTTGGATCATGTAGAAGGTTTGCTGAAGAAACTGGAATTGCCTTATCGTATCCTTCGTCTGTGTGGAGGTGATATGAGCTTTACGGCAGCTTTGTGTTTCGATTTTGAAGTGTATTCAGAAGCTCAGAAACGTTGGCTGGAAGTTAGTTCGGTATCTAACTTTGATACATATCAGGCTAATCGTCTGAAATGTCGTTATCGTAATGCTAATAAGAAAACGGAACTTTGCCATACACTGAATGGTTCAGCTCTGGCTTTGCCTCGTATTGTAGCTGCTCTGTTGGAGAATAACCAGACACCTGAAGGCATTCGTATTCCGAAGGCTTTGGTTCCATATTGCGGATTCGACATGATTAAGTAAAAAAATTGATATATATTTTCTGTATTTTACAGAGGGACTGTCTGACTTATGTGTTAGATAGTCCCTCTGTTTTTATGTTGAAAGACATGATTGAAGTGGCTTTGTCTTTAAATAGTTGCAAATGGAATTTTTTTTGTCTAAAAATGGAAAAAATACCAATTAATTTTTTTCTTTATTTCATTTAATTACTATTTTTGAAGTGACAATAAAATAACATTTTTTATAGAATTTATTAATTATAACCTTAATATAACAGCTATGAGTTATTTACGATTTGATAAAACGCTAATGACGAATTTGGAAGAATCTCTTACGCGTGAGATTTTACGTACAAATCGTTCGGGTGCGTACCACTGTTCTACTATTGTAGATTGTAATACTCGCAAATATCATGGTTTGTTGGTCATCCCTGTCCCAGAACTGGATGATGAAAACCATGTGTTGCTTTCTTCTTTGGATGAAACAGTCGTACAGCACGGAGCTGAGTTCAACTTAGGACTCCATAAATATCATGGAGACAACTTTAGTCCGCGTGGACATAAGTATATCCGTGAGTTTGAGTGTGAAAAGGTTCCTACTACTATCTATCGAGTAGGAGGGGTCGTTCTGAAGAAGGAGAAATTATTTGTTCACCATGAAAACAGAATCCTGATCCGTTATACTTTATTGGAAGCTCATTCGACTACGACTCTTCGCTTGCGTCCATATTTGGCTTTTCGTAGTGTTCGGCAGTATACGCATGAAAACTCGCAGGCAAGTCGTCATTATGATGAAGTTAAGAATGGATTGAAAACTTGTATGTACCCGGGATATCCTGATTTGTACATGCAAATGAGTAAGGAAAATGAATTCCATTTTCAGCCAGATTGGTACAGAGGCATCGAATATACAAAGGAACAAGAACGTGGATATGATTTCAATGAGGATTTGTATGTTCCGGGATATTTCGAAATGGAAATAACAAAAGATGAGCCGATTGTTTTCTCTGGTGGTATCTCTGAAATCGAACCTGAAAGCTTGAATGCACTGTTTGCTGCTGAAGCAGATAGACGTACTCCTCGTGATAGTTTCAAGAACTGCCTGATTAATGCAGCACATCAGTTCTTGAATAAACAGGGTGATGAATCTTATATTTTAGCAGGATATCCGTGGTTTAAATGCCGTGCACGTGATATGTTTATTTCATTGCCGGGATTGACTCTTGCCATCAATGAACTTGATAAATTTGATATGGTAATGCATACTGCCATAAAGGCAATTTATGCTTTCATGAATGAAGAAGATACGGATCTGAAAGTTTATGAAATGGAACATCCGGATGTACTTCTGTGGGCGGTATGGACTATCCAGCAGTTTGGTAAGACTGTTTCCCGTAAGGAGGCTTATCAGAAATATGGTACGTTGCTGAAGGATATAATGACTTATCTTACTGAAGGCAAACATCCTAATTTGACAGTTTACGATAATGGATTGATCTATTCTCGTGGAACGGAAAAGGCTATTACATGGATGAATGCAACTGTCAATGGACGTCCGGTAACACCGCGTTCTGGATATATCGTAGAATTTAATACTCTTTGGTATAATGCACTGATGTATGTATCAGAACTGATTGCCGAGTACGAAGGAGCTTCTGATTTTACTTCTCGCTTATCTGCATTGGCGCAGAAAACAGGAAAGTCTTTTGTTAGCACTTTCTTGAATGAATATGGTTATTTACTGGATTATGTAGATGGCGATATGCTGGACTGGAGTGTTCGTCCGAATATGATTTTTGCAGCTGCTTTCGATTATTCACCATTGGATGCAAAGCAGAAAAAAGGTGTAGTAGATATTGTTACGAAAGAGTTGCTTACTCCTAAAGGATTACGTTCATTAAGCCCGAAGAGTGGCGGATATAATCCTAATTATGTAGGTCCGCAGTTGCAGCGTGACTATGCATATCATCAGGGTACTGCATGGCCGTGGTTGGAAGGTTTCTATTTGGAAGCTTACTTGCGCCTGTATAAACGTAGCGCTATTTCATTTGTAGAACGTCAGATGATTGGCTATGAAGATGAAATGAGTTTGCACTGCCTCGGAACGATCCCTGAATTGTTTGATGGAAATCCGCCGTTTAAAGGCCGAGGTGCTATATCATTCGCAATGAATGTAGCACAAATATTGAGAACTTTAAATCTATTGGACAAATATGATAATCAATAAAAAGGAGGAAAGAATATGAAAGTTTTAATGTTTGGTTGGGAATTTCCTCCTCATATTTTAGGAGGTTTAGGTACTGCTAGTTACGGTTTGACTAAAGGTATGTCACAACAGCCGGATATGGAGATTACTTTCTGTATTCCGAAACCGTGGGGAGATGAAGACCAAAGTTTCCTGAAAATTATTGGAATGAACAGTGTTCCTATTGTATGGCGTGATGTACAATGGGATTATGTAAATAGTCGTGTGGGAAGTTATATGGATCCGCAATTGTATTACGATTTGCGAGAACATATTTATGCTGACTTTAATTATATGCATACAAACGATTTGGGTTGTATGGAATTTTCGGGACGTTATCCGGATAACTTGCACGAAGAAATAAATAACTATTCCATTGTAGCAGGAGTTGTTGCACGTCAGCAGCAGTTCGATATTATTCACTCTCACGACTGGCTTACTTATCCGGCCGGTATTCATGCAAAACAGATCTCAGGTAAACCATTGGTTATTCATGTTCACGCAACCGATTTCGACCGTAGCCGTGGTAATGTAAATCCTACAGTATACTCTATTGAAAAGAATGGTATGGATCATGCTGATTGTATCATGTGTGTAAGTGAACTGACTCGTCAGACGGTTATACATAAATATTATCAGGATCCACGTAAGGTCTTTACTGTACATAATGCAGTATCACCATTGTCTAAAGAAATACAAGATATTGTTCCGCATAAGAACCCTAAAGAGAAAATTGTAACTTTCCTGGGACGTATTACCATGCAGAAGGGACCAGAATACTTTGTAGAAGCAGCTGCGATGGTATTGAAACGTGCTCGTAATGTTCGTTTCGTTATGGCCGGAAGTGGTGATATGATGAATGCCATGATTCGTTTGGCTGCTGAGCGCGGTATTGCCGACCGTTTCCATTTCCCTGGATTCATGAAAGGTAAACAGGTATATGAAGTTCTGAAAGCTAGTGATGTTTATATTATGCCTTCAGTTTCCGAACCTTTCGGTATATCTCCGTTGGAAGCAATGCAGTGCAGTGTACCAACTATTATTTCTAAACAGTCTGGATGTGCAGAAATTTTGGATAAGTGTATCAAGACTGATTATTGGGATATCCATGCAATGGCAGATGCCATTCATTCAATCTGTACCAATCATTCACTTTATGAATATTTGCGTGATGAAGGTAAGAAAGAGGTTGATGGTATTGTATGGGAGAAAGTTGGTTTGAAAGTACGTGCTCTGTACGATCAAGTTTTAAAAAATTATGGTAAATAATAAATGCTAAGTTAGTTATGAAAACAATCTGTCTTTACTTTGAAATACACCAGATTATACATTTGAAACGTTATCGTTTCTTCGAAATAGGAACCGACCACTATTATTATGATGATTATGCCAATGAACAAGGCATTAACGAAGTGGCTGAACGTTCTTATATTCCGGCCCTGAAGACTTTAATTGAAATGGTAAAGAACAATGAAGGAATGTTTAAAGTTGCTCTTTCTATTTCGGGAGTTGCATTGGAACAATTGGAAATACATGCTCCAGCAGTTATCGAATTATTGCATGAGTTGAATGCAACAGGCTGTTGTGAGTTCATTTGTGAACCTTATTCGCACGGCCTTTCTTCTTTGGCAAACGAAGATTGCTTCCGTGAAGAGGTAGAACAGATGCGCCGCAAGGTGAAGGATTATTTTGGACAGGAACCGAAAGTATTCCGTAATTCCAGCTTGATTTACGATAATGAAATTGGTGGTATTGTGGCTAGTATGGGATTTAAGGGCGTACTGGTGGAAGGAGCTAAGCATGTATTAGGTTGGAAGAGTCCTCACTATTTGTATCATTGTGCAGAGAATCCGAATTTGAAACTTCTGATGCGTGACTTTAAATTGTCTGATGATATAAGTCTTCGTTTCTCTAATAGTGAATGGAGTGAATATCCGTTGTTTGCGGACAAGTATATTGACTGGATTGCTTCTTTGCCAGAAAACGAACAAGTCATCAATATCTTTATGGAGCTTTCTGCATTGGGTATCGCACAGCCATTGTCATCTAACATATTGGAATTCCTGAAGGCTCTTCCGACATGTGCAAAACAAAGAGGCATTACATTCTCTACTCCGACAGAAATCGTAACCAAACTGAAATCGGTCGATATGGTAGATGTACCTTATCCGATGTCTTGGGCAGACGAAGAAAGAGATATCAGCCCATGGTTGGGTAACGTAATGCAGCGTGAAGCATTCAATAAATTGTATAGCGTGGCTGAACGTGTTTATTTGTGTGATGACCGTCGTATTAAGCAAGACTGGTATTATTTGCAGGCTAGCAATAACTTCCGCTTCATGACTACAAAAGATACAGGAGTAGGATTGAACAGAGGTATCTACGATTCTCCATACGATGCTTTCACCAACTATATGAACATATTGGGCGATTTCTTGGGACGTGTCAATGCACTTTATCCTGTAGATATGGATAATGAAGAATTGAGCTCATTGCTTACTACTATCAAGAATCAAGGTGAGGAGCTGGTTCAGTTGACAAATGAAGTTAATAAATTGCAGGCAGAGTTGAAAAAGGCTGAAAGTGCTGCAAAGAAGACAACTGCCAAGAAGAGTGAAGCGACAGAGAAAAAAACAACTACGAAGAAAACTGCAAAGAAAGAAGCTGAATAAATAATTCAGTGCCTTTTATGTAAGCAGGCAAGTTGCTATATTTTAAAAGTCTTCCCCTTATTCATTCGGATAAAGGGAAGACTTAATTTTTTATATAGCCGTTTTGAATTTAACATGAATTCGATAAAAGATTCTGAAAAATATGGTTGATTGGTAGACATCTGCAAATCATAATCTTCTATTCCACGGTACCAGTAACAGGAACTTAAACGGTTATTCTGATCTTCTCAGAGTCTGAAGATAGTGAAATCTTACTGTATGACAGGTACTTCTGTCAGAAACTTATATCATACAGTAAGAAAAGTTTGTATCTGAAAGTTATCAAGAGAGATAGTATGCAACAAAAGTAAGACAACTAACAGCAACTTTTTTCTTTGCACGAAGAATCAAGAGTTTCACATTCGATAGTTACATGCTGAATTCCTTGTTGGTGCAAACTCTCTTTCACTTTCCATTTTATATTTTCCATCTGTGATAAATCTTTGATTACGATATGGACAGTAGCTGCATTTTCTGTTGTACTGACTGCCCAAATATGCAAATGGTGCCAGCTTTCTACGCCTGGTGCATGGGATATCATTTGCTCAATAACTTGCATATCAATATTTTCAGGCACAGCATCGAGTGAGAGGAACAGACTTTCTTTCAAAAGTTTCCATGTTGAAAGCAGGATGATAGCCGCAATGACTAGGCTGATTAATGTATCAATGATTGTGAGACCTGTATATATGATAATGATTCCCGAGATAACGACCCCGACGGAAACCAGTGTATCCATGGCCATGTGCAAGAAAGCCCCCCTTACGTTTAAGTCGTGTTTCTGATTCTTCATCAACAGCCATGCCGTTACACCGTTTACCAGAATACCTATTCCAGCCGTCCATGATATGGCTTCACCGGATATCGTTTCAGGCTGTTTGAACTTATAGATACTTTCGATGACAATTGCTCCTACGGCAATCAGCAAGATGATTGCATTGACAAGCGAAACAAGGACGGTACTTTTTTTATAGCCATAAGTGAAATGCTGGTTACCGTGATACTGTGACATCCGGAAAGCGAAGAGGGAAAGTAGCAAGCTAAATACGTCGCTGAGATTATGTCCTGCATCCGATAATAGTCCCAGAGAATTGTAAATGAAGCCAACTCCAGCCTCTATAATGACAAATGCCAGATTAATTACGATACACAAAATGAATATTGTGTTGAGCGAAGTTACTTCATGATGATGATTGTGTGAGTGATGTTGTTCCATGTTTTATTTATTTTTATCAACGACAAAAGTACAGAGCTTCTATCATTAATTCAATACTTACATCTTCTGATTTTGCTTCTAATTACTTCATTTGCAACTGAGTTGCATAGAAAAACAATTTTTTGTATTAAATAATGTAAAAAAGGAAGACAAAGATGTATGTTATTGAGTTATTTGTATTTACTTTGAGATTGTTTAAAATAAAAAATACAGAAGATTATGAACGAATTGATTGCAAAGATTAAGGAACTGAATGCAGCTTTGGTTGCTGATGCAGAATTGCAGGTTGCTAAGGGTAATAAAGCAGCAGGAACTCGTGCTCGCAAGGCTTCATTGGAATTGGAAAAAGTACTGAAAGAATTTAGAAAGGTTTCTCTGGAAGAATCAAAGAAATAAAAGTTTTTTCGCTTTATCCGTAAGAGGTTATATCATTTCGCTAGAACGATAATGGTATAACCTCTTTTATTTTTTTATCACCTTGTTGTCGTTTCTTCGCAATGAACTTTGTACATTTGTAACAAATCGCGTGTTTCTGTATGAGAGTGACAATATATATACTAGTAATGGCTTTCATGGCTATGGGGTGGATGTCGTGTGGAAGAGGACATAAGGAACAAAGTGAAGCTTATGCGGAAGCTGATTCCTTAAACCATGTGGCCTATGATATGCGTTACAAGAACCTGTCGGTTGCAATAAAAGCTGCTTCGCGGGCTTGTCAATTGTCTGAAGGGAATGCAGATTTGCATGCAGAAGCCCTGAACAATATGGGCTTTTGTACATTTATGCGCATGAATTTCGAAAAGTCGGCTTCTTTATTTCGCCAGGCGTTAAAGGAAGGGAGCAATGAAATAGAACACTTGATTTCAGATATAGGCTTGATGAAAATATGTCAGCGTACATCGATGAACAAGGAGTTTTATGATTACCGTAACAGTGCATTGCGCCGTTTGAAGCGTATTCGTGAGGACGAATCACTCATATCGGACGCTCATGAAAAAATGCGATTAAATTATGCTATCTCTGAATTTCACATCGTATCGGGCATTTATTTTTATTATCTGGAGCAGCGTCAGGAATCATTGCAATCAATAAACTCCATCACTCCGGATGTCTTGCAGAATGATACCGCACAATCTCTTTATTATGAATACATGCGTGGCTCAGGAGGAATGTTCGAAGCTCCTACGCGTGAACAGGTCATAACCGGAGAGTTTGGATGTCTGACAAACTGTTTACTGCAAAGTCGCAAAGGAGGATATATCTATTTCGAGGCCAATGCATTGCAGGCGATGGCCGAACTGCTTAACTTCCGTCGTAACCGGGAGATTTTGGAAAAATACCGTTCGGGGGTACTCAGACTGGTGAATGAAAATGGTCTGCCGGTCGACAGTCTGCCTTTGTATTATGCTCGGCAGGCACTGGACTTGTTTAAACAATATGGCGACGGGTATCAGATCTCGGGAACTTACCGTACCATTGCCACGTATTATAATTATTCGGGTCATCCGGAGAAGGCGCTTGAGAACCTGAAAGCAGCACTTCAGTACGTAAACTGGCATCATGAAAAATATTATCATTGTACCGATACAACCGACCGCCTGCGAGTATATGCGCCGGGAGTATCTCGTTCTACTGAATTGGAATGGATTGCAGACGAAGGTATCAAAACAATTCCTGAATGGATTTTGCGTTTGAGAGAACAACTGAGCCGTACCTATGCGGCAATGGGTTGCAAGGCTGAATCGGATTATAACCGAAATGCATATTTGGATTTGCTGGATTATACCCGGCAAGACAAGGCCTTGGAGAGCCGTTATGCAGCTTTGGAAAAAGAATCGAGGCAGCTCAATGTCCTGTTGTCGATGGTTGTGATCGGTATACTGGTTTTGATTATACTTTTTGTAGTGTTGAACCGGCATTGGCGAATACGAAACAAGCAATACATATCCATATTGAAGGAAGTCTTTGACCTGTGCCGTAAGATAACCTCATCTGTTCCGGCTGATGTTAACGAAACCGATGAAATAGTAGCTGTACTTTGTCAGTCGGTTAAAAGCGATTTCTATCAGATATTCGGTGCGACCGATGTGAAGATTTTACTGGAAGAAGATGGTCAGGAAGGAGAGGCGGAAGAAGTTCCTTCCGGTTTTTGTGAATATGAGTTATGCTCTCCCGATAGGAAAAAGGCAGTGGGTAAATTGCTGCTCGCCTTGCCTTGTCCGCTTCGCAAGGAAAAAAACACGTTGCTGCAACTGATACTTCCTTATCTGGCATGGACGCTGGAAAACGGGTTGAACCTGGTTTCGCTGGATGACGAGCGTCGGAGAGTGGAGAAAGAGCAGTATATTCACGAGCAGCATCTGGCCGAGAATAAGCGGCAGAATATGGTGAAAAAGGCTTGTCTGTCTATTGTAACCGGCATTTTACCTTATATTGACCGGGTTGTCAACGAAGTTCATAAGCTTCAGTCGGCCGCGTATGCCCGTCGGGCTGATGTGAAAAAAGGAAAGTTTGAGTACATCGACGAGTTGATAACCCGTATCAACGAGTACAACGAGATATTGGCTTTGTGGATCAAGATGCGTCAGGGAGTGCTAAGTCTGAACATTGAGAATTTTGCATTGAAGGACCTTTTTGCCATTATATCAAAAGGAAAACGCTCTTTCGAGATGAAACAGCAGGAACTGGTTGTTTCTCCCACCGAAGCAGTCGTGAAGGCTGACAAGGCTCTGACGTTGTTTATGATTAATACGTTGGCAGAAAATGCACGGAAATACACCCCCGAACATGGACGTGTGGAACTCTCGGCAGCAGAAACCGATGACTATGTAGAAATATCGGTCAGCGACAATGGTCCTGGTCTGTCGGAAGAAGATGTCAACCGTATATTAGGTGAGAAAGTGTACGATTCGGGCTCTATAGGCATGGGGACGGCAACCGATACGGAAGAGCTGCGCAAGCAGAAAGGTTCCGGTTTCGGGCTGATGAACTGCAAGGGAATTATTGAAAAATACCGTAAGACCAATGCTTTGTTCAGCGTTTGCCGCTTCTCGATAGAAAGTACGTTGGGAAAGGGTAGCCGTTTTTATTTCCGTTTGCCTAAGGGAGCAAAGAAAATGCTTTCTATAGCTCTGTTGCTGATAGCGGGCCTGACAGGATTGGGCAGTTGTCAGTCTTCGGTACAGAAAGCAGCCATACCACAAAAAACGTTGGTTTACGACACCCTTTTGTCTGTAGCAAACAGTTATGCCAACCTGGTGTACGACTGCAACGTAAACGGTCGTTACCGGGAAGCCCTTGTATATGCCGACAGTGTATTGCGGTACATGAATCTGCATTACCTGAAATATTCGAACCGCCGCTACCCGTTGCTGAAATTGTATCGCGACGATTATGAGGCTGCCGAGCAGACTTGGCTGGCTCAGGGCTTTGCTACTGATTATTACATCCTGCTCGATGTACGCAATGAAGCTGCCGTTGCCGGACTGGCTGTAAAGGATTTCCGCACCTATTATTACAATAACCGTGCTTATGCTACGCTGTACAAGCAGATTAGCAAGGACCGTTCGCTGGAAGAGTATTGCGTGCGGATGCAGCAGTCGGCCAATAATAAGCTGATTGCACTGGCTATTTTTGTCCTGCTTGTCGTAGTCTGTCTGGCAGGTTACTATATTCTTTATCTGCGCCATCGCTTGCATTACCGCTACAATATGGAGCAGGTTTTCGAGATAAACCAGTCCATTTTTTCGGTAGCTCAGCCTAGCGAGGATGAAGAAACGGACCTTGCAGGAAATATCCTCGAGAAGCTTTCCGGGGAAATGAACGAGCTGATTCCGGTGGCCGATATGGCACTGGCCCTGTACGATGAAGAAACGTCTGCTTTGCACTATATTTTTGGAGAAGCAGACGAGGACGAGGAAGTCTGCAACCGGATACAGCGTTGTTTCGAAAAGAAGCAGGTAATGTGGACTGACGAGGCTGCATGGAATTTTTTCCCGCTGAATGTGGAAATAGGAGAGGATAGCTATTGTGCAGGGGTGCTTGCTATAAAGACTGCTCTGCCCTGCGTACGCGAGGATGACAGGCTGCTGGTCGAGCTGGTTGTGAGTTACCTTGCCGTTGTGCTGCATAATACGGTAGTTTGTGTCCGGCGGAAGCATTACGATATCGAGCTGGCTCAGGATGACGCGCGGCGAACTTCTTACGAAGAGAACATGCTGCATGTACAGAATATGGTGCTGGATAACTGTCTGTCTACCATCAAGCATGAAACCATTTATTACCCTAACCGGATAAAGCAGATAGTCGACCGCCTGAACAAGGACGAAAATATTACGCTGCAAGAAGAACAGCAACAATTACAAACTATATCCGAACTGGTAGGATACTATAAAGATATATTTACGTTGCTCAGTTCGTGCGCGTCGCGTCAGCTCGATGAGATAACTTTCCGCCGTACAGAAGTAAAGGTCGACGGGGTTGTTGCTCAGGCAGAAAAGTACCTCCGCAAGATAACCCGCAAGTTGCCATATACCCTGACTCTGGAAACCGACGTACATGCTTCTTTGTCGGTATCGGGAGATTATGTGCTGTTGCTGTTTTTGTTCGAGAATTTGCTCGACGAGGCAGCTCGCTATCCGCAGTCTGGAACCTTGAAACTGTCTGTATACGAAGAAAACGGATTCGTGCGCTTCAACTTTACCGATACCCGCCGGAGCCATACGCAGGAAGAGCTGAACGATTTGTTCTATCCCGTCTTGTCGCATTTCCACGAAGGAAGCGGGAACGGACTTCAGGGAACTGAGTTTTTGGTTTGTAAACAGATTATTCGCGAGCACGATGAATTTGCCGGACGTCGCGGATGCCGCATCAATGCTTGTCCGTGTACGGGCGGAGGCTATACCGTATGGTTTACCATACCTCTTAGTACAAGAAAATAAACGAATGAATAAGATATGGAAAAGTTTAAAGTTATCATTGTAGAAGACGTCAAACTGGAATTGAAAGGTACGGAAGAGATTTTCCGTCACGAGATACCCAATGCCGAAGTGATAGGCACAGCCATGACTGAGGCTGAATTTTGGACACTGCTGGAGCAGCATACTCCCGATCTGGTTTTGCTCGATCTGGGGCTGGGAGGTTCTACAACTATCGGGGTCGATATCTGTGCCCGTCTGCATCGGGAGCGTCCGGAACTAAAGGTGCTGATTTTTACGGGAGAGGTTCTGAACGAAAAATTGTGGGTCGATGCGCTGAATGCGGGTGCGGACGGTATCATCCTGAAAACGGGCGAACTGCTGACTGCCACCGATGTGGAGGCTGTCATGGCAGGTAAGAAATTAGTATTCAACTATCCGATACTGGAGAAAATAGTCGAACGCTTTAAAAAGTCGGTCGAAACCGAGATGCGTCGTCAGGAAGCCATCATCGAATACGATATCGACGAATACGACGAACGTTTGCTTCGCCATCTGGCATTAGGCTACACCAAGGAAATGATTACCAATCTCAAGGCGATGCCTTTTGGAGTGAAGTCAATCGAAAAGCGTCAGAACGAGCTGGTGAACCGCTTGTTCCGTCCCGAAGAACGTACGGGAGTAAATGCCTGCCGTCTGGTGACACGGGCCTTTGAACTGAGAATACTGGATATTGATAATTTGGAGCCAGATGATGAATAAACGTTTCCTTCATCCTGCCACGCTGTTCTTCCTGCTCACTCTGCTGGTTGCCTTGCTTTCGTGGGTGGGAAGCATCTACGGCTGGTTGGGCGTACAAAGCCTGATCAGTGCAGAAGGTTTGCGCTGGAAACTCAGGAATGTAGGCGACGGACTGCTGGCTGCTCCGTTCTTTGGCGATATTCTGTTGCTGTCCTTTGGAGTAGGGCTTTGCCTGCACTCCGGTTTCTGGGAAGCCGTCAGGGGAGGATTGACCCGTGGAAGAAAACTTTCCCGTAAGGAAAAACGCTCCCTGGGGCTGAGTCTGACCGCAGGCATGGTTTATGTGCTGGGTGTATTGTTTCTTGCCTTGGAGCCGTGGGGAGTGGTTCGCAGCATTACCGGCGAACTGAAGAATTCTCCTCTGGCCGAAGGTCTCAGTTATCTGCTCTCCCTGGGACTGGGTATCGTTGCCATGATCTACGGTTATACGGTCGATTTATATCGTACGGACAGAGATATCGTAAGGGGTATGTCGTACAGCTTCGTGCGGTTTGCCAGCTATTTCGTGACACTGTTTTTTGTCGTTCAGTTTTTTACTTCCTTACATTACACCGGTCTGGATGTTTTTTTCGGGCTTTCGTCCGGCTGGTATCAGGTCCTTTACACGTTATGCTGCATCCTTCCGTTGTTTTTCCGGAAGGGTAATTTCAGATAAGTTTAGGAAGAATATGCTTCATTTTGTTGGGCTTTCAGATTTAAAGGGCTATCTTTGCCGCCAATCTAACTATTTATTGTTATACTTATGAAGAAATTATTGTTGATGGCAACTGCCGGTCTGCTGGCTTTTGCTTCTTGTCAAGACAAAGCAGGGTACACAATCAAGGGTACTATCGAAGGAGTAGCCGAAGGTGATACCGTTTATTTGCAGGATTTTGTAGACGGTGGACTGGTTAAAATGGATTCTGCCGTTGTAAAAGGTGGAGCATTCGAATTTAAGGGTACACCCGATTCTGTAACGGTAAGCCGTTACGTGACTTATATGAAGAACGGACAGCGCATGACTGCGATGGTGTTTATCGAAAAAGGTGACATCAGCTTGAACATGAGCGCAAAGAGTAATAAGGTTTCTGGTACGACATGCAATAACGCATACCAGCAGTTTATGGACAAGTTTGTGGCTCTTAATCAGGAAATGTCTGACTTGTATCAGAAAGCTCAGAGCGATACTACCCTGACCGAAGACCAGCGTAAGGACCTGGAAAAGCAGCTGGCTGAAAAAGACAGCCTCGGAACTGAAATGGTTTACAACTCGATTGCTGAAAACATCAACAACCTGGTAGGTGTACAGTTGCTTACTTCGTATGCCAATGCTTTCGAAACAGCTAAGGTAAAGGCTTTGCTGGAAAAGGTTCCGGCTGCTTATAGCGCCGATAAGGATATTGTAGCACTGAAGGAACACATTGCTACTGTAGAAAAGACAGAAGTTGGACAGAAGTTCATTGACTTCACGATGAATACACCGGAGGGCAAAGAAGTGAAACTGTCTGATTTCATTGCTCAGAATAAGCTGACACTGATTGATTTCTGGGCTAGCTGGTGTGGCCCTTGCCGCGCAGAAATGCCGAACGTGGTAGCTGCATACAATGACTTCAAGGCCAAAGGTTTCGGCATTGTTGGCGTATCGCTGGATAACAATGTAGAAGCATGGAAGAAAGCCATTAAGGACTTGAACATCACATGGGCACAGATGTCCGACCTGAAAGGATGGGATTGCGAAGGTGCCAAACTGTATGGTGTACGTGCTATCCCTGCAACTGTATTGGTTGACCAGCAGGGTACTATCGTAGCCCGTAACCTGCGTGGTGAAGAACTGTCTGCCAAACTGGGAGAACTCTTGAAATAAAAATATTTTTACCCCCTTTGTAAAACTTCCATCCCGAACTTTGACATTGCTTTGGGAGAGCTGAAAGTGGAAGGATTGCAAAGGGGGTAAATTGTGTCCGGACATCTGATAAAACACGTGCGGAGAATGACAAAAAAATCCGCCGGTCTTTTCTGAAAATTTGTACAAAAAACAAAATCTTTTGTACAAATTTTCGGGAAAATCCGGCAGACTTTATTTTTTATGCCGACAGGCAGATTAAGCTATGCCATGAGCATTTACTTCTTTGTTGATTTTCTTGATAAGTCCCTGAAGTACGGCACCCGGACCACATTCGATGAATTCGGTAGCTCCATCGGCAATCATGTTCTGTACAGTCTGTGTCCAGCGTACAGAAGCTGTCAGCTGTGCTACCAGATTCGCCTTGATTTCGGCTGGATCGGTATGCGGTTTGGCATCTACGTTCTGGTAAATAGGACACTTCGGCGTATGGAATTCGGTAGCCTTGATAGCTGCTTCCAGTTCTACTTTGGCCGGATCCATCAGCGGAGAGTGGAAAGCACCACCCACTTTCAACGGCAATGCACGCTTTGCACCGGCAGCTTTCATCAGTTCGCAGGCCTTGTTGATGCCTTCGATAGAGCCTGAAATAACGATCTGTCCCGGGCAGTTGTAGTTGGCAGCCACACAAACTTCACCTTCCGCGCTGACTTGAGCGCAGATCTCTTCTACCTTTTCATCCGGCAGTGCGATGATGGCAGCCATAGTAGACGGTTGCATTTCGCAAGCCTTCTGCATAGCCATGGCACGTGCATATACCAGTTTCAAGCCATCTTCGAAAGACAGTGCACCAGCTGCTACCAGTGCGGAAAATTCTCCCAAAGAATGTCCTGCTGTCATCTCAGGCTTGAAGTCTTCGCCCATGCAAAGAGCCGAGATAACTGAGTGAAGGAATACGGCAGGTTGGGTAACTTTCGTCTGGCGCAGGTCTTCGTCTGTGCCGTTGAACATGATGTCGGTTATGCGGTAGCCCAAAATATCGTTTGCTTTCTCGAATAATTCTTTTGCCAGCGCTGAGTTTTCGTAGAGGTCTTTACCCATTCCTACGAATTGCGCACCCTGTCCGGGGAATACAAATGCTTTCATAAATTTCTTTTTGAATTAAGTTATTAATGACAAAGGTAATGATTTATTTTAGATTTCTGATTTTTTCGGTTTAATCTTCATCGTAAATGTGCATGGGCACAGGAGAATAAAAATGATTCAGCGGTCCGTGTCCTTCGCCGATGTGTACATCTTTTCCTGCGAGAATACCCTGATATACATATTCCTTGGCTAGTCTTACGGCTCCGGTCATGCTGTTCCCCAAAGCCAGATAGGTGGCAATGGCAGAAGAAAGCGTGCATCCGGTACCATGGGTATTGTGACTTTCTATTTTTCTGGCTGTAAACAAATGGGGTTCGGCTTCGCCCTTTACCTGCAAAACGTCGCACATGCCTCCGTCTTCCAGATGTCCTCCTTTTACCAGTACAGCGTGGCTACCGTAACGCAACAATTCCCGTGAAGCAGTTTTCATCGTTTCGATGTCTGGAATCGGACTGCCCGTCAGTACCTCGGCCTCACGCAGGTTGGGAGTAATGAGGGTAGACAGTGGCATAAGCTGGGAGGTGATGGCTTCAATTGCCTCGTCTTCCATGAGCTTGCATCCGCTGGTCGATACCATGACCGGATCGAAAACAACGAATTCAGGCTTGAATTTCTGTAAGGATTCGGCTATGACCTTTACAATGTTTACGTCGTTTATCATTCCTATTTTGATGGCACGCGGGCGAATGTCTGTCATAACGGCTTCAATCTGTCCCTTTACATAGCTGGCAGGAACGGGATGAATGTCTGTCACTCCGCATGTGTTTTGTACGGTGATGGCAGTGATGGCACTGGCGGCATAGGCTCCCAGTGCGGAGATGGTCTTGATGTCTGCCTGAATACCGGCTCCTCCGCTACAGTCTGAACCGGCAATGGTAAGTACACAAGGGTAATGTTTCATATTTTACATTATTACAATTGTTTGCTACAAAGATAAGAAACTAATTTTAATGTGCTTCTTGTTCATGTGGAATTTGCTTTTATATCTTTTCGTATATCATACAATAATACAATTATTATATATCGTATAAAGTATGAAATCTATTTACTTGTGGAATAATGTTTTATAACATGATAAATATTGTAGTATTTTTGGATAACAAATGGAAAATCTGTTTATATTTGCATCGTCAAAAGAAAATGAAGATATGGAGAATCAAACCGGAAGTAACCTTATAATCGATGTACACGTGTCAGTCGATTGCGTGTTGATTGGCTTCGACGGGGAACAATTTCGTGTGCTGCTGGTCCGCCAGATCGGTAAACAGACTGATGGCGAATTCAATGACTTGAAACTTCCGGGCAGCTTGATTTATGCGGATGAAGACTTGGATGAGGCTGCTAAACGGGTATTGAATGAACTGACCGGTTTGAAAAATATCAAGATGAGCCAGTTTAAGGCTTACGGTTCGAAAGACCGTACTTCCAATCCGAAGGACGTGCTATGGCTGGAACGCTTTCATCGTATAACCGATAATAAAGTGGGGCGTATCGTAACGATTGCATACCTTTCTTTGCTGAAGATAGACCAGCGCAACCGGCAACTTACCGATACGTACGATGCGTGCTGGACTCCGGTTTCGGAAGTGAAAACGCTGGCGTTCGACCATGTCCAGATTTTTCACGATGCTTTGGCTTATATCCGTCATTATGTGGAAACAAACCTTTCCGTCATGTTCGATCTCTTGCCGAGAAAGTTTACGGCTGCCCAGCTTCGCGTGCTGTATCAGCTGGTATACGACAAGGAATTTGATATCCGGAATTTTCATAAGAAAATAGCATTGATGCCTTATGTCGTGCCGATGGAGGAAAAGGAAAAAGGAGTTCGTCATCGTGCGGCACGTTATTACAGATTTGACAGAACGATTTATAACAAACTAAAGAAATAAAATCTCGAAATTATGTATTTGTTAGGTTACGATATAGGTAGTTCTTCGGTAAAAGCCAGTCTGGTTAATGCCGAAACAGGTAAGTGCGTGGCTTCTGCTTTTTATCCGAAGACAGAAGCTGAAATTATAGCTGTGCAGCCCGGCTGGGCCGAACAAAAACCGGAAATGTGGTGGGCAAACCTGAAGTTGGCTACGGGAGATGTGATGCATGCAAGCGGAGTCTGTAAAGAGGATATTGCTGCTATCGGAATCTCTTATCAGATGCACGGCCTGGTCTGTGTCGACAAGAATCAGCAAGTGCTTCGTCCTTCGATTATCTGGTGCGACTCTCGTGCCGTACCGTATGGAGAAAAGGCTTTCCATTCGCTGGGTGAAGAGTTGTGTCTTTCTCATCTGCTGAACTCTCCGGGTAACTTTACGGCTTCGAAACTTGCCTGGATAAAGGATAATGAGCCGGAAGTTTATGCTAAAATAGATAAAATTATGCTTCCGGGCGATTACATTGCCATGAAGCTGACCGGTGAGGTTTGTACCACGGTATCCGGGCTTTCGGAAGGTATGTTCTGGGATTTCAAGAACAATGAGGTGGCTAAATTCCTGATGGAGTATTATGAATTCGACAATTCGCTGATAGCAACTGTCAAGCCTACTTTCTCCGAACAGGGTCGTGTGACGACTTTCGCAGCAGCCGAACTGGGCTTGAAAGAAGGTACTCCGGTGACATACCGTGCGGGCGATCAGCCGAACAATGCGCTGTCGCTGAATGTATTCAATCCGGGTGAAATTGCTTCTACAGCCGGAACATCGGGTGTGGTATATGGAGTGAACGGGGCAGTGAACTACGATCCGAAATCACGCGTCAATACGTTTGCTCATGTGAATCATACTGCTGAACAGACTCGCTTGGGTGTTTTGCTTTGTATCAACGGAACGGGTATCCTGAATTCATGGATCAAGCGTACGGTCGTCCCTGAAGGCGTTTCGTATGCCGAGATGAACGAACTGGCAGCTCAGGCTCCTATCGGTGCAGGCGGTATCAGTATTCTGCCTTTCGGCAATGGTGCGGAACGTATGCTCCAAAATAAGGAAGCGGGATGTTCCATCAATGGAATCAATTTCAACCTGCATACACGTAGTCATATCATCCGTGCGGCTCAGGAAGGTATCGTGTTCTCTTTCAAATATGGTATCGATATTATGGAAGGAATGGGTATGGATGTCCATAAAATTCATGCCGGACATGCCAATATGTTCCTGAGTCCGATCTTCCGCGATACGCTGGCGGGAGTAACGGGAGCAACCATCGAACTGTATGACACTGACGGTTCGGTAGGAGCAGCGAAAGGAGCTGGTATCGGAGCGGGTATCTATAAGGATCATAATGAAGCGTTTGCTACATTGGATAAGCTGGCTGTCATTGAGCCGGACCTTGCCAATAAGGCCGCATACGAGGATGTTTACCAGCGCTGGCTCTCATATATGAACAAGATTTAATGGCTTTCGTTTCTGGAACGGGCCGGACAATAAACATAAATAAAACAAGAAATAAATCATTAACTTTTAAATTAATAATGTAACTATGGCAACAAAAGAGTATTTTCCCGGTATCGGTAAAATTAAATTCGAAGGTGTAGAAAGCAAAAATCCGATGGCTTTCCGCTATTACGATGCAGAAAGAGTAGTAATGGGCAAGAAGATGAAAGACTGGTTGAAGTTCTCTATGGCATGGTGGCATACTTTGTGTGCTGAAGGTGGAGACCAGTTTGGCGGTGGAACAAAGAAATTCCCGTGGAAAACAAATCCGGACAAGCTTCAGGCTGCAAAAGATAAAATGGATGCAGGTTTCGAATTTATGCAGAAAATGGGTATCGAATACTACTGTTTCCACGATGTAGATTTGTGCGACGAAGCTGACACTATCGAAGAATATGAAGCAAACCTGAAAGAAATCGTTGCTTACGCAAAACAAAAACAGGCTGAAACAGGTATCAAACTGTTGTGGGGTACAGCCAATGTATTCGGTCATGCTCGTTATATGAACGGTGCTGCAACAAATCCTGATTTCGACGTTGTAGCTCGTGCAGCTGTTCAGATTAAGAATGCTATCGATGCAACTATCGAACTGGGCGGTACTAACTATGTGTTCTGGGGCGGACGTGAAGGTTACATGTCATTGCTGAATACCGATCAGAAACGTGAAAAGGAACACTTGGCACAGATGTTGACCATCGCTCGTGACTATGGTCGTGCCAAAGGATTCAAAGGTACTTTCCTGGTTGAACCGAAACCGATGGAACCGACTAAACATCAGTATGATGTAGATACTGAAACCGTTATTGGATTCTTGAAAGCTCATAACTTGGATAAAGACTTTAAAGTAAATATCGAAGTAAACCACGCTACATTGGCTGGACATACGTTCGAACACGAACTGGCTGTTGCTGTGGACAATGGTATGCTGGGTTCTATCGATGCCAACCGCGGTGACTATCAGAACGGATGGGATACAGACCAGTTCCCGATTGATAATTTCGAACTGACTCAGGCTATGATGCAAATTATCCGTAACGGTGGTCTGGGTAACGGCGGTACAAACTTCGATGCTAAGACTCGTCGTAACTCTACCGATCTGGAAGATATTTTCATCGCACACATCTCTGGTATGGATGTAATGGCTCGTGCTTTGCTGAGCGCTGCTAAACTGCTGGAAGAATCTCCTTATAAGAAAATGCTGGCAGACCGTTACGCTTCGTTCGACTCTGGTAAAGGTAAAGAATTTGAAGAAGGTAAGCTGACTCTGGAAGATCTTGTTAATTATGCAAAAGTTAACGGTGAACCGAAACAGACTAGCGGAAAGCAGGAATTGTATGAGGCTATTGTAAATATGTATTGCTAATAGGTTTTTTGTAAAACCATTTCCCTTATCCCGGCTGATTTTTATCAGTCGGGATATTTTGTTTTGTCAAAATAAAGCTATATTTGCATATAAACTTAAAATTCATGGTTATGACTTTAAATAACAATCATGTGGTTATTATGGCAGGAGGCGTAGGAAGTCGTTTTTGGCCTATGAGTACTCCTCAAATGCCAAAACAATTTATCGATGTGCTGGGATGCGGAAAGACATTGCTTCAGCTTACGGTAGATCGTTTTCAAGGCATTTGCCCTCCTGAAAATATATGGGTGGTAACTTCGGCCGGTTATGCAGATGTAGTAAAGGAACAGTTGCCAGATATTTTACCCGATCATATTTTGCTTGAGCCTTGTCGCCGTAATACGGCTCCGTGTATTGCTTATGTCAGTTGGAAGATTAAGGCGAAGAATCCGAAAGCAAATATTGTAGTGACTCCCAGTGACCATGTAGTAATGGATGTAAGAGAATTTGCCCGGGTTATTAATTCGGCCATGAAGTTTACGGCCGATTCGGATGCAATCGTTACGTTGGGAATGAAAGCTACTCGTCCTGAAACAGGATATGGATATATTGAGGCAGACTTGTCGATGGCCTGTCCGTCTAATAAAGAAATTTACCGCGTGGATGCCTTTAAGGAAAAACCGGATCTGGAGGTGGCACGCCGCTACATTCAGCGTAAGAATTATTTCTGGAATGCCGGAATCTTTATATGGAACGTGAGTACGATTGTCAATGCCTTGCGAGTTTACCAGCCTCCTATGGCAGAGGTATTCGAACGCATGCTGCCTTATTTTTATACAGATAAGGAACAGGAAATGATAGATGAATTATTCCCTACATGTGAAAATATTTCGGTCGATTATGCGATAATGGAAAAGGCCGAGGAAATTTATGTGTTCCCTGCTTCGTTTGGCTGGAGTGATTTGGGCACATGGGGCTCTTTGCAGGAAAATTTAAAGAAAGACGCTCATAATAATACGTGTATCGGCGAAAATATCAAAGTGTTTGAAACCCGAAATTGTATTATTCATACCACTCAGGAGAAGAAAGTCGTTGTACAGGGACTGGACGGATATATCGTGGCCGAGAAAAACGATACGTTGCTGATTTGCCGGCTGAGTGAAGAACAACGCATCAAGGAGTTCGCCGAAGAGTAAGTATTTTAGTAAAATAAAGACTCCCTCATGTCTTTTCTGTTCGCAAAGCGAAAGGACATGAGGGAGTTATTTTATTATAACATGTCGGGAACCAGGTAGATATTCTCCTCCGGAACACCTTGTTCCAGCAATGCGTTCTTGTCTGCAAGATAAAGCTTCATAAAGTCATCGTGTGTCTGGCAGCTGCTTTCCACGTGACGGTAGCATTCCAGTGCCTGCCGGATATTGTTTTGTGCCAGATAAACATGTCCCGCATTCAGCCAGTCGGACGGTTGTGCTTCGTCGGAGTGCAATAACTTGTCGAAGAAACGGTTTGCCTCGTCATATTTTCCGGTCATGAAGTAACACCATCCTATGGCTCTTTGGGCATTTGCCGGTGCCTTTTCCAGGTATTCTACTTTAAAGAAATAAGTCAGCGCTTTGTCGTACATGCGGAGATTGGCCAAGCATTGTCCGATTTGTAGAAGCAGATTCAGGTTCTCCGGTTGCATGGCTTCTATCTTGTACAAGCATTCCAGAGCTTCCTGGTATTGTTGTTGCCGCTTGTAACATTGTGCCATCTGCTTTAGCGTCCATATATGATCCGGTTTCAGGAGGTCAGCTTGTACATAGGCTTCCAGCGCTTTGGGATATACTTTCATTTTCTGATAGCAGAATCCGGTCTTCCGCCAGATGTCGTCATCTACTTTTCCACATTGCAAGATATCGTTGTAAATCTCACATGCTTCTTGAAAATATTCTTTCGAGAAGAGATAATCGGCTGTATGTTTCAGCAGTTCCGGTATACGTGTAAGCGGTTGCAGGGCTTCACATTTCCAGAAGGCGAGTTCGTCGGTAAAGATGTCGTGCATTTCGCTGCGATACATCCATAGTTTGAAGAAGCGATACAGGTCGTGTATATATTGGCGGCTGACATTCTCGGCTTTCTTTTCACTTTTTACATAGTTGGCAAGCAAGTCTTGTCCTTCCCCGATCATTTCATTCTGCATGGAAAATTCGGTTGCCAGAATTTCCAACTGGTCGGACGGAACGCTTTGCAGCGTCAGGCAGAAAGAATATTTATCCGAATTGCAGAACATGGTCGATTCCATGAGTGTGTTGATGATAGACTTTTTTCCGTCTATATTTTTCCTTTTGAATACTTGAGCTACATCCGGCTGCTGGCGGTCGAACGGATAGAACCAGTGGGCTGCCTGACGGAAGAACGGGTACGACTTCAGCTGCGAGAAGGCGCTCATGTAAGTATCGGCTCCTTCCGACTGTAGTGCTCCCAGTTCGTGCAGGTATTCTTCCACCCGTTTGATTTCCTTTTCCCATTCCGGATTTTTATCTTCTATATCTTCCATGTCGAAAATTTTCTGTTCCGGGTTCATCATTTCCGGTGAAATTTTCATATTGGGAAGAATCTCTTCACGCATTTTCTTGTCTATCTTTTCCGTTTCACGTGAAAGGAGCAGTATGATCTGAATTTTGTTCAGTTCTTGAGCGATGGAGGTAGAATCGTTCAGAAGCGACAATGCTTCCGTCAGTTCAGGATATAATTTCAATCGTTTTTCCTGATAATAGGCAGTCAGCGCAATACCAGTCAAGGCGCGCTGGGTAACGATTGCCTCGCTGTGAGTCTGATAAGCTTTTAGAAGGAACTGAAACTTGCGGCTGTCGAACAATTGCAATAAGTTCAACGTTACGGCGCTTATCATAACGGCTATATCGTTGACCGGGACGAGCAACGACTCCAGTATGGCAGTAGCTCCAGCCAGGTCTTCGTCCGTCCAGTGTGTTGATAGCCATATCTTGTCGAACATTTCAATTACGTCTTTTTCATGGCGGGCATAGATTTCGTCTATCGACTGGCTACGGCTTTTGTCATCCATGAGTGAGATTTGAGCTACGCCCAGATCTTCGCTGAAGGCTTCAAGGCTGAGGCAATAATCGCGGAAACTTTTCGAATCGAATTGCTTCATGACACGATACTTCCCTTGCTGGTATCCGTTGCCGGAACGATGCTTGCGTATAAATTCTGCGCTGTCGGCCAGTTCGTATGCTTTACGCAACAACTGATGGTATAGCTTGTTCCTTTCCGGATCCTCCATACCCTGTGAAGCATATTGCAACATGTAAGTATAAGTCGTTTGCAAGTTTTCTATTTCTGATGATAGCTTCCAGTTATCGGCTTCATGCGCCAGAGCCGAAAGTTGCACGAGCGCTTCTTTCACCCGTTTCTTGTCTAGGTATTCGATGACATCGTTGTACATAAAAGTGATTTATCTGATTAGGTAACTGCAAATGTAGCAATTATTTTATAAATTTGCATGGTTTACCAAAAGTTACCTTTTTGTCTTGTGTGACAAGGAGAACAACTAACTTTACTATAGACGAAAACAATGGAAATAACTGAACTTCAATCGCGTTATACTCGTCATCCTGCCGTGGAGGGGCTGGCGAAAACTTTGCAAAACAATGATATCCGCACTGTATTTTTGGAGGGAATGCATGCTTCGTGTGCCTCTCTGTTTGCCTCTTGCTTTATCAAGGCAGTACCGGGTGTGTATCTTTTCATTTTGAACGATCAGGAAGAGGCCGGATATTTCTATCACGATATGGTGCAGGTGAATGGAGATGAGCAGATTTTGTTCTTTCCTTCTTCTTATCGGCGTGCCATTAAATACGGACAGAAAGATGCTGCCAACGAGATACTTCGTACCGAAGTGCTGAGCCGCTTGGAAAAAAATGATCCGGTGGCTGTGGTGACTTATCCTGATGCACTGGCCGAAAAGGTCGTTTCTCAAAAAGTATTGAGTGATAAAACTCTGAAACTGAACGTCGGACAGCATATTGATACCGAGAAAATAACCAAGACGCTATCCGATTATGGCTTTGAGCATGTAGACTATGTATACGAACCGGGACAGTTTGCTACGCGTGGAAGCATAATCGATGTTTATTCTTTTGCTTCCGAATATCCTTACCGAATAGACTTTTTCGGGGATGAAATAGATAGTATCCGAACGTTTGAAGTAGAAAGCCAGCTGTCGCGTGAGAAAAAAGATTCAGTCAGCATTGTTCCGGAACTGGCACAGGCCGTGGATGGGGATATCAGTTTGCTGAGTTTTATTCCGCGTGAAACGGTTTTGTGGGTGAAAGATTTGTCGTGGGTGCGTGAACGTATTCAGATAGTACACGATGAAGTTTTTTCGCCACAGGCACTGACCGCTTACGAAGGCGAACAGACTGATTTGATGAATCTGGAACGCAAGTTGATAGACGGAGCAGAATTTACGACAGAATCATTGGATTTCCGGCGGATTGATTTCGGACATAAGGCAGTCGGGACACCTCAGGCCACACTGAAGTTTGACACGTCTATTCAGCCTATTTTTCACAAGAATTTTGATTTGGTGGCAAGTACCTTGACGGATTACTTGCAGCGCGGATATACTTTATACATTTGTTCTGACAGTGTAAAACAGACCGACCGTCTGGTTGATATTTTCCGTGAACGAGGCGATAAAATAGAGTTTACAGCGGTAGACCGTACCTTGCACGAAGGATTCATCGACCATACGTTGCATTGCTGTATTTTTACCGATCATCAGATATTCGACCGTTTCCATAAATACAACTTGCGCAGTGACAAGGCCAGAAGCGGAAAAGTTGCGCTTTCGTTGAAGGAGTTGAATATGTTTGAGCCGGGCGACTATGTGGTACATATCGACCACGGTATCGGAAAGTTTGCCGGACTGGTACGTATTCCGAATGGAAATACGACGCAGGAAGTCATCAAGCTGGTTTATCAGAATGACGATGTGGTATTTGTTTCCATTCATTCTCTGCATAAGATTTCCAAATACAAAGGTAAGGAAGGTGAACAGCCTCGTATCAGTAAGTTGGGTACGGGGGCATGGGAGAAAATCAAGGAGCGTACCAAGACCAAGATTAAGGATATTGCCCGCGACCTGATAAAACTCTATTCGCAGCGTAAGCAGGAAAAAGGATTCAAGTATAGTCCCGACAGCTTTTTGCAGCATGAGCTGGAAGCAAGTTTCATTTATGAAGATACTCCCGACCAGCTGAAGGCCACTCAGGAGGTAAAAGCGGATATGGAAAGTGACCGCCCGATGGATCGTCTGGTATGTGGTGATGTAGGCTTTGGTAAAACAGAGGTTGCCATACGTGCAGCTTTCAAGGCTGTAGCCGACAATAAGCAGGTCGCAGTGCTTGTGCCTACTACGGTACTGGCTTATCAGCATTATCAGACCTTCAGCAAGCGTTTGGAAGGAATGCCTTGCAAAGTGGAATATTTGAGTCGTGCCCGTACGGCGAAAGATACGTCCCGCATCCTGAAGGAACTGGAAGCAGGTACGATCAATATCTTGATAGGTACACATAAGATTATCGGCAAGAACGTGAAGTTTCACGACCTGGGCTTGCTGATTGTGGATGAGGAGCAGAAGTTCGGAGTGAGTGTGAAAGAAAAATTGCGTCAGATTAAGGTGAATGTAGATACCCTTACCATGACGGCTACACCGATTCCGCGAACACTTCAGTTCTCGTTGATGGGAGCCCGCGACTTGTCGGTTATCCAGACTCCGCCGCCCAACCGTTATCCGATTCAGACCGAGGTGCATACGTTTAACGAAGAAATCATTACCGAAGCGATTAACTTTGAAATGAGCCGCAACGGTCAGGTGTTCTTTGTGAATAATCGCATACAGAACTTGGCAGAACTGAAAGCAATGATCGTGCGTAACATTCCGGATTGCCGTGTTTGTATCGGTCATGGACAGATGCAGCCCGAAGAGCTGGAAAAGATTATCTTCGGTTTTGTGAATTATGATTACGATGTGCTGCTTGCCACTACCATTATTGAGAGTGGAATTGATATCCCGAATGCCAATACGATTATTATCAATCAGGCACAGAACTTTGGACTGAGTGACTTGCATCAGATGCGTGGACGTGTGGGACGGAGCAACAAGAAGGCTTTCTGTTATTTGCTGGCTCCTCCTTTGTCGTCTTTGACTCCCGAAGCCAAGCGCCGTCTTCAGGCTATCGAAAATTTCAGCGATCTGGGAAGTGGTATACATATTGCCATGCAGGACCTGGATATTCGTGGTGCCGGTAATATGCTGGGAGCTGAACAGAGTGGCTTTATAGCCGACCTGGGTTATGAAACTTATCAGAAGATTCTGTCGGAAGCTGTGACGGAACTGAAGAATGATGAATTTGCCGACCTTTATGCCGATGAGATTAAGGCTGGAGAGGAGAAGATCAGCGGCGAAGATTTCGTTGACGAATGTACCGTGGAAAGTGATCTGGAATTGTTGTTCCCCAACGAATATATTCCGAGCAGCAGTGAACGAATGTTGCTTTATCGTGAACTGGATAAATTGGAACTCGACCGGGATGTGGAGGCCTTCAAGGCACGTCTGGTAGACCGCTTTGGCAAGATTCCACCTGAAGGTGAAGAACTGATCCGTATTGTACCTCTCCGTCGTCTGGCAAAGCGCCTTGGTGTAGAAAAGGCTGTGCTGAAGGGTGGTAAGATGATTCTTTATTTTGTAAGCAATCCGGATAGCCCGTATTATCAGAGTGCTGCTTTTGGTAAGATTATCGATTACATGGCAAAGTATCCGCGGGTATGCAACTTGCGTGAACAGAACGGGCGTCGCAGCATGATTGTAAAAGATATCACTGATGTAGAATTGGCTGTCCGTATTTTGCAGGAAATTGTGAGCCTGGGTTCGTAATAGGGAGTGATCCTTGCAGGAATTTATTGGCTTGGATGGAAGGTATAATATGAGAAGCAGGCAGACGATGAGAATAAAAATGGACGGGAGGACTTGTCTGCCTCTTTTGAATTAAATGATGTAATTTATATACTAAGACGTAAAATTTTATGATTTCAGTAGATGGACTTACCGTCGAGTTTGGCGGAACCACCTTATTTAGTGACATTAGTTTTCAGATTAATGAAAGAGACCGTATTGCCCTGATGGGAAAGAATGGGGCTGGAAAATCGACTTTGTTGAAAATATTGGCTGGAGTACGCCAGCCAACACGTGGAAAAGTAACGGCTCCCAAAGACTGTGTGGTTGCTTATCTGCCTCAGCATCTGATGACAGAAGACGGATGTACGGTATTCGAGGAAGCATCGCAGGCTTTTGCTCACCTTCGTGAAATGGAAGAAGAGATAGAACGCATGAATAACGAACTGGCTACCCGTACCGATTATGAGAGCGATTCGTACATGGAACTGATAGAGAAAGTTGCAGCGATGAGCGAGAAGTTTTACGCCATCGATATGACTCATTTTGAGGAAGACGTGGAGAAAGCTTTGCTCGGTCTCGGTTTTACGCGTGAAGACTTCAACCGTCCTACCAGCGATTTCAGCGGAGGATGGCGCATGCGTATCGAACTGGCCAAGTTGCTGTTGCAGAATCCGGATGTGTTGTTGCTGGACGAGCCTACCAATCATCTGGACATTGAGTCTATCGGCTGGCTGGAAGAGTTTCTGGTTAATAGTGCCAAGGCGGTGGTGGTTATCAGTCACGACCGTAAGTTTGTCGACAATATTACAACACGTACCATTGAAGTGACGATGGGACGTATCTACGATTATAAGGTAAACTATTCACAGTATCTTGTGCTGCGTAAGGAACGTCGCGAACAACAGATGAAGCAATACGAAGAGCAGCAGAAGATGATTCAGGAAACGAAAGATTTCATCGAACGTTTCAAAGGAACATACAGTAAGACGCTTCAGGTACAAAGCCGTGTGAAGATGCTGGAGAAGCTGGAGCTGATTGAAGTGGATGAAGAAGATACTTCGGCACTTCGCCTTAAATTTCCACCTTCTCCCCGAAGCGGCAGTTATCCGGTCATTATGGAAGGGGTAGGCAAGACGTATGGTGACCACGTTGTTTTCCGGAATGCGAATCTCACGATTGAACGTGGTGATAAAGTGGCTTTCGTCGGGAAAAACGGAGAAGGTAAGTCTACGTTGGTAAAATGTATCATGGGAGAGATCGAACATGAAGGTACACTGACCTTAGGTCACAACGTACAGATTGGTTACTTTGCGCAGAATCAGGCTTCTTTGCTGGATGAGAATCTGACCGTATTTCAGACTATCGATGATGTGGCGAAAGGAGAAATCCGAAACAAGATACGTGATCTGCTTGGAGCCTTTATGTTTGGCGGACCGGAGGAATCGATGAAGAAAGTAAAAGTGCTTTCCGGAGGAGAACGTACTCGTCTGGCAATGATCAAGTTGTTGCTTGAACCCGTGAATCTGTTGATTCTGGATGAGCCTACCAATCATCTTGACATGAAGACAAAAGATATTCTGAAACAGGCATTGATGGATTTCGACGGAACGCTGATTGTGGTATCTCACGATCGTGACTTCCTTGACGGCCTGGTTACCAAGGTGTATGAATTTGGTAATCAGCGTGTGAAAGAACATCTGTGTGGTATCTATGAGTTCCTTGAAGCTAAGAAAATGGAGAATTTGCAGGAACTGGAGAAGAAACGCTAAAGGAGCTTTGTCCGTAAAGGATACATTTCGTTCCTATAAATGAGAAAAAACATCACCGGAAACTATAAAATTTCCGGTGATGTTTTTTCATATTTGTCGGCGGGATTTTTGAAAACCGTTTATTCGACCTGCTTTTTCCCGAATTCAGGATCTATTTTCAGTAGGGCAGTTACGCCGAAAGTTGCGGCACAGCATACCATGATCCAGAGGAAGAAGTGCTGATATCCCAGAAACTCCTGCATCCATCCGGCTATCATGCCGGGAAGCATCATGCCCAATGCCATAAATGCTGTACAAATGGCGTAGTGTGCTGTACTGTGACTTCCCCGGGAAAAATAAATGAGATACAGCATGTATGCCGTGAACCCAAATCCATAGCCAAACTGTTCGATAAAAATGCAGGCATTGATCCACAGCAGGTTTGTTTCCGGAAAATAGCTTAGAAAAACATAAACCAGATCGGGAAGTGATATTGCCCATACCATGTACCACAACCATTGCTTCAATCCATGTCGTGCCACTGCCATTCCTCCTAAGATGCCTCCTAGCGTAAGTCCGATGATTCCGACTGTACCTTGAGTAAATCCAATCTGTTCGGTTGTCATGCCCAGACCACCCTCCGAAGTCGGATCAAGCAGAAAAGGAATGCTCATCTTTGCCAGTTGGGCTTCCGGTAAGCGATAAAGCAACATAAAAAGAATGGCAATACCAGCTTGCTCTTTCCGGAAAAACGAACGGAATGTCAATAAAAATTCTTTAAGTAACCCAGAAGCAGATGTTTCGACAGCGGCTTTATCATTTGCAGGACGTGGCAGGATGAAGCTGTGGTAAATCCATAGCGCAAGGAATATGCCTGCCAGTACAAGAAAAGTGATACTCCATGCATACGGAATGTTTGCAGTGCTTCTCTCCAGGTATCCGGCGAGCATCACCAGCAGACCTTGTCCGGCGATGGTTGCTATTCGGTAAAAGGTACTTCGGATGCCGACGAATAGGGCCTGTTCGTGAGTATTCAGTCCCAGCATATAGAATCCGTCGGCTGCAATGTCGTGGGTTGCAGAACTGAATGCCATAAGCCAGAAGATGGCAAGCGTTGCCTGAAAGAAATGTTCGGTAGGAATAGTGAAAGCAATTCCCGCCAGTCCGGCTCCGATAAACAGTTGCATCAGTGTAATCCACCAGCGTTTGGTACGGAGCAAATCGACAAACGGACTCCATAAGGGTTTGATAACCCATGGCAGATTCAGCCAGCTTGTATAGAGAGCGATTTCTGTATTTGAAATACCCATGCGCTTATACATGACAAGCGACAGTGTCATGACTGCTATGTAAGGTAATCCTTCGGCGAAATAAAGCGTCGGGACCCACGACCAGGGAGATTGCTTTTTCATGTTAGTGTTTTAATACATTTTTCTTATGTCTGCTCCTTTATAATAATGAAGCAGGATTTCATTGTAGTTATATCCTTGCTCACCCATTACAGCTGCACCGATTTGGCATAAGCCTACACCATGTCCCCATCCGGCTCCTGTCAGTTCAAACCATGCAGGTATTCCGTCGGCATCTGTTTCTCCCTTGTCTACGATAAAGGCTGAGCTGAACAAATGAGTAGGAGATAGTGTGCGGCGTATTTCCAGCTCTTTCCCAATGATGAGTGTTTTCTCTGTCCCGACTATTTTCAGCTTGCAGATACGTCCCGACTTTCCTCGTTCTACTGGAATAAGATCGATGATTTTTCCGTAATTATTTTTTGTATTGCTGCGAATCAGTTCGGCTAGTTCTTCCTGTGTATACCGGACTTTCCAGCGGTAGAAATTAGTTGTTTCCTGATCGTAGTTATTCAGAATTTGCGAGATAATGGCTTTGTCGTGCGTACGACAGAAACTGTCGGGAGTACTGCGTATCCATTTTTCAGCTTCGCTTTCTTGAGTCAGGTCGGGTAATACTCCTTCTTCTTTCGTATCGCGTACGGCACTCAGATACGGGTAGTTCTTATCTTCCCAGCAAGTATTGAATACTTCGGTTACCCCTCCGCAGCATTTGGAAAAGCGTGCGTCGCAGATGCTGTTTTTATACATCAGAACCTGTCCTTTTGTGGCTTTAACTGCTTCGACAACACTCTTGTTGGAGGCTTTGGTTATACCCTGATACCGTTGGCAATGATCGTCGGCACATACATCGAAGATGGTATGGTCTTCTCGATCATACCAGCGAATGTATTCTGTATCTGTCTTGATGAAAGAAAAAAATCCGTTATCATGCTTGCTCATAGCCTTTCGTTTCTCTATCTGGGCCAGTAGCCAGCTTCTGGAAATAACGGCGTGGGCTTTCAGAAACTCGGGCGAGGAAGTCGCATTCATTTCGGACGAAATAACGCTGATCAGGTAATCCTCAGCTGACAATATATTGATGGCTGTAATTTTTCCTTCATCTACCACTAGCTTAAGTGTACCGTTGAAATGTTGTGTTTCCTGGCGTTCCCAATGAAAGTTAATTCCTATGGTTACGTCGTATAGAGAAAAGGAAGCTTCATCTTCTACCGGAGTAAATGTGAGCTCTCGGTATACGTTGCCGTTCCACAAGATTCCTCCTTCTTCAAAGGACACAACCTGATTACCGGTTACAGTTTCACCTTTCGCCAGGAAATGTGAGTTGAGGGTAAAATGAATCTCTTGGGCCTTAACGATGCCCACGCTTATTTCTGGTTCTTTCATGATGCGCTATTGTGTTAATTATGGTATGCTACTTCGTTATATATTTGTAAAATGTCTTGTTCTGTTATTTTATCAAAATCTTCCTTGCGGGGAGTGACTAATAATCCTGCCATATCGAGTGCTCCCGGGCTGACGAGAAGCTGGTCTTTACCGGTCGCTGTGTAACAGGCGGGACGATGTTTTTCTCTTGGAAGGTAGACTACGGTAAAACCGCGTACAGGGTCGTTCCATGCAAATAAATTGTATCTGGGTTCACTCTCTCCGTCGTGTACCGGAAGCGTCTGTAAATATTCTTCTATCAGTTCCGGACTTGTTGTCATGGAGTGTTCAGTAACAAAAGCCTGAAGCGGGCAGATATAATTGGTTATCTGATAAGAACGGCATGTACTTCCGTTGCCCATTTTTAGCTCTTTTGTGCAGACAGCGGTAGACAAGAGTCTGTTCCACTGACAAATCAAAGGAATATCATTTTGTCGTACGGCCTGAAAATGGAAATGGTCAGGAGCAGAGGCTCCGCATTTTGCTCCGTTATAGAACAAGGCATATCCGGAGGCAAAATGTTTTTCAAGCCAGTTCACTAAGCGTCCGGGAAGCTGACGTTCCGTCTTGTCGGCAAGTATCTGATCCTGATGCTTCAGGCTGGATATCGTAAGATGTCCATGAAGAATCGGATAAGGATTGACACGTAGGCTGAAAGGCTCGTCCAATGAAATGATGATTTCATCTTGTCCTTTAGGCTTGTTTTCGGAACACAAGAAGCATGGTCGTGCCTCTATGGATGCCTTGTCAACCTTAGCACATGTAGAAACGGCGCGTGCTGGATTGAATTGTACGGTTATGTCATTGCCGTTTACCTCGAATGTGCGTGTTTCTATTTTATCAAGAGCTTCGTGATTGGTCCGTGCTGTTTGCCATTTGGCCAGTTGACTATCAAGGAATAATTCGCCCGGTTGTCTCTCCTTTTCCATTGTCTGTCGTATCTTGATTTCCAAGGTGCGCAGACTGTCTTTATAACTGTTGTTCAGATTGACCTTTTCAATGCTTAATGCTGCATCGGAATTGCCTTCCCATCTACGGCACAAATATAATACGTCGTAGATACGTCCGATACGGTAGTTACGCGAGAAAGCCAGTCCAAGGGCATAATCTTCTCCGTAACTGGTATTGGGGACACGGATTTGTCGTAGGAGAGGGGTGTAAAATGCACGGGGAGCTCCCAGACCATTGATACGTAATGCGTTGTTATGTCCGTTTTCGTCGGTCCATTCGTTGTGGTCGATAACTCCGGGTGGAAGGGTTTGCAGGGCAAAGTCTGTCATACGATAGGAACCGATGACCATGGCACATTGCTCTTGGTGGAATTTGTCGACAATGGTTTGCAGGGTATTGGGGCTGCTGTATAAATCGTCACTATCCAACTGAACAGCGAAACGGCCGCATTGCGGATGATTGATTCCTAAGTTCCAGCATCCGCCTATACCTAAGTCAGTCCGTTCGGGTATGAGATGAATGACTTTAGAATTGTTTTGGTAATGTTCAATGATTTCACTTGTTCCATCGGTTGAATGGTTGTCGATGATAATCAGATTGAAAGGAAAGCTGGTTTCTTGTTCCAGTACGGAACGAATCGCATCGTCGATGGTACGAACACGGTTGCGTACGGGAATAATTACCGAGGCTTCATACAGAAAATCCTCTGTACCAACATCTATGGTGCGTCTGACTGGTGGAAGATAGGCTCCCGTCTTTTTCAGATGGCGAGTGAAGACTACTTCTCGTTCTATCTGTACTTGCCGGTTGCGAGGGTCTACATAATCAAATTGTTTTTCACCAGATTTACGTAAATCGATTTCGTCTTCTGTGTAAAGATATTCCCGTATATGAGTCAGTTCTCCGTATCGGGATAGGGCCAGACGCAGGGCATACAACGCAGAATATTGGTAGGAATCTTCAGATGTAATTTCGTCGACTGCCTTTTTGAATTGCTCGGTACGGAACATCAGTAAAGAGCCGAAGTCAAAATCGTCGCGTACACTACCCAGCTGATAGTCGATAACCGGATGCGGCTTCCGTTCTCCTTGTGTGACTTTATAATGATCGGCATACACCATGCAGCATTGTGGTGCAGACAGGTAATCGCACATGCGCTCAACGGCCATATAACCTAATTCGAACGGGTGTGCCTGGGTATATATTAACGCATAAGGAGTATCGGTGTGCTGAGCTATTTGCTTATACTTTTCGGTAGAATCGGCCGACGATACCGGTAAAAGATGGCATCTGTCCGGCAACTCGATTTTGATATCGGTCTGTGCTGACAATAGGAATATCTGGTCAATATTGGGACATGTCAGTAATTCACTTATTGTTTTATCAAATTGATTTTCACTTCCATAAGGAAGAAAACACGTGACTGTTTTATTCATATTTAATACATTTATAACGACAAAGATAGGTAATATATCTTATTTTTTGCCTAACTTTGTACGCTAATGTATAGAATGAAATATTCTTTTGTGCAGATTATTTATCAACTTGTACAAAAACTGTAAAACAATGACTGATATAAAAAGCCCTTTGTTGGGTAAAACTTTAAGTGAATTACAAAGTATCGTGCGTGATTTGGGCATGCCTGCGTTTACGGCAAAACAAATCGCCGGATGGCTATATGATAAAAAAGTTTTCTCGATAGACGAGATGACAAACTTGTCGTTGAAAAACCGTGAACGGTTGAAAGAAAATTATGAGGTAGGAGCTACTTTGCCGGTACATGAGATGCGTTCGGTTGACGGAACGGTAAAGTATCTGTTCCGTACTCCGGAGGGCGATTATATCGAATCGGTATATATTCCCGATGACGATCGTGCTACGTTGTGTGTATCATCACAGGTCGGCTGTAAAATGAATTGTAAATTTTGCATGACGGGGAAACAGGGATATACCAATAGCCTGACTCCTACGCAGATATTAAATCAGGTCTATTCCATTCCTGAACGTGATACCTTGACAAATATTGTGTTCATGGGAATGGGAGAGCCTTTTGATAACTTGGATGCCGTTTTGCGCGCGTTGGAAATTCTTACCTCTGATTATGGCTATGCCTGGAGTCCGAAACGAATCACAGTTTCTACGGTTGGCTTGAGAAAGGGACTGGAGCGTTTCTTGCAGGAGAGCGATTGCCATTTGGCTGTCAGTTTGCATTCGCCGTTCCCTTCTCAGCGAGGTGAATTGATGCCGGCGGAGAAAGCTTTTTCTATTACAGAAATAGTGGATATATTGAAGCGTTACGATTTTAGCAAACAGCGTCGTTTGTCTTTTGAATATATTGTATTTAAAGGGGTAAATGACAGCATGATATACGCCAAAGAATTGATCAAATTGTTGCGTGGACTGGATTGCCGTATTAATCTTATTCGTTTTCATGCCATTCCGAATGTCGATCTGGAAGGAACGGATATGGATTCAATGATTGCGTTCCGTGATTATCTGACACAGCATGGTGTATTTGCTACCATCCGTGCTTCGCGTGGAGAAGATATTTTTGCTGCTTGCGGAATGTTGTCTACTGCTAAGCAGCAAGCTGAAAAAGAAGAAACTAACTAAATAACGAAATTATGAAGCGTTTAGCCTTTTATCTGAGTTTGGCACTTGTTGTGCTGGCATTGGCTTCTTGTAAGGGAGATGGAAAGAGTCTTATAACTCCAGCTTCCAGTGGCCGTCCGTATGAAGTATTGGTTGTTGCCGATGATAATTGTTGGATGAGTCCTGATAGTGCACTTTATCATGTGTTGGATACAGATGTACCTGGATTGCCGCAGCCGGAACGTTCTTTCCGCATTTCACGGGTACGTACATCTTATTATGATCGTACGATGCGTTTGTTCCGTAATATAATCATTGTTGATATCAATCCGGAAGCTTATACCCAGGTGAAATTCAAATATTCGCGTGATGTCTATTCATCTCCACAAATGATTATGACTATTCAAGCTCCCAATCAGGAAGAGTTTGCGGATTATGTATCTAAAAATGGTAATTTGATCATCGATTTCTTCACGCGGGCAGAAATGAACCGTGAAATCAAATTGCTGGAGAAAAAACATAATCAGACTATTTCGGCAAAGGTTGGCAGTTTGTTCGATTGTGATATCTGGATGCCTATTGAGATGGAGTCGTATAAAGAAGGAAAAGACTTTTTCTGGGCCTCTACCAACCTGAATGATTTGAATTTTGTGATGTATACTTTCCCGTTCAGAGACAAAGATACATTTACCAAAGCATATTTTATTCATAAACGTGATTCTGTTATGAAGATTAATATCCCGGGAGAACGTGAAGGTATGTATATGGAAACGGCTGATTCTGCTTTTGTTGAAGTGAGAAATATAGCTGTACAGGGTGACTATGCATTTGAAGCTCGCGGATTGTGGGAGATGAAAAACGATGCAATGGGTGGTCCGTTTGTCTCACAGATGAGAGTTGACCGTGCCAATGCCCGAGTGGTTGTAGTAGAGGGGTTTGTTTACAATCCTGGAAAACTAAAACGTGATCAGGTACGTCGGTTGAATGCAGCTCTGTATACCTTGAAATTACCTTCAGAAAAAGCTGTATCCGAAATACCTGTAGATGGCACATTGACGGAAGAGAAAGTTGAACATAAAGCAGAACAAACAAGCAATAAATAAGAAGCATGGAAGAACGTAAGATAAAGGTGGGTATCACCCATGGAGATATAAATGGAATTGGCTACGAGGTGATATTGAAAGCTTTTTCCGATCCTGCAATGCTGGACTTATGTACACCGGTTATTTATGGCTCGCCTAAGGTGGCAGCTTATCATCGGAAAGCAATGGATATACAGACAAATTTCAGTATCATCAACTCTGCTTCTGAGGCTCAGGATGGACGTGTGAATATTATCAATTGCACGGAGGAGGAATTGAAAGTGGAGCTGACTAAACCGACGCAAGAGGCTGGCCGTGCGGCGTTGGCTGCTTTGGAAATGTCGCTGAGGGATTATCGTGAAGGATTGTTTGATGTCTTGGTGACAGCTCCTATCAATAAACATACGATACAGTCGGATACGTTCCATTTCCCTGGTCATACTGAATATATTGAAGAACGAGTAGGAGAAGGTCAGAAAGCTTTGATGATTTTGTTAAAAGATGATTTTCGCGTAGCTTTGGTGACCGGGCATGTTCCTGTAAGTGAAATAGCTAAAGATTTGACTCAGGAACTGATAATGGAAAAAATGGCTATTTTCCACCGTTCATTGAAGCAGGATTTTGGCATAGACAATCCTCGCATTGCTGTTTTCTCGTTGAATCCTCATGCTGGAGATAACGGATTGATTGGAAGCGAAGAGCAGACGATCATTATTCCGGCGATGGAAGAAATGATAAAGCGTGGCGTACAGTGTTTTGGCCCTTATCCGGCTGATGGCTTTATGGGTTCTGGTAATTATCGTCATTTCGATGGAATTCTGGCTATGTACCATGATCAGGGACTGGCACCGTTTAAGGCTTTGGCTATGGATGAAGGAGTTAATTTTACAGCGGGATTACCTATTGTACGGACTTCGCCTGCTCATGGAACAGCCTATGATATTGCGGGGCAAGGTATTGCATCAGAAGATTCTTTCCGTCAGGCAATATATGTAGCGTTGGATGTTTTCCGCAATCGTTGTATCGAAAAGGAAATCAGTGCACATCCGTTGCGTAAGCAGTATTATGAAAAACGTGATGATAGTGACAAATTAAAGCTCGATACGATAGAGGAAGAATAATCATTTATGAAGTTTGCAATAATATCGGCCGGGGAAGGTTCCAGACTTTCTCAGGAAGGGGTTCAGTTGCCTAAACCGTTGGTTCAATTGAACAGAGAAGCTATGATTGATCGTTTAATCCGTATCTTTGCAAAGAATGGGGCAGAGCAGGTCATCGTTATTATTAATGATGAAGTTCAGGCTACCAAAGATCATCTGGCAAAATTGAAGAGAAATTCGGTTTTGCCTTTGGAGGTAGTAGTAAAGACAACTCCTAGTTCGATGCATAGCTTCTACGAAATCAGTCCTTATCTGAAGGGTGAGAAATTTTGTCTGACAACGGTCGATACGATCTTTCGGGAAAAAGAGTTTACTTGTTTTATTGAAACTTTTAAAAAATCAAAGGAAGATGGCATGATGGCGGTAACAGACTATATAGATGATGAAAAGCCATTGTATATATCGACCGATGATCAGCTGAACATTACAGGGTTTTATGATACCATGACTCCTGAATGTAGATATATTTCGGGCGGAATCTATTGTCTGGGACCACAAGCGATAGACGTTTTACATTCTTGTATGGAGAAAGGAATTTCTCGTATGAGGAATTTTCAGCGTCAACTGATTGCCGATGGATTAAGACTGAAAGCTTATCCGTTCTCGAAAATATTGGATGTAGATCATGCAAGCGACATAATAAAAGCAGAGGCTTTTTTGAATAATATAGAAGAATAACAGCAAAACAATGTGTTTGATTCACGGAAAAATAAAAGTAATAGGAATAAGCCGGAGTAGTGAGTACTCACCTAATCACGTGGACAATGATGCTGCTATATTGGAAGTTGTAGCAGAAACATTAAGAGACAAAGGATGTGAAGTGGAAATATGGCCTGAGAAAGAATTTGTTTCGAAGCAGATAAGGACGGAGTTTATTTTTAATATGGCACGCGACCGCTCTACCATAGAATATTTGAAACAATTGGAAGATAACGGGAGTGTAGTCGTGAATTCTGCTTATGGAATTGCCAATTGTATGCGGAAGTCGATGACTGAATTATTGATAAGAAATGGCTTTGCTCATCCTGTAAGTCTTATTGTTCCTACCGATGGCAAGTTTACTCCGGAACTTTTCCCTTGTTGGATAAAACGTGGAGATTCACATGCTATGGTGAAAGAAGATGTGGTCTATGTAGAATGTAAAGAAGAGGCTGAACAGGTATTGGCTGATTTTCATTCAAGGGGAATTTCTGAGGCCGTAATCAATGAGCATCTGTCTGGCGATTTAGTCAAGTTTTATGGTGTACAGGGAACAGACTTCTTCTTCTCTTTTTACCCCACAGACGCATGTCATAGTAAATTGGGATTGGAAATCGTCAATGGTGAGACATGTGGTTATCCATTCGATAAAGAGTTGCTGTATCAATATAGTTCAAAGCTTGCTGAAATCATGAATGTACCTATTTATGGAGGGGATTGTATCATTTCTTCTACAGGAGAAATTAGAATAATCGATTTTAATGATTGGCCTAGTTTTGCCCGTTGCCGTGAGGAAGCAGGTATGAAAATTGCCGAATGTATTTATCATAAAGTGACAGCTAAACTGAAAGAGTGAGATGGGAATAGATAAAAAGAGATTTGAAGCTTCTTTTAAATCGGCAGATACAGAAGAATTTCTGGATATTTATTTTAATCGTCCGATAGGCTATTTGTGGACTTTACTTTTCAAACGTTTAGGAGTACATCCCAATGTGGTAACTGTATTGTCTATCTTTTTAGGTATAGGAGCTGGGGTAATGTTTTATTTCCCGGATATGAAACATACCCTTATCGGAATTTTTCTGTTGATATGGGCCAATCATTATGATAGCTGTGATGGACAGTTGGCACGTCTTACGGGCAAAAAAACACGTTGGGGACGTATGCTGGATGGTTTGGCTGGAGATATTTGGTTTATTACGATTTATGCTGCAATTTGCCTGCGACTGATGCATCAGCCATTACCGTCAAGTCTTGGAACTGAAAATGATTTGACATGGGGCTGGAAAATCTGGATTTTGGCATTAATTTCAGGGACTGTCTGTCATAGCAAACAATGTATGCTGGCTGATTATTATCGGAACATACATTTATTCTTTCTAAAAGGAAAATCAGGTAGTGAACTAGATACTTTCAAGCAACAACGTGCTCTCTTTTATAGCTTGCCGTGGAAAGGAAACTTTTGGTGGAAGTCATTCCTTTATTTCTATGGAAACTATACTCGTCAACAGGAACAGATGACCCCTTCTTTTCAACGCTTTTATACATGGGTGTTGCAAAAATATGGCAATGATATTCCCCGTGAATTATGTGACGAGTTCCGTCGGTTAAGTTTGCCTTTGATGAAGTATGCTAATATCCTCACCTTTAATACTCGTGCTATTGTTTTGTATATTTGCTTGCTGATAGGCATACCTTATATGTACTTTGTATTTGAGATTGTAGTAATGACGGTTCTGTTTCTGTATATGCGTCGCCGTCATGAAGCTATTTGTTCCTATCTTTATCAGAAATATACTAATCAATGAAAGAAAAGTTTAGAAATATATTTTGGTTTTTCGGGATCTTTGCTATTGTCGTGATGCTTTGTACTTTCGATATGGATTATCAAGAGCTATGGCATAACTTGCGAAAAGCAGGATATTGGCTTCCTGCTGTTGTCTTGCTATGGGTATTTATTTATTTTTTGAATACCTGTTCATGGTATGCCATCATTCGTGATGGAAAACATGCCCGGGTGCCTTTTTGGAAAATATATAAATTTACAGTTTCTGGTTTTGCCCTGAATTATGCTACTCCGGTAGGGCTTATGGGGGGAGAACCTTATCGCATTATGGAATTGACGCCTTATGTAGGGGCAAGTAAAGCGACTTCCTCTGTTATTCTATATGTGATGATGCATATTTTTTCCCATTTTTGTTTTTGGCTGTTCTCTGTGGTCTTGTATATCATGATGGAGCCGGTCAATATGGCAATGGGACTTTTGTTGGCTGTCGTTGGAGTTTGTTGCTTGATCGCTATCTATTTTTTTATGAAAGGTTATCGAAAGGGGATGGCAGTGGGTACTTTAAAATTACTGGGTCATGTACCTTTCATTAGAAAATGGGCGCAGCATTTTGTTCTTGAAAAGAGAGATGTACTGGAACGAGTGGACAAGCAGATTGCAGAATTGCATGGACAGCGCAGGTCAACGTTCTACTTGTCGCTGGGATTGGAATTTCTGGCTCGTATCATAGGTTGTATAGAAGTCTTTTTTATTTTGAATATTCTTACAACAGACGTAAGCTTTGTTTCATGTATTTTGATAATGGCCTTTACTTCTCTTTTTGCAAACCTGTTCTTTTTCTCTCCTATGCAGTTAGGAGCCCGTGAGGGAGGATTTGCACTGGCAACTGGAGGATTGGCTATTTCGAGCGCTTTTGGAGTATATACGGGACTCATTACCCGTGTACGTGAATTGATATGGATTGTTATAGGAGTACTGCTGATGAAATTTGGTAACGGTACGGAAAAGATAAAGAGAAATGGAGAAATTGACAGACATTAAAGGTATAATATTTGATTATGGAGGTACGCTTGATACAAACTCCCGTCATTGGTCGGAAGTCTTGTGGAGCAAATATGAAGAATATCATGTTCCTGTTGGCAAGGCTGATTTCCGTGAAGCGTATGTGTATGGAGAACGTACGCTGGCGCGTATACCATTGGTGAAGCCTGAAGATAATTTTCATGATGTTTTGCGCATGAAGACAAAACTTCAAATGGAGTATCTGATAGAACAGGGTAAGTTGGAACTGACTGATGCAATGGAATATGCAATGAAGATAGCCGATAGTTGTTATCAGTATGTATTAAATGTGTTAGAAAAAACGCGTCCTGTAGTGCAGAGCCTTTCAAGAAAATATAAGCTGGTGCTAGTTTCCAATTTCTATGGTAATATTCGGTCCGTTTTGAAAGATTTTGAGTTAGATGATTTCTTTTCTGACGTTATAGAATCTTCAGTAGTAGGAGTGCGCAAACCCGATCCGGCAATTTATCGCTTGGGGGTGGAAGCTCTGAAACTTCCTGCTGAGAATGTGCTGGTTGTTGGTGATTCTTTTTCGAAAGATATGGTTCCTGCTAAGATCGTTGGCTGTAAAGTTGCTTGGTTAAAAGGAGAAGGATGGGAAAATGAAGAGATAGATGAGTCCTTACCCGATATAATAATTACAGATTTAGTTTGTTTGCCTCATTATTTATAAGAATGTATTTATGAAAGAAAAACGTATTCCTTTGGTAGAGAAACAATATCGTCTGCCTTTTGTTTTGTTGACTTCCCTTTTCTTTCTGTGGGGGTTCGCACATGCCATACTGGATGTATTGAATAAGCATTTTCAGGAAATCCTGGATATCACCAAGGCACATTCGGCTATGGTACAGGTCACTATGTATATGGGATATTTTATCATGGCTATTCCCGCTGGACTTTTTATTAATCGGTTCGGCTATCGTAAGGGAGTTGTGTTAGGATTGCTTCTTTATGGTTTGGGGGCTTTGTTGTTTATTCCAGGACAGCACTTCGCCTCGTTCAATGCTTTCCTGTTTGCTTTGTTTGTGATCGGTTGTGGACTGACCTTTCTGGAAACAGCTGCTAATCCGTATGTGACAGAGTTAGGAGCGAAGGAAACGGCTGCCAGTCGTTTGAATTTTGCGCAATCATTCAACGGTATGGGATGTATATGTGCTCCTTTATTTGTAGGATTGTTGCTGTTCTCCAATGATGACCAGCAGAGTGCATCAAATGGTAATGTCGCTTTGCCCTATGTTTGTATGGGAATACTCGTATTGATTGTGGCTGCTGTTTTTATGCGAGTAAAACTTCCCGAAATTCAGCATCAGACAGAAGTCGATAAAGAAGGTAGGAGTGTGAGCTTATGGTCGCATAAGCTTTTTATATTCGGCTTATTTGCTTTGTTTGCTTACGAAATAGGTGAAATATCTATCAATAGTTTTTTCATCAATTATGTGGTAGACCAGAAATGGATGAATGCCCGTTATGCCTCTTTGGTCTTGTCATTCGGTGGATTGGGATTATTTATGACAGGACGTTTTGTGGGTAGTTGGATAATGCAACGTGTAAGTGCAGAGCGGATGTTGTTTTATTGTGCTACTGGAACAGTTGTTACCACTACTGTCGTTTTGTTGGATTTGGGGCTCTGTTCACTTATAGCATTGCTGTGTGGCTATGCTTTTGAAGCAATCATGTTCCCTACCATTTTTGCTTTGTCACTGAAAGGCTTGGGAAATCATACTAAACGTGCTTCTTCGTTCTTGATGATGTCACCGGTAGGAGGAGTGGTTGGTCCGTTGTTGATGGGATATGTGGCCGATACGACAACTATGGTATTTGCATTTGTAGTACCATGGGTCGCCTATGCGATAGTTTGGCTGTATGCCCGCAAGATGCTGTCTGTATCAGTTCGTACGAAATAAAAAAATAGCCGGAGTAATTCTCCGGCTATTTTTATGCAAGTCTTTATTCTATAGTTTGACTACTTTCAATTTACTATTTCTGATAATGTCCCAAGCTTCTTTTTCTGTTCCTCTGAAAGGTCCTGATTTCTCTAGCTTGATGGTAGACAGAGCAGCGGCAAAGCATCCTGCTTCTTCATACGAAGCTCCTTTGTTCCGCATGTAAAGATAGCCTAACATATAAGTATCTCCACAGCCTGTGGCATCTACTACTTCTTTTGGGGGATAAGCTGGTATCTGATAAAAGTGCCCTTCTGCATAGATGAGGGAGCCCTCACTGCCCAATGTCAGCAATACCTCTTTTACACCCCATTTAGCTAATTGAAGAGCAGCAGCTTGATAGTCCGATAATCCAGTCAAAACTTTTGCTTCATGTTCGTTGACTTTGAGTATGTGGATGTGTTTCAGGGCTTCTTTCTTTTCAGTCCAGTCAACTGAATAAACATTCTCTCCTCTTACTTCACGCAAATAACCTTGTGCATCCACCGATAAGATTCCTTTCTGTGACAGATACTTGATTACTTCTAACGAAAAATCGTCCGATAGAAGACTTCCCAAATGGAAAAAACGGGCTTCTATCTGCTGTAATTTTTCAACGGTGAAAGGATCTGCCTTTGCCAGGACACGTTGAGTCCGGTTGTTTTGGTTCTCACCGTATGAATTTTCAAAATAAACGGTCTTTCGACTGGGGATTACTTCAACGTTTATTCCTTTTTGACTCAGCTCGTCGACGGCTGTATATTCACTAGGGGCAAGTGAAGTCACAAGTTTATAATTTTTCCAGTCATTCAGATGATAAATACCATGGGAGAAGTAATAAGAAGTACCTCCCGGCATATAAGTCGTTTGTTTAGGAGTGATGATTTTATCTAACGTTATATGCCCGATGCAACAAATGTCATTCATTATTAATAACTTTTTCATTGTAAAAACGGGTGCAAAGATAGTGCTTTTTAAGATTAGAAAAGAGGCAAGTGTATTTTTTTATCTGTCAGGAACCTTTATTTTATTGTCATTTTATACGAAATATTGTTCAATTTCTCCAAGGGATATATAAAAAAAGAATTGTTTTTGCTTGTTGTTTCAAACAAAAGTATAACTTTACAGCACGTAATATTACTTTGTTATTTGACAAACTAGAAAAACAAATTAGAAATGGAAAAAATGAATGTACAACCGGCTACCGGCAAACTCGGTGTGCTGTGTGTCGGTTTGGGAGCAGTAGCAACAACATTTATGACAGGTGTATTGATGGTTCGTAAAGGATTGGCAAAACCTGTCGGTTCAATGACTCAATACGATAAAATCCGTGTCGGACGTGGAGCCAATAAGAAATATCTTCATTATAATGAGATTGTACCAATTGCAGATTTAAAAGACATCGTATTTGGCGCATGGGATGTATATCCGGCAAATGCTTATGAATCTGCAATGAACTGTGAGGTCTTAAAGGAAAAAGATATTAATCCCGTAAAAGATGAATTGGAAAAAATCGTTCCAATGAAGGCAGCATTCGATCATAACTATGCAAAGCGTCTGGATGGAAATAACGTGAAAGATTGCGCGACACGCTGGGATATGGTAGAAGAACTGCGTAAGGATATCCGTAACTTCAAGGAAAAAAATGGTTGTAGCCGTATCGTAGTTCTGTGGGCAGCTTCTACAGAAATTTATGTACCTGTCTGTGAAGAGGTTCATGGTACATTGGCTGCATTGGAACAGGCTATGAAAAATGATGATCGTGAACACGTGGCTCCGTCAATGTGTTATGCGTATGCAGCTTTGGCAGAAGGTGCTCCTTTCATTATGGGTGCTCCGAATACGACTGTCGATATTCCTGCTATGTGGGAGATGGCAGAAAAGACAAAGATGCCTATTGCCGGAAAAGACTTTAAGACTGGCCAGACTTTGGTTAAGTCAGGATTCGCTCCGATTATTGGTACTCGTTGTTTAGGCTTGTCTGGATGGTTCTCAACCAATATTTTAGGAAACCGTGACGGACTGGTTTTGGATGAACCTGCAAACTTCCATACAAAAGAGGTGAGCAAGCTGTCTACATTGGAATCTATTCTTGTTCCTGAAAACCAGCCTGACTTATATACCGACTATTATCATAAGGTACGTATCAACTATTATCCGCCTCGTAACGATAATAAGGAAGGTTGGGATAATATCGATATCTTCGGATGGATGGGATATCCGATGCAAATTAAGATCAATTTCTTGTGTCGTGATTCTATCTTGGCAGCACCGTTGTGCCTCGACTTGGTTTTGTTGAGTGACTTGGCTGCACGTGCAGGACGTTATGGTATCCAGCGTTTCTTGAGCTTCTTCTTAAAGAGCCCGATGCACGATTATACCAAGAACGAAGTCCCGGTTAATCACTTGTTCCAGCAGTATGTGATGTTGAAGAATGCGCTTCGTGAAATGGGTGGTTATGAAGCTGATGAAGAAATTGACTAATCTTATCGTAAAGAGAAAAGATAGTAAAATGTCATAAAATATAAATGGCATGTGCGAATGAATCCGATTGAATCATTTTCACATGCCATTTTTATTTTTACCTTTTTCTTTTATTCGATGTACTGGGTATAACGTGCTACAAAGTTACGGAACTTAGGTATACGCATTAAAATATATTCAAAGCAGCATATACCTAGTAGCGCGCATAGAATACCTAGTGTTACGTCTATGATATAATGATGTCCGGAGTATACAGCCGTAAACCAGATGCCTGCCATAATAAAGGCAAATACAATTCGCAGCCAGTTGCTGCATCGTGCCCGGAACGAATAAAAAAGTGCAACGACCATATAGGCTGAATGTAATGATGGCACGGCAGCAAAGACGTTTGCATTTCTTCCATATAATCCCTGAAAAACGGTGAGCCCTGTCATTGCATCAAATCTGCCTAATCCGGCGACATCGCCCGGAGTATTTAAAATTGGCTCGAAACCGTAGTTCATAACATACCAGGGTGGAGCTGCCGGATGTATGTAGTATCCTGTAAATCCTATTAGATTAACGAAAAGGAATACTAGGGCAAAATGCAGGTAGGTCTTGCGTTGGCGAGTGAAATAGAGTCCTAATCCGAATAAAATGGGAACAGGAACCCAGCAGAGGTAGAAAATACCTGCCATGAAATCCATCGCCGGACAATGGTGGATATGGAAGAACTCGTTGGGAGTAAGAATTCCTTCGGCTGTGGCAATACCAAAAATGCTTTTCTCGGTTTCATATAATCCTTTTACATCAATTGGATTTACCTCATAATTGGGTATAATTCGCATCCAGTCATAAGAAATTCCAAATATCGCAAAAGGGAGAAGAGCTACAACCAGCTTTCGCGTAACTCGGCTAATTAAAAATAATACTGCAATAAAGCACCCCAGTCCTATGTGTTCGGGGCGAATGCCAATGAAGGCTGCAGTTACACTTATCCATGCTACAAGGGAAATGGCTAATACCATTATTTCCTTCGTAGAAGGCTTGTCAGTCATTATTTTCATATGTGATGATATTATTTTTTCATGAGTTGTCTGCGGCTGTATTCAATGCGTGCAAATGCTGTAATATTGGCAAATATAGCGATAAAGCTCATGGGGACAATTAAAATAAGCATCGGGTCAAAAGACAGATGAGGATTTTGTGTAGCGACAATACCACATACCAGCAATCCCAGACTTGTTAAAACAACACGTTCGGGACGTTGCATAAATCCGATCTTACATTCCAGCCCAAGGCCTTCTGCACGGGCACGTACGTAACTTACCATTAATGAACCGATAAGTGCAGCAAAGGTAATAACAGCTCCTATAGGATAATTGTGTCCGATCAGGCAAAAGCAAATACCGCCTAATGTGACGAGTTCACTGTAGCGGTCGAGTACTGAATCGTACATTGCTCCGAAGGTTGAAGCCATACCTCCAATACGGGCAACTTGACCGTCCATCATGTCGAAGAGCGACGAACATAAGATGATGCCGCCTGCCCATCCTATTAAATTGTAATGATTGACTTCTTGATTGATGCCTGCATAAATCAGAATACAAGCACCTGCCAGGTTTCCCAAAAATCCGATTGTAGTTACAATGTTGGGAGTAATCCCAATTTTAATCATTCCATGAACCAAAGGATTGATGATTTTGTAAATTAATTGCTGAAGTGAGTCACGCAACTTTTTAGCTTGTTTTTTTATTTCCATGTTGGTGTGTGATTTGTTTTATTTTATTTTTTAGTTTTTCATTGATGTGTGCGTCCTTAAAGACAAACGTTTTATGCAAATTGTAGTTCCATAATACCGCAACCATTACCGATACGCTGATCTTGGCTATAATAAATGCGGTAGATTGGTTGACTGCAATGAAACTCTCTTGCTGGGTTAGAAATTCTGTCACCAGATAAGTACCCCATAAATTGAGTCCGATGCTACCTATCCAGACTATTATGTACTTTATAAAAACAGGTATGGGACCGCAATCTTCTGTTTGGAAAGTCCATTTATAATTAATGGCACAATTGGTCAGACCTCCGCTGATAGACCCAATTAGAGTGGCGTATACATAATATATGTGGGCGCACTGATTTAATAAGATACTTATCAGGAAGTCGACAAATGTGGCGATTTGTGCTGAGAGCTGAGCCCGAATGAACATGAACAGCCCTCCTTTTTTGCAAATGGATGTAAGTATCTTTTTCACGCGCTCAAAAATCGATACATAAGAATTACGATTCCACCGTATATGCCAGAAAGGATATCATCTGCCATGATGCCATATCCGGATGGTAACTTTTCGGCTTGCTTGATGCCTAAGGGCTTAACTATGTCAAAAAAACGGAATAACAGGAAGGCTGCGAACATGTAACCTACATAATGGTCTGCAGGTACAGCAAGCAAAGCAATCCATGTTCCGACCATTTCGTCTATTACGACACGAGAGGGATCTTTACCCCAATATTTTTCAGAAACCCCCGATGACCAGATGCCTAAAAAAGTAAAAATGCACACTAGTGCGAAGGTGCATTGCAGTGTCAAATAATAATCTTTGAATAAAGATGCATATCCCCACCAGATTAGTGTGGCAAGTAAAGCTCCAGCCGTACCTGGTGCTACAGGACTATATCCTGAGCCGAATCCACTTGCTATCAGGTTATGGAATAATGGTATTTTAGACATGTTTATGATTTTTGATAATTATACAATTTTATTTTAAATTTGAATGTACAAAATTACGCTTTTTCTCTGAATTGACTTTCCTAAAAATCTAAATTAATAATAGTTAATACTGCATAAAAGACGGTCTATTTGTCGTTTTTGTGCTTGCTCGATTTGTCTAAAACAATAAAGAGCAGTAATTTCGCCTCTGTTTTTAGAATATAGAAAAAGCGTATTGAGATTTTTTATGGTAAAGAGATTACTCCTTATAATGACATTTTGTATTTGGGCTATTGGTCTGTGTGCCCAAATTCATGGGGTTATTGTTGATTCTGATACAGGTGATCCAATTCCATATTTGAATGTTTATTATGATGGAAAAGGTGTAGGTACAATCACAGATATAGATGGTAATTATTCTATTGACTATCACCCCGGATGGACTAAGCTGACATTTTCAATGGTGGGGTATGCTACACAAGTGATAACTGTTTCTTCCAAGACGTCTGAGCTGAATGTTAGTATGAAGTCGGATTTGGTTCTTGATGAAGTAATAGTAAAGCCTAAGCGTGAAAAATATTCACGTAAAAACAATCCGGCAGTAGAACTAATGAAGAAAGTAATTGCTTCCAAGGAGAGGACTAATCTTGAACAAAAGGATTACTATCATTATAATAAATATCAGAAAATTACTTTTGCAATGAATAATATTACATCAGATTCGTTGCGAGAGTCATGGCTGTTCAAGAAATATCCTTTTTTTCGCGATCAGGTGGAAACATGTGATGTAACAGGTAAGAATATACTTCCGCTGTCTGTCGATGAAACTGTATCCGAAAAAATATATCGAAAAGATCCGCATTCGGAAAAGACCATTATTCAGGGAATAAATTCTACTGGAGTAAATGAACTCTTTAATACGGGAGATATGCTTACTACCGTACTAAAGGATGTTTTTCAGGATATAGACATTTATGAAGACCGTTTCCGGTTCCTGCAATATCCGTTTGATAGTCCTGTGTCGGATGCAGGTATTCGTTTCTATAAATTTTATATCATGGATACGGTGTATGTGGAGCGTGACAAATGCTTCCATTTGTCTTTCGTTCCCAATAATTCCCAAGATTTCGGGTTTACAGGACATTTGTATATATTGGCGGATTCTACTTATCGTGTAAAGGAGTGTAAGCTGAACTTGCCTAAGAAGACAGATATCAATTTCGTCGATAATATGATTATTGACCAGAAGTTTGGCGAATTGCCTACTGGCGAATGGACGTTGCTGGAAGATGATATGCTGTGCGAACTTTCTTATCTGAAAAAAGTCCTAGGATCTTATTTGGTAAGGCGTACAACTCGTTATTTTGATTTTGCTTTCGATCCTTTGCCCGATAAACTGTTTAAGAAGAAAGGTGAAGAGATAAAGGATGTCAATGCGATGATGCGTGATGATGAATATTGGAGCCAGTACAGGCAGGAAGATTTGACAAAGTCGGAAAGCAGAATGGGCAGTTTCGTTGATGATCTGACAAAAATTAAAGGTTTCAAGTATATCATGTTTGTCCTGAAGGCTTTTATTGAAAATTTTGTGGAAACCAGTACACCGGATAGTAAGGTGGATATCGGACCGATCAATACAATGATTACCTCAAACTATATTGATGGTCTTCGTTTGCGTGCTTCTGCCCAGACTACGGCAAATTTAAATCCGCATTTGTTCCTGAAGGGATATTATGCTTATGGTTTCAAAGACCAGAAATCGAAATATATGGGTGAAGTGGAATATTCTTTCGATAAAAAAGGATATTTGCCGCGTGAGTTCCCTAAGCATTCGGTAACTTTCACATATCAGTATGATAACATGCTGCCTTCCGACAAATTTATCAATACGGATAAGGATAACGTGTTTACATCATTGAAGGTTTGTACGGTGGACCAGTATAATTACGAGCGTAAGGCTACCATAAAATATGAGCGTGAGCGTGAATTTGGCTTTAAGACAACAGCTATGATTCGTTATGCCAATTATGAGCCTTGCGGTGAATTGTTCTACCGTACGATGGCTGGCGAAAGTGCATTGCAGGCACAGATAGCCGATCAGCAGCTTCAGGGACAGAAATGGGTGCGCTCTCCGTTTAATACGCATGATATTACGGTAGCTGAAGCATCCTTGGGCTTCCGTTACGCTCCGGGAGAAACATTTGTAAATACCAAACAGCGACGGTTGCCTATTAATCTGGATGCTCCGGTATTTACGTTGCAGCATACCTTGGCGTTGAAAGGTGTGTTGGGCGGAGATTATACATATAACGTAACGGAGGCAAGTGTATACAAGCGTTTTTGGCTCAGTTCGTGGGGAAATGTTGATGCCCGTCTGAAAGGAGGAATCCAGTGGAATAAAGTTCCTTTCCCGTTGCTGATTATGCCTGCTGCCAATCTTTCTTACATTATTGAAGATGAAACCTTCAATTTGATAAATAATATGGAATTTCTGAACGACCGTTATGCTTCGTTGGATGTTTCATGGAATATGCAGGGTAAATTATTCAATCGTATTCCGTTGCTGAAAAAATTGAAGTGGCGTGAATTTATCGGAGTAAAATGTTTGTGGGGAACTCTGACGGATAAAAACAATCCGTTTCTTGAACGCAATAAGAATGATGATGTCTTGATGATGTTTCCGGGGCATTACGATGAAACAGGTAGATATAATTACTCTAGTAATGTGATGGATCCTAAGAAGCCGTATGTTGAAATCTCGGCAGGAATACATAACATTTTCAAACTTTTGCATATAGAATATGTACGTCGTCTGAATTATAACAATCTTCCGACTGCAAACAAGTGGGGTATTCGTTTTATGATTCGTACCGTATTTTAATTTTTCTGCCAAAATTACCTGAAGTGCTAAACTTTTTGTAATTTTGGCATATCTTATGACTACGAGATATGATAAAATCGGAAATACAAAATATAAAACTGCGATTTGGTATTATTGGTAATGCCGAGGGACTGAATCGGGCTATCGATATTGCCATGCAGGTGGCTCCTACGGACTTGTCGGTTCTGGTAACTGGAGAGAGTGGAGTTGGTAAGGAGAGTTTTCCTCAGATCATTCATCAGTTCAGCCGTCGTAAGCACGGGCCTTATATAGCAGTAAACTGCGGAGCAATACCTGAGGGGACAATCGATTCTGAACTTTTCGGTCACGAAAAGGGAGCCTTTACCGGAGCTATCAGTGACCGTAACGGCTATTTTGCAGAGGCCAACGGCGGTACAATTTTTCTGGATGAGGTAGGAGAGCTTCCTTTGTCTACGCAGGCCCGTCTGCTTCGTGTGCTGGAGTCTGGCGAATACATAAAAGTAGGTTCATCCAAGGTGCAGAAAACGGATGTACGCATCGTGGCGGCTACCAATGTAAACTTTACCGATGCCATTGCAGAAGGACGTTTCCGTGAAGATCTTTATTATCGTTTGAATACCGTTCCTATCAAGGTACCTCCCTTGCGCGAACGTCCGGATGATATTGCTCTGCTCTTCCGTAAGTTTGCTTCCGATTTTGCCGAGAAATATCACATGCCAGCTATTCAGTTGACTGATGAGGCTAGACGTATGCTTGTGTCGTATTCATGGCCAGGAAATATCCGTCAGTTGAAAAATATTACGGAACAGATTTCCATTATTGAAACCAACCGTGATATCACGGCTGATATATTACAGGGATACTTGCCGGCTCAGCCTGTTTCTCGTTTCCCGGCTTTACTGGGAGTGAAGAATGCTTCAAATGGAAAGAGCTTTGAAAGTGAGCGTGAAATACTCTATCAGGTTTTGTTTGACATGCGTCGGGATGTTACCGAGCTAAAGAAGCTGGTACATGATATTATGGCAGAACGGAACGGCTCTCAGCTAAATCATTCATCCGAAGCACCTGTTCATTATTTACAGAATACGGTAGGCATTGTGCAGGAACCTCCTGTTGTGATGTCCTCTGTGCCGGTGGTGAACACATCTGTGCCAGCTGTCAATCATATTACTCCGGTAAAAGTATCACCCGAAGAAGTTTCGGAGGTACAGGATACGGAGGAATATGTGGAAGAAAACCTCTCTTTGGATGAAGTCGAGAAGGAAATGATCCGTAAAGCGCTGGAACGTCATCATGGAAAGCGTAAGAATGCAGCAAATGATTTGAAAATTTCGGAGCGTACGCTCTATCGTAAAATAAAGGAATATGGGCTTGATTAAAAAATATTATAAACTAGTTTCTATATTGTCGGTGGCTGTTTGCATATTGACAGCATGCACTATATCGTATAAATTCAATGGTGCTTCAATCAATTATGATAAGGTGAAGACCATTTCTTTCGAAAACTTTCCCAACCGTTCGGCAGCATTCGTATGGGGCCCGATGGAGTCGATGTTTAATACGGCTTTGCAGGATATTTATATGCAGCAGACTCGTTTGAAACAGATTAAGCAGGGGGGAGATTTGGAACTGTCGGGTGAGATTACGAATTACGATGCATACAACAAAGGTGTTGGTTCGGATGGTTATTCTACAATGGCAGAGTTGCGAATGACGGTCAATGTACGATTTGTCAACAATACCAACCATGCGGAAGACTTTGAACAGCAGTTTTCTGCCAGTCGTGAGTATAATGCCAGTCAGCAGTTGGCCAGTGTACAGGAAGACTTGGTTAATCAGATGATTGATGAAATTGTAGAGCAAATATTCAACGCTACCGTAGCGAACTGGTAATTTATTCGGGAATGATTCAGCAACGTTTATATGAATGGATACGGCATCCGGAGTACTTGAATAAGGACAGCTTATTCGAGTTGAGAGGATTGCTGGCTCGTTATCCTTATTTTCAGACGGTTCGTTTGCTTTATCTCAAGAACTTGTTTTTGCTGCAAGACAGCAGCTTTAAGGAAGAGTTGCGTAAAAGTGCATTGTATATAGCCGATTTAAGTGTGCTTTTCTATTACATAGAAGGTGAGCGGTTGGTTATCAAGCAGCATCCTTCAGAAAAGAGCGTTTCGGGAGATAATTCTTCTTCTGATCGTACGCTGGATTTGATAGACCGTTTTTTGTCAGATCTGTCGGAAGAGCCCGCTATGGAATTGCCTTTGCCGTCGGAAGTAAGTGTGGATTATACTTCTATTTTGCTACAGGAGCCGGATGAGGTGTCAGGGGAACCGGTTATGTTGAAAGGACAGGAGCTGATAGACAGCTTTATTGAAAAGTCGAAAGATGTTTCAGTTGTAACCTCAAAGTCGGAGAATACTTCGCTTCAGGAGCCTGAGATTAGTTCAGAGGATAGTGAAAAGGATGCTGGTTCAGAGGAAGTCAAGTTACCGGAACCTGACTCTTTGGAGAATCACTCTGTAGCGGAAGAGCTGTCGACTGGGGAAACAGCAGAACCTGATTTACTGGAAGTGGTTAAGCCGGAATCGGTATCGTCTGTATCTCAGGAGGAGCCGGAAAAGGTAGATGACGATTTAGATGAAAGTTATTTTACCGAAACACTGGCAAAAATCTACGTAAAACAGCAAAGATATGATAAAGCCCTTGAAATTATTAAAAAATTAAATTTGAAATATCCAAAAAAAAATGCTTACTTTGCAGACCAAATAAGATTTTTGGAAAAACTGATTATTAACGCTAAATCAAAATAAAAGAAAATGTATTTATTATTTGTTGGATTAATCGTACTTGCAGCTGTATTGATGTGCTTTGTCGTATTGATACAGAATTCTAAAGGAGGAGGACTTTCTTCTAGTTTTGCTGCTTCAAATCAGATTATGGGCGTTCGCAAAACAACAGATTTTATTGAGAAACTGACTTGGGGATTGGCTATTTTTATGGTTGTAGTAAGCGTTGCGACTGCTTATGTAATTCCTAGCGCTCACGAAGGTTCATCTGTTATTATGGATCAGGCTGTGAAAGAACAGAAAACAAATCCGCTGAATGCTCCTACAGGATTTGCTGCTCCTCAGTCGGATGCTGCTGCAACAGACCAGCCTGCTGCTCCTGCTGCTAAAGATTCTGCTGCTAATTGATAAAAAATATATTGCAGAATGAGCGATTCTTCTTACGAGAGGGATCGCTTTTTTATTGTCTTTCGTCTCCCTTCAGGAAATGACTGTATAAACTTGAATGACCCTTTATCAGGCTCTTTTTTGCCTTATCGACGCTCCCTGTGGCCAGCCCTTTTTGCTGTATGTCTGGAATACGGATTCTTCATTCGGGAGCCTGTTTATCTTTTCGTATAACTTCGTAGCAAAGTTTCCTTCTGGTGTAAGTCTCTGTTCAGTCTTATCAAAAAACGGCAATAAAAAAGACCACTCTGTTGCCAGAGTGATCTTTTTCAGATTAATGTTTTAGATAATTATTTCTTGAAATATCTGTTGTACAGACCTTCGAAACCTTTACCGTGACGAGCTTCGTCTTTAGCCATTTCGTGAACTGTATCGTGGATTGCATCCAGATTCAGCTGTTTTGCACGAGTAGCGATACGCTTCTTGTCTTCGCAAGCACCACATTCTGCGTTCATACGTTTTTCCAGGTTAGTCTTGGTATCCCATACGCAGTCACCCAGCAGTTCAGCGAATTTAGCAGCGTGTTCTGCTTCTTCCCATGCATAGCGTTTGAAAGCTTCAGCAACTTCAGGATAGCCTTCGCGGTCTGCCTGACGGCTCATAGCCAGGTACATACCAACTTCTGTACATTCACCCATGAAGTGGTTGTTCAGGTCTTTGATCATTTCGTCGTCGCAACCTTTAGCTACACCGATTACATGTTCGTCAACGAACTGCAAACCGCCTTCTGCTGATTCTTCCAGTTCTTTGAATTTAGAAGCAGGAGCTTTACACATAGGGCATTTTTCAGGAGCTGTTTCACCTTCGTAGATGTAACCACATACAGTACAGATAAATTTTTTCATAAGTCAAAAAAGTTTTAATTATTAGTTAATATTTTATTTAGCCTTGTGGGCTATTAATTTTCATGGTTCTTTTCCCGGCATTCCGGACAGATGCCTTTGTAATAGTGATGAGTTTCTTCTATCTGGAATCCGTTTTTGCTCAACGATTCTATTTCTTCACTTTCCGGTTCCATTGGAATATCGTATATTTTTCCGCAGGCCTTGCATTGAAAATGTGCATGCATCGATGTGTCACCGTCGAAACAGGCATTACGTTCGTCGATGGTTAACATGCGCGCTGCTCCATGTTCGATAAACAATTTCAGTGTATTGTACACGGTTGTTTTCGATAGGGTAGGTATATCTTTACATAATGCAAGGTATATCTCGTCGATACACGGATGAGTATGATGCTTCAGCAAGTAGTCCATAATGGCAATACGCTGTACAGACGGCTTGATGTTGTAACTAAGCAAATATTCGTATGCGTTCATGTTATTCTTTATATTTTTGTAATTGTTACAATTTTAATTCTTTGGCAAAGATATAAACATTTTCTTAAATATCAAAGCAAAGTTAGTTTTTTTATTTTTCTCCTTTCGGTCCGTAAATAATTCCTATCTTTGCAAAGTTACATTATTTATATAACAATTTATATGAAATATGGTTTTGTAAAAGTGGCAGCAGCTATACCTTTGGTGAAGGTTGCCGACTGCCAGTTCAATGCACAGCAGGCAGGCAGACTGATTAGTGAGGCTGATTCGAAAGGAGTTCAGGTAATCATTTTTCCGGAATTGAATCTTACGGGATATTCATGTGGTGATTTGTTCGGACAGTCTTTGTTGCTTGAACAGGCCGAAATGGCTTTGATGCAGGTGATGAACGAAACTCGCCAGTTGGATATAATATCTATAGTAGGAATGCCTGTAACCGTCAATTCTACATTAATGAATTGTGCAGTTGTTTTACAGCGCGGAAAAATACTAGGAGTGGTTCCTAAAACATATTTGCCTAACTATAAGGAATTTTATGAGCAGCGCTGGTTTGCCCCCTCGAGTGCGCATGCCGATAATACAATGGTGCGTTTGTGCGGTCAGCAGGTGCCGGTCAGTGCGAATTTGATTTTTGAGTCTGTGGATCTATGTTTCGGTATAGAAATCTGCGAAGACGTATGGGCTACCATTCCTCCAAGTTCAAAACTGGCCCTTCAGGGAGCAGATGTGATTTTCAACATGTCGGCCGATACGGAAAATATCTGCAAACATCAGTATCTGCGCTCGCTTATTGCTCAGCAGTCGGCACGTTGTCTGGCAGGATATGTGTTTGCTTCTTCTGGTTTCGGGGAATCAACAACCGATGTTGTTTTTGCAGGGAATGCTTTTATCTATGAGAATGGTACATTGCTGGCGGCTTCCGAACGGTTTTCTTTCGAGGAGCAGCTGATTGTCAGTGAAATTGATGTAGAGCGTTTGCGAAACGAGCGTATGCTGAATACTACATTCTCTGCCAGTGTGCGGGCTTACAAGGATTGTCCGGTGAAGCGCATTCCGGTAGAACTTGCTCAAACAGGAGAGGAGTGTACGCTGACTCGTCCGGTTGAACCTCATCCGTTTGTTCCAGAAGGTGGAAAGTTGCTCGATGAGCGCTGTGAGGAAATTTTTTCCATTCAGGTAGCCGGACTGGCAAAACGTCTGGTGCATACTGGATGCAAGACAGTGGTTGTCGGAATTTCCGGGGGACTGGACTCTACGCTTGCACTGCTGGTATGTGTAAAGACGTTCGATAAATTAGGATTGTCGCGTGAAGGCATTGTGGGCATTACCATGCCGGGATTCGGTACGACCGACCGTACGTATCACAATGCATTGGATTTGATGCGCTCTTTGCAGGTTACGACCCGCGAAATCAGCATACGAGATGCGTGCATTCAACATTTTAAAGATATCGATCATGATATGTTTGTACACGATGTAACGTATGAAAACGGTCAGGCGCGAGAACGCACTCAGATTCTGATGGATTATGCCAATAAAGTCGGGGGACTGGTCATTGGTACGGGAGATCTTTCTGAACTGGCGCTGGGCTGGGCTACATACAATGGCGACCATATGTCGATGTACGGAGTCAATGCAAGTATTCCGAAAACACTGGTTCGCTATCTGGTTACTTGGGTGGCAGAAACGGGAGTGGACGAAGAATCACGTGCTACATTGCTCGATATTATTGATACACCTATTAGTCCCGAATTGATTCCTGCCGATGAAAACGGAAACATCAAGCAGAAAACGGAAGATTTGGTAGGTCCATACGAGTTGCACGATTTCTTCCTGTTCCATTTCTTGCGCTTCGGTTTTCGTCCGGCTAAGATTTTTTATCTGGCAGAAATTGCTTTCCGTGATGTATACGATAAAGAAACAATTAAAAAATGGCTTACGAACTTCTGCCGCCGTTTCTTCAATCAGCAATTCAAACGTTCTTGTCTGCCCGATGGCCCTAAGGTTGGTTCTGTATCTTTGAGTCCCCGTGGCGACTGGCGTATGCCGAGTGATGCAAGTTCGGCTTTGTGGTTGCAGGAGTGTGAGCAATTGTAATTCTTACTATTATCCTGACGAAAGATCTTAAGAGATATGCTGGAGGCGGTTTTTGGCTTCCAGCATATATTAGAAACTATTAGATGTTTCGGTACAGGATTACCCTTTCACGCCCTTCACTTGTGTGATAACTCGTCGTTTATAGGTGGAATCTTTTTTAGAAATCGGCATCATACTTATGAAAAGTCCTTATTTATTGAGCAATTCTGCTCGGTATGATGGAAGCTGTGTCTGTTTTGAGAGGAATTATATGCCTTAAAAAGCTAACCATCTTTAACCAGCAGATGGAAGCCGTGTTTGTTTTGAGAGGAATTATGTGTAGCGGCATCAGTTCTGTGAAGGGCGTGAAGGGCAAAAACAGGTGTTTTTTTCTTTAAAATGTGTCTGAAATGGCGGAAGCAGCCCTTCACGGTCCTGTTGAGGTGTGCTTGTTTTGCTTCTTTGCTTGGATATTCTGATTGATTCCGGCAGGGGAGGGGCTTGCCTTTCTTGTAGGTGCAGGATTGAAGTTCAGGAAAACTGCTTGTTTACTGTAGTCGTAGAATTTTTAGAATACATACTTTTCGTTGCTTTTTCAGAATGTATCTGCTGGGATAGTTGGGAATCCTTACTGCATCCTGGTTTGTTTTGACTGTATCATCTATACATTTTTTGCATAGTGGGGTAGTGAGTTGAAAGACCTATATGTTCGCCTGTCTGTTTAGCGGAGTATATTCGGTAGTTTTTTCCTGTTTCTTTCTTCTGTATTGTACCTGTATCTTTCCTTTTCCGCATAATATTTCATCATTTTTCTGTTTCGAACCGTACTATTACGCGGTGTCTCGAAAAATTTTCTTTCGTATTTCCTTCGGCTTCTTCTGCTGTTGTTTCATGCTTTTGTACAAAACTTTTCGGAATTTGTACAAAACAAAATATTTTTTGTACAAAAACCGGAGGAAATTCCACCATGTTTTTTCAGGCTTTCCGTGATTTTTTATCCGGACTGCGAAGTTTTTTTGTTTTTTTTCTTGATTCTTTCCCTGGAAAAATCCGTTTTTGGAGGCCCGATCGTCCGTCAATGACAGAATTTATTCCTATCGGCCGTATATTTTTCATGCCTTTTTCGTATGATTCGATAAATTTTTCAGCTTCTTTTCCCGTGCTTTTCTGCATTTTTCTGTCCGCCTGCGAAAAAATCTGCTGCTTTTTTATCCGGATCATCCGCTTTTTGAGATTTTTTCGCTTCGTCGGAATAATTTTTCCTGCCTTTTCCCGAGCGGAACTGAGAAATTTTTCATCTCATTCCCGTATTTTTTGCGCTTCTCCTGAATTTTTTCAAAAGAAAAATCCGCTTTTTCGCTTTCCGTTACCCAGTTTCGGACATGTTTTTCCTCGTCATCGGGATAATTTTCATGTTTTTTTCCGTGCAGGGAAAGAAATTTTTCTCCCCGTTTTCATCATTTTCGCACTTCTTCCGGGACTTTCCGGCAGAAAAATCCTCATTTCCCGGAATGAATTTTCCGTCCGGCCGGATATTTTTTCACCTTTCCGGCTCTTTTTCGTACGGTCCAGACGCGCGCGCACCTGCACGCGCGTAATAATATTAATATATTGAGTACCCTTCCCGGCTTCCTTTTCCTTATTCCGGAAAACCTGCCGTAAAACATACCTGAAACACAGCATTTTATGAATTTTCTTGCAAAATTTTTGAAAAAAAGTGTTCGTAAAAGTTGGAGAAAGCGAAAAAGTGCGTAATTTTGCACCCGCTTTCGAGAGGGAAAGACGTTGAAGAGATGACAATCTGAAAGGAAACGGAGCAGGAAGCAGCGATTCTGCGGCGGTCCAGGTATCTTACCTTAACGGCGTTAAGGGAGCGAGAACGGCAGCCGGATGAAGTCAGCTTCCACCGCCAAAAAAACTTTTTGAAAAAAACTTTCTAAAAAGTTTGGCGGTTTCGAAAAAAGCTCTTAACTTTGCAAACGCTTTCGACAACGAACGGAAGCCACGAAAAAGGAAATAGTTCTTTGAAAGACTTTAGATAAACAAACGAAGATGTAGTACAAGA
>OJKY01000116.1_pt1 | contig 76612 bp, 78 predicted proteins | sample 1596571 | NCBI WGS metagenome assembly OJKY01 (sample SAMEA4350170, study PRJEB24818) | metagenome | biome: human; feature: gut; material: faeces | place: Denmark | collected 2013-09 | reverse complement strand
CATTTGGAATAGGACTGGCGCGAGATGCCGATGACCTCCGCCACCTCATCCTGCGTCATGCCGCGGATGTTTCGCAGGAGCGCCAGATTCTCTGCCAGCATATTGACCACCTCCTTGTCTGTGCCATCATTATACGGCGCAAAAAGGAAAGTTTCCACCATACAAACTTGTCAGAAAAGTGCTTTTTGTGTTCGTATTGCCTGCGCGAACTCTGCCCATCCGTGCCGACAATCGAGTTGAGCATCTACCCGCTTTTAGCGCCGCTGCTCTGCATACGCCCCCAGCGTTCAAATATCCAAGAGCTCAATATCGTGCGTCAGTACATCCGCATATTGCAGCGCATGGCGCTTCGACTGCCCGGACGAGTCTTCCTCCATCTGAAAGATATGCCGGTAGACGCCTGTGATCTTCACCGGAACATTGCTCAGAGGCAGCCTCGGCTGCCGGAGGGAAACATTGATGCGAATGTTGGGATCGCTCCGGTAACGCTCCGAAATGCGCCGCCGGATCTGTTCAAGCTCATAAATTTCACTCATTATATCCACGCTTTCTAACGCCAAACCCGCCTGACTTCCATCAGGCGGGTTTGGCGTTAGTTGAAGTATTCGCTTACGTCAGCTTTGTCGTTATACTGCTTGCGGACGCGGACCAGCACAGAGCCGTCGGCCTGTTCGGTTTCCTCGGTGATCTGATACCGGGTGCGGCTTCTGTCCATCGCCGCCTTGTAGCGGAACACATCGTCATGGTTGATCTTGAGCTGCTGCCCACGGGTCAGACCGCAATCGTCCTTCTGGGCAAACACCAGCGTTTGCAGGATGCACGCTGCTTTCACATGCTTCATTGATTTCACCTCCCTCAGCCTCCGCCCGGTCAGAACGGATGCCCTTTTTCAGAGAGATGATCAGTGAACAAACAGCCTGTGTGCGCCAGTCTGCCGCCAACGCCCACTGCACCGGATGCACTCCCGTGATACCTTGGGTATACCTATCTTTTAACGAGTTTCAAAACGAATTTCAAACGTTTTTTCTGGAAAGCTTTCAATACAGCGCCGCGATGATGTCCACGCACTTGTCGATGCCGATGGCACCGCTGTCCAGCGTCAGGTGGTAGTTCTGGGCATGGCCCCACTTCATGTTGGTGTAGAAGCGGTGATACGCCACGCGGCGCTTGTCATTATCCCGCAAACGTTCCTCCGGGGACTGCTCCCGCTCGCCGTAGACCTCCACGATGCGCTTGGCACGGAACGCCATGTCCGCGTGGATACCGCAAAATCGTTGGTCGCGCCCAAGGCGGTGACACTGGCCAGTGTGATGTTCTCCCTGCGCGCAAGCTCCTTCACCTGCTCGAGGATCTCCTCGCCTCTGTCGATCCGCGCCACGATTTTATCGTCAAATCTTCTGTATTCCATCGTAAAACACTCCTTGTGTTTCGATTTTTCCTGTGGTATTTTTGTCATGGTACTTGCTCTTGGCTTTCTGTCAAGACGCATTTGAAAATTTTGAGGGTTTTGTGTACCTGATCGGGCGGGGGAGAGATGTTCAGTCTACCCATCTTTGCACTGCTCACGTTGACTCTGTCAATGTGTTACACGATTCAGATCATGAATTTTGCGTTCTCCTGCTATACTCAACGATGAGTACAGAAGTGAAATGCATATCTCTGGATATTTGCTAATAGGGAAGAAGCAGAAAGCAGAGGATCAAAAGAGTAATAATGAAAAGCAATAACGGATTTCGCAAATACGTGCCGTCCATGCTGCTGTTCCTGCTGTTTGAAGCAGTAGCGGCCACGCTGTGGCTCACAAAGGACAATTTATTCTACCTGCTGAATTTCAGCTACATCGGAGCCTGCCTTGGACTCGGAACGGCACTCTTTACCGCCGGGAAGCGCTATGCCCGCCATTTCGTGCAGCTGGCGGTGGGCAGCTATATGCTGCTCTACCTCGGCGTCATCTCCCGCGAGAATATGCAGATCGAGGGCTTCTGGTACTATCTGTTTCTCGGCGTTTTTGAAGCGGCGACGATTCACTATGCAGTGGCAAAAATATTTGGCCCGCTGCTGTTCGGGCGAGGCTGGTGCGGCTATGCCTGCTGGACGGCCATGGTGCTGGATTTTCTGCCCTACAAGCAGCCGCAGAAGCCACGTAGGGAAAAACTGGGCGTTCTGCGCTATGTAATGTTCGTCCTGTCACTGGCACTGGTTTCGGGGCTGTTTCTGATGGAAGTTGCGCACTTGGAGCAAATCATGTTTTGGCTGTTCCTCGCCGGAAACGCGCTCTATTACCTTGCGGGCATTGCACTGGCGTTTGCCTTCAAGGATAACCGGGCGTTCTGCAAGTATCTGTGTCCGATCACGGTATTCCTCAAGCCTATGAGTTACTTTTCTCTGCTGCGCGTCCACTGCGATGAGGACAAGTGCGTCCACTGCGGCAAGTGCCTGCGGGTCTGCCCGATGAATGTGGAGGTCAACAAGGAATCCCGCAAGCGGAAAAACGGAACGGAGTGTATTCTCTGCTACGAGTGCACAAAGGCCTGTCCCACAAAGGCGCTGCATTGATCTCCCGCCACCCCTGCCACAGAACAAAGGAGCTTTCGCGTAAGCGAAAGCTCCTTTGTTCTTATCTGCCGGTAGAGCGTGACTTGAAACACGGTGCCGTTCGCTGCGGAGCTGAATGCCAAAATTTCCCCGCCCGGCTTTCTGCCAGTTCCTTGGCTGCTTATGAATGCAGAAAGCGAGTATCTGCATTCTGCTCTACATGGTGCTGGCGACCAGCTTGAAAAAAGCCTATGTTCGTCACCACGGCGAGCTGCTGTAAGAGAAGGTACACAATGAACCGGAAGAATATTTGGATGGCGCTGTTCGGAACAGTAGGCTTGTTCGGACTCAACATGGGTTTTTGGGTGTCCATGGCGGCGGTCACGCTGACCATGGTCGTGATGAATGTAGCCTTTTTGGGCATGAAGCCCCGGAAGAAAGCGACCGAAGAGATCAAAAACGCTTGACCGGGCGGCAGCATGGACAATTTATCTTGCGGGACCTTCTCAGTCAAACCGGGCGTTATGCGAATCATAAGATTCTCTTGATCTCGTCAAGATTCTCGGCAAAATAGATGCCCGCCTGCCGCTCTTCGGACGACAGTCCCTTTTCAATCATGCGATGCAAAAGCGCTTTCAGGTCGTTGTAGTAGCCGTCCAGATTATAGAGGATGCACGGCGCGCTCAGGTGCTTCAAGGACACCTTTGATATGACCTCTGCAATTTCCTCCAATGTCCCCGTGCCGCCAGGGAAGGCGATGAAAGCGTCGCCCAGCTCGATCATTTTCTTCTTGCGCTCCGACATGTCCTCGGTCACGATCAGGCGAGTCAAGCCCTCGTGCTGAAATTCATTTTCGATGAAGAACTGCGGCTCGACGCCCGTGACTTCGCCGCCGGATCTCAGAACACTGTCCGCGATCGCGCCCATCAGCCCGGATTTGGAGCCGCCATAGACCAGCGCGTTCCCACTGCTGCCGATCCATGCACCCAATTCCTCGACCGCTTTTCGTAAGAGCGGGTCATTTCCTTCATTTGCACCAAGATAGACGGTGATATTCATGCAAGGCTTCCTCCACTTTATCAAATTACCCACATACTAACACATCGCCTCTATCAAATCAATTATTTGTGAGGTGACCTGTTTGGTGCATACTCAGCTGTCGTCGATTGCGTGCAAAAAGACCCCGTTCATGGAACGATGAGCGGGGCCTTGATTCGTTTTATTCAGCCGGTTGCCGCGTTGAGCATTAAGCGCGCCTTTATCATTTTTTAGAGGCCTCCTTGCCGATGACATTCTTTCTCGTAAGCTATTGCTCCAATACCGCCGCAAGCTCTGCCATCATGGCGAGCTCTGCGCGGTCGCCCCACTGGCCAATGCGCCAGACAAGACCGTCGACGAGGATCTCGCCCGTGCCGCCGCCGGTGACGGCTCTGTGCGACGGATACGCGCGGAAGCCGAGAAAAGAAACGAACCGGGGCCGGCAGGTCATTGACCCACCGGCCCCGGCTCGATATGAGAAAGAGAGAGGAAAGCAAAATCAGTCGATCGGGCAGGTCCAGCCGAAGGGGTCTGGCTTTGTGCCCCACTGGATGCCGGTCAGCTCGTCATAGAGCCTGCGGGAAAGCGCACCGATCTTGTTGCCGTTGATCGGATAGTCCCTGCCGTCCCAGCTCAGCGTGCCGATGGGGGAGACAACAGCGGCAGTGCCGACGCACCACGCCTCCTCCAGCGCGCCGCTTTCGGCGGCCTTGAACAGCTCGTCTACGCTCAAAAGACGCTCTTCGACCGGAACGCCCCAGCTCTTGAGAAGCTCAATGGAAGACTTGCGCGTGATACCGCGCAAGATGGAGCCGGTCAGCGCCGGGGTGACGACGGTGCCGCCGATTTTGAACATGACGTTCATGCCGCCGCCCTCCTCCACGTACTTGCGCTCCACGCCGTCAAGCCACAAGACCTGCGAATAGCCTTTGGCCTCGGCGCGCTCACCGGCACGGGTGGACGCGCCGTAGTTGCCGCCGCATTTGGCTTCGCCTGTGCCGCCGCGCACCGCGCGCACGTCCTCCGTCTCGACCATGATGGGCACGGGCTTCAAGCCGTCGGAGAAATAGCTGCCGGAGGGAGAGAGAATGATGGCGAATGTCGCCTCATGCACGCCGTGCAGGGCGAGCGTCGGGTCGGTGCCAAATAGGAAGGGGCGGATATAAAGGGACGTACCGGGTGCGTCCGGCACCCATGCCTTATCGACCTTGACCGCCAACTTGATGGCCTGCAGCGCATCATCGGGGTCAAGCTGCGGCAGACCCAGACGCTCGCAGGAGCGGTTCAGACGGGCAACATTTTCCCAGGGACGGAAGAGCTGCACGCCGCCATCGGGACGGCGATAGGCCTTCAGCCCCTCAAAAACCTCCGTGCCGTAGTGCAGCACGCTTGCCGCAGGGGACATGGTGATGGGCCCGTAGGGCACGATGCGCGCATTGTGCCAGCCTTTATCAGAGTTGTAGTCCATGAGGAACATATGGTCGGTGAACACGGTGCCGAAGCCGAGACGGTCGGACGGGGGCAGCGTGCCGGGGTGAGTCGTTTGGGTGATCGAGATCTTCATAATGATAGCCTCCTTGCGCGCTCGGCGCAGATTAGATTTCCTTGAGATGTTCCATGTTGCGGCGAATACCCTCGCAGCAGGCATGGAAGGATGCCTGCTCACTTTCTGTCAGCGGCAGCTCGACGACCTGCTCGACGCCGTTTTCACCGATGACGCAGGGAACGCCTGCAAAAAGCCCTTCCTCGCCGTACTCGCCGCACAGCTCCGCGCTTGCCGGAAGAATGACCTTCTCATCGTGCAGCACGGCGTAGGCCATGCGCGCGGCGGTCGTGGCAATGCCGTATTCGGTGCAGAATTTGCCGGCAAAGGTGACCCAGCCGCCGCCGATGGACTCCTTTTGCAGCGCCTCCCGATCAAAGCGGAAGCGCTCGTCCGTCTTGGCCCATGTATCGAGCGGCACACCGCGGAAGCTGACGCAGGACCAGGGGGCAAACTGCTGGTTGCCGTGCTCGCCCAGCATGTAACAGGTGATGGACTTGTGGTCAAGACCGGTCTGGCGCGCGAGCGCGCTCAGAAGGCGCGAGGTGTCGAGGCCCGTGCCGGTGCCGAACACACGGCCGCGGGGGAGTCCCAGATGCAGCGCCAGCTCGCGCGTGACGATGTCGCAGGGGTTGGTGATGTTGATGAGCACACCGTCAAAACCGCTGGCCTTGATCTTTTCAGCGTAACCGCGCACGGCGGGGATCGTGAAGTCCATCTCGGTCAGGCGGTCATGCGTGCCGCGCAGCAAGTCGATCTTGCCAACGCTGTTGACGATGACGTCGCAGACGCCGAGGTCGGAGAAACCGCCGCCGCGCACCGTGACGCGATGGGGCATATAGGCGACCGCGTCGCGCAGATCCTGCACCTCGCTTGCAAGCTTCTGTTCATTCTGGTCGACGAGCACCAGCTCGTCTGCGATGCCCTGAATCGCCAGCGCGTAAGCCACATGTGCGCCGACATGCCCCATGCCGACCACACCGAGAACTCTTTTCTTTGCCATAAGAATACTTCCTTTCTCAAAAACGGAATGATTGTCGTTGGAATACCTGAAGGGGATTGCCTGTTATGCTCCGAAATGGGAGAAGAGCACGCAGGTATAGAGCATGGCAAGCGCCATGTACAAAACAAGAATGATGGCGAAGGCCTTGAAGGTCTTTTTCATGACTTCGCTTTCATTGCCGACCTGATCGACCGTTGCGCAGGCGGCGACGGTGTTGTTCGGGCAGATGAGGTTGCCGAGCGAAGCGCCCGCATTTTGACCGGCAAAGACCGTGATCGGGTTCATGCCGAGAGAGGCAACCGCGTCAATGTGCATCTGGGCAAACATGATGTTGGAGCCGAGGCCCGTGCCGGTGATGAACGCGCCGCTTGAACCGATGAGCACGGCTGCGGCGGGGTAGAAGCTGCCGACAACAGCGGCAATGTCAGAGGCGAGAAGGTTCATCATGCCGGTGGAGGGGGATTGCATGATGTAGGCGACGATGAGAAGGCTGCCCATTGTGATGAGCACCGGCAGCACGCTGCTCACTGTGCGAAGGCAGACTGCCTTGTAGGTTTTGAAGCGCACGCCAAGCGTCAGCGCGCCGAGGATACCGCAGAGAATGATGACCAGATCGACCCAGAAGATGTAGCCGAAGGTACACATGATGGCAAAACCGTTTTTCACCACGGCGGGGAAGCCGTAGCGCACGAGGGGGAGAATGACGAGCATGTAAGCATAGGGGGAGAGCGCCTTGAAGGAACTGTATTTGCGCTGCTGCGCGGCGCTCTTGTGGCGAAATTCCTCCGGCGTCTTTACGCCGACGAGCTTGACATAGGCAACGGAGAGCAGAATGGAGATGAGCCCCGTGCCCATGGAGGTGACCTCCGCGCCGACAAAGTTGGAAAGAACGAACATCGTAAGGCACGTGCTCACGCCCGCAAAGCTCAGGTAGGGGAGAATGCCCCGGTAGCCCTTTTTGCCGAAGGCCATGCCGACCATGATGAAGGGAATGATAAGCACGCCGAACATGTGGAAGCGGCCGACCATGGCGGAATTCTGTGCGACGGTGGAAAGACCTGCGTCGACAAGCGCCGCGCCGCCGTTGATGGTCGTGAGGCCCGCGCCGCCCCAGGAGGCGGGCGTCGCGTCACCGAGCAGCGCGACAGCGATGGCAGTGGCGGGCTGAAAGCCGAGCGCCACAAGGAAGGGGGCGGCGATGGCGGCGGGCGCGCCCGCGCCCGCTGCGCCCTCAAGGAAGATCGGCAGCATCATGCCGATGATGACCACCTGTACGCGCCGGTCGTCGCTGATCTGAGCAATGGTGGACTTGACGTCCTCAATGGCGCCTGTTTCGCGCAGAAGGTTCAGAATGGTAAATGCGCCGAAGACCATCAGCACGATCTTGAGGCCCTCCTTGATGCCCTTCCAGACCAGCGGATCGAGCACCTTGACATTTTCGGCAAATGTTGCGCCGCCAAGGTTGAAGTAGGTGAAGGCGAGAAACAGTGTCCACAAAAGCGCGGCGGGGGAAACGGTTTTCGCGGATTTTTTGAAGCCCAGAATGCCGACAAGGACGACGACGATTGGGCTGAGCGCCATGAGGAAGTTTACGAAGTCCATAGGAGTAGTCTCTCTTTCTGAAAAAATGTGGAACATGATGGGTGGGGTCTATTTCCGCTTTTTTCGCCGGCCGAACGAGAAAAGTGAAATGCAAAGGGAAGAGGCTCCGTCTGATCGACGGAGCCTCTTTCGTGATCTTTCTCTATCTCGTGCGGGAAATCGGGAGAGAAGGTAAAAAATGCGTCGCGATCCGGACGGAATGTTCAGTTTTCTTTCCTGCAAGATCTGCCAGAAGCAGAACAAAAAAGGACGCCAGCAGAATAAGGCTGGCGTCCAGAATAATCATGCTGTTGTGCGCGGCGCAGGAGAAAGCGGCACAGTCTGCCTGTGCAAAGGAAAACACTGCTGTATCAGCAAAAAACTTGGTCATCGTGGCTTTCTCCTTTCCTGAAGATGGGTGAAGTGTAGCACATATTATTCCTGATCGCAAGAAGAAATTGGACTAATTATGCAGGATTGGACGAACGAACAAAAATAAAAACAGTCAGGTTTTCCGTGTTGTGGAAATGCGATAACGATCGGACGGCGAGAGAGTAACAGTGCTCACCGAGATGGTATTTTGATGCGCGAGATATTTGAAGATGTCATTCCCTTCTGACGGTATTCCTCGACAAGATACCATTTTGACTTGCAGGCGCTGGTGAGGCTGTAAGGGTTGTCCTTATTGCGGCGATGGAGGTTGCTATTGAAACAGGATAGGTACAAACAGAAATGGCAGCAAAGTTTTTTTCGCTCGTCTCTTGCAAAAAAGAAAGAAGCGTGATATAACATGACCAAAAGAACCAAAGCGGTCATATTTAAGGGGGGCACAGCCTTGGCTTTTACCGATTACGAAACCGAGCAGCTCCGCAAGGCATTGCTGAGGGAAACGAGACATTGCGCTGTCACGCTGGGCATGAAGAAAACCTCTGTGGAACAGCTGACGAAGGCGGTCGGCATTGCGAAGGGCTCGTTCTATAAATTCTACGAATCCAAGGAAATGCTATTTTTCGCAGTCTTGGAGGACATTCACTCCGAGCTTTACGGGGTGGCTGACCATGCACTGAGCGAAGCTGACGGCTTGCCGCCGTCGGAATGTGCGGCAAAGGCGGTTCTTGCCGTCTGTCAGCGGCTGTCTGATACCGGCGATATGATTTTCATCGAAAACGATGCGAAGCTGCTTTTGCAAAGGCTACCGGAGGATGTGAAAAACATCCATTACCACGACGGCGAAACGCATATCCGTCAGCTTTTGGAAAAGTATGACCTCGTTCCTGCGCGCGGATCGTCTCTGGTGGCCGCCACGGTGCGGGGACTGATATTGACCGTCTCCCACAAGGAGCAGATCGGGAAACTGTATCCGCAGGTGCTGGAAACGCTGGTGTACGGTGCTTGCAGGGAGTTATTTGGATAAGCGGAAGGCCGCAGAGATGCGGCTTTTCCAAGACACGATAGTTAGCTACATCTAACTGAAAGATGTGTGCGTATAGGTTAGATACATCTAACGACTGGGGAGTGATAGCGATGCAGGAACACAAGGACTTCTGGGACAAAAATGCCGGTCGGTACGACCGCTTTATGCGAAAGGATCGGGCGGCGTATGAGAAGATGTATGCGCTGATCCGGCTGGTCGTGAAAGCCAAAACGGTGCTGGAGCTGGCGACCGGCACGGGGCTGATCGCAAAGCACATTGTGAACGCGGCGGCACACATTGAGGCGACGGACGCCTCCGCGGAGATGATTGCCGAGGCCAAGCGTGATAACCGCTCTGCCAAGCTGCACTTTTCCGTGCAGGATATGTTCCGCCTGCCCTATGCGGACAAGTCCTTTGATGTGGTGATCGTGTCCAACGCGCTGCATATCGTGCCGCAGCCGGAGAAAGCCCTGCAAGAGATCAAGCGGGTGCTGAAAGACGATGGCGTGTTGATTGCGCCGACCTTCACCCATGCCGGAAACTCTTTTTCCGGCATGGTCAGGGCATTTTTCATGAAGCTGGCAGGATTTCCTCTCCACAGCAGGTGGACGACCGAGGAATACCTGCGCTTCCTAAGGCAGAACGGCTGGACGGTGCGGAAAAGCGCTGTGCTGAAAGCCTCGTTCCCGCTGACTTATGCGGAATGTGTGAAATCGGAGGGGTAAGATGTCATTCTTTGAAAACACCCGCAAGCCTGTGGGCTTTGGCGGGAAAATTATGGTCGCCATGATGAATGTCGGGCACAGCGCCGTGGCACGGTGGGGACTTCAATTTCTGAATGCTGCGCCGGACGCCAGGGTGCTGGACTGTGGCTGCGGCGGCGGTGCGAACATCAAGAGACTTCTGAAAAAATACCCGCAGGGGATCGTCAAGGGCATCGACTATTCGCCCGTCAGTGTAGAGAAATCCAAAAAGGTCAACGAGGCCGCCATCGCGGAGGGGCGCTGCACCGTTCTGCAAGGCAGTGTGGCGGATATGGTGTTTGCGGACGACTGGTTTGACACCATTACAGCCTTTGAAACCGTCTATTTCTGGCCTGATCTGCCCCGGTGTTTCCGGGAGGTTTACCGGGTGCTGAAGCCCGGAGGGACATTTCTCATCTGCAACGAAAGCAACGGCGATACGGACAAGGATGAGAGGTGGACGAAGATCATCGGCGGCATGACCATCTATAAGGACGTTGAGTTAAAGGCGTATCTGGAGCAGGCGGGCTTTCACGATGTGCAGATACACAAAAAGAAAAGCTGGCTCTGCATCACGGCGCGGAAATGAGGGAGAAGCAGACAGATGAAGGACAAGAAGCTCCTATTTGACCGCAAATGCCATGTGCTGTATTCCCGCCCCTGCAAGAAGGAGATACGGGCGAAGATCGCCCTGCACTATCCTGCGGTAGAGCGGGAGGCGGTTTGGGAACAGGTACAGCGGCGGTACGCGGAATTTCTTTCCGACTGGCGCACGGATTTGGGCGGCAAGCGGAACTTCCACAACGGCGTAGGCGGCACCTACGACTGCATCGCCATCATGAGCTATTATGTGGTCTGCAAAGCAGTTACTTCGTTCCGTGAAATCGAAGAGATGGAGGAAAACCTGATCCTGCCGATCTTCCGCAGGCTGCGGTTTGTGGACTGCAACAAGCCGCTTTGGAGGAAGCTGATGTACAAGGCGTTTGTTCGTGCGAAAAGCGGCTGCGACAAATGGCACGATTACGAGATGACAGTTGCGCCTTATGAAAACGGCAAGCCCATCTATTATGAATTTACGTCGTGTCCGGCAGCGTAGTTCGCTATCCGGCATGATCTTACGGATATTATGCCCGCTCTGTGCAATGTGGACTTTGCATCCATGGAGCTGCTCCATGCAAGACTGGTGCGGACGACCACCTGTGTGGACGGCTGCCGATGCGATTATACCATCTGCGGCGATAAAGACCCGTATCTGAAGGCGCATCCCGAATACCGGGACGAGGCGGGATTCAGAAGAAACAAATAATACTGCAACGCAAAGGCGGTGAGACAAATGGAAACCTTTCTTGGAATCATGATCCCTTTCTTGGGTACGGCACTGGGTTCGGCCTGCGTGTTCTTTATGAAAAAATCCCTTGGCGATCTGGTGCAGCGCTCGCTTGCGGGCTTCGCCGCCGGGGTGATGGTGGCGGCGTCGATATGGAGCCTGCTGATCCCTGCCATTGAGCAGTCGGAGGGTATGGGGAAGCTATCCTTCCTCCCAGCCTTTGTCGGCTTCTGGATCGGCGTGCTGTTTTTGCTCCTGCTTGACCATCTGATTCCCCACCTTCATGTGGGAAGCAATCAGGCGGAGGGGCCGAAAAGCAGGCTGGGCCGCACCACCATGATGGTGCTGGCAGTGACCCTGCATAACATTCCGGAGGGCATGGCGGTTGGCGTGATGTACGCGGGCTTCCTCGCGGGGAACGCGCAGATCACGGCGGCCAGCGCGCTTGTTCTGTCCCTTGGCATCGCCATTCAGAACTTCCCCGAGGGCGCGATCATCTCCATGCCCCTGCGGGCGGAGGGCGAGAGCAAGGGCAGGGCGTTTTTCGGCGGTGTGCTCTCCGGCGTGGTGGAGCCCATCGGCGCGGTGCTGACGCTTCTTGCGGCACAGCTGGTGATCCCGGCGCTGCCGTATTTTCTGAGCTTTGCGGCGGGCGCCATGCTCTATGTGGTGGTGGAGGAGCTGATCCCGGAGATGTCTCAGGGAAAGCACTCCAACATAGGGACGGTTTTCTTTGCCGCTGGCTTTGGCGTCATGATGACGCTGGATGTGGCGCTGGGATAGGCGCGGAGGTACTTATGAAATACAAAATCGAGAAAAACACCGTACAGGAGACGCTGATCATTCCGCTGTATGCGCGGAAGGTCTGCTCAGAACTATACCCGAATCTCTACCGGGACGAAACAGCGGTTCGCCTGATTGACGAGATCGACTACGATTTTTCAGAGGCGGAGAAAAACTCCCGCGGCCTGATGCAGCGTTTCGGTTCACTGGAGGTGGCCATGCGGCAGAATGACCTTGCTTTTGAGGTGCGGGATTATCTGAAATCTCACCCCAATGCGGCGGTGGTCAATCTGGGCTGCGGGCTGGACAGCACTGGAAGAAGCTGCGACAACGGCAGCTGTAAAATCTACAATCTGGACTTTCCCGATGTCATAGCTGTGCGCAACGAGCTTTTACCCGCCGGGGAGCGGGAGAAAAATATCCCCTGCGACCTGAACGACACGGCGTGGTTTTCTCAAATCGATGCTTCAAACGGCGCGGTGTTCTTTGCCTCTGGGGTGTTCTACTACTTTCTGACAGAGCAGGTCAAAGCACTTGTGCAGACCATGGCAGATGCCTTTCCCGGCGGCATGCTGGTATTTGACGCAGCAAACCGGACGGCGGTAAAGATGATCGCGAAGACATGGCTCAAGAGTGCGAAGATTCAAGATGTTGGCGCGTATTTCGCGGTTTCCGACGCTCCCAAAGAGATCGGTGCGTGGCACAGCCGTTTGCAGGTTACGAGCCGCGGCTATATGCTGGGCTACAATGACCTTCGTGACCCGCCCGTCAGCAGCTTTTTCCGTCTCCTCGCCAAGGTCGGCGACAGAATGATGAAAATGCAGATTGTAAAGATCAGATTTGGTGGCAAGCAATGAAAATGAGCAAAGAAAAACGAGCGCTTATTGCGGGCATGATTGGGTGCTCGCTCTATGTGATCGGCGACTTCTTGTTTGCGGCGACCGGGAAAACCCAAAGCACGGAATCCATCGGGCTGATGGTCAAGGTCGCCTATCTCGATATGGCCACATGGCGCATGGTGGTCAGCATTATCTGCGGTGTTCTCGGGACGGCGCTCTATTACATAGGATTTCACCAGATGTGGAAGCTCCTGAAGCGGCACCTCACCCAACCAAAGCAGCAGAAATGGGTCAAGCTGTTTCAGATCGCCTATCTTACCGGCACGGTCTGCTGGGGCTATGTCCATGCTATGTTTACGAACATGGCGCTGATCTTCAAGTTTACATTTGAGAAATACGGCGATATGCAGGCGGCAGCTGAAATTGCCAATAAGGTGTTTTACTGCAACGCCGCGCCGCTGCTGGCATCGTATATTCTCTGCGATGTGATGCTTTGCGTCGTGATGCTCGTGCTGATCTGGAAGCGGATTCTTCCGCTCAAAACAACGGCACAGCGCGTACTCGCATCCTTTTGCAACCCCATCGTTTTTACGGGAATCGTGGGCAACCTGTTCACGCTTCTGCCGTGGCCGCTCGATCAGATCGATCACGGCACGGAATCCGCCGGGCACCTGCTGGTTCTGGCGCTGGGGCTGGTTCTGCTGCGGGAAATGGCGAAAAGCGGAGAATGTAAGGAGACCGTGCAATGAAATACATAGGTATGCCCATGGGAATGTGGGTGCTGTTTGCAGGCTCATTCCAAAAGCAGCTGACAGAGGTGCTCGGCTACGATACCGATACGGCAAAAGCGATCACGAAAAAGGCAAAGCCGAAATATAGGGAGATCATCTCCGGGCTGCCCGAATTTGAAAACGGCGACCGGTTCAAGATGAACCTCGTCAACTGTGCCATGATCGGTGCGTTCATTCGGCGGGCCATACTGCGACTGCGGATATAAAAAGAAACTATAAGCGGGAGGAAAATCTATGAAAGAAAGCTATCTTACAAAGGCGTTCCGAAAAACGGCGCATGAAAGATTTCCAGAACGGGAGATTCTAAAATGATCCAAACAACAGTTAAAGTTTCCGGTATGGTCTGCTCCATGTGCGAGGCCCACATCAACGACGCCATTCGCGCAGCCTTCTCCGTGGAAAAAGTTTCCTCCTCCCATTCTAAGGGGGAGATGGTGATCCTCTCTCAAGAGCCGTTGGACGAAAACGCCCTCCGCGCCGCCATCGATACCACCGGCTATATGGCGGGAGAGATCAGCACCGCAGTCTACGAGAAGAAAGGCTTTTTCCATTTCGGGAAGAAGAAACAGTAAGATCATTCCGATGCCGCCATCGCGGCCATCGGTTTGACATACACACATCTACATAGGAGGATAATCATTATGAAGAAAGTCGGTTTATTTGCAGCAGGCGTGCTGTTCGGCACCGCCGGTCTCAAGATCCTTTCCAGCAAGGATGCCAAAAAGGTCTACTCTCACACCACCGCCGCGGTGCTGCGTGCCAAGGACTGCGTGATGCAGGCCGTCACAAACGTCCGTGAGGATGCTGAGGACGTCTACGCCGACGCCAAGGACATCAACGAGCGCCGCGCAGAGGCGGAGGCCGCCGCTGTGGTGGAGGACGCTTCCGCGGAGGATGCTAAGGCGGAGTGATCCATGAAATGCACGATCCTACATGATTTACCGGGGCGGCTGCGGGTACACCTGTGCTGCGGGCGGATGAGTTTATCCCAAGCGGATGTGCTGGAGTACTATCTGCTGGCGGTGGACGGCGTGCGCTCCGTCAAAGTCTACGACCGGACGCAGGACGCGGTGGTGCTCTATGACGCGGAGCGTGGAAGCATACTCCGTGCGCTGGCGGCATTCTCCTTCGCCAAGGCGGAAGCTATGGAGCTGGTGCCGGAGCATACCTCCCGGGCACTGAACCGGGAGTTTGAGGACAAGCTGGCGGTCGCCGTCATGCGGCGGTGCGTCTCCAAGCTGTTCCTGCCTGTACCCATCACCACGGCGCTGGCACTGCTCCGCTCCGTAAAGTACATCCGGGAGGGGCTTTCGGCACTGTGGCACGGCAAACTGTCCGTCGCCGTGCTGGATGCCACCGCCGTCACCGTGTCCATGGTGCGGGGCGACTTCTCAACGGCGAGCTCCGTGATGTTCATGCTCCGCCTCGGCGAAATTCTTGAGGACTGGACACACAAGAAGTCCGTTGCGGACCTCGCGGGCGCCATGTCGCTCAACGTCGACCACGTCTGGCTCAAGACGGGCGAGACGGAAACGCTTGTGCCCATCGGCGATATTCAGGCGGGCGACTGCGTTGTCGTGCGCACCGGCAACCTCATTCCGCTCGACGGCAAAATCGTCTCCGGCGAGGCGATGGTCAATCAGGCATCCATGACGGGCGAATCCATGCCCGTGCCCAAGCGCGAGGGCAGCTATGTCTACGCAGGCACCGTTGCCGAAGAGGGCGAGTGCGTCGTGCGCGTAGAAAAGGCGCTCGGCGGCGGTCGGTACGACCGCATCGTGCACATGATCGAAGAGTCGGAAAAGCTAAAATCCACGGCCGAGGACAAGGCCTCGCGCCTTGCCGATAAACTTGTGCCTTACACGCTCGGCGGCACGGCGCTGACGTATCTTCTGACCCGGAATGTGACGAAAATGCTCTCGGTGCTGATGGTGGACTTCTCCTGCGCCTTGAAGCTGGCCATTCCTATCGCGGTGCTGTCCGCCATGCGGGAAAGCAATGGCTACCATATCTCCGTCAAGGGCGGCCGTTTTTTGGAGGCGGTTGCCAAGGCGGACACCATCGTGTTTGACAAGACTGGCACGCTGACCCATGCGGCGCCCACCGTTGCACAGGTTGTTCCCTTCGGAGAACAGAATGAGGCAGAAATGCTGCGCCTTGCCGCCTGTCTGGAGGAGCATTATCCTCATTCCATGGCAAACGCCGTGGTGGAAGAGGCGAAGCGGCGCGCTCTCACTCATGAGGAGTACCACTCGCAGGTGCAGTACGTGGTGGCGCACGGCATCTCCAGTATGGTGGAGGGCAAGAAGGTCATCATCGGCAGTGCGCACTTCGTCTTTGAGGACGAGGGCTGCCGCATCCCGGAGGGAGAGCAGCCGAAATTTGACGCGCTCCCCGCCGCGTATTCCCATCTGTATCTCTGCATGGACGGGGAGTTGGCGGCGGTGATCTGCATCCACGATCCCCTGCGTCGGGAGGCACGGGAGGCGGTAAAAGCGCTGCACGAGAGCGGCTTTACCAACGTGGTGATGATGACCGGCGACAACCGCCGCACGGCGGAGGCTGTGGCTGCCGAGGTGGGCGTGGACGCCGTGTATGCCGAGGTGCTGCCAGAGGACAAGGCCGCATTTATCCGGCAGGAAAAGGAAAAGGGACACACCGTTATCATGGTGGGCGACGGGGTAAACGATTCCCCGGCCCTCTCCGAGGCGGACGCGGGCATCGCCATCTCCACCGGCGCGGCCATCGCCCGGGAGATCGCCGACATCACCGTTGCCTCGGAGGATCTGTTTGCGCTGGTAACGCTGCGTCGGCTCAGTCAGGCACTGATGGAGCGCATCCATGGCAGCTACCGCTTCATCGTGGGCTTCAATCTGACGCTGATTGCACTGGGCGTGGCGGGGGTACTTCCGCCCACAACCTCGGCATTGCTGCACAATGGGTCTACGCTGGGCATCGGTCTCAAAAATATGACCGACCTGCTGGACGAAAATAAATCATAAAGAACCGGGGCAGGGAAACTGGGATCTGTATCCCTGCCCCACTCAAAAGTAAAATGGTTAGTCTACTCTAACTGATGGGAGGGTGAAACTCTTGAAAAAACGCTCCAACCTATCCCGGCTGCTGGACTACGCCGGGAGCTATAAAATCCTGGCCTACCTTTCATGGGGGCTGTCCGCCGTCGGTGCACTGCTGGCGCTGGTACCGTTCTGGTACATCTGGTGCATCCTGAGGGAAGTAATTGAGACCGCACCGCATTATGAGAACGCTGTCCATGTGACGCACTACGGCTGGATGGCGACCATCGCGGGGCTCCTCACGCTGCTGTTGATCTTTGATTGGCGGCTGGGGCTTTTGAGTCTCGTTCCGGTTGCTCTCGCTTTTGCCGTGATGACCAGCATGACCGGTAAGGAAATGCAGGACAAGATGACGCAGTATCAGAACGCACTGGCGGATATGTCCAATGAGGCGGTGGAGTATGTCCGTGGTATTCCCGTGGTCAAGACCTTCGGACAAACGGTATTCTCTTTCAAAAAGTTTAAGGGAACCATTGACAACTACGAGCGTTGGGTCATTGCCTACACCAAGCAGCTGCGCTGGCCCATGACATTTTACACGCTGGCTGTCAACAGCGTGTTCGTGTTCCTGATCGCAGGCGGTTTCCTGTTTTCTCGCGGCGGAACAGACGGTGGCGTGCTGCTGAACCTGCTCTTTTACATCATTATCACGCCGGTCATCTCCGTGACACTGAACCACGTTAGCTGAGCAGGGTTCGCCCGCGCAGCTGCTGCAAGCGGGCGGCATCTTCGTCCACATGGTGCAGCTTCCAGACCGAGAGACAAAGCTGGACGCTCACGAAGGTGTAATTCTATTTGCAGATAAGATAAGAATACCCATTTTATCTGTGGAAGTTCCTGATCAACCGCGCCAATTCTTTTTCTGCGACCCGTCTGCCAACTTCATAGCAGGCCGTCAGCTTTGCAGGATCTTTTTCCGCTCGCTTGACCGAAAGGGGAAAATCAGGGCGAATGACGAGAAGCTCACCGCGCTGTTCCTGCTTTTCGATCAGCTCCAGCTCCGCGTTGTACATCAGGTGGCGATTTTCCAACGCCTTTACGAGATTCGGGTATTTCCGGTATTTCATGCGGATCAGGGGCAGTACCCGGTTTTTCTCTTTCCGATAGCCTTGCGGCTGCGTCAGAATGACCACGTTTTTTGTGTAGCCGATGCTTTCAAAATAGGCGACGGGAATGGAATCGGCGATGCCGCCGTCCAGCAGTTTTACGCCATCGATCTCCACGATCTGTGAAACCAGTGGAAGTGAAGCAGAGGCGCGGATCCAATCAAAGCCGTGATCGTTCCGCCCGGTGTATTCGTGATAGACCGGCTTTCCGCTTTCAATATCCGTGCAGGTAACATAGAATGCCGTCGGATTTTTCTCATAAGTGTCAAAGTCGAAGACATCGAGCTTCAGCGGCACTTCACCGTAGCAAAATTCTGTATTAAAAAGATTCCCTGTTTTTAAGAGAGAACCCACTCCGCAATAGCGTTTGTCGCGGCAGTATTTCGCATTGTAGCGGATCGCCCGCCCGATCTGCCCAGATTTGTAATTGACGCCGAATGCCGCCCCCGCGGAAACGCCGATGATGCCGTCAAAGCGAATTCCGTTTTCCATCATGACATCCATCACGCCTGCGCTGAACATTCCGCGCATGGCGCCGCCTTCCAGGATCAAACCAGTTTTCATTTCTTTTTCGCGTTCCTTTCCCTCTGCTTGCGCAGTCGGAAGCATAATTTCTTCCGGCAGTTCGGCAGATATGATGCTCGCTTAAACGACCAGAAAAGATAGGTCAGATCCTGACTTTCCCTTGTCATTCGCATAAGCGATCCACTTCGCCGGCATTGTATAACAACATTTGTCGTATGGCAAGTTCTTGCTTGCGTTCTCGTGTGTGAGGCAACTGGTTCGGATCCGGCAGTCTCCGGCAGAAATCGCCGGAATCGCACGATTTCGGTGATTTTCTTCTGTGAGCGGCAACTTCTTGATGATTTGCTTTTTTTTGACATTTTTAATTGGGGGAAATCGCTGGAATACCTTGACTTTATGCGGATGATATGCTAATATTTTCCCGATTTTTAGGTGACTGTCTGCGGGTGGTTCGCCGGGAAATCCATTAGAATCTGATAGATCGGAGATACATGTTATGGAAAGAATCAAGACTCTTGAGACTCGCAGCCTGTGCGACAGCGCCAAGAACGGCGGCTGCGGTGAGTGCCAGACTTCCTGCCAGTCTGCCTGCAAGACCAGCTGCGGCGTGGCAAACCAGAAGTGCGAGAACAACAAGTAATCGATCGCAATTTTCAAAAAGCTGCCGCCTGTTCAGGCGGCGCTTTTTCTGTATAAGGAGAACGGAAGAATGGTACATCAGTATCAACTGAACGGCTACAACATCGTGCTGGACACCTGCTCCGGCGCCATTCATGTAGTGGATGAGGTGGCCTATGACATCATTGCGCTTTACCCGGACCGCACGGCGGATGAGATCGTATCGGCGATGATGGAAAAATACGGCGAGCGCGAAGATGTGACGGAGCAGGATCTGCGGGACTGCATTGCCGACGTGGAGGCGCTGAAGAAGGCCGGGAAGCTCTACACGCCCGATACCTTTGCGGACATGGCCGGCACGTTCAAGGAGCGCTCCGGCGATGTGGTGAAGGCACTGTGTCTGCATGTGGCGCACACCTGCAACCTGAACTGCTCTTATTGCTTTGCCAGCCAGGGGAAGTACCATGGGGAACGTGCGCTGATGAGCTTTGAGGTTGGCAAGCAGGCGCTGGACTTCCTGATGGATCACTCCGGCAGCCGCACCAATCTGGAGGTGGACTTCTTCGGCGGTGAGCCGCTGATGAACTGGAACGTAGTGAAGCAGCTGGTGGAATATGCCCGCAGTGTGGAAAAGGAGCGGGGCAAAAATTTCCGCTTTACGCTGACCACCAACGGTATGCTCATTGACGATGACGTGATCGACTTTGCCAACCGGGAGATGAGCAATGTGGTGCTGTCACTGGACGGCCGCAAGGAGATTCATGATCGGCTGCGGGTGGACTATGCGGGCAACGGCAGCTATGAGCGCATCGTGCCTAAGTTCCAGAAGTTGGTAAAGGCCAGAGACAACAAGAACTATTACATGCGCGGTACCTTTACTCATGCCAATCCGGACTTTACGAAGGACCTGTTCCACATGGCGGATCTGGGCTTCACCGAGCTGAGCATGGAGCCGGTGGTCTGCGCGCCGGAAGACCCCGCTGCGCTGACGGCGGAGGATCTGAAGATCGTGAAAGATCAGTACGAGCTGCTGGCCAAGGACATGCTGCGCCGGGAAAAGGAAGGTAAGCCCATCACGTTCTATCACTATATGCTGGATCTGACAGGCGGCCCCTGTATTTACAAGCGGATCTCCGGCTGCGGCTCCGGCACGGAGTATATGGCCGTAACGCCTTGGGGCGACCTGTATCCCTGCCATCAGTTCGTGGGCGAGGAGGCCTATAAGCTGGGTGACATCTGGAACGGTGTGACCAATACGGCCCTGCGCGAGGAATTCCGTTCCTGCAATGCCTACGCACGGCCTGAGTGCAACGACTGCTGGGCGAAGCTCTACTGCTCCGGCGGCTGCGCAGCCAACGCCTTCCACGCGACGGGTTCTATCCGCGGTGTCTACGAGGCGGGCTGCGAGCTGTTCCGTAAGCGTATTGAATGCGCCATCATGATGAAGGTGGCGGAAGATTCCGCTAACAGCTGATGGAAACGCCCATTGCTGATTTTGTCCGGCGGTACGCGGATTCCGGAATGGTCCGGGCGCATATGCCAGGCCACAAGGGGAAGCCCTTTCTGGGCTGTGAGGCGCTGGATATCACCGAGATTCGTGGGGCGGACAGCCTGTATGAAGCAGACGGCATGATCTTGTATAGCGAGTCCCATGCCGGGGAGCTGTTCGGCTCCGGCCGGACGGTGTACTCCACAGAAGGATCCAGCCAGTGCATTCGGGCGATGCTGTATCTGGCACTGACCTGCGGAAACGGATCCCGGACGGTGGTGGCCGCCCGGAACGTACACCGCTCGTTCGTATACGCGGCGGCTCTGCTGGATTTTGAAATCGTCTGGCTGTGGCCGGAGTGCAGTACATCGCTCTGCGGCTGTCCGGTATCGGCGGAAACATTGGAGCGGGCGTTGGCTACCCTGCCCGCGCCGCCTGCGGCGGTCTATCTCACAAGCCCTGACTATTTGGGCAGCGTGGCGGACATTTCCGCTCTGGCGGAGGTGTGCCGAAAGTATGACACGCTACTGGCGGTGGATAACGCCCACGGCGCCTATCTGCGCTTTCTGGAGCCATCTTGCCACCCGCTGGATTTGGGCGCAGACCTGTGCTGTGATTCGGCGCATAAGACGCTGCCGACGCTGACCGGCGGTGCGTACCTGCACATCAGCCGTGCAGCACCGGTATCTCTCCGGGAAAACGCAAAAACAGCGATGGCCATGTTTGGCTCTACCAGTCCGTCCTACCTGACGCTGGCGTCGCTGGATCTGTGCAACCGCTATCTGGCGGACGGATACCGGGAGCGCCTGCGGGAGATGTGCGGGCATCTGAATGAAGCACGGAAGACACTGGCTGCTGCCGGGTGGCAGATAGAGCCGTCGGACCCGCTTCGTTTGACCGTCAAGGCACCATCTGGTATGACCGGCGGAGCGCTGGCAGACCGTCTGCGGGAGAACGGCGTGGAATGTGAATATGCCGATCCGGGCTTTTTGGTGCTGATGCTGACGCCGGAGAATAGTGCGGCGGATATCGAACGGCTTCTGCATGCTTTTGGAACAAACGACGCCGTTTATGTGCCGCAGCCGCCGCTGCCGCTGGCTCGGGGGGAACGAGTGTGCTCTGTGCGGGAGGCAATGTTTGCCCCGCGGGAGACCATACCGGCGGCGCAGTCGCTGGGGCGGGTCTGTGGTGCCCCCACCGTGGGGTGTCCGCCTGCGATTCCCGTTGTGGTGTCCGGGGAGCGAATTGGCCCGGAAGCGCTGGAACTGTTCCGGCGATATGGCGTGGAGCAGGTAGAGGTTCTGCGCTGAAACCGTGCGCGGAACATCTCTAAAATAAAAGGAACCAACAGCAATTGAAAATTTCAGGGGGTTATGTGCTTGATTGAGGAGAGGCGCGATGTTCGGCCTGTCCATCGACCGTCCAACCACCCCTGCCGCATAACAAAGGAGCTTTCACGCAAGCGAAAGCTCCTTTTCTGCTGCGTAAACCTATTTTCGGATATCGGCACACGGCCGATACCCCCTCTCTTTTTTTGGCGTGAATGGACGATCGCCGTGATGCTTCCGACCGAGCGGTGCTTGCAGTGCAGACTGCATTTTCCGGACAGAATCACTGTTCCGAGGATTGGTTCTTTTTCGCGGCAGGCTCGTCTTAGCGTCGAAAGCGGCAAAGAACAGAAAGGAAGATGACGTCATCGTTTTTTCTCTGTCAACGGAGAATGCGGCAGGGACAGGTGGGGGCACAGAGGAAGCCGCTCTGCGGGATAAAATAGCGGGAGAGATCAGAACGGGGCGAAAGGAGCGGCAGGACAAGATATACAAAAATATTGTTTGATTGCGGTATAAATATGATGGGAAAACGCAGTTCACAGATGGATTTTGGGAAATAAGGGCTGGTTATGACTTTCTTTTTACACGATAACCGCTTATAAAGTGCACAGAACGTTTAGCGAGATGGGCGATTCAGCTAAAAGAATTTATTGTAAATGAGAAAACAACTATTGACTAAACAATAATTCACTGATATTATAAAAATGCAATCAAGAGATACGGGATGCCGGGAGGGATCCGGCAGAGGGTTGTATCTCAAAAATACCGGGCTGCAGCGGCGGCGGGATGGAGGATTGTTATGAAAAGATGAGCAATGCCGTACCGGAGGCGAGCGTGGCATCTGCTGATCCCTGTATAGGGAAGAGAACACGGAAGGCTTCGGCGCGGCGAACAAAAGGTGACAGAACAACAGGAACAGAATGTGTTCCCCAAAATGGAGGTAGAACGATTATGAAAAAGACCAGACTGATCGCGATGCTGTTGACCTTAGCCATGGCGGGCTCTCTCCTGGCTGGCTGCGGCGACAAGAACAACGCAGACAATGAATCCAATAATCAGGGCGAAAGCAACACCCCGGAGTATTTGGTGTGGAACATTGGCGCTGAACCGAAGACCTGGGATCCCACCCTTAGCGACGAGACCCTTTCCGAGTATCTGACCATCAGTATGTTCGAGGGCCTGACCAGACAGGTCGAGGACGGCATCGAACCCGGTGTTGCAGAAACCTGGGATATTTCCGATGATGGCCTGACCTATACGTTCCATCTGAGAGAGTCTAACTGGTCCGATGGTACGCCTGTGACCGCACACGACTTTGAGTATACCTGGAAGCGCATGTGCGATCCTAAGGTGGCGTCTCCCTCGGCTTCCGGTATGACCGACTACGTGGTGGGCGCGGCGGAGTTCCTCTCCGGCACCGGTACTGCTGACGGCGTGATGGCAACTGCTCTGGATGACTATACCTTCCAGGTCGTGCTGAAGATCCCCGCCCCCTTCTTCCTGAACCGTATCTCCGCTGACATTTTCTGCCCGGTCAAGAAGGAGTGTGTGGATCAGGGCGATGGTTGGGAGAAGAAGCCTGAGACCTTCGTGTGCAACGGCGCCTTCAAGCTGGCTGAATATCAGATCGGCTCCCACATTCTGATGGTTAAGAACGACGCGTATTATGAGGCCGACAAGGTCAAGCTGCCCGGTATCCGCGCCATCATGGTCAACGATGAGAACACCTCTCTCCAGGGATACAAGGCCGGTGAGATCCACTGCACCGAGATTATCCCCGCTGAAGAAGTTCCTTCTCTGCTGGCTGAGGATCCCAACCTGATCGTTTCCCCGATCTGCGGCACCAAGTATCTGGACTTCAACGTGGATAGACCTGTGATCGACGATGTGCGCGTCCGCCGTGCTCTGACGCTTGCGCTCAACCGCAAGGAGATCACTGACCAGATCACCCGTTCCGGCGAGATCCCCGCTACCGGCTTCCTGCCGCCCACGACCGAAAAGACGGACGGCACCTCCTACCGTACCATGGGGGCCAACGGCCTGCCTGAGCCTGCTTATGGCATCACTGCGGACGCTGCCGATGTGGCGACCGCACAGAAGCTGTTGGCAGAGGCCGGTTATCCGAACGGTGAAGGCTTCCCGAAGGTTGAACTGCTTTACTACACCAGTGAGAGCGACAAGAAGATCTGCGAGGCAATCCAGCAGATGTGGAAGGACAACCTGAACATTACGGTTGACCTGCGCAACGAGGACAAGAGCGTGTGCATTCAGACCAAGCGTGATGGCAAGTTTGACATCAGCCTGTCCGGTTGGAGCGCCGGTTACTATGATGCCGGCAACATGATCAAGCAGTTCAAGCTGGGCTCTGCCTGCATGGCTCAGTGGCGTTATGCTGAGGATGCCAGTGCACCGCACGATAAGACGCTGAACCCGGGTCAGAAGGCGTTTGAAGATACCTATCAGGCCGCTATGGCGGCTCAGGGCGCGGAGCGCGACCGTCTGTGGACGCAGGCGGAGGAGATCCTCATGGACGAGCTGCCGTCCTGCCCCCTCTATTACTATGTCTTCAAGGCTCTGATCAACCAGGATGTGGTTACCGGTATCCAGGTCGCCAAGTCCGGCAACTGGATTTTCCGAAATGCTGAGTTCGTAGGCTAAACAAAAGACTTGGGGCGTCTATGGGAATAGACGCCCCACCCCTTTCTAAAGGAGAGACCTTATGATTCGATACATATTGAAGCGGGTAGTTGCCGCGCTTATTACCATTTGGTTTATCATGACGCTCACCTTTGTCCTGATGTATGCCATTCCCGGCAGCCCGATCTCGACGGAGAAGGTCTATGATGTTGCGCTGCAGCAGGCGCTGGAAGAAAAATTTGGGCTGAATAAACCGCTGCATGAGCGGTATGTCAAGTGTTTGGTGGACTATGCTCATGGCGATTTTGGCATTTCATATTTGAAGATCGGTTTGACCACAAATGAAATCATCGCCTCCGGTTTCCCCTATTCCCTCCGGATCGGAATTTACGCATCGGGTCTGATCGTGCTGTTCGGCATCGCAGCGGGGATTCTCGCAGCGCTGCGGCAGAATCGATTTGTAGACCGTTTTCTCATGGTGTTGTCCACACTGGGATCTACCATTCCGAGCTTTGTGTTTGCAACACTGTATCTGTTTTTGTTTAGTAAAATACTGGGACTGGTTCCTGCATTTGGCGTAAAGCCGTGGACAGGATATATCGGTCCCGTTCTTGTAACATCTGTGTTTTCTATGGCGTTTGTTACCCGACTGATGCGCACCTCCATGATCGAGGAGCTGAATCAGGATTATATCCGTACCGCCCGTGCCAAGGGCATCTCGGAGTTTAAGGTAGTTGCCAAGCACGCCATGCGAAACGCCATTCTTCCCGTTGTCACCTATGTGGGCCCCATGATCGCCATGGTAGTCACCGGCTCTTTCGTGATTGAGAAGGTGTTTGGTATCCCGGGCATCGGCAGCTTGTTTACCTCTAGCGTGCTGACCCGCGATTACACCCTGATCATGGGCATTACGGTGTTCTTTTCGGTGTTTTTGGTGTTTTGTACATTGGTGGTTGATATTCTGTATGTCTTCGTTGATCCAAGGATCAAGTATGAGTGAGGGGGATAAGTTGTGGTAGAGAAAAAAGAACAAATTGCCCCCGAACTGTGGGCACCTTTGCAGGCGCAGGAGAAGGATTCTGAAAAGATCGAGAAGCCAAGTCTGACATTCTTGCAGGACGGCTGGCGCCGATTGAAGCAGAATAAGCTGGCTATGGCGTCGATGTGTGTGATCATTTTGCTGGTGCTGGGCGCGGTGCTGATCCCGTTTTTCTGGGGGTACAGCTATGAAGATCAGACGCTCACGCTGTCCAATACGCCGCCGATCCTGAAGCTCTACCCTATTCAGGACGACAAGAATGATATCTGCATCTATATCACCAAGAGCTATGACGCCATGGAAGTGACGTCCGACGGAGAATTGGTTCAGTTGCTCAAGCCCACTTACAAGGACGTGATCGACCGAAGGAGCGTTTACGACCTCAACGGTGAGGAATTGATCATCGATTACAGCATTTATACTCAGGCGATGAAGGACTATAACGCGCTTGAAAAGAAATATGCGGCTGAGGGCGAGGTTCCTGCTACCGCGGCGAAATACTTGTCCAAGTATTTCGGCGACGATGCCAAGAATACCACGATCTCCTTGGTGGAGGCAAAGAACATTCTGGATGAAAAAATCGATAAGTGCAGCGTGACCTATGCGGGGAAGATCCTGACGGAGAGTAAGTCTGTTTGGAACAAGACCTTTCTTCTGGGCAGCGACTCTCTTGGACGAGATTTGTTTATCCGCGTGGTTTATGGCGCACGTATGTCCCTGACGGTCGGTATTTTTGCCGCACTGGTCAACTTTATCATTGGTGTGTTCTACGGCTGCTTTGCAGGTTATAAGGGTGGAAATGTGGACACGATCATGATGCGCATTGTGGACGTGATTGACTCGGTTCCTGTGACGCTGTACGTGATCCTGATCATGGTGGTCATCGGTTCCGGTATGCAGTCCATAATACTGGCGCTGGGACTTACCTACTGGGTCAGAATGGCACGTATCGTACGCGGACAGGTGCTCAGCTTGAAAAACAGCGAGTTCGTGCTGGCGGCGAAAACACTGGGTGCCTCTACGGGGCGTATTTTTGTCAAGCATCTGATCCCCAACATGATGGGTACGATCATGGTGGCAATTGCCATGCAGATCCCCAACGCCATTTTCACCGAGGCGTTCCTGAGCTTTATCGGCCTTGGTATTCCGGCTCCCAAAGCATCGTGGGGCACGCTGTGCAACGATGCGCTGTCCAGCATTTATGTCTATCCCTATCAGCTGCTTATCCCTGCGATAGCGATCTCGGTGACCATTCTGGCCTTCAACCTTTTCAGCGATGGCTTGAGGGATGCCTTTGATCCCAAGCAAAGAAAGTGAGGCGGAGAGCTTTGTCAGAAAAATTATTGGAAGTGAAACACCTGAGCACCTCTTTTTTTACCCATGTGGGTGAAGTCAAGGCAATCCGCGACATCAGCTTTGCGGTGGATCGCGGAGAGTTTGTTGGCATCGTCGGTGAATCGGGCAGCGGAAAGAGTGTTACCTCTCTGTCTATTTTGCGGCTGCTTCAATATCCCGGAAAGGTTACCGGGGGCGAAATTCTGCTGAACGGTGAAGATCTTTTGAAAAAGGACAAGCGGGAGATGCGAAAGATCCGGGGAAATCAGATCTCTATGTGTTTCCAGGATCCCATGACGGCACTGAACCCGCTGTATACGATCGGAAATCAGATCAACGAGGTTATTTTAGAGCATCAGAAGTTGACAAAAGCGGAAGCAACGAAGAAAACCATCGAGATGCTGGGCATGGTCGGTATCCCGGATCCGGAAGCCCGTGTTAAGTGCTATCCCTATGAGTTTTCCGGCGGTATGCGTCAGAGAGCGATGATCGCCATGGCACTGGCATGCCAGCCTGAACTGCTCATTGCCGATGAACCGACAACTGCACTGGACGTTACGATTCAGGCGCAGGTGCTGCGCTTGTTGAAGGACTTGCAGGAGCGCACGGGTACATCCGTTATCTTGATCACGCACGATCTTGGCGTCGTTGCGAGTTCCTGCAGTCGAATCCTTGTAATGTACGGCGGTCAGATCATGGAGACGGGCAAGGTGGAGGACATCTTCTATAAGCCGCACCATCCCTATACGATGGGACTGCTCAAGTCTATCCCGAAGGCGGGCGGAACGAATCAGCGTCTTGAGTCTATCTCGGGAACACCGCCCGATATGCTCAATCCGCCGAAGGGCTGTCCTTTCTATCCGCGCTGTGAATTTGCGATGCAGATCTGCAAGGAAAGCGCCCCGCCGGAGTTTGAACTCGGGGAAAACCACTGTGCCAAGTGTTGGCTGTGCCATCCGGAGGCACCGAAGCCGGAAAAGTATCAGAGGCAGAAGGGAGGCGTACGGAATGGCTGAGCATCTGCTGGAAGTTGAAAATCTGAAAATGTACTTTAAGAAGGTAAACGGTGTGTTCCGCCGCAAGACATCTTACGTGAAAGCGGTGGATAACATTTCCTTTACCATCGATAAGAAAGAGACATTTGGCCTTGTGGGCGAGTCTGGATGCGGAAAGACCACGACCGGACGAGCGCTGATCCGCCTTTATGAGCCGACGGGCGGCACCATTCGCTATGACGGCGAGGATATTACAAAGCTCTCGGCAAAAGAATTTATGCCTTATCGGAAAAAGATGCAGATGATCTTTCAGGATCCGTATGCCTCTTTGAATGCAAGAATGACGGTGTCCGATATTATCGGCGAGCCGTTGGATATCCATCACCTTAAAACGGGCAAAGAGCGAGAGGAATTTATTCTGGAGCTGCTCGACCGCGTCGGACTGAATAAGGATCACGCCAGCCGTTATCCGCATGAGTTTTCGGGCGGTCAGCGGCAGAGAGTGGGAATTGCCCGCGCTTTGGCGGTTGATCCGGAGTTTATCATCTGCGATGAGCCGATCTCTGCACTGGACGTTTCCATTCAGGCGCAGGTGGTCAATATGCTCAAGGATCTGCAGGAAGAGTTTGGCCTGACCTATCTCTTTGTGGCGCACGATCTGTCTATGGTGCGCCATATCTCCGACCGCGTGGGCGTGATGTATCTCGGCAGCCTTGTGGAGGTCGCCGAGACGGAGGAGCTTTATCGGAATAATCTGCATCCGTACAGCAAGGCGCTTCTCTCTGCCATTCCTATCGCTGACCCGGAGAAGGCGGCGCAGAATAAGCAGATCCTTCTGGAAGGCGAGGTGCCGAGTCCTCTTAACTCCCCTGTGGGCTGCAAGTTTGCCAGCCGCTGCCCCTATGCAAAGCCGGAATGCCGGGAAGCGCCGCCGCCGCTGCGAGATGTGGGCGGAAATCACTATGTGGCGTGCTATCTGGTATAAAGAGAGTATGAGGTGTTGATCGTGAATATTGAACAGACAAGAGCGGTTCTGGAAAAATTCCCCCGGCTGGAATTGGGGGCGTTTCCTACGCCGCTGCAACCCATGAAAAATCTTCAAAGAAAGCTCAATACCCCTGTTTCATTGTATATCAAGCGCGACGACCTGACCGGCCTGGGACCGGGAGGAAACAAAACCAGAAATTTGGAATATCTGCTGGGCGAGGCGGTGGAGCAGGGCTGCGATGTGATTTTTGCGTCCGGCAAAAGCCAGTCCAATCTGTGTACGCTGACAGTGTCAGCCTGTTGCAAGGCGGATCTGGACTGTGTGATTGTCCACAACGATGCATCTGAGCCGGAGCACAAGGTGGGAAACCAGCTGCTCAATAAACTCTCTGGCGCAGAATTGAGATATGTGGGGGATATTGTCGACAAAGAACGGGAAGCGCTGGTGCTCCGTTATGCAAAAGAGCTGGAGGAGCAGGGACGGCACCCTTATGTGGTCAAGAACGGTGCTTCCACTGCGCTTGGATCACTGGGGTACGTCCATGCGGTTATGGAACTGTGCGGACAGTGCCGGGAACAAAAGCTCGATTTAAAGCATTTGTTTGTTCCCGGCGGCAACGGAGGCTTGGCTGCCGGAACGATTTTTGGCGCGGCACTGTCCCAGGCTCCTTTCCATGTTCATGTAATCACGGTGGAGCATGAAAAGGAAGAGCTACAGGAAATTCTGGAAACTTTCCTGCGCGAAATCGGTGAGCTGACCGGAGTGCTTCAGGACTATGATTTCAGCAGCGTATATACCATTCACGAGGAATACCGCGGAGACGGCTGGGGCAAGGCGACGCCGGAGTGTGTGCAGCAGATTTATGAGCTTGCTCAGACAGAGGGAATCTATGTGGAGCAGGTTTATACCAGCAAAACGCTTTACGGTATGCTCGACATGGTGCGCAAGGGGCTGGTAGACGGCAGCGCCTGCTACCTCCACACGGGCGGATTCAGCGCACTGTTCAGCCAATTCTAAAAAAGTAGGGGGGGACGGAGATGGCTGTGGTAGCCAGAACATACCGCGGAGCGCTCCGGGATCTGGAGCACCATGGACGGATCGTCGTAGCCGATGCTGCCGGAAATGTGCTGTACCATTACGGGGATCCCTATGCAATTACCTTTGCACGCTCCGCGGCAAAGCCTATGCAGGCGATCGCAGTCTGCGAGAGCGGTGCGCTGGAGGCGTACGGTGTGACAGAGCAGGAACTTGCTGTGATGTGCGCGTCCCATAATGGAGAGCCGGCGCAGGTGGCGCTGGTGGAACGTATTCTCGGCAAAGCGGGGCTGGATTCATCGTATCTGCAGTGCGGAGATGCCTATCCAATTTCAGAAGAGAGCAAGCGAGAGATGCTCCGCCGCGGGCTTCCGCCCGATGCGCTTCACTGTGATTGCTCCGGCAAACATGCCGGAATGCTGCTGACGGCGAAGATACATGGCGAAGATCTGACGCAATATCCTGCTCCGGACAGCCCGACCCAGCAGAGGATCAACGAGATCATCTGCCATGTCTGCGGCTGCGGAATGGAAGAGCTGTTTTTCGCAGTAGACGGCTGCGGTGTGCCTGTCCACGCCCTTCCCATGGTCAAGCTGGCGCAGGGATATGCCAGAATGTCCAAACCTGAACTGCTGGGCGAACGCAGAGGTGCGGCTGCCCGCCGTGTCACACGGGCGATGACTGCATACCCCTATGAGGTGGCAGGCACAGGAAGACTGTGCACCTGCCTAATGAGCGCCTTTGGAGACCGGTTATTTGGCAAATCCGGAGCTGCATCTTTCTACGGGATTGGCCTGAAGGACCGTGGCATTGGCATCGCGGTCAAACTGGAGGACGGCTGCTCGGAATTTATGCCGGGTGTTGTGATGAAGGTGTTGACGGATCTTGGTGTGATCTCTCAGCAGGAGCAGGAAAAGCTTGGCGCGTGCTGGGAACCGAACATTTATAACCACCACAATCAAGTTGTAGGGCGCAAGGAGATCGATTTTTCCCTGCTGCCCGATATGCGTGAACAGGAGTGTGTTTGATTATGCTGGAACGATTGAAGAATTTAGCGATCCCTCTGCCGGAGGATATTCAGAAACAGGAAGATGCCGGTTATTTTGCTGCGGCGCAGGATCTGATCGACCGCCGTTTGGCAGGCCCTCTGCCCCATGCGCTCAGAGAGCGGTTGGAGCTTGAAAAGAACCGGCTGATCGAACTGGAGGGAGAGTATCCCTTCCCTTATGAGCAGGCATTTGAAATGCTTCAGGGCGAGATCCGGGACTTCACCAAGGAAGAGTTCGATGAGCTGATCGCAGAAAATCAGGTGGATTGGCTCTATCGGGAAGGTAAGATGTATTTTGTGCGCCATTTCCATGAGAATTTGCGCAAGGTGCAGCATCCCGTTACACAGCGCCTGATCGTGCCTGAGGACGCGCAGGCGGCCAAGATGAAGCAAGATGTTCTGAATGGGAATATGCGCTACATGAAAGAGCACGGCGGGACGGCATATTATATCCGTATCCGCTCGACGCTGAAGGTGGGCGAGAATGGGCGGATCGGCGAGCCGATCACCGTTCATCTTCCTATTCCCAACAACAGTCCGCAGGTGAAAAACTTCCGGATCCATACGCTTAGCCCGGATGCTTTTGTAGCGCCTGAGGACGCAGAGAGCCGCACGGTATGCTTCCAGAAAAATCTGGAAGCGGGAGATGAGTTTACGGTGGAGTACAGCTTTGAGAACCACCTGACCTATGTGGATCCGGATCCGGACAAGGTCTGCGCAGAGCAGCCGTCCTTCTGCCTGGAAGAAGAGGCACCTCATATCATGTTCACCCCTCTGATCCGTGCGATGTGTCAGGAGATCGTCGGTGATGAGACCAATCCGCTTTTGAAGGCAAAACGGATCTATGAGTACGTCACCGACAGAGTGCGCTATTCTTATGTGCGCCGGTACAGTACTATCCTGAATATTCCGGAGTATGCTGCGGTCAACCAGAAGGGTGACTGCGGTGTGCAGGCAGTGCTGTTTATCACGCTGTGCCGCTGCGCCGGCGTGCCGGCCCGCTGGCAGTCCGGCCTGTTTGCTGCGCCCTATGATATTGGCGGACATGACTGGGCACAGTTTTATGTTGCACCCTACGGCTGGCTGTATGCCGACCTGTCCTTTGGCGGAAGCGCGCATCGCCTTGGAAATGAGGAACGCCGCGCATTCTATTTTGGCAATCTGGATCCCTTCCGTATGCCGGCCAACCTGGCGTTCCAGCATGAGTTTATCCCGCCGAAGCAGTTTATGCGCAACGATCCGACTGACAATCAGTACGGTGAGTGCGAGTATAACGACCGTGCGCTGACGCTCAAGGAATACAGCTGCGAGCATACCATGGTGGATATTCATCAGATCGGCTGAGAGACGGACGGCGTTTATCCTTTTAGAACTTACACTTGAGAAGGGCGGGCAGAGAGCGGAAGCACAGGAAGGGCGGGATAGATAGCCTTCCGGCATTTGACGCGCTGCGCGCCCCTCAAGACAATTCCAATCAATTTCAGAAAAGCCGCGCTGCGCTTGCCGGGCTTGCAGCCCGTTTCCTGCGCGCGGCGGAAAGGTATGGTCGTAAGCATGAAGGTATTTATCAGTGCGGATATTGAAGGCGTAGCGGATCTGGTCTCCTTTGCCGAAGCAGGAAATGAAAATCCTCAGCTCTATACACGCGGAATGGAACAGATGAGCCGCGAGGTTGGCGCGGTGTGCCGCGGGGCAATCGCTGCGGGAGCTGAGATAGTTACAGTCAAAGATGCCCATGGAGGGGGAATGAACATCTTCCATGAGTATCTTCCTGAGCAGGCGCAGCTGATCCGCGGCGAGATGCGCAGCCCTTATTCCATGATCGGCAATATAGATGGCAGCTATGATGCCGTCGCCTTTGTCGGGTATCATGACGCAGCAGGGCAGGATGGAAACCCGATGGCACATACGATCAGCAGCAGACGCATCAGAGAAATTACCATCAATGGTGTGCCTGCCGGGGAGTTCCACCTGTTCTCCTATGCGGCAATGGGACTCGGCGTCCCAACGGCTATGATCTCCGGAGATGCGGCGATCTGCGAAAAGGCCAAAGCGGTCAATAGCCGGATTGAAACGGTTGCGACTAAGGAGGGCGTTGCTGCTGCTGTGATCAGCCGCCATCCCAAAGCGGTGGAGCGAGAATTGGAGGAGGCAGCCAAACGGGCGCTCAGCGGAGATCTGAACCGCTATCTTTATGCGCTTCCGGAACATTTTCGGGTCACGGTGGCATACCAGAAGCATTATGATGCCGCCTATGCGTCGCATTATTTCAACACAAGACGACTGGATGCGCACACGGTGGAGTTTTGCAGTGATGACTATGAGGAAGTCCTGCGCTTTTTCCACTTTGTGCTTTGATCCCCATGAATTTATAGGCAGGAGGACATGATATGAAACCATTTCCCAAACGGCTCAAACTGGCTGATCTGCCGACCAGAATTGAAAAACTGGAGCGGTTTTCGGAACGGACCGGGCTGAATGTATATGTGAAGCGAGACGATATGTCCGGTATGGAGTGGTCAGGCAACAAGATCCGCAAATTGGAATTCTCGATCCAAGAGGCATTGGATCGGGGCGCAGATACCCTGATCACCTGCGGTGGGATCCAGTCAAATCACTGCCGTGCTACGGCAGCTGCGGCAGCGCGGCTGGGTCTGCGTTCCTGCCTGCTGCTCCGCACGGACGATCCCGACCCGCTCTTGGACGGAAACTATTTCATTGATAAGGTGCTTGGCGCCGACATACGCTTTATTTCGGCGGAGGATTATCGCAGCCGCCGGGGCGAAGTGATGGAGGAACTGGCCGGAGAATTTGAACGTCAGGGTCACAAGGCGTACATCATTCCCGAGGGCGCTTCCAACGGAATCGGCACTTTCGGCTATCTGTCCTGCATGCAGGAGATATTGCAGCAGGAGAAGGAAATGGGTGTGCAGTTCGATACGATCGTAGATGCGGTCGGTTCCGGCGGAACGCTTGCCGGCCTTGTACTGGCGAACAGGCTCTATGGGCTGAATAAGCGGATCGTGGGCATCAATGTGTGCGATGATGCAGACTTTTTCCAGCATCGTGTTTCCGATATCGTGTCGGAAGCGGCGGCCTATTTGGAGGAACCCTTGCAGATTGCTCCGGAGGAGATCGAAATACTGGATGGCTATGTGGGCCGCGGCTATGCGCTGAGCCGTAAGGAGGAACTGGACTTTATCCGAGACTTTGCAAGAATGGAAGGGCTGGTTCTCGACCCGGTTTATACCGGAAAATGCATGTACGGCTTTGCGTGCGAAGTGGACAAGGGAAGCTTCCAAAAGAGCGGAAACGTTCTCTTCCTGCATACCGGTGGACTTTTTGGCCTGTTTCCGGTGAAGGAACAGTTTGAACTGTAAAGAAAGAGGTGAGAGCAGAATGAATTTTATTGATTTTCATGTCGATACCCTTTACCGCCTGTTTTACCGGGCAAAGGGAGAAGTCGGCGATCTGTGGGAAAATAACTGCCATATAGATCTGGAGCGGGAAATCGCCAGCGGATATACGGCGCAGCTGTTTGCCTGCTTCCTCGATTTGGCGGAAAAGCCTAAGCTGGGCAGCAGCTACGAGGATGTTCTGGGCATGATCGAGCTCTTTTACCAGCAGATATCGGCAGACAAGGAAAAAGTTGGCTTTGCGGGAAACTACGCACAGTACAAGGAAAATAAGGAACAGGGAAAGCTGTCTGCATTCCTGAGTCTGGAAGAGGGCGGCGTATTGGAGGGAGACCTCAAGCGTCTGAATGTGCTGTACGATAAGGGCGTGCGGGTGATGAACCTGACGTGGAACCACGAGAATTGCCTTGCCTATCCCCACCGTCCTGCGGAATTCCAGAATAAGGGGCTCAAGCCCTTTGGCCTTGAAACTGTGCAGCGAATGGACGAACTGGGCATGGTGGTAGATGTTTCCCACCTTTCGGACGCTGGGTTCTGGGATGTGGTCAAGCATGGAACGCGTCCCTTTATGGCGACCCACTCCAACTCCAGAGAGGTGCGGAATGTGAGCCGCAATCTGAGCGACGAGATGATCCGGGCGCTGGCAGATCGCGGCGGCATCATGGGTCTAAACTTCTATTCCGATTTTCTGTCGGACGATCCTGTTGGCAGGATCGACGATATGCTGCGCCACTGCCGCCACATCATGAGTGTGGGCGGAGAGCAGGTGCTTGGACTGGGCACAGACTTTGATGGCATGGAAACGGAAATCGAGGTCAACGGTGCCGGAGAGATGCCAAAACTGGCGCAGGCCATGGATCGAGCGAGCTTTAGCACAGATCAGATCGAGGGAATCTGCTATCGGAACGCAGAGCGTTTCTTTGCCCGCTATTGGGGCGAAAAGTGAAAAAAAAAGAAGCAGCCAAGGCCCTAAAATGGGCTTGGCTGCTTTCTCATCGCTGCGATAGGCGTTATGTGTTGAGAAATCTGCAGGAATCACAGTTGCAAGAGGGGCGTACCCTTACGCGTCAAGCTCTGCGATTGCCTCGACTTCACACAGCACACCCTTGGGGAGAGAGCGTACCGCCACGCAGGCGCGTGCGGGCTTCTGGGTGAAGTAGGTCTCGTAAACGGCATTGAACACAGCAAAATCTGCCATGTCTGCCAGATAGCAGGTTGTTTTGACGACCTTTTCCATGCTGGTGCCCGCAGCTGCTAAAATAGCAGCTACATTCTTGCAGGACTGATGTGCCTGTGCCTCAATGCCTTCCGGCACAACGCCGGTTTCGGGAACGACAGGGATCTGACCGGAGGTGAACACCGCTCTGCCCAGACAAACTGCCTGAGAGTACGGACCGATCGCGGCCGGCGCCTGAGAAGTGCTGATCTTTTTCATAAAATGATCTCCTATCCTGCCGCTGGTGCGGCGTGTTATTTCTTGTGGCAGAAGCCTCCTCGCAAACGGGTACGGCGCATACTGTCATCAAGCTATCTCTACGATACCAATGAATTATTATTTAGTCAATGGTTTTTTTCTCATTCACATTAAATTTTCTTATTTGCGTTAAATTTTGACAGTACTTTGTTGCAATTTAACATTTTTTAAGGTATAATACAAAAAGAAGTTGTACAAGAAAGGATAAAGCCTGTGACACCGAAAGAATTTAAGCTGACAGAAATGGATCGAGAGATCCTCAAGTCCTACCAATACATGCTGGATGGTCTCGCTCTTTACCTTGGCGACAGCTATGAGATTGTGCTTCACAGTTTGGAGGATCTAGGTCACTCTGTTATCAAGATCATCAATGGACACTATACCAAGCGTGAGGTGGGGGCGCCCATTACCGATCTGGCGCTCTCGATGCTTCACGATATTCAAAAAAGCCAAACACCGCATTCTATGGTCTACTTTAACCGAAGAGAGGGGCGTACCTTAAAGTCGGTAACAATACCGGTAGTAGGAGAAGGAGATCGTATTATCGGACTTGTCTGCATGAATTTTCAGTGCGACGTACCGTTTTCTCAGTTTATTTCTGCATTTCTTCCGACTGCATCCGACATGACCATATCCCGTGAGACAGAAAGCTTTAATGCAGATATCGATGAGGTCATCTCCACAGCAATGGCAAAGGCGCGGGAGAATGTTTCTGCATCGGCGAATATCCCCTCCACCAACCGCAACAAGGAGATCATACGCCAGCTGTACCAGCAGGGAATCTTTAATATCAAAGACTCTGTTGTATGGGTCTCGGAGAGCTTGGGAATTTCAAAAAATACCGTCTATCTGCATCTTCGTAACCTGAAGCAAGAGCTTCCGATGTGACAGCAAGGGCTGATGAGCGCTGCCTTTTTTGCGCGAATGAGGCGAACCATCACCACTGGCGAAACCGACAGAATAAGAAAAAATCCCGAAAGATCATCTTTCGGGATTTTTTGTCAGCCGCTGAGTTCGCGGATCTCGTCCTGAATGAGCCGGCCTGCCGCGGCGGCGAGCTGATCCATGCGGCGGATGCGCGCAAGGTCACGCCCGTAGATGGTGCTTGCGGCAGGGACGCTTGTGTTTTCTCCTGTGAAAACGGCGGCGACGCGAACGCCCTGCGCGCGCAGGGTGCGCACCTCCTCTGCCGTGTCGTCTACGCCGACCTGCCCGTCGTAGTCGCGGCTGAGGGGAATCTTGCCGCTCGGCAGGATCTTGTGGCTGTCGTCAGGCGAGGCGTCGGTCAAAAGGAGCAGCAGGTGCTTTTCGGCGGGAGCAGAACGGATCAGCTCGCCCGCGCCGCGCAGCGCAAGGCCGTCGCGGTTCCAGCCGGCGGCAAAGTAGTTGAAAACGTTGCGCTCGCCGTTCCTGTCGGAAAAGTCCTTCAAAATGCGCAGCACGGTGTAGCCGCGCAGACTGCAAAAGCTCGTCACGCGCACGGGAATGCCGCACGCAGCAAGACTTTTGGCGAGAATGTAACCCTGAATGGCGATGGTTTCCTGACAGTGCAGGCGCGAAGCTGAGGCGTCGAGCATCAGATCGACGGCAAAGCCGGGGCGGCTCTCTTCGTCATTGCGGAGGAAGACGCGGTCGTCGTGCAGCACCGGCTCGCGCCATACGCGCGTGCCGTCGAGCCAACCCTGACGGGCGGGGACGCGCTCGGGCTGCTGGTGAACGAGCAGGCAGTTTCGGATCTGCTCGCTCAGACGCGCAAGCGCGCTCTGGTGCAGGTCAAGATCGTGCGCGAAGGCGGCGCGGTTCCGCTTGGCCTGCGCTTCGGCTTGCTCGTAGAGGCGCTGCGTGTCCGCGCTGAGCAGCTGTGACGATGCGCTTGCACCCTTTGTGAACCAGAGATGGCAGCCAAGATGGTTTCCCGTGCAGAGCTGCTGCTCAATGCGCGCGAGCGTCTGGGGGGAGTAGATGCTGCGGCCGAAGCAGCGCTCAATGTAGTCGCGATCCTGCGTCTCGTGCTCGTTGGAGCGCAGGCGAGAGCGCAGCGCGTTCGAGACTTTGACCATGCCGTTTTCTCCCGGCATAGCGGAGCGGCCGATGGTCAGATCGTCCGTGCGGACGATCTCGGTCGGCAAGAGCTTTGTGAGCAGCGGCGCCCATTTGTCGCTGAAGTGAAAGTGAAAGGCCTCTTTCTTGTGCACCGTGCCGTCGAATTGCAGGTATTTTTGGAAGGCTGCGCGCACGGCGGCCTCCAACTCCGCCGCGCTCAGCGTGCCGGGGCAGGCAAGCGCCGCGGAAAGCCCCTTTTCCCACGGGGCAAGCAGCGGCGGCTTCTGCGAAAGCACCGTTTTCCACCGCGCAGACTGGAGCGAGTAGACGAGCTGGTTTTTCTCCATCCACTCCTGGCGCGAAAGCTGATATTCCGAGGCGAAGAATTCCTCTGCATGGCCGCGGCGCAGCTCGGCGAGCACGGGACGCACAGGCAGCTCCTTCTCATAGGCCGCGTTTTCAAGTGCCAGCCACGTAAGCTCGTCAAAAACGCTCTGGCGCGCGTCGCCCACCCAGACGGAAAAAAGACGCGCCGGCATCTCATCGCCGAACCACTTGTGTACGAGGCCGATGATGCAATTCATATAAAAGTCCGGTTCACCGTTCGGTTTAAGCGCCAGAAATTGCGGTTCGAATTGGTAGTCCCCGCTTGCCGTCCACACGAGGTTGATCGCGCGGCGCTGGTTGGCACTGTAAGCGGAAGTTTCCATATCAGTCGGTAAAGAGGCGGCTGCGGTCGAGCTTGGCGGGAATGCGCGCCGCGATCACATCGCGGATCAAGCTCTGCTCGTAGGCGTCAAAGGCCTTGTTGGTAATGCCCATGTCGAGCGCCCGGTTCGCACCCACGCCGCAGCGGATCAGGCGCAGAGCGTCCAGAAGACCGCGCAGGTCGAGCGCCTTAGAGGAGATCTCCGCGCTCTCACACTTTTTTTGCAGCTCAAGGAACAGCAGAGCAAACTGCTCCTTGTATTTCTTCTCAAGCGTTGGGAACTCGTCGCCCAGAAGACGCACAAGACCGCTCTGGTCAATGGACGGCATCTGAATAACGACGAAACGGGAGGTCAGCGCCTCGTTCAGCTCGCGCGTGCCGGCATAGCCGTAGTTCATCGTGCCGATGAAGCGCGCGGCGGGATCGACCTCTACGCGCTCGTAGCCCGGCACGTCAATGGCGCGGCGGAAGTCGAGCGTTGCATGCAGCACGGCCAGCGCCTCATTTTTTGCCATGTTGATCTCGTCAAGCACGCCGAAGCCGCCGTGCTTTGCGCAGAGATATACCGGGCCGGGGCGGAAGCGGACCTCGCCGCCTTCAAACGTATCCATGCCGATGAGACTGGCTGCGTCCATGTTGACGTGGAACGATACGTCCCACGCGGGGCGGGCAAAGGCCTGCGCAAGATTCTCTGCCAGCACGTTTTTTCCCGTGGCCTTGCTGCCGGCAAGCAGCAGGTTTTCTCCGCACAGAATGGCGGCGACCGCCTCTTCCCATACGTCCTTTCCGTAATAGTGATACCGCGGCTGCGGCACACGGTTTTCAAGCGGCTGCGGCGTGGGATACTGCGCGCGGAACGCCTGAATGCCGTCCAAAAGATCGGGGCTGAGCCCCTCTTGCTTCAAAAAGTCTAACAAATGCGATCACTCTTTCCAATCGCGTGCCTTGCACGCCTGCTTTTTCGCCCTTATCATAGCACGTGGCGAACAAGTTGCAAGTTATTTTTTTGCAAATTCTACATGACATGGGTCAAGAGCCGTCAAGAAAGCCGGAATAATCTGACGCCTTTGCGAAACCTATTTGCGCGCGGGTGCTTCATGGAATCACTGGACTTTATTATCTTGTTATGATATCATTAAAAAACTTAATGGTCTTGACCTTGTGTGTGCGGCGGCGTCTGATTGGCTCAATATGTCCTCATATCGGGGAAACAAATTTGTGATGTGTCACTTTAGGAGGAAAAACCATGGTTTTTATCGTCATTCTCTCGTCAATTCTTTTGGCGGTCTGCACCTCGCTTAAACCGATCTATCTCCAGAATGCCATCGATGCGGTCGAGGCGGGCGTGGACAGCGCGCTGACGCTGTTTGGCTTCTACGTTGCGAGCATTCTGGGGATCATGCTCTTTGAAATGGTGCGGCAGCTCAGCACGGGCAAATACCGAAACAGCGTCCTGTTCGGCCTCAAAAAGAAGGTCATGGCGCATATCATCCATATGCCGCCCCGGAAATTTCAGGAGGAGCAGGGGCAGAACTATGTCACCACGCTGAACAACGAGATCGAGATGCTGGTGGACAGTTACTATGTCACACGCCTGGAACTCGCGTACAGCATTCTGGTGCTGATCACCTGCGTGATCGCGCTGCTGTATATCAACAGCTCTCTTGCTTTGATCATCGTCATTTCCACCGTTTGCCCGATCATCGCGTCGGCGGTGCAGGGCAAGGCGCTGGAAAAGCGGACGAACTTCTACACGGTGGCGCTCGAAAAGCTCAACGTCATGATCGGCAACCTGATCCACGGGTATCCGACGATCAAGGTGAACCACGTCGAGCGCGAGTACTTAGCGACGCTGGAGCGCGACAACGAGAGCGCCGCCAAGGCGGAATTTGCCAAGTCCAAGACGAAAATTCGCGTCAACATGATCATCGGCTTGCTCTCCTACGCGGGCGAAGCGGTGATGGTCGGCTTCAGCATTTATGAGATCGCCAGAGGGCGCTTGTCCGTCGGCGCGCTGGTCGGCGCACTGCAATTATCCGAAATGCTCGTCATCCCGACAAACAGCATTTCCTATCAGCTCTCGGAAATGAAGAGCGTGGAGAGCATCCGCCAGAAGATCGACAGTCTCCTCTCCGTACCTGAGAGCAGCGCCGCCGCGGCGGAGGCCGCGCCCATCGAGCGCATCGAGCTGAGCGACGTTTCCTTCCGGCACGAGGAAAAGGACATCCTCTCCCATGTCGATTACCGCTTTGAGGCGGGGAAGAAGTACCTCATTCTGGGCGAAAACGGCAGCGGAAAGAGCACGCTTTTCAAGCTGCTCACCGGCCTTGAATCGGAGTACGAGGGCCGCATTTCCGTCAACGGAACGGACATCAGGGGGCTGTGGCCCGCGCTTTATGATGAGATTGGCGTCGTCCTTCAGGACGCGTTCCTCTTTGACGATACCTTCCTCCAGAACGTCACGCTCTATCGCCCGGAACTCCAAGGGCGCGTCGAGCCTGTGATGCGCTCTCTGGGAATGGACGCCTTCCTTGCATCGCACGACCTTGACCAGCCGTTCCAGAACACGAAGGGCAACCTTTCCGGCGGCGAAAAGCAAAAATTAGCGCTCGCCCGCGTACTGGTCGAGCAGAAGAATGTCATCTTCCTGGACGAGGCCACCGCGAACATGGATAAGGGCAGCAGCCAGCAGATCCTGTCGCAGCTGCTCCAAACCGACGGCCTGACCGTCATCAGCATCGAGCACAAGGTAAGCCCCGAAATCCTCCCGCTCTACGATACGATCCTCGAACTGAAGGACAAGCACTTGGTGGAAAGAACATAATACTGTCAGGTTTTCAAGAACCCCGGTTGCAATCAGGTTACAGCCGGGGTTTTGCTGTGTTCCGGGCGGAAGGAGCGGAAAAGCAAGCGACAAAATGCCCCGTCTGTTTCAAGCTTGCTCATGGCGGCATTCTTCTCTCGACGAACAGACGGTTTCCTGTTATACTGAGAGAAAAGGGATCGTGGGAGGACGCGCCGATGAACCATCAGGAATTGAAAAACTTCATTCTCGAGACCTATCCTGCAAGCGCGGATCACCCGTGGCTCCAATACCCCAATTATGAGGTGTTTCGCCACAACAGCAATCAAAAATGGTTTGCCGTGGTGATGGAGCTGCCCAAAAGTAAACTCGGACTGCAAGGCGAGGAGCGAATGGACGTCGTCAACTTAAAGTGCGACCCCATTCTGACCGGCTCTCTGCTGACGGAAAAAGGCTTTTTCCCCGCCTATCACATGCGCAAGGACAGCTGGATCACCGCCGCGTTGGACGGCACCGTGCCGGAGGAACAATTAAAGCTGCTCCTTGATATGAGTTATCGGGCCACGGCGCCGAAGGTGCGGCGAAGAAAGATCAACAACATGAATTTAGCGGAGGATAACGATGAGTGAACGCGCTTTTGCAGCTTCCAATTTGCCTGCCATGAAGATCATTGATATCCGCGGCATGACCAACATGGAGCCCGTGCGGGGCGGAACCGATGAGTGGTACTGGGCAACGGATTACATTCACGGCGATCTCTATGAAGCGGAAGAGCTGTTCCGAGATGGACACCCTGTGAAGAGCAACCGGCTGTATCTGATCCATTATCCGGACGGGGCGGCCTATGAGCCGGTGCCGCCCGTGGACGGGCAGTACCTCGGCTATCCCGTGTATGACGGCGGCACGGTTGCGCTGCTGGCGGTGAACTTTGCAGAGCGGGCAATCCGCATTCTGCGCTTTTCTCAGCAGCAAGAGACGGCACGGGAGATCGCAAGGCTTCCCTTGTCCGAGGTGAAGGATTGCTACAACCTGATCCTTCATACCTCACCCCTCTCGCTGACCCGGCAGCCCAACGACGGTACGTTTGAGCTCATCTGGCCCGAGCGGGCAAGCTTTGCCCTCAGCAGCAGGGAATCCCTCAGCTTTCGCGACGGGGACAAGCTCTATTTCAATATCTGGTACGAAGACCCGGACTACCGCGAGGAAATGCTGGTGCGCGCCTTACCGGACGGCAGGATCTTAGAGCGCTTTCCCGGCGATATCCGCATCATGCCAAACGGGGAGAGGTGGCTCGTCAGATGAATAATAGCATGTTCGTTGAGGCGACCGCGGCCGATGCGCTGACCATTATTGGCTTGCGGCGCAGGATATGGGACACGACATACAGAGGCATCTATCCTGACAGCATGATAGATGATTTTGATTGGGCATGGCACAAGGAGAAAGAACTGTCAAGGATCCATCTTCCCGCATATTCCGTGTATCTGATTCAAAAAGATGGTCGGGATATCGGTTATCTGACGATGCATAAGGCTGATGAGATCGTCTTGCAGTCCCTATATATTCTTTCTGAATATCAGCGGCAGGGGATCGGTCGGATCGCATTTGATTTTATCAAAGAATACTGCAAGGAACAGTGCGCGGAGTCTTTCATTTGCCAATGTGTTCCCGATAACCTCGATGCCCGCGCATTCTATGAGAGAATGGGCGGGAAGGTAATTGGAGAGGATTTGGCGAATGAAGAACGATGGCAGAACTCGATTACCTATCGATTTTCGCTGACAGAAGAATCCCCTGCGGGGTTGACAACTTTGAATTGACAGAACAGGAAAAGGAGGAGCAATATGTTTCGGCCAATCAGAAAAAGGAAAAACGAGATCGACAGGAACGCGGTGGAAACGCTTTGTGATGAAATACTACCCCAGCGAACAACTGGCGGAAGAAGAGATCGCGCGCTCGGGAAAAGCGGTGCAGCTCTTTGAGATAACAGTCGAGCATCTCAGCGGGAAAGAGATTCAGGAGCGGTAACAGCATTCGTGTAAAATTAATGTAAGCCCTGCGCTGCAAAGCAGCGCAGGGCTTACATCGTTTCAAGCGTTATTCGACGTAGAACATGATCTTCGTGATGTACTCGGATTCGTTGCCGGTGGATAGATAGTCGTTGATCGCAAACTCGTAGGCGTCCGAAACGATTTTGAGTTGATGGCCGCGGCAGTACTCCAAAAGGCGCTCGTAGGCCTTCCCGATGGAGAGATAGTCGCCCGTGTGGTGCGTGACCGCGCACCGTCCGGCGGGCAGTTTGACAACGCCCGGAACACTGCTTTTTTCAATCGGCAAAAAGGCGAAGGAGGCCTCGGTATAGCGCCCTTCCTGTATGCGCGAAAGCGGCACGATCGCTCCGCTCTGGAAGAAAATGGGGAGCTGGTCCTTGAACGAGCGGACAAAGCACTGCTTGGTGGCAATGCTGACCGCCTCGAGCGTGTAGGGCGAAGCGACCTCTTGCAGCAAGAGGTGCTGACCTTTCACAGTTTCTACCGACACCGCTGCGCTGTCACTGCGAATGGCGGCGGACTGCTCAAGCTGCGCGCAGCGGTGCGCCACGCGGCTTTTGATGAGCTGCAAGTCCTTGATCTGCCGGTCGATGATGGTGAGCTGCTTGCGCAGCGCGATGAGGGAGGTATCAAGCGTGTAGCTTTTCATGTGCACCTTGATCTCATCAAGGGAAAAGCCGAACTTTTTCATGATGCAGATCGTGTCCAGATAGTCGAGCTGCGCGGCGCTGTAATAGCGGTAGCCATTCTCGGGGTCTACGTAGGCGGGACGGAAAAGGCCGATCTTGTCGTAAAAAATCAGGGTTTGCCGGGAGATATTCTGGTGCTTTGAGATCTCGCCGATCGTAAACAAATCGTTCATAAAAAACTCCTTGACCTTATACTTACTATACAGTTTATGATCATAGCATGAAATCGGAAACGAAACAAGGAGGAAAATAAAATGAGATCCCGCGCGGCTGTTCTATGGAACAAAATGGTGGATGGGCTGACAGTGAAAAAGATCCTGCTGATCCTGCTGGGAGCGATGATCTGCTCATTCGGCATTCACAATATCCACCAGCGCACAAACATCACCGAGGGCGGCGTGATCGGCCTGATGCTCTTCGCAGAGCACTGGCTGAAACTGTCTCCGGCCTACATCACCCCTGTTCTGGATATTGCCTGCTATCTGCTGGCATTCCGTTTTCTGGGCGGCAGGTTCATCAAGATCTCCATCATTTCGACATTCTTTGTGTCGCTCTTCTATAAAATCTGGGAGTTGTTCCCGCCAATGCTGCCTGACCTGTCGAACCGTCCGCTGATCGCGGCGGTACTCGGCGGTATGTTTGTCGGCATCGGCGTCGGTCTCATCGTGCGGCAAGGTGGCTCCAGCGGCGGCGACGACGCGCTCGCGCTGTCGATCTCGCATCTCCTGCGCTGGCGCCTCTCTCGTGCCTATCTTTTTACGGACGTTGTGGTGCTGCTGCTCTCGCTCAGCTATATCCCTGTGATGCGCTTTGCCTTTTCGCTCATCACCGTGACGATCTCTTCGTATCTCATCGACTATGTCAGAGGATACGGCACGGCGAAGGAAGCAGCGGAAAAGGACAACCAAATCCCGAAGGCGGGAACGCGCCTGAACGCTGAAGCGGCCGATTGAGACCGCCTACGGTGAAAAAAGAGCCCTTCTTCTCAGAAGAAAGGCTCTTTTGGCTTATTGTGCTGTGGATATGGCCCGATTATCGGCCAAGCTCTTCGTCCGCGTAATCGCGGGATTCCTCAGCGGCGAGGCGCTGCTTTCTCCGGCGTTCGATGGCTTCGCCAACGTCGCACCAGCTTCCGATGATCAGGCAGACGAGCGAGCAGAACGCAAGGCCTGCGGCCACGAGCTTCAATACCAGACGAGCGGTCTTTCCCATAGCGGTTACCCCCTTGAAATGTTGTATCGCCATTATAACACGCTTTGCCCGCCATTTTCAACTGCGATTTCCCACTTGTGGTGCATCGTGCGAGCGATTGATCTGATCTTACTAAATTATTGCGAACTGGTATTTGCAACAATACCAGTTCGCTGCTATGATGGGGGCATCTTAGGAGGAGGAAATGTTTCCCATGAACCAGAAAAATGTCAACAAGCTGACCGCACTCGGTATGATGTGCGCCCTCGTCTTTGTCAGCAACTATCTTCGCATCACCATGCCCATCGCCATCGGCGGGCGAACCTCTTTTACGCTGGCCAACATTATGTGCTGCCTTTCCGGCCTGCTGCTCGGGCCTGTGGGCGGTGTGGCATCTGCGCTCGGGTCTGCGCTGTATGACCTGACCAACCCCGCTTATGCAGCGGAGTGCTGGATCACCTTTATCACCAAGGGCATCATGGGCATGGTGGCAGGCTTTGCCATGAAAGACCGCGCAACGCCGAAGTACGGCCGCTGTACGGCTGCCGCCGCGTTGGGCTGCCTTGCCTATTATATCCTTTACTTTTTCAAGTCCTTTGCCTACGATGGGCTGCTGATCGGCGGTCTTCCCGCCGCCACTGCGGCCGCGGCGCTGCTGCTGAAGATCCCGGCCTCTATTTTTAACGGCACGGTCGCCATTGTTCTTGCGCCGCCTCTGTGCCTTGCCCTGCGCAAGGTCTTGCAGCAGACCAATATTCAGCTGCCGTAAGCGCGCGAAGAGATGCTTCTTAGAAATTGATTTCACACAAAACGCAGAAAAGCCGGGAACTGACCGTAAGGGTCAGTTTCCGGCTTTTTGTTCATGTGCTGTGGGGGAGGACTGCTTTGCGGAGCGCAAGCGCCATGCTTTTGAAGAAAAACAGACAATATTTCTTCAATGGTGATGGATTTCTTTGAGCAGTTTTGCTATACTTTTGCTATCAGTAGCAAAAACGATATTTTTAAGGAGGGCTATCCTATGCTGGCTATCAATGAGACCCGTCTTTTGAACCGTATCCACGCGCTCGGCGCTGTCGGCATTGACGCTGACGGCCGCCGCACCCGCCTTGCCGCCTCCGATGAGGACAAGGCAGGGCGCGATCTCGTGTCCCGCTGGATGCGCGAGGCAGGACTCACCGTCGTGACCGACTACATCGGAAATCTCTTCGGCATCTGGACACCGGAAGGCTGCGCGGAGACGGAACCGGTCATGACCGGCTCGCACATCGACACTGTGATCAATGCGGGGCAGTTTGACGGCTGCTATGGCGTTCTCGCGGCGCTTGAGGTCGTGGAAACGCTCAAGGCCTCCGGGTTTGTGCCTGCGCGCCCCATTGCCGTCGTTGCCTTCACCAATGAAGAGGGGGTACGCTACGCGCCGGATATGCTCGGCTCTCTTGTCTACGCCGGCGGCTATCCGCTCGAGCAGGCGCTCGCCACCGTCGGCACCGACGGCGCCGTGCTCGGCAAAGAGCTCAAGCGCATTGGCTATGCGGGCACTGTCGCGCCGGGATTCCTCAAGCCCTGCGCGTTCGTGGAGGCACACATTGAGCAGGGGCCTATTCTTGAGACCGAGGGCATTGCCATCGGCGCGGTCGAGGATCTTCAGGGCATTTCATGGCAGCGCATTACCATCGAGGGGGAACAGAACCACGCCGGCACCACGCCGACGGTATACCGCGCGGACGCGGGGCTTGCCGCGGCAAAGGTTATGACTTTCCTGCGCAGCCGCTGTGAGCTGCCCGGCAGCCGCACCGTCGCCACCACCGGCTGCATCGCCTTCGAGCCGAACGCCATCAACGTGATCCCCGGCAAGGCGGTATTCACCGTGGACGTCCGTAACCCCGATGCAGCGCAGCTTTGCGCCGAGGAACAGGCGCTTGCCGACTACCTCACGGAACTGGAAAAGACAGACCGCGTCAAGATCACGACCGAACGGCTCAGCCGCTTTGCCCCTGTGCTCTTTGATGAGGGCATCGTGCGCCTCGTCGAAGATTCCGCTGCCGCACGTTCTCTTTCCTGCCGCCGTATGACCTCCGGCGCGGGACAGGATGCCCAGATGCTCGCGCGCATCTGCCCTACGGCAATGATCTTCGTCCCCAGCGTGCGCGGCATCAGCCACAACCCGCTGGAGCTGACCCGCGACGCCGATGTCGCCGCGGGCGCCAACGTGCTGCTCGACGTGGTCGCGCAGCTTGCCGCAAAGTGACGGCAGCAGAGAAATATGATCGAGCAAGGGACGCCGCGATAAAGCGGCGTCCCTTGTTGCAGTCCATGGAAGAAAGTGATTCAACAGGCAGGCGGCGAAACTTTAATGAACAGCCTTACCGCCGGATCAGCTTTAGCAGCTGAATGATCACCATGGAGCCGAAGGCAAGCCCTACGATCGCGCCCACCATGCTGCCGCTCAGCGGTGCAACGGAAAACAGCGGCTCCAGCGCGGAAAGAAGCAGCACCAGTCCCAGCAGCAGTGCGCGTTGTCAGGCATTATCTGAATGAATTTTACCGGAAATGCTCCTGCGGCATTGGTGGAAAGGCAGATCCCTTAACAGAGCGCAGGCAGCGCGGTGTTTTTGCGGCGTGGAAGCATCGGCAGGACTTTTGACGGAGGAAATCTTGTGTTGCAAACAGGGCGGACGGACGTTTTCTGACCTCACACCGGCCTTTTTCATACTTTCGTCATTATGGCTAAAATTTATACAAAATGCCACAATTTTTCAATATTGCTTGACAACATTTGTGCAAGATGTTATCTTAGCAACAAGATCCCTGTCATTCATTTGCCGCTCTTGCGCGTCATACACATCAGTAAGGACGGCGTGAATGCGGGGATCGATCCCGCACGGCGGACATCCACCCCTGCAAGCCCCGACCATTCCGGGAGGGAATTGGTCACCACAATTTGAAGGAGGATTAAACCATGCGCAAATCTATGAAGAAGCTCATTGCTCTCACCCTGACCTGTCTGATGATCGCGACACTGTTCGTCGGCTGCGGGTCGAAGGACGAAGGAGGCGGTTCCGACGGCGATGTCATCAAGCTTGGCTGGATGGGCTCGCTGACCGGCGACCAGGCTGCTTTCGGTACCTGCGAGAGCCAGACGGTCCAGATGCTCGTTGACGATCTCAACGCCAACGGCGGCCTGCTCGGCAAGCAGGTCAAGCTCTTCTGCTACGACACCAAGGGCGACGCGCAGGAGGCGGTCAACGTTGCCAAGCGCCTGTGCGCGCAGGATAAGGTCTGCGCGATCATCGGCCCGAACGCTTCCGGCCAGTGCATCGCCATTCAGTCCGTTCTCGACCAGTACAAGATCTCCGATATGTCCACCGTGGCGACCAACGAGAAGGTCACCGTGCAGGACGGTCAGCTCAAGGACTATAACTTCCGCGTCTGCTTCATCGACCCCGTTCAGGGCCGTATCGCCGCTTCCTTCATCGCCGACTATCTCGGCTATGACAAGGCTGCGATTCTCTACGATGTCAACGACGACTATGCCCAGGGCCTGAAGGATAACTTCATCTCTGTCTACACCTCCAAGGGCGGCACCGTGGTCGCTGAGGAAGGCTACACCGCGGGCGACACCGACTTCACCGCTCAGCTCACCAAGATCAAGGAGGCTCAGCCCCAGATCATCTTCACTCCCATCTTCTATCAGGATTTCATCATGATCCACAAGCAGGCCCGTACTCTCGGCATTGACCTTGCCATGGTCGGCGGCGACGGCTGCGCGTCCGAGGTTCTCTTCGACGCGGCCGACGCGGTGGACGGCTCCTACGTCATCAACCACGTCTCCCTGACCGACCCTGCCGGCGAGAGCTTCCGCAAGGAGTACGCCGAGAAGTACAACGGCGCGAAGATGGAGCTCAACGGCTACATGGCGCACGACGCGTTCCTGACCTGGGTCGCGGCGGTCGAAAAGGCCGGCAGCGACGACCCGCAGGCCATCACCGACGCTTACACGCAGATCACAGTCGAGGGTCTGACCGGCACCATCAAGATCTCTCCGGAGGACCACAACCCTGTTGATAAGGCAGGCTGCGTGGAGCGCATCGACGGCGCGAACAAGACCTATATCTTCGAGACGAAGATCGCGTAACCGTAAATCGCACAGGCAAATGAATTTTGCTTCTTTACGACTCTCGGGCGCCCCGTGCGGGGCGCCCGAGGTCAACAGGATAAAGGAGGCTATACATGGGTTTTGAGTATTTTCTCCAGCAGCTGGTAAACGGCATCTGTCTCGGCGGTATGTATGCGCTGATGTCGGTCGGCTATTCGCTGGTGTACAGCATTATGAACTTTTCCAACTTTGCCCACGGAGGCGTCATCATGGTCGGCGCTTATGTGGGCTATTTTGCTCTTACGTCGCTGAACGTTTCGTTTTTTCCGGCGTTCCTGCTGTGCGGCTTAGGCAGCGGTCTGCTCGCGGTCATCATCGAGCGCCTGGTCTACTCGCCGCTGCGCAAGCGCCACGCCCCGTCGCTCTACTTCATCATCTCGGCGATGGGCGCGTCCATTTTCCTTGAAAACTTCGTCATCGCCACCATCGACGGAACCCCCAGAAACTATCCCCCGATCTTCGATAACCGCATCAGCATCGGCGGGATCTCCCTCGGCGTGGACAGTTTGCTGATGATCGTGGTTTCGTCCGTCGCGCTGCTGATTTTGATGTTCATCATACAGAAGACCAAGGTCGGCCTCGCCATTCGTGCCTGCGCTTACAGCGAAAAGGCTTCGACCCTTATGGGCATCAACGGCGACCTCGTTATCTTCATCATCTTCCTCATGGGTGGTGTACTTGCGGGCTTTGCCGGTATGCTCTACGGCATGCGCTTCATCGTCAAGCCCACCATCGGTCAGGTCACGAACAAGTCCTTTGTCGCGGCGGTGTTCGGCGGTCTCGGCAGTCTCCCCGGCGCAATCGTCGGCTCGGTGCTGCTCGGCATCATGGAGATCTTCGTCGCGTCCTTCAACTCCAACCTGCGCGATCTGTTCGTGTACGCGCTGCTGATCCTCGTCCTCATCATCAAGCCGTCCGGCCTGATGGGCAAGGTCGTGGAAGACAAGGCATAAGGAGGGAGGAACGATATGTTTAGCTGGTATTACATCGAAGGTATCCTCATTCAGTCCTGCTACACCCTGCTGATCGTGTTGGGCCTTTCTATCCTCACGGGCTACACCGGTATGTTCTCGTTCGGTCACGCGGGCTTCGTGTGCATCGGCGCGTACGTGTCCGTCATCTGCACGATGGCGTTTGGCCTGCCGTACTGGCTCTCGCTCATTCTTGCCGGACTCGTCGCCATGCTGCTCGGCGCGGGACTCGGTAAGATCACGCTCAACCTCAAGGGCGACTATTTCTGCATTGCCACGCTCGGCGTGGGCGAGGCGATCCGATTGATCTTCAACAATTTGCAGCTCAATATCAACGTCGGCGGCAAGGACTTCCTGCTCGACGGTGCGAAGGGCGTTGCGAGTATCCCGCTGCACACCACTTTTGCAGGCTCGCTCGTGATCGTCGTCATTTTCCTCACCGCCACGGCGCTGCTGATGAACTCCAAGCACGGGCGCAGCATGCTCGCCGTGCGCGAGGACGATCTGGCCGCGCAGATGAGCGGCATCAACACCTTCCGCTCCAAGATGCTTGCCATGTGCATGTCCGCGCTTTACGCCGGCATCGCCGGCGGCATGATGGCGCACTACTTCGGCTATCTCCAGCCCAAGATGTTTATGATGGTCAAGTCCACGGAATATACCATCATGGTCATTTTCGGCGGCATGGGTTCCATCACCGGCTCGGTGCTCGGCACGGTGCTGCTGTGCGCACTGCCAGAGCTGCTGCGCGCGGTGGGCGACTGGCGACTTGTGATGTACGGCCTTGCCGTTATCATCATCATGATCGTCCGCCCGAAGGGCCTCATGGGCGGCAAGGAGTTTCCGATTGGCCGCATCTGCCGTGCCATTGGCCGCATTTTCACCGGAAAAAAGAAGGACCTGCCCCCGCCTGACGGCGGAAACGGCAGCGGAGAGGAGGCGCTGGTATGACGGATATCACCTTTAAGAATCACGATCCCGATGTTATGCTCGAACTCTGGCACGTTACCAAGCGCTTCGGCGGCCTGACCGCCGTGGGCGATGTCTCCTTTAAGATCAAAAAGGGCGAGATCTACGCCCTGATCGGCCCCAACGGCGCCGGTAAGACCACCATCTTCAATCTCATCACCGGCGTTTACGCGCTCACGGAAGGCCGCGTCATTTTCAACGGCACGGTGATCGGACAGGGCGAGGACATCATTAAGGACGACATGCGCGAGACCGAGGTCAAGCCCTTCCAGAAAAAGCCCTACGACATCATGTCCCGCGGTATGGCGCGCACCTTCCAGAATATCCGCCTGTTCAAGAGCGAAACGGTGTACAACAACGTCCTCACCGCCTGCCATGCGGGCGCAGACTACAACATCTTTCAGTCCCTCTGGCGCTTCAAGGTTGGCCCCAAGTGGCTGACGAAGTACTACTGGCAGGAAAAGGCGCTGCGCGAGAAGACGGAAGAGCTTCTCAAGATCATGGGCATTTGGGAGCAGCGCGATATGATCGCGGTCAACCTGCCCTACGGCCAGCAGCGCAAGCTGGAGATCGCCCGTGCGCTGGCGACCGATCCGAAGCTTTTGCTGCTCGACGAGCCTGCCGCCGGTATGAACCCGGAGGAAACGCTCGCGCTGATGGATCTTATCCGTGAGATCCGCGACCGCTTCGACCTCACCGTGCTCATCATTGAGCACCACATGGACCTCGTCATGAATGTTTCCGACCGCATTTTCGTGCTCAACTTCGGTAAGCCCCTTGCCGAAGGCACCCCTGCGGAGATCCAGAGCAATCCTGAGGTCATCGAGGCCTATCTCGGAAAGGAGGACGACGGCGATGGCGATGCTTGAAATTCGTGATCTGAACGTTTATTACGGCGGTATCCATGCCCTCAAGGGCATCTCCCTCGAAGTTTCGGAGGGACAGATCGTATCCATGATCGGCTCCAACGGCGCGGGCAAATCGTCCATGATGAATGCCATCTCCGGCATTGTAAAATACAAGTCCGGCGAGATCCTCTATAAGGGCGAGCCGCTGCCGACGGCGGCGAACAAGGTCGTCAAGCTCGGCGTGTGCCAGGTGCCGGAGGGGCGTCAGATCTTCGCAAACCTCACGACCTACGAAAATCTCAAGATCGGCGCTTACCTTCGCAACGACAAGGACGGCATCGAGCGCGACCTCAAGCGCGTGTATGAGATCTTCCCGCGTCTGGAAGAGCGCAAGAACCAGATCGCCGGTACGCTTTCCGGCGGCGAGCAGCAGATGCTCGCCATGGGCCGCGGCATCATGTCCGCACCTGACCTTATCATGTTAGATGAGCCGTCCCTTGGCCTTGCACCGCTCTTGGTCAACACGATTTTCGACACCATTAAGGAGATCAAGGCCATGGGCAAGACCATTCTGCTCGTTGAGCAGAACGCGCTCAAGGCGCTTTCCGTCGCGGACAACGCCTATGTTCTTGAACAGGGCCGCATTACCAAGTTCGGCCCCGGCCAGGAACTTCTCAAGGATCCAGCTATCGCGGAGGCCTATCTCGGCAAGGCCGCGCGCTGAATTTACCGAAAAATCTCGGAGGTATGTTATAATGGCTAAAACAGCACAGGAGGTCATGCAGCTCATTCGTGAGCAGGGCATCAAGATGGTGGACTTCAAAATGGTCGATATCAACGGCCAGTACCGCCACGTGACCATTCCTGCACAGAACTTCACGGAGGCGACCATGACCGACGGCATCGGTTTCGATGCCTCGAACTATGGCTACGCTGTGGTCGAAAAGAGCGATATGGTCTTTATCCCTGACCCGGACACCGCGCAGATCGACCCGTTCTGCGAGATCCCGACGCTCTCGATGACCGGCAATGCCATGATCATCGACTATCCTGCCAACCGTCCGCTCGATCAGTATCCGCGCAACATCGTGCGCGCGGCGGAGCAGTATATGCGTGACAGCGGCATCGCCGACACCATGCTCATTCTGCCCGAGTTTGAATTCTATCTCTTCGACGATGTGGCGTGGAAGGTCGCGCCGGACGAGATCGGTATGAGCCTTGACGCCGAGCAGGCACACTGGAACGGCGACATCAACGGCCGCGGCGTGATCGTTCCCCGTCAGGGTCACTACCATATCGCAAAGCCGCTTGACCGCACCTATGAGTGCCGCAGCGAGATGTGCCTGCACATGGAAGAAGCTGGCATTCCCATCAAGTACCACCACCCTGAGGTTGGCGGCGCGGGTCAGTTTGAGGTCGAGCCGAAGCTCGGCGAGATGAGCAAGATGGCCGACGCGAGCATGATGATCAAGTACATCATCCGCAACACGGCGCTCAAGTACGGCAAGACCGCGACCTTTATGCCCAAGCCTGTCTACGGTGAGGCTGGCAGCGGCATGCATGTTCACATGCTGCTCTTGAAGAACGGCGAGCCGGTGTTCTCCGATGACAACGGTTACTCTCACCTCAGCCAGGAGGCGCACTGGTTTATGGGCGGCCTTTTGAAGCATGTTTCCTCGCTCTGCGCCATCACAAACCCGTCTACCAACTCTTTCAAGCGTCTGGTGCCCGGCTTTGAGGCACCCGTTACCGTCGGCTACGCCACGAGTAACCGCAGCGCGGTCATTCGCATTCCTGCCTACGCCAAGACGCCGAACCTGCGCCGCTTTGAGATCCGCAATCCGGACGCCACCTGCAATCCGTATTTTTGCTATGCGGCGCTGCTGATGGCAGGTCTCGACGGCATCAAAAACAAGATCGACCCGCATGCAAACGGCTGGGGGCCCTATGATGTGAACCTTTATACACTCTCCGACGAGGAGAAGGCCAAGCTCAGCCACCTGCCGACTTCGCTCGACGCGGCGCTCGACGCGCTTGAAGCGGATCACGACTACCTTACGCGCGGCGGCGTATTCCCTGAAGCGCTGCTCAAGAACTTCATCGCTGCCAAGCGCAAGGAGTGCGCGGCGATGGCTGCCATTCCGCACCCCGCGGAGTTTGAGCGCTACTACAACCTGTGAGATTATTTCCAATGCAAAAAGAGAGCTGCCCCAGGGGCGGCTCTCTTTTTGCATTGGAACAGTTATCTTGTGCGGTGCAAAGCAGGGGACAAGATCAGATTAGTCAAAGGGGTTAAAGCCGGCGGTTTGCTTGTTGGCAAGGAAAACTTTTAAGAGGTTTCCGTCATCTTCAGCCAACTTTACAGTTGCACTTTCACCACGGAAGCTAAGACTTGCCGAAGGCGCGCTAAATAAAGTTTCACCGTTGATGGTATCAACATTCTTGGCATCTTCGAGATTTTGAATCATTTCAACAACAAAGTCATCATCAAACTTTTTCTTGCTTGTTACCGCAATATCCGTACGGTCATGTTTCGGAGAAGATGAAGCAGGACAGTGCAAATCGAATGGAAGCCTATATGCAGCACACCATCTGTGGAAAGAAGCTGCAAAACGGTTAAAGGGTCAGATAAAGGGTCAAACAGAAAAAAAGAAGTCCAAAACCTTACGGTTTCAGACTTCTCGGTGGCAGCGGGAGAAGGATTTGAACCCTCACATACGGAGTCAGAGTCCGCTGTGCTACCATTACACAATCCCGCTATATTGTGTTGTCCGCTGTGCTGTGTCGTTCAGCGAACAAAAATTATTATAGCAGGAACTTTCAATTTGTCAATAGGAAATTTCCAAAAAGTCAAATTTAGGGAAAATACTTTTATTTGCTTTTTGGCATTACATCCAGATGGCAAATAGACGCAGCAGCGGCTCGAGCACACGGCGCACTACGCTGCGCTTTGCCCATTCCTCCGCCGTGACAAGATGGCTTTGATCGACGATGGCGTCCATATCCTCAAGCAGCGACTCGATCATCGGTGCGCCGTAGACCATCACGCCGCACTCGCAGTGCAGCTCAAAGCTGCGGTAGTCCATATTGACCGAGCCGACAAAAGCGGCCTCGCGATCCACCATGATGCTTTTGGCATGCAGAAAACCCGGGGTATAGCGGTAGATCTTTACGCCGTGGGCAAGAAGATTACCAAAGTAGGATTCCGCCACCCAATCGGCATACCAGTGATCCGGTTTGCCCGGCAGCATCAGCCGCACGTCCACGCCGCCGTCGCCTGCGATACAAAGCGTCCGCATCACGCTCTCATCGGGAATGAAATAGGGCGTTGTGATATAGAGAAATCGGCGCGCGCTGCTGATCATCTGCAAAAAGACGTCCTCTGCCGGATTGTCGGGATTGTTCTGCGGCCCGTCGGTGAAGGGCTGGCAAAAGCCCTCGCTCCGCACCGGTGTGTGCGGGCGGTAATAGTCGTGCTCGTTGTGCATGACGCCGCCGATATTGATGCACATGTGGATAAAGCTCGCCGTCAGCCCCCAGGCGCCCTCGCCCTCAAGACGGACGCCGCTGTCCTTCCAGTAGCCGAAGCGCTCGATAAGGTTTGCGTACTCGTCGGCGATGTTTACGCCGCCGGTGTAGGCAACGTCACCGTCAAAGCAGGCGATTTTACGGTGGTCACGGTAGTTGAAGTAGAGCCGGTTCACATACTCATGCACGGGATTGAAGATGAACACCTCAACGCCTGCGTCGCGCAAGCGGTCGATCGTCTCACCGCGGAAGCGCTTGATGTTGCCGAAATCGTCGAAGATGATCTTGACCTCAACGCCTTCGTGCGCTTTGGCGCAGAGGATCTTTTCAAGCTCTGACCAGAGTCGGCCTTCGGCCAGAATGAAATATTCCAGAAAGATGAAGTGCTCGGCCTTCTTTGCCTGCTCGATAAGCTCGCGCAGCAGCAGCGCGCCCTCGGGCAGATAGGTGACGCGGGTGTCCTGATAGAGCTGGAAATCGCGGCGGCAGAGATAGTTTGCCGTGCGCGACCAGCCGGGGAGCTGGCGCGTGAGCCTCTCAACGGCAAGTGCGCTGCGCTTGCGCACACTCTCCGGCTCGTCCGGGACACGTTTGCCGTTTTGCGGCAGATGACGCTTCTGCGCTGCGCCGCCCCACAGAAACCAGAGGATCATTCCCACCGGCGGGGCCAGCAGAAGCAGAATGAACCAGATGAGCTTATAAGAAAGCTCACCCGGTTCATTGTAGATACGAATGGCAAGGAACAATGCGGCGACCTGCACGACGGCGTATGCCAGCGCCAGATACTCCTGCATGAAGTAGGAGATTGCAACAACAAGAGCGATCTGCACGGCCAAAAGGAAGATCACCAGCATGATGCGCAGCGCCGCAGAAATGCGCCGCTCGCCCTTTTGCTGAATCTGGAATCCTTTCATTGTGTTCTCAGTCTCCTCCTATATGTCCGGTTCCTGCTGCGGTCAATGTTCAGTTCTGTTCGCGACGCTCGTTCTTCTCGTTCAGAAGGCGCGTCTTGATGTCATAGAGCTTCTGCGAGAGGTCAACATAATAGTTGTGCGGATTGTCAAAGCGCTTGACCTCGTCCCACAGCGTGTCGACCTGCTCGGCGCAGTACTTCTTGATCTCCTCGACGCTGGGACGCTTGTAGACGAGCTTGCCTTTCTGGTAGATGGGCACGAGCAGCTCGCGCGCTTCAAAGTGGTAGACCTCCTTGCGCTTCCACGTGGCGTCGGGGTCGAAGATCTCAAGGTTCTTGCTGTCGTCTACAGTCTCATCGTAGACCGTCAGGTAGTCGGCGATGGCCTTGCCCGTGTCGCGGCCGTAGAAACGGTAGAGCTTTTTGAAATGGGGCGTCGTGATCTTGCCGACGTTCTCGCTAATCTTGATCTTGGGGGTCACGTTGCCGTCCTTGTCCTCCACCGCGACAAGCTTGTAGACGCAGCCAAAGACCGGCTCGCTCTTGGCGGTGATCAGACGCTCGCCGACGCCGAACGCGTCGATCTTTGCGTCCTGCATCCAGAGATCCTGAATGAGGTACTCATCGAGCGAGTTGGACACGGTGATGGTGCAGTTTTCCCAGCCCGCCTCATCGAGCATCTTGCGCGCCTTGCGGGAGAGATAGGCGATATCGCCGCTGTCGAGGCGAATGCCGCACTTTTTGATGCCCAGGGGCTTCAGAATATCATTGAACGCCTTGATGGCATTGGGGATACCGGACTTGAGCGTGTTATACGTATCCACAAGCAGAACGGCGTTCTGCGGGTAGAGCTTGCAGTAGGTGGCAAAGGCATCGTACTCAGAGTCGAACATCTGCACCCAGGCATGCGCCATCGTGCCGAGCGCGGGCGTGCCATAGAGCTGGTCGGAGATGGTGCAGGCAGTGCCGCAGCAGCCGGCGATATAGGCGGCGCGTGCGCCGTCGATGGCGGCGGCGGAGCCCTGCGCGCGGCGGGAGCCGAACTCCATCACGGCGCGGCCCTTGGCGGCGCGGACGATGCGGTTGGCCTTGGTCGCGATCAGGCTCTGGTGGTTGATGGTCAGAAGAGCGAAGGTTTCAAGCAGCTGCGCCTCGATCGCGGGCGCGCGCACGATGACCATTGGCTCCTTCGGGAAGACGGGCGTGCCCTCGGGTACGGCGTAAATGTCGCCGCTGAAGTGGAAGTTTGCAAGATAGTCGAGGAACTCCTCGCAGAAAATACCTCTCCCGCGCAGGTAGTCGATGTCCTGCTGGTCGAAGTGCAGATCTTCGATGTAGTCGATCAACTGGTCGAGACCCGCTGCGATGGCGTAGCCGCCGCCGTCGGGAACGGAGCGGAAATAAACGTCGAAATAGGTAATGCGATCCTGGAACCCAGCTTTCAGGTAGCCATTGCCCATGGTCAGCTCGTAAAAGTCGCAGAGCATGGTCATATTGAGCTTCTGATCCGTCTTCATAGTCACCTCATAGTGTCGCGGCGCGGACAAACGCCGCGCCTTGTGATGTGCGTATTATATCCCGAATAAACGGATAAAGCAAGGCTTTCCGCGCTTTTTCCGCTTTTTGCTTGACTTTGTGAAACGAGTCCCCTATGATAGAGAGACTTCCTAAAGAAACGGAGTATCGCAATGGGTGTTATTTTAGGCATTGACATCGGCGGCTCAAGCACGAAGATCGTTGGTTTGCGCCCCGACCTTTCGGTCATCGACATGCTGCGTGTCAAGGCCGATGATCCGCTCACGTCGCTCTATGGCGCGATGGGCAACTTTTTATCCACGCACGACCTTCAGCTCTCCGATATCCGCCATATCGCGCTTACCGGCGTGGGTGCCTCGTATGTTGAGGGTGATATTTACGGTGTGAAGACCATCAAGGTCGCGGAGTTCCCCTCTGTCGGCACGGGCGGACTTGCCCTTTCGGGCAAAGAGCACGCGGTCGTTGTCAGTATGGGCACGGGCACGTCCTTCCTCTGGGCGAACAAGGGGCAGGAGGTGAGTCATCTCATCGGCAGCGGCGTCGGCGGCGGTACGCTCGCAGGTTTGAGCTCGCTGACGACAGGCGTGCATCAGTACGCCCTCATTCGCAAGCTCTGCCAGGACGGCGACCTCAGCCACATCGACCTGACAATGGCCGACCTCTCGCGCGAGCAGGTAGGCGATCTTCCGCCCGAGGCCACGGCGGCGAACTTTGCCAAGGTCGCCGACGATGCGACATCGTCGGACAAGATGCTCGGCATCGTGAACCTCGTGCTTCAGTCCATCGGCACGATGTCGGTGCTGGCGTGCAAGTGCTGCGGGACGGATACGGTCGTGCTTACGGGCGCGCTGACGATGCTGCCGCCCGCAAAAGAGACGTTTGAGCTTTTCAAGCAGCTCTACGGCGTGGACTTTATTATTCCCGAAAATGCAACGTTTGCCACCGCCATCGGCGCGGCGCTCTACAGCGTGAGGGAAGTGTAAATAGAACTTTAAGCATCCGGCGGGTCTCGCCGGATGCTTTTTGTATAATGAAAGGGGCGGGGAAGACGGAATAAATCTATCAAATTGCCATGAAGTTGCCCTTGCGGCGGGGCGGAAAACGCTGTAGAATAACAACAAATTCGACCAAGCGAACAAGGAGTAAGCGTCATGCAGCAAAATGCCAGATTCATTCGTAAGCTGCCCATCCCGATGGACATTAAAAAGGAATTCCCGATCACCGAGCAGATCACCGAGGCGCGCGAAAAACGAGTAGCGGAGATGCGCGCGATCCTTGACGGGCGCGACAAGCGGCTGATGCTCGTGATCGGCCCGTGCTCAGCTGACCGTGAGGACAGCGTGATGGACTATATTTGCCGCTTGGTTCACTTGCAGGAACAGGTGAAGGACAAGATCCTGATCGTGCCGCGCATCTATACGAACAAGCCCCGCACCGACGGCGCAGGCTATAAGGGAATGCTCCACCAGCCCGACCCCGACAAAAAGCCGGACATGCTCGAGGGCATCATCGCTATCCGCCGTCTGCATACCCGCGCGGTGAGAGAGACCGGCTTTGCCTGCGCGGACGAGATGCTGTATCCGGAAAACTACCGCTACCTGTCCGACATCATCGGTTATGTCGCCGTCGGCGCGCGTTCGGTGGAAAATCAGCAGCACCGCCTGACCGCGAGCGGCCTTTCCGTGCCGGTCGGCATGAAGAACCCTACCGGCGGGGATCTGAGCGTGATGATGAACTCCATCTACGCGGCGATGGGCGACCACACCTTCCTCTACCGCGGCTGGGAGGTGGAAACGGCGGGCAACCCCTACGCCCATGCCATCCTGCGCGGCTATGTGAACGAAAAGGGCAACAGCCGCCCCAACTACCACTATGAGGATCTGATCGAGCTGCACGAGCTGTATGCATCGCGCGGCATCAAGAATCCCGCATGCATCGTGGATTGCAACCATGCAAACTCCGGCAAGCAGTATTTGGAGCAGATCCGCATTGCAAAAGAGGTGCTGCACTCCAAGCGCCATTCGGGCGACATCGACGCGCTGGTCAAGGGGCTGATGATCGAGAGCTACATCGAAGACGGCAAGCAGAAGATCACCGACGGCGTTTACGGCAAGAGCATCACCGACGCCTGCCTTGGCTGGGAAAAGACCGAACGGCTGGTGCTGGAGCTGGCCGACCTGCTGTAAGAGAACGCGATTCATCTGTTTGCTTCAAAAGGCAATGGCAGAATATCAAGATCAAAAAGAGATGGCGTAAGCCATCTCTTTTTGCGCGCAAAGCGGCTTGAATTTGCAAAGATTTTACATTCCCGTACTGGAACTTGACAAGACGCTCTGCTATACTGTACGTGTGGAAGCAAATGAGAAAAGAAGAGGAGATGTGATCTCAAATGGATACTTACAACATGATCGACTTTAACAAGAAAAAAGGCTTTATCTGCGATATGGACGGCGTCATCTACCACGGCAACCGCGTGCTGCCGGGGGTGGCGGAGTTTATCCAGTGGCTGCACGACGAGGATAAGGAATACCTCTTCCTGACGAACAACAGCGGCTATACGCCGCGCGAACTGCACCAGAAGCTTGAACGCCTGGGGCTTGACGTATCGGAGGAGCACTTCTATACGAGCGCGCTTGCGACGGCGGCCTTCCTGCGCGATCAGGCGCCGGGCTGCTCGGTCTTTGCCATCGGCGAGGCGGGGCTTTTGAACGCGCTCTACGACGCGGGCATCACGATGAACGATGTGAACCCCGACTATGTGGTCGTGGGGGAGGGGCGGTCGTATTCGCTCGACACGCTGACGAAGGCGACGAACCTCGTCTTCAAGGGCGCGAAGCTCATCGGCGCAAATTCCGACGTTTCCGGCCCCATCGAAAACGGTATCGCGCCGGCCTGCCGCGCGCTTGTCGCGCCCATCGAGATGGCGACGGGCACGCAGGCGTACTTCTGCGGCAAGCCCAATCCGCTGATGATGCGCACGGGGCTGAAAAAGCTCAACTGCCACTCCGGCGAAGCTGTCATGGTGGGCGATCGCATGGACACCGACGTGATCTCCGGCATGGAGAGCGGTATGTCCACGGTGCTGGTGCTCTCGGGCGTTTCCACGCGTGAGACGATCAAGACCTATGCCTACCGCCCGAGCATGGTGCTGGACGGTGTGGGGGACATCGTGGCTCTTGCCCGCGGGGAAAAGAGCGAGGAGTAACAGACAAAAAAGGAAAGCGCCGCTGCAAATGCAGCGGCGCTTTTTGAGTTGTATTTTGCGGAAGGATTCAGCCTTCGTCGCGTGCGCGAAGACCGGCGACGGACGAGATCGGCAGCGAGAAGCAGATCGCACCCGCCTTGGTGCAGGGACCGGCCTGCTCATTGATCGAGCGCATGATGGCGGCCTTTTCGTCCTTGTGGGCAATGATGTAGATCATATCCTTTTCGTCGGCAAGGCTGACGCTGAAGAATTTTTCCCCGCGCGTGCCGCCCGTGCCCTTGGCGTGCAGCACCGTGCCGCCGCCTGCGCCTGCGGCGCGCGCTGCGTCCATGACGAAGTCGGAATAGCCTTCGTTCAAAATGACGATGATGAGTTCGTGTTCAAAATTCATATTCGGCGCTCCTCCTGTCTTGAGATCGTCGGTGAGATAGGCGAACGTTTTGCCGCCGGCTACGCTCTTGAGCGGAATGGTCAGCATGACGCCGTTGCCCGGAATGTCGATAAAGAGCTTGCGCTTGGCAGATCGGATCAGGGACTCTGCCTCCTGCGCGCTGCCCACGGCGCCGATGACGCACTTTTCCGTCGCGTCCAGCCCGTAGATGGCAAGATGCTCGCTTTTGGCCGTGCCGCGCGCGGGCATGCTGAGAATGAGGCGCAGCCCCGAGGCACGGTAGAGCGATCCCATCGCCTCGCCGCGGTCGTGATCCGTGATGGCAATGATATAATAAAGATCCATGTCAGCAGGCCTCCCAGAGTTCGATGATCTCGTTGTCGCCAAAATCGGGCAGCTGCGGCTCCTGTGCGGCATGCTTGGATTTGACGACGTAGATCGCTCCCATCACCTGCACGGTGATGAGCGGCATCATCGCAACGAGTGCGACAAGGCCGAAGGCATCGGTCATCACATTGCCGCCGAGCGCTTCGCACGCGCCGGTCGCAAACGGCAGCATGAAGGTAGCCGTCAGCGGGCCGGAGGCGACGCCGCCGGAGTCAAACGCGATGGCCGTAAACGTGCGCGGCACAAAAAAGCTCAATGCGAGCGCGACCAAATAACCGGGAACGAGGAAATACAGGATCGAGATGCCCGTGATGACGCGCAGCATCGCAAGGCCGCCCGCGGCGGAGACCGCGATCGACAGGCTCATGCCCATCGCCTTGGCGGAGATCGCGCCTGCGCTCAGCTCCTCGACCTGCTTGTTGAGCGTATGCACCGCGGGCTCGGCGTTGATGATGAACCAGCCCATCAGCATCGCAAGCGGAGCGAGCAGGTAGACCTTCCACCCCTCTGCCAGCGCCGCGCCGAGCGCGTAGCCGAGCGGAGAGAAGCCGATATTTACGCCCGTGAGGAACAGCACCAGGCCGAAGTATGTATAGAGGATACCGATGAGAATGCGCAAAAACGGGAGCTTTCGCAGCTTGAGAGAAACGACCTGAAAGATGAGAAAGAAGATGAAGATCGGCAGCAGCGCCATCGTCACTTCCCATAAATATTCCGGCAGCGCGTGCAGGTAATCCTGCCCAAGCTCCACCGTGGTGGAGACACCGGAGACAACGCTGCTTTCCCCCTGCGCAGGCTGCGTTTTATAGATCGCGCCGAGCAGCAGCACGGAGAGAATAGGGCCGATGGAGCAAAGACCCACAAGACCGAAGCTGTCCGCCTTGGCGTTTTCATCGCTTCGAATGGACGCAACGCCGACACCGAGCGCCATGATGAACGGTACGGTCATCGGTCCCGTCGTCACGCCGCCGGAGTCGAACGCGACGGAGAGAATGCTCGGCTCCGACAAAAATGCTGCGGCAAAGACGATGGCATAGAATACGATGAGCATTGTGCGCAGGGAAATAGAAAACAGGATACGCACCATGCACAGCATCAGAAAAAAGCCGACGCCGACAGAGACCGTCAGGATCAGAACCTTGGTGTCGATCTCCGGCACGTTGCCTGCGAGCACCTGAAGGTCAGGCTCGGCCACCGTGATGGCAACGCCGAGGGCAAAGCTGATGACCAGGACAAGTCCCAGCTTGCGCGATTTTGTCATTTTAGAGCCCATGTAGTTACCGATGCGGCTCATCGACATGTCAGCGCCCAATGTGAACAGTCCCATGCCAAGGATCAGCATGGCTGTTGCCAGAATGAACGAGAGCATCAGTCCCGCGTCGACCGGCACGAGCACAAAGCTGATCGCCATAACGATCAGGCTGATGGGCAGGACGGAAGCGGTGGCTTCTTTCAGTTTTTCAAATAAGATCTGCTTCTGGTACAAGACCTCACTCCTTTGATATTTTTCAATAATTCCAAAATTATCATAGCATATATTCACTGAAATGAACAGAGGAAGAAAGTAAAAGATCTGTTAAGTTTGTTCTTCCAGCGCGGACGAAAAGCAGGCAGGATGACCGCGTCATCCTGCCTGTTTTTCGTGATCCTACTGCGCTGTGTGCGCGCAGCCGCGCTCAAGCGAGCGGCGGATATTGCCGTCGAGCATGTCACCGAGATCGGCGAGGAATGCGTCCGGCTCGCCCTTCATGCCGTTTGCGAGCCACTCGATCGAAAGACCCGCGAGCGCCGCCGTGTAGAAGCGAGCCAGCGCGACGACCTTGCTCTCGCTGACGTCAAGCCCCTCGGCCTCCTTGCGCACGTAGGCAAGCATTGCCGTCAGGATGGTTTTGTGGTAGTACCGCTCCAGAATGTCGCGGTGAGCGGAGGAATGCAGGTGCTGGATCATGCGCTTGTTCTCTGCGGTGAACGCTGTGGCGGCAAGGAAAGCCTTCTGCCACGATTCGTAGCTGTTCGCGCTTTCGGAAAGCCGCTCGATCTCTGTTTCAAACACATCTTCAGCCAGAGCGTAAATATCAGTGTAATAATAGTAAAAGGTGTTCCGCGTGACCTCGCTTCTCTCCGCAATGTCGCGGACGGAGATCTTGTCAAAAGGACGCTCTGCCAGGAGCTCGATGAAGCTGCGGCGGATGGCGTTTTTGGTGCGCAGGGCCATAGGTGGATCCCTCTCTTTCTGAATTGGTGTGAAATCATTATATCCGATGCGGAAAAAACTTGCAAGGGATAAAAAACTAAATCTTTAACGGAATCTAAACATCAAAGAGCGGCTTTTGTGCCGTAAACTTGGTCAGCGCGCCGAGAGTGTGAAAACTTTGTGCGCTATGCGCACTTTGCCACTTTTTCATTTTTTGCATTGCGGATATGATCAAGAATGCTCAATACTGAAAAAATAGCTCATTCCCCAAAAAGAACGAGCGGAGAGGAAGCGACGAAGATGAAGACCTACTTTACCTCTGAGTCCGTCACGTGCGGACATCCCGATAAAGTCTGCGACCAGATCGCCGACGCGGTGCTGGACGAGATCCTCGTCCACGACCCGAATGCGCATGTTGCCTGCGAGGTGACAGCCTGCACAGATGAAGTCCATCTGATGGGCGAGATCACTTCGACCTTCACGCCGGACTATGAGGCCATTGCTCGCAGGGTGATCGGAGAGATCGGCTACACCTTGCCCGGTGTTGGCTTTGATGCTGAGACCGTACGTGTGCGAGTCAGCGTTCATACCCAGTCGCCGGATATTGCACGCGGCGTGGACCGCGGCGCGCCGGAAGAGGCGGGGGCCGGCGATCAGGGCATGATGTTCGGCTATGCCTGCCGCGAAACGGACGCGCTGATGCCGCTGCCCATTACGCTTGCAAACCGCCTGACGAAAAGGCTTGAACAGGTGCGGCGCGAAAAGAGCATTCCCTATCTTCTGCCGGACGGTAAGGCGCAGGTCAGCGTCGAGTATGAAGGGGGCTGTCCCAAGCGCATTTCGGCCGTGGTGGTTTCCGCACAGCACAGCGCGGAGGTAAAAATCGACGCGCTGCGCGACGCGATCTTAGAGCAGGTGATCTTCCCTGTGCTGCCTGAACAGCTGCTTGATGAGCGCACGGAGTATTTCATCAATCCGACGGGACGCTTTGTCGTCGGCGGCCCCGCGGGCGACAGCGGACTTACCGGCCGCAAGATCATTGCCGATACCTACGGCGGCGCGGCGCGCCACGGCGGCGGAGCCTTTTCGGGCAAGGATCCGAGTAAGGTCGACCGCACGGGCGCCTATATGGCGCGCTATCTTGCCAAGAACATCGTGGCCGCGGAACTGGCCGAGCGTTGCGAGATCGAACTTGCCTATGCGATCGGCCTTGCAGACCCGGTGAGCGTGATGGTCGAAACTTTCGGCACCGGGCGCGTGAGCGACGAGGCACTTGCCGACTGGCTGATGAAAAATGTCGATATGCGCCCCGGCGGTATCACCGCGCGTTTTGAATTGCGCCGCCCGATCTACCGCCGCGTTTCCTGCGGCGGACACTTCGGCGAAAATGCTGCAAGCCTGCCGTGGGAGTGGACGGATCTTGCCGAAGTACTGCAAAAGGAGATCTTATCATAAGATTGCACCGCGGATGCGGGGAGGGAACGGCAGTGAATAGAAAACGGAGGAACACCTATCTTGTCAGCGCGCTTACGCTGGCACTGGTTTTTGCGCTCGTGATCCTCATTTTCCACGACGCGCTGCCCGACATCGGGAAAAATCTGCGCGCCGTACCGCTCTGGGGCGTTCTGCTCCTGCTTGCGCTCGGCTTTGCCTACGAGGCGATGGAATCTGCGGTGTGCCTTGTCATCATTCACCACAAAAAGCCGGACTGCACCTTAACTGACGCGCTGCGCGTCACGTTTCTCGGCGTGTTTGGCAACATTGCGACGATGGGCGCAGGGACGCTGCCCATGCAAAGCTACTGCCTTTACAGACGCGGGCTGGACGCAGGCAGCGGACTCGGCATCATGGCGAGCGAATACGTGCTGCACAAGATCTCGGTACTGCTCTATGCAACGGCTGCGCTGCTGCTCGGCGGAGAATGGCTGCGTGGGGGGGCCAACGGCCTTGCCCGCTATATCCTCACCGGCTATGCCATCGGCGCACTCATCGTGCTGGCGCTCACGCTGATCTATACCTGGGATCGGGTGCTTGCGCTTGTGCTGCGGCTGCTTGACGGGCTGTTGCACAAGCCAAAGTGGGCGGCGCGCCGCAAAAAATGGGCGGGGAGCCTTACCCAACTCAACCGGGAGGCGAAGAAAGTGCTGCTCGTCCCGTCGCTTGCCGTCAAAGGCATTGCGGTGAGCCTTGCCAAGCTCTTTGTGCTCTATACGATCCCCTATGCTGCGCTGAGACTGCTCGGCTGTACGGCGCTCACCTTTGGGCAGGCGCAGCTGCTTGCCGCGCTGATGCTGCTCATCACAAATGCCCTGCCGAACGTTGCGGGCGTGGGGCCGATGGAGTTTGCCTTTCTGCTGCTTTTTGCCCCATGGTCGGATACCACGGTGGCCTCGTCCGCGCTGGTGCTATACCGCGTGGCGACCTATTTCTTCCCGTTTCTGCTGAGTGTGATCGTTTTCCTCTGCGAGGAAAACCGCTCGCTCAAAGGCTTTGACGCGCAAGGTGCTGAATGAAAAATGATGAGGGGGATATTCTCTTTCGAAGAGAATATCCCCCTTACTTTTTTGCGCTTTTTGCAAAGGTGTGAGCGCGGCGTGTCAGCTTTGCTGCTCGGCCTTGCCGCTTTCCGGCACGAGGTGGACGTTCAGATGGTCGTAGGTCATCTCCACGCCGTGCTTGTCGAAGGCATCGCGCAGCGCCTCGTTGAGCGTGTAGTAGGCGTTCCAGTAATCCTCTACCGATGTCCAGCAGCGCACGGCGTACTCAATGGAGCTTGCGCCGTAAGAGGTGAGGTAGACCTCCGGCGCGGGATCGGACAGGACGCCGGGAACCGTGCGTACCGCGTCCATGCACGCAGCCTTGACGGTATCGGTCGGCGCATCGTAGGACGCGGTCACGGTGCGCACCACGCGGCGGCGGCCGAGCGTTGTATAGTTGATGATCTTAGAGCTGGAAAGCTGACGGTTGGGCTGGAGCACGATCTGCCCGTCGGCGGTCTCAAGCTTGGTATGGTTGAGCGAAATCTCGCGCACTGTGCCGGCCGTGCCGCCTGCTTCGATCGTATCGCCGATGCCGAACGGGTGCGATGAGAGGATCACAAGCCCGCCGGCTACGTTGCCGAGAATATCCTCTGCCGCGAGCGTGACGCCCAAAGTCAGCACCGACATGATCGCCGTGAGGGAGGCGGTGTTGATGCCGAGCGATTCTGCCGTGATGATGGCGGTCAGAACATACAAAAGAACCTTGAGGCAGGAGAGAATGATCTTTTGCAGCCGGTCGCTGATGCGGCTTGCGCGGGAAAGCAGGCGCGAGAACAGCTTCATGACAAGGCGCACGACCACAAGGCAGACAAGCAGTGTCAAGATCGCCGAGAGAATGTTGGCAATGCTGTATCCGCCAATTGAGTGCGAAATGATTTCCGAGAGTTCTTTCATGGCATTTCAGCCCCTTTCTATGTAATGGGTAGTATAACAGCGCCGCCTCACCTTTGTAAAGGGCGAGAAAAAGATCGGCCGACTTTTCAGCAGTTATGCGGTTGAGAAATTGGCGGGAAAAGCGTATCATGCGATCAGATTATTTTGAGAAAAAGGAAGTGTTCATATGCGCCCTGATGCGCTCATCGATTTACACTGCGATACGCTGACCGACGATATGTATACGGATTCATCAACCCCCGACACGTTTGGCGATCCCGCGCGCACACTGTTGCTGACGAGCATTCTGAGGAACGCCTGTTGGGTGCAGATTTCCGCGGGAGAACCTTTGCTGAATGAAAAAATATGACAAAATTTTGTGCTTGCCTGTTGAAAAAGGAAGAAGCAAAGCTTATTATAGAAAACGCCTATTTATAAGATGGATATTTTGGCAAGCAGTGAAAGGAGAAAACAGCAGTGTCAAGACTTGATATTATGACGCCCTCCCACGCGCAGACCGTTATTGACGGGCTGTACCGCGATGTGGAGCGGCGTATTGCCGCAAGCCCTCCGGGTCTTTGCCCGGTGGATCTTGCCAAGAGCTTTCTGGATCTTTGCCATGCGCAGACCTGCGGCAAGTGCGTTCCCTGCCGCATCGGTCTCGGCCAGCTCTCGGAGCTGATGGAACTGGTGCTAGAGGGCAAGGCGACGATGGAGACCATTTCGGTCATCGAGCGTCTGGCGCATGTGATCGTCAACAGCGCCGACTGCGCCATCGGCCGCGACGCGGCGCGACTGGTGCTCGACGGTGTACAGGGCTTCCGCGACGATTATGAGGAACATATTTTGCGCCACCGCTGTCTCGGCGGCATGCGCGAGAGCGTTCCCTGCGTGGCGCTGTGTCCCGCGGGCGTGGATATTCCGGGCTACCTTGTGCTGATCAAATACGGCCGCTATGCAGATGCCGTGCGACTCATTCGAAAGGACAATCCCTTCCCCTCGGCCTGCGCTTACATCTGCGAGCATCCGTGCGAGGCGCGCTGCCGAAGAAACATGATCGACGACGCGGTCAATATCCGCGGCCTCAAGCGCTACGCGGTGGATAACGCGGGCTACGTGCCGCAGCCCGACTGTGCCGAGCCCACAGGCAAGAAGGTCGCCGTCATCGGCGGCGGCCCGAGCGGTCTGTCGGCTGCGTATTATCTTGCGCTGATGGGACATAAGGTCACGGTGTATGAAAAGTGCGCGAAGCTCGGCGGTATGCTGCGCTACGGCATTCCGTCCTACCGCCTGCCGCGCGAGGTACTCGATGCGGAGATCGCGTCGATGCTGGCGCTTGGCATCGATGTGCATGTCAACGTCAATGTCGGCGACGATGTGACGTTCGACGAGCTGCGCCAGCAGAACGACGCGCTTTACATCGCGCTTGGCGCGCACACGGATAAAAAGACCGGCATCGAGGGCGAGAACGCCGAGGGCGTCATCTCCGCGGTCGAGATGCTGCGCGAGATCGGCGACGATCACATGCCGGACTTCCGCAATAAAGATATTGTCGTCATCGGCGGCGGCAACGTGGCAATGGACGTCTGCCGCAGTGCGGTGAGACTGGGCGCGCGCAAGGTGAGCTGTGTCTACCGCCGCCGTCAGGAGGATATGACGGCGCTTCCCGAGGAAGTGGAGGGCGCCATTGCCGAGGGCGTGGAGCTTGTAACGCTTCAGGCGCCTGTGCGCATCGAGACGGACGCGAACGGCCATGCGACCGCATTGTGGACGCAGCCGCAGATCATCGGTGAGATGGACAAGAAGGGCCGTCCCGCGCCCGAAAAGGCCAAGCGCAGCGAAAAGCGCATCGCGGCGGACGTTGTCGTTGTTGCCATCGGTCAGGGCGTGGAGACGCATGGCTTTGAGCAGACGAAGATCGCCATCAAGCGCGGCGCGTTTGTTACCGAGGCGAGCGGGCAGATCGACAATATGGACGGCGTTTTTGCCGGCGGCGACTGTGTCACCGGCCCCGCGACCGTCATTCGCGCCATCGCGGCCGGCAAGGTCGCCGCGGCGAACATCGACGAATATCTCGGCTTCCACCATGAGATCGACCCCGGTGTGGTCGTGCCGACGCCGCGGCTGAATAACAAGCCGCCCCACGGCCGCATCGACACCACCGAGCGCGAGGCAGGCGAGCGCAAGCACGACTTCAAGTGCATCGAGTGCGGGCTGACAGATGAAGAGGCCTACAATGAGGCGTCGCGCTGCCTGCGCTGCGACCACTTCGGCTACGGAATTTTCCGCGGAGGGAGGAAGGGCAAATGGTAAGAAATGTTACGCTGACCATCGACCGCAAGAGCGTCACGGTGCCCGAGAATACCACGATCCTCGAGGCGGCGCGCTCGGTCAACATCAATATCCCTACGCTCTGCTACTTAAAGGACATCAACGAGATCGGTGCATGCCGCATCTGCTGCGTGGAGGTAGAGGGCATGGAACGCCTAGTACCCGCGTGCGACAACGTGGTGGCGGACGGCATGGTCGTTTTTACCAACAGTGCCAAGGCGCGCGAGGCGCGGCGCATGAACCTGCGCCTGCTCCTTTCGCACCACGAGACATCCTGCACCAACTGCACGAGAAGCGGCAACTGCACGCTTCAGCAGTTGGCAAACGATTTCAATATGCGCGGTACGCACTTCCCCAAAAAGCTGCGGCACGAGGCGCTGGATTATTCCACGCCCCTCATCCGCGAGAACGACAAGTGTGTGCAGTGCCTGCGCTGCATTCAGGTGTGCGAGAAGATACAGAGCGTAAAGATCTGGGATCTGCTCGGTACGGGCTCGCGCACGGTGGTGGACGCATCGTACAACCGCCGTATTCAGGACACCGAATGTACCTACTGCGGCCAGTGCATTACCCACTGCCCGACGGCGGCGCTGCGCGAGCGCGACGACACGGGTCTTGTCTTCGACGCGATCGACGATCCGAACGTCATCACCGTGGCGCAGGTCGCGCCCGCGGTGCGCGCGGCCTGGGCGGAGCAGTTCGGCCTTGCAAGCGACTTTGCAACGCCGAAGCGCATGGTCGCGGCGCTGCGCGAGCTGGGTTTTGACTATGTGTTCGACACGGATTTTGCCGCCGACCTCACCATCATGGAAGAGGGCAGCGAGTTTATCGAGCGCTTCACGCATAAAGAGCAGTATCAGTGGCCGATGTTCACCTCCTGCTGCCCCGGCTGGGTGCGGTTCGTGAAGTCGCAGTATCCCGAGCTGACGGGCAACCTCTCCACGGCGAAGTCGCCCCAGCAGATGCTCGGCGCCGTTGCGAAGAGCTATTTTGCCGAAAAGGCCGGCATCGACGCAAAGCGTCTGTTCGTTGTCTCCATCATGCCTTGCGTGGCGAAAAAGAGCGAATGCGAGTTGCCCACGATGAAAAACGACGCGGGCGACCCGGAGGTCGATGTGAGCATCACAACGCGCGAGCTCAATATCATGATGCGCGCGAACCACATCGAGCCGAAGTATCTGCCCGAGGAGGAGTTTGACAGCCCGCTCGGTTCGGCTACCGGCGCGGCGGTCGTCTTCGGTGCGACCGGCGGCGTGATGGACGCGGCGCTGCGCTCGGCGTACTTCTTCGTCACGGGCAAGAATCCCGATCCTGACGCTTTCACCGCTGTGCGCGGCATGGACGGGTGGAAGGAAGCAACGTTCAATATCCCCGGCGCAGGGGACGTGCGCGTTGCGGTCGTCAGCTCGCTCGGAAACGCAAGAAAACTCATCGAGGCGGTCAGACGCGGCGAAGTGAGCTACGACTTTGTTGAAGTTATGGCCTGTCCCGGCGGCTGCGCCGGCGGCGGCGGTCAGCCCATTCACGACGGCGTGGAATTGGCGGAGGATCGCGGCAGCGTTCTCTGGCGGCTCGATCAGGACGAGCTGCTGCGCTTCTCGCACGAGAATCCGGACGTCAAGGCGCTCTATCGCGACTATCTTGGCTCTCCGCTTGGCGAAAAGTCACACCACCTGCTGCACACCGATCATTTTGCCTGGGAAATGCCGCCCAAGGCGCTGTAAAACGACAAAAAAGTATCCCGTATGCTTTGGCATACGGGATACTTTTTGTGTTGCAAAAGGTTTATCGCTTGGTTCCGTAGCGCAAGATGACATTCACGAGCGCGCGGAAAGCGTCCTCCGCGTCACTGTCAAGAACGTAGGCAACGCTGCGCGATGCGTCATCATAGAGAACGGAACCGTCTGCAAAGAGATAGAGATCATGGTCGCGGCCATTTGCGCGGAACCAGATGGAAACATAGTTGTCTTGCGCACCGATCCCGCTGACAGGCGCGGTCGGCAGACGGAAGCGGCGGTGCACGGAAATGCTGCCCAGCGCATCGAGCAGAGCCTGTCCCGCTTCGCTGTCAGGTTCGGCAGTATAGTCGCACACGCCGCTCGTTTCACCGTTTTCGGTCGGAACGGTGGCGGCGAGGGAGAAGATCGCACGAATCGGCGGCTCGATCTCGTCCGTGTGCAGCAGCTCGCCGAGCGGCTGCGGGCGGCTCAGGAACAGCGCGGCGGCGAGCAGCACTGCGGCAATGCCGGCGGTGATGAGCAGGGTCTTCTTTTTCTTGTCCATGGGTGGGGCTCCTTTCCAACATCAAACTTGCTTTTGCCGTCCAACAGGGGAGAGGGGGATCGCTTTCCAACAGTTTACCTGATCAAGAGCTTTTTGGCAAGCCCTTCCTCGGGCGTGACATAGAGCGTGCGGTAGTTGTCGTAGGTCACCATGCCCGGGCGCGCGCCCGCAGGCTTTTTGACGAATTTCACCGGGCAGTAGCCGACCGGCACACCGCTGCTCTCCTTCGCCTGCGAGAAGTAGGCCGCGAGCATCGCCGCCTCGCGCAGATCCTCGTCGCCCGGCGTCAGCCCCGCGCAGCGCAGGATAACGTGCGAGCCATGGATATGCTGGGTGTGGAACCAGTAGTCGCGCTTGTCGGCCTTTTTGGTGAGCTGGTCGTTCTGCACATTGCTGCGGCCAACGAGAACCTCGAACCCGCCCGACGTTTTGAACGTGCGCGGCGCGAAGGCGCGCTTCTGCTCTTTTTTGCCGGAGGATTTTTTGAGATAGTTCGTCTCCTGCAATTCGCGGCGAATTTCATTGAATTCCTGTTCCGTCTCCGCCTGCGCAAGCTCCTGCAACACGCTCTCTAAGTACGCCCGTTCGTTTTCCGCCTTTTCGATCTGCTCGCGCAGGTGGAATTCGGCGGTCTTGAGCTTGTTGTACTGCTTGTAGTTCTTCGCGGCGTTCTGCTGGGGGGTGAGCAGCGGGTCGAGCGGAATGTCGATGAGCGGGCAGCCGTCCTCGTAGTAGTTCTCGGCTTGCAGGACGCGCTCGCCGCCCTTCATGCGGTAGAGGTTTGCGGTGATGAGATCACCGCGCAGGCGGAATTCATCGCGCTTTTGCGTGGCGGCATAGTCGCGCTTCAGGTTCTCGGCTTTTCGCGCCATGCGGTCGCGCGCGACGCTCGCCGCGTGCGTCAGCTCGCGGCCGCGGCGGGCGGAAAGCTCCTGCCGCTCGCGCGCGTCGTAGAATTCGTCGAGCAACGATGAAAAGTCCTCGCGCGTTTCCACCTGTGTCTCCGCGCCGTACTGCGCGATGAGACGGTAGGTGAAGTCCACGGGCTTGCCGTCGCGGTAGAGGATAACGGGCGTGTAACGATCCTCCTTGATGGCGCTTGCGGTATCGGCAAATTCCTGCGCCAGCGTCTCGCGCTGTGCGCCGTTCAGTGCGCCGAAGCGCACATCGGTCGCGCCGCCTGCGCGGAAGGCAAGCTCACGCGCGATGAGCGGCGAAATGCCGGTATAATGGTCAAGCACCCACTTGTCGACGGCCGCTTCCTCCTCGCCGCCACGCCGTGCGAGGGCGATGGAGTCCTCCTCCTGCGAAAGAAGGGAGAGCTTGTCGAGCGGCGTCGGCAAACGGTAGAAAAGACCGGGCAGCAGCTGGCGCGCGGCGGAAAGGTCTGCGTCCACGCGGCGCAGGCATTCGACGATGCGTCCCTGCGCATCGAGCAGTACAAGGTTCGACCGCCGCCCCATGCACTCGAGCACGAGCTGCTTCTGGCTGATCTCACCAAACTCGTCCGTGCACTGGAGCGTCAGGATCACCATGCGTTCAAGATCCGGCTGCTCGATCGCAAGCACGCGCGCGCCGACAAGGTGCTTTCTCAGCAGCATGCAGAACATCGGCGGTTGGGCGGGGTTGTCGCGCAGAATATTGGTAAGCTGAATGCGCGGCTGGTTTGCCCCCGCGTTGAGCAGCAGTCTCAAATTGCCGCGCAGCAGCAGAACAATCTGGTCGCGCGCGGGCTGCTGCACCTTGTCGATGCGCGCGCCGATGAGTTGGGGTCTCAGCTCGTGTAAAACTGCCCGCAGGCAGATCGCGTCAAGTGGCATCGTCGTCCTCCATCATCAGGTTGAAAAGCTCGTTGATGCGCGCGTGATCGTCGCGCAGGTACAGCCAGCCGAAGAGTGCTTCGAGTCCCGTGGCCTTCTGATAGTCGGCGCGGTCGGCGTGGTGGGGAACAGAGTGGACGTTCGCGTTGCGCCCGCGGCGGAACACAGAGGCCTCTTCCTCCGTCAAAAGAGGAAGAAGCTTTTCTGCAAAGCGCGCCTGCTGCGGCGCGCAGACAAGCTCCACCGTTGCGCGGTGAAGACCCTTGCCCGTCGCCTTGCCGTGCACGCACAGGTAGGTGCGCACGAGCAGCTCATACACCGCGTCGCCCAGGTGGGCAAGGCCGATGGAGCTGATGGCGCGAATGGCGTCGTCGTTTATTTTGGCTTGTGTATAATCGTACATAAAAACTCCTGCTGATCAAAAGTGCATACATTGTATATCCTTCCCGTGTTTCTGTCAATCGGCGGGCGCGGCGGCGCGGGAAAAGCGTTGCGCTTTTTTGAAAAAACGATATAATGGCAGAAAAGAAAAAACACTGAGATGCAAGGGGGACTCCCAATGAAAAAAATACGATCCGCGCTGCTTGCGGTGCTGCTGCTCCTGACGCTTTCCTCCTGCGGCGAAGCAGGGGAGGGCGATGAGGCCATCGGCTATGATGATTCGCTGATCAAGGAGCTTTACAGCGAGGAAGGAGAGTATACGGACGGCGAGGGCAATACCGTCGCCTACCGCTATCATGTGCCGCAGCTTGTGTCGGAAACGGCGGTCGCCGCCGCGCTCAACGCAGAGATCGCCGACCGCTTCGGCGCGCTTGCGCAGGAGCAGAAAAACATGATGGCCTCGCACGCCTCGCTCGTCTGTCCGTCGATCGGTTGGCAGAGCTATTGGAACGGCAGCCTTCTCTGCCTCACAGTGCGCGCGGAGATGGACGGCGATGTCAGCACGACAGAGACGTACAGCTATGATTTCTTCGGCGGCAAGCGCCTAATGAGCGAAGACCTGCTTGCGCGCTGCGGTCTTTCCGCGCAGGAGTTTGTCACGGCGGCACGGCGTACCGCGGCGAACTATTTTGACGAAACCTACCGCGACGCGCTCGGCGGCAGCACGGGCGGTGCAGATTTTATCGCGTCCTACGCCGAGCGGCGCGCATGGACGCTTTCGGACGAGAACATCAACACGGCGATGCGGCTCTATTTGAACGACGGTGTGCTGCACATGATCGTTCCCATCGGCTCGTTCGCCGGTGCGGAGAGTGACGAGAGCGACCTTGCGCTTGATCTCACCGCGCACGAGACGGTCGAAAAGACGGCGGAGGAGAGCTTTGTGCGAGCGGCGCTCTCCGGAGGAAATTTGACGGTCAGCTTTGAAAAGACTGCGGATTCCGCGTGGTACGCGGAAAACTTCCGCTTTGACTATGAGACCCTTTACCCCGTGGATGGACTGTATTCCGACTACACGGACGTTTTTGTCGGTTCGGTGGGGCAGGGGTATTTTCCCTATATCTTCCTGCTGACGAGCGAGGGTGCGGTGGAGTATGTCAACCTGCTCGAAGGGCTGACGGCGGGCTTCCTCTGTGACGGCGGGCCGCTCGGCGGCGTGAAGAATATCGTTTCGTTCGAGTCCGGTGTGGTCGAGGAGGACTACGGCTCATATCAGACGGTGTTCGCCATTGACGAGAACGGGGAGAGACACGACCTTTCCGGTGCAGTCAGCGATGCGGACTATACGATCCCACCGGAATTTCTCGGCGAGTGGACGGCGACCGTGACGCATGACACGGCCGAGCAGGGCAGCTACGACAGCGATTATATCCTGACGCTCACCGACGGCGGCGGGCTCACCGTGCAGGATATCAACAGTGAGGTCGGACTTTACTTCGAGTACTCTGGTCAGCTCAACTACCTTGGCACGAACGGCGAGGGCATGGTCTTTGGCTACCATCTCAATGAGCGCGCGGGCAGCGTGCGCTATGGCGCGTTCACGCTGCTGCGCGGCGAGGACGGCCTGCATGTCAAATCCGTCGCAGGGGAGAATTTCTTCGATGCGCCGAGCGGACGGTATACCGTGTTTGCAAGAGCGTGAGGAAAAAGGAAAAAGAGGCGCGAAAGCGCCTCTTTTCGGAGGAGAATTCCAGGCGAAAACCGGTCAAAAATGTTTTTCGATAAAATGAAAAAAAGGCTTGACAGTTTCGACTCCCTGTGCTATATTATCACTTGTTCCGAGTCAAACGGAACGGTGCAAAACAAAATGGCATGGGGGTATAGCTCAGCTGGGAGCCCGGTTGAAGCGGTAAACAACCCCCGCACTAATTGAATAAGAAATTACTCAGCGCACCCCTTACATGGGGGTATAGCTCAGCTGGGAGAGCGCTTGACTGGCAGTCAAGAGGTCAGCGGTTCGATCCCGCTTATCTCCACCAATCGGGTGCGCTGAGTATTCTTAATAAATGCTTGCTTTGAAAAAAGCAAGT